>Ga0187892_10011405_pt1 | contig 10917 bp, 10 predicted proteins | sample MA1701073metaG_FD_139345 | JGI IMG/M metagenome (GOLD analysis project Ga0187892, IMG submission 139345) | Bio-ooze microbial communities from a basaltic lava cave in the Kipuka Kanohina Cave System on the Island of Hawaii, USA - MA170107-3 metaG ... | reverse complement strand
GAGCGCGCCGAGCTGGGCGCCGTGGCCGTGGTCAAAAAAGACGGCCGCCGCGAGGAGTTCTCCCGCGACAAGGTGCTGTCCGGCGTGCGCAAGGCTTGCGAGAAGCGCCCCATCCCCTCGGGGGCCATCGAGGCGCTGGGCGATGAGGTTGAGGGGGCCGTCTACGCCCTAGGCAAGGCGGAAGTGCCATCGACCTTCATCGGCGAGCTGGTGATGGAGCGTCTTCGCGCCCTCGACCAGATCGCCTACATCCGCTTCGCCTCCGTCTACCGCGCCTTCGCCGACGTGGAGGACCTGGAGCAGGAGCTCGATGCCTTGAAGGCGGGCTGGCAGAGGCCGGACGTGCCGCCCGACCAAATGGCGCTGCTGCCGGAGGTGCGGCGGCCGGAACGCGCGGGCCATCGCCTGTTGCGCGTGCGAAGGGCACGAGGGGAAGAAGCGCCACGAAGGGCAAGAGAGGCGAGGCAGGGAGGGGAGGTGACGCCATGAAGAAGTACCGCATGGTCTTCCGGGCGTCCAACCGGGCCGACGCCGTGGCCAAGACGGAGGAAAAACCACCCAACGGAGGCAACGCATGAGCATGATAGATTGCCTATCGCGCGAAATGAGACATCGGGATATCGACCCAGAGGTCTTGGATTCAAAGGCAGATCTGCCTAAGGGGACAGTAAGGAAGATTCTCAAGGGAATACCCGCGGACGACCCCCAAGTCGTCCAGCTGTCCGTCGGTCTCGATATACCACCCAGCCTTCTCGTCTACGGAGTGGACGATCCGGCCAACCAGTGGAGGGACGAAATGCGCCACGCGACCGGGCTGAACGTTCTGTGGCGCGGAGCCATGGATCATAGGTTGACGCCGAGGGAGGCTCGTCAGCTGTGCGACAAAGTGCTGGTCGGTGGCGGCAGGCATCGATTAGGCTCAGGTATCACTCAGGACATGGTTGAAAGGGCTTGCACTGAGTTGTTTAGCATAAACAAGCGTCCTTTGATCGGCAATGACGATCCCCACGACCCTCGCGACGAGGACTAATGAGCACCTGGGACGCCGCCAGGAAGGCTGGCATGCGGCAGGTATCGGCCTACCGGCAAGAGGAAATGATCAAGGCTGCGAGGGAACTTCTTCGTGCGGGGGACATCTGTCGGCCACCGGTGGACGTTGAACTCCTCGCCCGCATGCAAGGGGTTCGCGAAATCCTGCTTGAGCCGTTGAACGGACCGGACGCCGAACTATCTCCAGTCGATGACGGCTATGTCATTCGTGTCGACGCTAGATCGATACCTACAAGGCGACGATTCTCCATTGCACACGAGGTCGCTCACACCTTCTTTGGGCATAACCATAAGTCCTATCGCAGTCAAGCGGTGACTCTGCCGAAGGGAGTGGCCCGAGGCCTCGGTTATAGGTTCGAAGAGATGCTCTGCGACCAGGCGGCCGCTGAAATGACCATGCCTAGGGAGTTATTCCTTGAGGAAGCCCATGGCTACAGACCCTCCGTTGACCTGGTAAGACGCCTGGCGCATATCTTCCAAACATCGATTCAGTCCACCGTCATCAGGTATATCTCGCTCATCAATCCGCCCGCGCAAGTGACCATATGGAGAAAGCGCGGCACGAAACTGTGGGGCAACTGGAGCAGGGGTCCCAAGGTGATCGATGCAGAAGTCATATCGCTACACGAGCCAGAAGGAGGGGTTGAAAGCTTAATTGCTCAAGCCTACATGTCGAATTGCCCGGCGCGGGCTTGGCAAATAGACGGCTACCAACGGGTGTTGGTTGATCTGGGGACCTTCGGGTCGGACGACAACAAATATGTTTTGTCAATACTTCAATCAGCCAGATTTGGTTAAGTACACACTATCGCGGAGGTGAATGTTATGACCCTCGCACAGGAGCTGAAGACGGAGATCGCCCGCCCAGACGTCGTCCTGCCCATACGTCGCTACTTCACACGCCCGGGGATCGACCCCCTCGCTGAGGTGGAGTGGGAGCTGCGCACGGCCGCCATCGAGGGGGCCGATGGCGCCACCGTCTTCGAGCAGAAGGAGGTGGAGTTCCCCAGCTTTTGGTCGCAGAACGCCACCAACGTTGTCGCCTCCAAGTACTTTCGCGGGCCCCTGGGCACCCCACAGCGGGAGCGCTCCGTCAGGCAGCTCATCGGCCGCGTCGCCGATACTCTCACGGCCTGGGGCCTCAGAGACGGCTACTTCGCCGGCGAGGAGGAGGAGGCCCAGACTTTCCACGACGAGCTCACGCACCTACTGCTGATGCAGAAGGCCTGCTTCAATAGCCCCGTCTGGTTCAACCTGGGCATCGAGGAGCGGCCCCAGTGCTCCGCCTGCTTCATCCTGGGCATCGAGGACTCCATGGACTCCATACTGGACTGGTACAAGACGGAGGGGCGCATCTTCAAGGGCGGCTCTGGCTCCGGCGTCAACCTGTCGAAGCTGCGCAGCTCTCGCGAGCGCCTGTCCGCCGGCGGGCTGGCCTCGGGGCCGGTCTCCTTCATGCGAGGGGCCGACGCCATCGCCGGTACCATCAAGTCGGGCGGAAAGACCCGCCGCGCCGCCAAGATGGTCGTCCTAAACGTCGACCATCCCGATATCGAGGAGTTCATTCGCTGCAAGTCCCGCGAGGAGCGCAAGGCCTACGACCTGGGCGAGGCCGGCTGGGACGTATCGCTGAACGGCGAGGCCTGGACCAGCATCCAGTACCAGAACGCCAACAACTCGGTGCGGGTCAGCGACGACTTCATGCGGGCGGTGCTGGAGGACCGCGAGTGGCAGACCCGCTACGTGCTGACAAGGGACACCTGCCAGACCTACCGCGCCCGCGAGCTCATGCGCGCCATCGCCCAAGCCGCCTGGGAGTGCGCCGACCCCGGCATGCAGTACGACACCATCATCAACGACTGGCACACCTGCCCCAACACGGGCCCCATCAACGCCTCCAACCCCTGCTCCGAATACATGCACCTGGACGACTCCGCCTGCAACCTGGCCTCCCTCAACCTCATGAAGTTCATGGACGAGGACGGCCGCTTCGACGTCGAGGCCTACAAGCAGGCGGTGGCGATCATGATCACCGCCCAGGAGATCATCGTCTCCAATTCCAGCTACCCGACGGAGAAGATCCATCAGAACGCCATCGACTACCGCCAGCTGGGGCTGGGCTACTCCAACCTGGGAGCGCTGCTGATGTCGCTGGGCATCCCCTACGACTCGGAGGCGGGTCGGGCCTACGGGACGGCGGTCACGGCCCTCATGACCGGCCACGCTTACGCCACCTCTGCCCGCATCGCCGCCCGCATGGGGCCCTTCGCCGGCTACGCCAGGAACGCCGAGCCCATGCTGCGGGTCATCGCCAAGCACGGAGAAGCCTCCCACAAAATCGACGACGCAGCACCGCCAGACCTGCTGGCGGCGACTCACCAGGCCTGGGACGAGGCTCTGGCCCTGGGCCGGGAGCATGGCTACCGCAACGCCCAGGCCACCGTCATCGCCCCCACCGGCACCATCAGCTTTATGATGGACTGCGACACCACCGGCATCGAGCCCGATATCGCTCTGGTCAAGTACAAGACGCTCGTGGGCGGCGGCCTGATGAAGATCGTGAACAATACGGTACCCCTGGCCCTAAAGCGCCTGGGCTACAGCCCGGCCGAGATCGAGGTCATCACCAAGCACATCGACGAAAAGGGCACCATCGAGGGGGCGCCTGCGCTCAAAGAAGAACACCTGCCGGTGTTCGACTGCGCCTTCGTGGCCCAGGATGGTGGCCGCTCCATCCACTGGCTGGGTCACGTCAAGATGATGGGGGCGGTACAGCCCTTCATCTCCGGCGCCATCAGCAAGACGGTCAACCTGCCCGAGGAAGCCACGGTGGAGGACATCGAGGAGGCCTATATCGAGGGCTGGCGGCAGGGTCTCAAGGCGCTAGCCATCTACCGCGACGGCTCCAAGCGCGCCCAGGTGCTGAGCACCGCTAAGGATCAGACAAAGGACAAGGAACAAGAGAACGGCCACCGTCCCGTCAGGCGACGGCTGCCAGCCACGCGCCACTCCCTCACCCATAAGTTTGCCATCGAAGGGCACGAAGGGTACATCACCGCTGGCCTGTACGACGACGGCTCGCCGGGGGAGATCTTCGTGACCATGGCCAAGGAGGGCAGCACCCTATCGGGGATGCTGGACGCCTTCGCCACCTCGATATCGCTGACCCTGCAGTACGGGGTGCCCCTGCACGATACGGTGCAAAAGTTCAGCCACATGCGCTTTGAGCCCTCGGGCCGCACCGAGAACCCGGAGATACCGGTGGCCCTCTCCATCGTCGACTACATCTTCCGCTGGCTGGCCTCCCAGTTCCTGAGCGAGGATGAAAAGGCGGAGTTCGGGGTGCTGAGCCCGGCAGTAAAGGCGAAGATGATGTCGGCGGAGTACGCGGTCGATCCCCCTCCGGCGGGCAACGGGCGCCGCTTGCAGGACGACGCGCCGCCCTGCCCGAATCGCGGCTGGATCATGGTGCGCGCCGGCACCTGCTATCGCTGCGAGAACTGCGGCACTACCAGTGGCTGCGGGTAGTGTCGGGCGCCGACAAGTCCCAAATGTAATCCCATCTTAAGCTGCGTGCTATACTTACATCCGAAAGGATGTGCTATGGCCGGGGCCAAGGTCGCCCTCTCCGATAACGCCCGCCTCGTCCTGGAGCGCCGCTATCTGGCCAAAGACGATGGCGGCCGGCCGCTGGAGACGGCGGAAGAGATGTTCCGCCGCGTCGCCCACAACGTCGCCCAGGCGGAGCTGCTATACAAGCCTTCGGAGGACTCCGATGCCGTCCGTTGGGAGGAGCAGTTCTACCAGCTTATGGCGCGGCTGGAGTTCCTGCCCAATTCGCCCACCCTGATGAACGCCGGCCGCGAGCTCCAGCAGCTGGCCGCTTGCTTCGTCCTGCCGGTGCCAGACTCCATCGACGGCATCTTCGAGGCCATCCAGCACACGGCCCTCATCCATAAGTCCGGCGGCGGCACCGGCTTCGGGTTCTCGCGCTTGCGGCCAGAGGGCGACCGCGTGCAGTCGACGATGGGCATCGCCTCAGGACCGATCTCCTTCATGAAAGTTTTCGACGCCGCCACCGAGGCCATCAAGCAGGGAGGGACGCGTCGCGGCGCCAATATGGCCATCCTGGCCGTCACTCACCCCGATATCGAGCAGTTCATCACCCTGAAGTCGGACATGCGCACGCTGACGAACTTCAACATCTCGGTGGCTGTGAACGAAGAGTTCATACGGGCGGTGGAGAACGACGAGGAATATGCCCTTCTCAGTCCCCGCACAGGCGAATCGGTGGCCCAGCGCCGCGCCCGCTACATCTTCGACCTCCTGGTGCACAACGCCTGGACGAACGGCGACCCCGGCATCGTCTTCATCGACCGCGTGAACCGCGACAATCCTACGCCTAACCTGGGGGCCATTGAGGCTACCAACCCCTGCGGCGAGCAGCCGCTATTGCCTTACGAATCGTGCAACCTGGGGTCTTTAAACTTGGCCAAGTTCGTGAAAGGCAACGGCGACAGGCGCCGCCTCGACTGGGAAGGGTTGGCCAAGGCTATCCCTGTTTGCATTCACTTCCTAGATAACGTCATCGACATGAACCGCTACCCCATCGCGGAGATCGAGCGGGCCACTCATCTCACCCGCAAGGTGGGCCTGGGCGTCATGGGCTGGCACGATGCCCTCATGCAGCTGCGTATCCCTTACGATTCGGAGGAGGCGCTGGCTCTGGGCGAAGAGGTGATGCGCTTCATCCAAGAGAAGGCCAACGAGGCCTCACTGGCCCTGGGCGAGGAGCGGAGCACCTTCCCGGCCTGGGAGGGGTCACGCTACTACCCGGATATTTCCTACCGCAACTCCACCCGCACGACTGTGGCGCCCACGGGCACCCTATCCATCATCGCCGACTGCTCATCGGGCATCGAGCCGGCCTTCGCCCTGGCCTTCACCCGACAACATTATTTGGACCCCAAGGACCCCGCGAAGCGGACCAAGCTGACCGAGGCTAACAAGCACTTCGTCCGCGTAGCCAAGGCCGAGGGCTTCTACTCCGATGAGCTGATGGACTACCTGGCTTCCGGCGGCCGTCTAGCCGACCGGCCAGAGGTGCCGGATTGGGCCAAGCAGGTCTTCGTAACCGCCCACGAGATATCGCCCGATTGGCACGTGCGTATGCAAGCCGCCTTCCAGCGCCATACCGATAACGCCGTCTCGAAGACGATAAATTTCCCTCAGTCGGCTACTGAGGCCGACGTGGCCCGTGCTTACTGGCTGGCCTACCGCGAGGGCTGCAAGGGCATCACCATCTACCGCGAAGGCTCAAGGGAGTACTCGGTGCTCTCCCATACCACCCTCAACATCAAAGGGCCGGAACAGGAGACGACGGAGGCCTTGCGCGAGATGGAGGGCCGCCAACCGATGGAGGGCAGGGAGCGGCCGCGGCCCTATCGCCAACGCCTGTCCGACGAACGGCGCTCGGTCACCCATAAGTTTCGGGTGGGCGACCAGGAGGGCTACATCACCGTGGGCCTCTACGAGGACGGCCGCCCGGGGGAGATCTTCGTCAAGATCGCCAAGGAGGGCTCCACCGTATCCGGCCTGATGGACACGGTGGCCCTGATGACCTCGGTGGCGCTGCAGTACGGTGTTCCGGTGGAGGACTTGGCCCGCAAGCTCAGGAACACCCGCTTCGAGCCCTACGGCCGCACCAACAACCCGGAAATCCCTTGGGCGACCTCGCTGGTGGACTACATCTTCCGCTGGCTAGAGCGCAAGTTTTCGCCGGAGGCGAACCAGCCTCCGGCAGGCGCGTCAGAGGGCGAACCGCTCAATCCTGCCCTGAGCCGTGCCGAAGGGACAGGCCTGGGCTGCCCCGACTGCGGCGCCTTGCTGGTCTACCAGGAGGGTTGCCTGGTCTGTAGGAGTTGCGGGTATAATCGCTGCGGGTAAGCAACGCCATATACTAGCCCCTAAGGAGTCGTCATGAAGGTCATTCCCATCAGCGAAAAAGCGGCCCAGCCGGGCGGCGACGAATACTTCATAGGCGAGGTACACGTCCAAACCATACTTAATCCCGCCGACGGCCTCGACCTCACTGTCGTTCGCTTTAGCCCCGGCGCCCGCACTTATCTGCACACACATGAGGTCGTGCAGGTACTGCACTGTATGGAGGGCACGGGCATCTTGGCCACCGAACGAGACACAAACGTAGTCATGCCCGGCATGGCCGTCCACGTCCCAGCCGGCGAGGTGCACTGGCACGGCGCCACCGAGGACAGCGCCTTCGTTCATCTGTCCATTCGGCCGCCGGGGGAGAGCCGTTGGACCAAGATCGATCCCCTTGGCGCCTAGAGACGACTAGCTTATCGATATCAGCCGGGCAGGCTGTGTTCGCCTGCCCGCACCATTTCCACGCCGCCGAATTCGTCCGCTAGCTGGCGGGCGAAGGCGTCCCACTCGCCGGGCAGCGACCAGCCCTCGTAGCCTTGATAGATGATCAGCGGCAGGCGCCGTTCCTCGGGGCCGTAAATCGCGGTCAGCCGGTACTCTTCGATCGGCCCCTTCACCTCGTGCCCCAGCTCCAGCCGCCGCACCTCCGCGAAAGGGATGCGGCGCGTGTTCGTCAATAGACGAAAGCGCTTAGTTTTCTCCACGATCTCGCGCAACGTCTTGTCCACCACTACTTCCGTTCGCCCAAAACGGCTCACCCAGCGCCCCATCGGATCAGGTTGGGGCACCGTGGGGAACTGGCGGCCGGGCGCACCCTCCTCCCTCACCTCCACTCCGAAGGCCGCCCCCAGCGTGGCGGCCAGCTTGCCCACGCACTGGCGATCGTTCTCATTTATGCTCATGCTGCCGCCGTCCTCGAACTCGATCACGATGCGTGAGAGAGAAGGCGATGCCGGCCTGCCATACGGGGTCCGGATCGGCGCCTGCGACCAGCGGTGCCAGGTGAGCGCTCGCACTGGCCGCAGCCGCTCCACCTGCTCTGGCGTCTCCTTCCAGCCCTTCTTTTTGTTTCGCTCGTAGAAGCGCAGCTCGGCCAAAGCCGGGTCCCAGACCCAGCCCTGGCATAGGAAATCGCTATCTTGGGGGGCCATGGCGCCAATATAGCATAGCGTCGGGCTTCCTCCGGCTCAGGATGGCGGCGGACCTAACAAAATCAGTTTGGCGGGCTGTCACCCTGAGCGAAGCGAAGGGTCTTTTCAGATGCTTCGCTTCGCTCAGCATGACAGAACCGGTCAGCGAATTGTGGGAACTACGCCAGAAGCAGGCGAAATTACGGAGGCAAAAGGCACTGCTATACTGGTCTCGCTGTGAAAGTAGCAACCATAGGCGAACGACTAGACGTGCTTCGACAGCGCATCGCTGCCGCCTGCCAGCGGGCCGGCCGCTCTCCCGACGAGGTAACCCTTGTGGCCATAAGCAAAGGGCAGCCGGCGGCGGCCATCGCCGAGGCGTTGGCCGCAAGCATCAGACATATCGGCGAGAACCGGGTGCAAGAGGCGGCGGCCAAGCGACCCGCCCTGGCCGATATCTGGCCGTCGCCCACCTGGCATTTGGTCGGCCACCTCCAAAGCAACAAGGTCAAGCTGGCCTTAGATCTCTTTGATATAATCCACAGCGTGGACTCTCTCCCCCTAGCAGATCTCATAAGCAAGCGGGCCCAACGGCCCGTCCCGGTCCTTTTGGAGGTCAACGTGGCCGGCGAGGCGAGCAAGTTCGGCTTCTCGGCCCAAGAACTAGCGGAAGTAGCGACCATGATCGCACGCCTGCCAAACCTGAAAGTGCGCGGCCTAATGACGGTCGCGCCCCTCGCCAGCGACCCAGAGCAGGTGAGACCCGTCTTTCGGCGCCTGTGGGAGATGCGGGACAGCCTTGACCTACCCGACTGCCATGACCTGTCCATGGGCATGACCGACGATTTCGAGGTAGCCATCGAAGAAGGGTCAACGATAGTGCGCATCGGGCGGGCTATATTCGGAGAGCGAGCAACATGAGATTAGCCTGCATTGGCAGCGGCGTTATGGGCGAGGCCGTGGTGAGCGCTGTCCTCTCCGGGGGCGTCGCGAAGGCTGATGACATCGTAGCCTGCGACGTCCTTGAGAGCCGCCGCCAGCACTTCAGGGATCGCTATAGTATAGCGGCCGTGGAGCGGGGCGCTGAGGCCGTTGATGGCGCCGACCTTGTGCTGCTGGCTATCAAGCCCCAGGAGTTTCCAGCAGCCAGCGGCGAACTCAACGGCTGCCTCTCGAACGGGCAGACGGTTCTCTCCATCATGGCCGGCGTTCCTATATCGCGCATCTGCCAGCTCCTAGGACACGCAGCGGTGGTACGGGCCATTCCCAACACGCCGGCCCAGATAGGTGCCGGGATCACGGTGTGGACGGCGACGCCAGAGGTGAGCCAGGCGGGCCGCGAGGCTGCCCGCAGCGTCCTGGCCGCTTTGGGCGACGAAATATACGTGAGCGAGGAAAAGTACGTCGATATGGCTACAGCCGTGAGTTCCAGCGGCCCCGCCTATATATTCCTGGTGATGGAAGCCTGGATCGATGGCGCCGTCCACATCGGTTTTCGCCGAGATATTGCCGAAAGGTTAGTAATCCAGACAGTATTGGGATCCGCTCGTTATGCGCAAGCCACAGGCACACACATGGCAGCTTTACGAAATCAGGTTACTTCGCCCGGCGGCACCACTACCGAAGCCCTTCTAGTTCTGGAGAAGGCCGGCCTGCGCGCCGCCTTTGTCAAAGCGATCCAGGCGGCCTACGAAAAGGCCAAGAGGCTGGGGGGATAGGCCATCGAAGCCCTAGCCCAATTCATCCGGATCCTGGCCTACGTCCTCACAGGCGCCATCTTCCTTCGCATTATCGCCTCTTGGGTCGCTGTCGATCCGCACAATCCAATTATGGCCTTCTTGCACGACATCACGGAGCCCATCCTAGCCCCCCTGCGCCAGATCATTCCCCGTGTTGGCATGTTCGACTTTTCACCTATGGTGGCGACTTTCATTCTTGTTGCTGTCGCAGAGGCAGCGCCACGGGTTCTCACATAAGAGGTCGGGCAGGTGCCAATCGGTGCTTGTATGCCCTGGGCACCGATGCTATGATGCCGACGGCCTCTGAACGATCGAGAGAAAGCTTGAAATGAGCGATCCTGCCTCCAGTCAGCAAAGGCTACAGGCCCTGGAACTCGCCATCGGCCAGATTGAGAAGCAGTTCGGGCGAGGAGCATTAATGCGCCTGGGCGAGGCCTCCAGTCGATTAACGGTGGAAGCGATCCCCACCGGCTCTCTCGCCCTAGACCTAGCCCTAGGCATAGGCGGTATCCCCCGCGGCCGCATCACCGAAATTTTCGGCCCCGAAATGGCCGGCAAATCTACCCTAGCCATGCACGTCATCGCCGAGGCCCAGAAACGGAGCGGGCTGGCCGCCTATATAGATGCGGAACACGTTTTCGACCCCACGTTTGCCGCTTCTATCGGCATTGTGATAGAGGATCTGCTGATTTCCCAGCCCGATACCGGCGAGCAGGCACTGGAGATCACTGAGGCCCTAGTGCGCTCCAACGCTGTGGACGTCATCGTAATAGATAGCGTGGCCGCACTGGTGCCAAGGGCAGAGATTGAAGGCGATATGGGAGAATCGCTGCCCGGTCTTCAAGCGCGACTGATGTCCCAGGCATTGCGCAAATTGACGGCGGCGATATCCCGCTCACGCACGGCAGTCATCTTCATCAACCAGCTGCGCGAGAAAATTGGCATCGTCTTCGGAAATCCGGAGGTGACCCCTGGCGGGCGAGCGCTGAAGTTCTACAGCTCGGCCCGTATCGACCTACGCCGGGTGGAGTCCATTAAGCAGGGGGGCACGG
>Ga0187892_10011404_pt1 | contig 10917 bp, 10 predicted proteins | sample MA1701073metaG_FD_139345 | JGI IMG/M metagenome (GOLD analysis project Ga0187892, IMG submission 139345) | Bio-ooze microbial communities from a basaltic lava cave in the Kipuka Kanohina Cave System on the Island of Hawaii, USA - MA170107-3 metaG ... | reverse complement strand
TGGGCGTCGAACCCGTCCAACCGGCGCCGCTTGCTGCCCGACCCGTGGGAGTGGCGGCATGATGGCCAAGTCGCGCTCGACATTGCTGTCGACCTACCGCGCGGTGACGAGCTTTGCGGAACCGCTGGCGGCGCGGCTGCTGCAGCGACGGCTCGCGCGGGGAAAGGAGGATGAAGACCGGCTGCCCGAACGGCTGGGACGAGCCGGGCGCGTGCGCCCGAAAGGGCCGATCGTCTGGATTCATGCGGCAAGCGTGGGCGAGTCCATCTCAGTACTGCCGCTGATCCGCGAACTCGGCCGGCTTAGGCCCGACACCAGCGTGCTCGTGACAACGGGCACGGTGTCGTCGGGGCGCGTGATGGGCGAGCGCCTGCCGGCCAATGCCTTCCACCAGTTTGTGCCCGTCGATACGCCGAGCGCAGTTCGCGCGTTCCTCGATCATTGGCGGCCGGGCCTGGCGCTTTGGGTCGAGTCCGAATTGTGGCCGAATATGCTGTTCGAGACAAAGGCGCGGCAAATCCCGGTCGTGCTCGTCAACGCGCGGATGTCGGATTCGTCCTATCGCGGCTGGCGGCGCGCGCGTCAGGCGGCGGCCGAGCTGCTCGAGACGTTCGATCTATGTCTGGCGCAGGACGAAGCCGTCGCGCACAAGCTGCGCGCGCTCGGCGCGCGACGCGTCGAGGTGCCGGGAAATCTCAAGCTCGTGGGCGAGCCACTGCCGTTCGATGCGGACGTGCTCGGGCAATTGCGGGCCGCCATCGGCGGGCGTCCGATGTGGCTTTTGGCATCGAGCCACGACGGCGAGGAGCAGCTTGCGGCGTTAGCACATCGCGGCCTGTCGGGGAGGTTTCCGCGTCTGCTCACGATCATCGTGCCGCGCCATCCGCAGCGCGGTCCGCAGATCGCGGCCTCTCTCGAACCTCTGTTCAGAGTTGCGCGCCGTTCGCGCGGCGAGCTGCCCACACGCGAGACGGAGATCTACGTCGCGGACACCTTGGGCGAGCTGGGCATTTTCTACCGCCTGTGTCCGCTTGCTGTCATGGGCGGCAGTTTCGTCCCGCACGGCGGGCAGAATCCGCTAGAGCCCGCCCGGCTTGGCGCCGCGGTGCTGAGCGGCCCGCATATGGAGAATTTCCGCGATATATTCCGAATTCTCGTCGCGACGGGCGGCGCGGAAGTGCTAACCTCCAACGATCAACTCACCCCCCGCGTCGGCGCATTGCTCGACAACGACATGGAAACCATGCGACGAGGTCAAGCCGGCGCGCAAATCGCCGGAACGAAGGAGCCGCTGGCGCGCACCTTCGAGCTGCTTGCTCCGTATCTGAGGGCGCTGAATGCCGATGCGCGCGCCTGAGTTCTGGTACTCCGATCCGAACGAAACAGTCGCCTTCGTGCTCAAGCCCCTGGGCTGGCTCTACGGCTTTGTCGGACGCACGCGCGCGGCCATGACCGTTCCGTTCCGCGCGGCCGTGCCCGTGATCTGTGTTGGAAACCTGACTGCGGGGGGCACGGGAAAGACGCCGCTTGCCATCGCGATCGGGGAGCGGCTCAAGGCGCGGGGCTTGAGCGTCGCGTTTCTGTCGCGCGGCTACGGCGCCGACGTGCCGGGCGCAATGGTGGTCGATGCCGGCGAGGACACCGCGGCCGAAGTCGGCGACGAACCGCTGATGCTGGCGCAGCATGCAATGACGATCGTGTCCCCCGATCGTCCGGCCGGAGCGAGGCTTGCGATTTCGCGCGGGGCGCAAGTCATCGTCATGGACGACGGATATCAGAATCCGAGCCTGACCAAGGATTTATCGTTCGTCGTCGTCGACGCGGCAAAGGCGTTCGGCAATGGTTGCCTCATTCCGGCGGGGCCGCTCAGGGAACGCGTCGAAGACGGGCTGGCGCGCGCGCATGCGGTCATCGTGATGGGAGATGGACAAGTGTCGCTGCCGGTGGCAAAGCCGATGTTGCGGAGCGAGCTCGTACCGTTGCCAGAGGATGCCCAGCGCCTCAAGGACCAACGCGTGTTTGCATTTGCCGGTATCGGCGAGCCCCGCAAGTTCTTTGCAACGCTCGAAGCCTGCGAAGTGATCATCGAGGACACCAAGGCTTTTCCCGATCATTATGCGTACGACGAAGAGGACGTGGGCGATCTGCGTGAGACGGCGGCGGCGCGCAACGCGATGCTTGTCACGACGGAAAAGGACTTCTTGCGCCTGCCTCCCGACTTGCGTACAGGCGTCACGGCGTTTCGCGTCGTCGCGGAATTCGACGCGGAGTCATCGCGTCAGGTCGATCAATTCATCGAACAATGTCTGAAACAGTTCCCGCCCCCAGGGTCCGCAAAGCACTAAGACCGATCAAGCGGGCGACCAAGGTCGCAACGCAGGCGCTCTACGTGGTTGAATACGCGCTCTTTTGGAGCGTGATGTCGTTCTTTCGCGCTCTGGGCTTGAAGAACGCGTCCGATCTCGGCGGCTGGCTGGCGCGGACCGTGGGCCCCAAGATTCCGGTGTCGCGCCGCGCGCGCCGCAACATGGCGCACGCGCTGCCCGAACTGAGCGAGGCCGAGCGCGAGAGGCACATCGTCGCGATGTGGGACAACCTCGGGCGCACCTTCGCCGAGTATGCACATCTCGACAAGTTTTGGGCCTTGAAGCCCGGCGCGCGCATCGAGATCGGTGGCATGGAGCACGCGGAAGCCGTGATCGCCAAGGGGAAGGGCGGGTTGTTCGTTTCCGGCCATTGCGGAAACTGGGAGCTGATGGCGCGCTGCATCGGCGACAAGGGACTCAAGGGCACGCTGGTCTACCGTCCGGCGAACAATCCTTATGTCGATGCCTGGATTTCCAAGCGACGCCGGATCGGGTTGCCGACCATCGCGGCGAAAGGCGCAGACGGCGCGCGAGCGATCGTGCGCACGCTAAAAGACAACGCCTTTCTCGCGATGCTCGTCGATCAGAAAATGAACGAAGGTCTGTCGGTGCCGTTGTTCGGGCGGCCGGCGATGACGGCAACCGGGGCGCCGCAACTCGCGCTTAGGCACGGCGCGCCTCTCGTCGGCGCGTGGTGCGAGCGGTTGTCCAATCAACGTTTTCGCGTTACCGCCTATCCAGAGATTCCCTTCCCCAACACCGGAAATCGGGATCAGGACCTCTACGAGTTGGCTTTGAGGCTCAATCGGTTCCTCGAGGCGCGCATTCGCGAGAACCCGGCGAACTGGCTGTGGCTGCACAGCCGCTGGCCGAAGGCATAACCTCACCTTTTCTCCGGCATGGGCGGGACGACGAGAGCGGGATCGAGGCGCTCTTGGAACCAGTTGAGGCGCCAGCAGAGGTGCGGTCCGGTCGCGCGGCCGGTCTTGCCGACGGCGCCGATCACGTCGCCTTTCCCCATGCGCTCCCCGACTTTCACATCGAGCCGCGACATGTGGAGATAGCTCGTGGAGACCCCGTGGCCGTGATCGAGGATCATCGTGCCGCCGGTGAAGTAGAGGTCTTCTTCCGCCATCGCGACGACAGCGTCCGCCGGAGCACGGATCGCGCGGCCCTCGGGTGCTGCGATGTCTACACCGAAATGCGGTTGCTTAGGCACGCCGTTCAAGATGCGTTGGCTGCCGTAGACGCCGGTGATCGTGCCAGTGACGGGCCAGCCGAAGTCTTGGGCGAACCAGGCTTTCTGCGTGTCATGTGCGCGAGCCGCCCCGATCAGCTTGTTCTCGCGCGCGATGCGCGCCAACACATCCGCAGGCGGATCGACGAGCTTTCCGGGCAGGCCGCTGATGCGCTGGACTTTGTATTCTCGTTTCTCCGGCTCAATCGGTCTTTCCTCCGTACTTCCATCGGTCAAAACGATCTTGAGCGTTGTGCGCTTCACCTGGTTGTAGGCAAAGCCGAAGGCGAATTGCCCGTCTTCCGAAACGGCCAATCTGCGGCCGTCGATCGACACCCGCGCGCCGGGTTCGGTGCGGCCGCGGATCAAGGCGCCTTGCACGAGCTTTCCGCTGAGCGTCGCCTCGGCGCGAGCTTGCGCGCCAAGCACGACCAACGCCGCCAGGCTCAATCCACCGGTGATGACGTCGCGGCGGTGAACCACTCGCACCCTCTTACCGTTTGCTTGTTTCCCGATAGCGTCTGTTGGCCGCTTCAGCGTCGGCATAGGCCTCCTGCAGATCGACGTTCCAATAGCGGAGATCTTCAAGTGGGATCTGCGCACCCGTCACGGCGCAGACGACGTAGGCGCCGGGCGAGATTACTCGGTACTCACCGTCCAGATATTGCAGCACTGCGGGGCCCCTGACCCCTCGTTCCATCATGTTCATTGCGAGATGCGCTTTCTGATTTGCTTTGCACGATACTCCAAGGCGGGGCGGTGCTAGAAGAGCTCGCCCTGCCCGGCTTTTTTCACTTTTGCGCGGGTGACCGGCGGCGGCGCGCCCTGCACGGAGGTGCCCGTCGCCGTTGCCGGAACCGCCCCGTCGACGAAATGCAGCTGAACGCGATCGCCGGCGTTGATCTCCTTCGCGCGCTGCACGAGACCCTTTCCGGTCTTCGACACCAGGGCGAAGCCACGCTCAAGCGTCGCACGGTAACTCAGCGCTTCGAGCAGCTTCGCGCGCGCGTCGAGGCGCTGCCCGAGATCGGCCAGACGGCGATGCGCGGCGTGCTCGATGCGGGCGGCACCGACAAGCTCAAAACGGGCGCGCTGTTTGTGGACCATGAGGTTGAGCGCGCCCGCGAGCTTGCTGGCGGCGAAGTCGAAGCGCTGGCGGGGATGGGCGAGGAGCGAATCGCGGCGCGGCAGAGCGCGGCCGATGTCGGTCAGACGCTGACGGGCCTGGGAAAGCAAACGTAGGCGACCGCTCTCCAGGCGTCGCGCGCACTCCATCACGCTGCGGAGCAAATCGGCGCGCACGGGCACGGCCATTTCTGCCGCGGCTGTGGGCGTGGGCGCGCGGCGGTCGGCGACGAAGTCGATCAAGGTGGTGTCGGTCTCGTGACCGACCGCGGAGATCACCGGGATCGCGCTTGTGAAGACGGCGCGGACGACGGCTTCATCGCTGAAGGAGAGAAGGTCTTCGAGCGAGCCTCCGCCGCGCGCCACGATAATGACGTCGGGGCGTGGCACGCGCCCATCGGGCTTGAGCGCGTTGAAGCCGGCGATCGCGGCGCTCACTTCCTGGGCGGAGCGCTCTCCTTGCACGGCGACAGGCCACACCAGCACGCGGCGCGGGAAGCGATCCTCGAGGCGGTGGAGGATGTCGCGAATGACGGCGCCGGTGGGCGAGGTCACAACGCCGATCACTCGCGGGAGATAGGGCAGCGGCTTCTTGTGCTTTTCGTCGAACAGCCCTTCGGCAGCGAGTTTTTGGCGGCGCTGCTCGAGCATTTGCATGATGGCGCCGACACCGGCGAGCTCGAGCTGGTCGATGACGATTTGATATTTCGATTGGCCCGGAAACGTGGTCAGACGGCCGACGGCGACGACCTCGAGGCCGTTCTCGGGCCGCACGCGCAGGCGCGGCACGGTCAAGCGCCAGACGACACCCGCCAGGCACGCGCGCTCGTCCTTGAGGTCGAGATAGACATGGCCCGAGGTGTGGCGCTTCACGCCCGATAGTTCGCCACGCACGCGCACGAAGGAGAAACCGTCCTCGACCATCTTCTTGACGGCCATAGACAGCTCGCTCACCGAGTACTCCGGCACGTTGGCCGTGCGCGGCTCGGGCGTGGAAATCAGGGGCGAATCCATGTCACTCATGTAGGGGGCCATGTTACAAGGTCACGCGCTGCCGGGGCAGCGCTCTTTCTGGAACCCCACAGGTCATGAAAATCCTCGTTGTCGGATCGGGCGGACGCGAGCATGCACTTTGCTGGGCGATCGCGGCGTCGCCGCTGACGGACACGCTCTATTGCGCGCCGGGTAATGCGGGCATCGCCGAGGTGGCCGAGTGCGTTGCGATCGAGGCGATGGACTTCCAGCGCATCGTGGGCTTCGTGCGCGAGCAGGCGATCGACTTCGTCGTTGTCGGGCCCGACAATCCGATCGCCGGCGGACTTGCCGATAGGCTGACCGAAGCCGGCATCAAGCATTTCGCGCCGACAAAGGCGGCATCGGAACTCGAGTGGTCCAAGGGCTTCACCAAGGATCTTGCGGCGACCGAGGGGATTCCAACCGCGCGCTATCGACGCTTCAGCGACGCGGCAAGCGCCAAGGACTACGCGGCCGATCATGCGCTGCCGGTCGTGGTCAAGGCAGACGGGCTTGCGCTGGGAAAGGGCGTGATCATCGCCTCGACGCGCGCCGAAGTCTCAGCAGCTATCGATGCGATGTTTGCGGGCACGTTCGGTGCATCGGGTCGGGAGATCGTCATTGAGGAATTCCTCGAGGGAGAAGAGGTCAGTTATTTTGTACTGAGCGACGGCGAGACGGTGTTGCCGTTCGGCGCGGCGCAGGACCACAAGCGTGTCGGCGACGGCGACGTCGGCCCGAACACCGGCGGTATGGGGGCATATTCCCCGACGGCCGCGTTCACGCGCGAGATCGAGGAGCGGACGCTCGCGACCATCATTCGCCCGACGGTTCGCGCCATGAAAGCGCGCGGCCGGCCCTACAAAGGCGTGTTGTATGCCGGGCTAATGCTGACGAACGACGGGCCCAAGCTCATCGAGTACAACGCGCGTTTCGGCGATCCGGAATGCCAGGTGCTGATGATGCGGCTCAAGTCCGACATCGTGACCTTGATGATGGGCGCGGCAGACGGGGCCTTGAAGAACATGGACGTGCGCTGGCACGACGATGCCGCGCTGACCGTCGTGATGGCGGCGAATGGCTATCCGGAGGCACCGCTCAAAGGGACGGCAATCCGCGGACTCGAGCGCGCCGCCGCAATCGGAGGCGTCGAGGTCTTCCATGCCGGTACAGCGCGCAGGGATGGCATGGTCATCGCCAGCGGCGGACGCGTGCTGAACATCACCGCGCGAGGCAAGACGGTGGCCGAGGCGCAGGCACGCGCCTATCGCGCGGTCGACGTCATCGACTGGCCCGAAGGGTTTTGTCGGCGCGATATCGGGTGGCGCGCGGTCGGACGAGGACGCCCGTAACCCGCCCTTCCCTCGCCTGCAAAGTCGGCTAAGAATGCGGGCGCCGGCAAAAAAAGGGGCCGCAAGATGACCGAGCTATCGCGCCAGGAGAAGTTCAGCGGCACCAAGGAGGTAGAGCCCCAACACGCGCTCGACGCCGTAAAGCTCGAACGCTATCTCAGCGAACAGGTCGCCGGGTTCGACGGGCCGCTCACCATCCGGCAATTCAAAGGCGGACAATCGAACCCGACCTATCAGCTGATCACGCCCAAGGCGAAATACGTGCTCAGGCGCAAGCCGCCGGGCAAGCTGTTACCGTCGGCGCACGCGGTCGATCGCGAATACCGCGTCATCAAGGCCCTTCATCCGACCGGATTTCCGGTGCCCAAGCCCTACGTGTTGTGCGAAGACGAGAGCGTCGCGGGGACGATGTTCTACGTGATGGAGTGCGTCGAGGGGCGTGTGATCTGGGAGCCGCTGTTGCCCGGGCTCGAGCCGAAGCAGAGGTTTGCGATCTACGACGCCATGAACGAGACGCTGGCCAGGTTGCACCAAGCCGACTACGTCAAGCTCGGGCTTGAGGATTTTGGCAAGCCCGGCAACTACTTCGCGCGCCAGATCTCGCGGTGGGGCAAGCAGTATGTGGCTTCGGAAACCGAGTCCATTCCGGCGATGAACAAGCTCATGGAGTGGCTCCCGCAGCACATTCCCGAGCAGGAGCGCAACGCCGTCGTCCACGGCGACTATCGCCTCGACAACATGATCCTGCACCCGAGCGAGCCGCGCGTTCTTGCCGTGCTCGACTGGGAGATCTCGACCATCGGCGATCCGCTTGCCGACTTCACCTACCACATCATGCAATGGCGCATGCCGCCGGGCGGGACGGGCGGAGGCACCGGAAGCTTGAGCGGCGCAGATCTGAAATCACTCGGCATTCCGACCGAAGACGAATACGTGGCGATGTATTGCAAGCGAACGGGGCGCGCGGGCATCGATCGGCTCGACTTCTACTTCGCGTACAACTTTTTCCGCATCGCAGGCATCTTGCAGGGGATCATCGGGCGCGTGCGCGACGGCACCGCCGCCAGCACGCATGCGACAACCATGGCCTCGGCGGTCAGGCCGTTGGCCGAGCTCGGCTGGGAATACGCCAAGCGCGCGGGAGCGAAAGGCTGATGAGCAAAAGAAACGCGTTCTTTGCGGCCTTGTGCGCACTCGCGCTTTGTCCTGTCGCGCGTGCCGAAACGACGGTGATCCACGCGGGGACGCTCATCGCCGTGCCAGGGCAGGAGCCGCTGAAAGCGCGCAGCATCATCGTCAAGGACGGGCGGATCACCGAAGTCAGACTCGGTTTTGCGCCGGCGCCCGCAGGAGGGCGGATTGTCGATCTGCGCACTCAATTCGTGCTGCCTGGACTGATCGATTGCCACGTTCACATCCTGAGCGAGCTGGGGCCGAAGCGTAAGCTCGAGGCGACGGAAGACAGCGAGCCATTCACGGCGTTGCGGGGCGCGCAATACGCACTGAAGACGCTGCGCGCGGGCTTCACGACGGTGCGCGATGTCGGCGAACGGTCGGACGCCATCTTCGCGCTGAAGCGCGCGATCAAAGAGGGCTTTGTGGCGGGACCCCGGCTTCTCGTCGCCGGCTCGACGATCACGCCCACGGGCGGACACGCGCAGACCTATGGCTATCGGCCGGAGATCAACGCACTCTTCGCCTCGACAGGCGTGTGCGACGGCGTGGATGCCTGCAAGCGCGCAGTGCGGCTGCAGATCTCGCGCGGCGCGGACGTGATCAAGCTGGTGTCGACGGGCGGCGTCTTGTCGGACATCCAAGCCGGCGTCGATCAGCAATTCGACGATGACGAGCTCGCCGCGATCGTAAAGACCGCGCACAAGCTCGGGCGCAAAGTCGCCGCCCACGCGCACGGCGCGGGCGGCGTCAACGCGGCGCTCAGAGCGGGAGTCGATTCGATCGAGCACGGCTCCTATCTCGACGGCGCGTCGATATCGCTGTTCAGGCAGCGCGGCGCCTATCTCGTGCCGACCGTAATCGCCGGGGTGACTGCTGCAAACTTCGCACGGACCGGTACCTTCATGTCCGAGGCACAGAAGGCAAAGGCGTTGCAGGTCGGTCCCCTGATCCAGGACGCGTTGCGTCGAGCCTATGCCGGGGGCGTGAAGATCGCGTTCGGCACCGACTCCGGTGTCTCCGCGCACGGCGACAACGCCAAGGAATTCTCCCTCATGGTGGGCGCCGGCATGCCGCCCGGCGAGGCGATCAAGGCGGCGACAGTCAACGCCGCGGACCTGCTCGGCCTTTCGGGCGAGATCGGAACGATCGAAGCGGGCAAGAGCGCCGACATCATAGCGGTGGCGCAGGACCCCTTGCGCGATGTCAAGGCGCTGGAGCGCATGCGCTTCGTCATGCGCGCAGGCCAGATCCACCTCGGTCCATGAGCTTTGCGCCGGGGCCCGTTCGCGCGGCGCATCGCTTCGACGAGGGACGTCTCAGCGACTTTCTCGAGCGCAACATCGCCGGGTTCGGCCGGCCGCTGATCGTCGAACAATTCGGTGGCGGGCAATCGAACCCGACATTCCTGCTGACCGCGAGCGATCGGCGCTACGTGCTGCGCAAGAAGCCACCCGGCAAACTGCTCAAGAGCGCGCATCAAGTGGAGCGTGAGTTCCGGATCATGCAGGCGCTGGCTGCGAGCGACGTGCCAGTGCCGCGCATGGTTGTGCTTTGCGAGGGCGAAAGTGTCATCGGCACCTCCTTCTTCGTGATGGAGTACTGTGCCGGGCGCGTCTTTCGCGACCCGCGGTTGCCCGATCTGACGCCGACCGAGCGCGCGGCCATCTATGACAGCATGAACGACGTACTGGCGCGGCTGCACAAGGTCGATTTCGTGGCGGCGGGCTTGTCCGATTTCGGCAAACCCGGAAACTATTTCGAGCGGCAGATTGCACGTTGGATCGCGCAGTATCGCGCGGCGCAAACGGACGATATCGATGATATGGAGCGCCTCATCGAGTGGATGCCGCGCCACATTCCCTCCGATGACAGCATCAGCATTGCGCACGGCGACTATCGGTTGGAGAACACGATCTTTCACCCGATGGAAGCGCGCATGATCGCAGTCCTCGATTGGGAGCTTTCGACCATCGGTCACCCGCTTGCCGATCTCGCTTACAATTGTCTGGGCTATCACGTGATGAACCCGCGCCAGGGCGGGCTTGTCGGCATCGATCATGCGCTAAGCGGAATCCCGAGCGAGCGAGACTATGTCGCCGCCTATTGCGCGCGCAGCGGTCGGGGCGAGATCGAAAACTGGCCGTTCTACTTGAGCTTTTCGCTCTTTCGTTTGGCCGCCATCGGGCAGGGCGTGTACAAGCGCGGACTCGACGGCAATGCGAGCGCGGAGGACGCGGCAGCACGCGGCAATAGTTGCCAATTGCTTGCCGAGCACTCCTGGCGGTTGGCCAATGCGCGGGTCTGAGCGCGCTTAACACACCGTTAGCGAGTCGCCCCTCAACCGTAACTTTACGGCGGCAGTCCTATCGTTGACGGCCCGCGCCAAGGGTCAAGCGCGCGCAGCCAACGGGGGCCCATGTCCGAACTGCCGGCCACGTTCGACGAGGCGAGCGCTGTTGCGGCGCTTTCGCCGGAAGCGCGCCTTAAGCAGATCGAGGCGCAGTTCGCGCTCGCCGAGCGCGCGGCCCGCATCGGGTATTGGCGGCATGAAGCAGGTGCCAAGTATCCAACGTGGTCGCCTGGCTTCTACGCGCTGCTCGAAGTCGATCCGAAGGACGTTAGGCCGTCGCCGCGCTGGCTGATGGAC
>Ga0187892_10011403_pt1 | contig 10917 bp, 12 predicted proteins | sample MA1701073metaG_FD_139345 | JGI IMG/M metagenome (GOLD analysis project Ga0187892, IMG submission 139345) | Bio-ooze microbial communities from a basaltic lava cave in the Kipuka Kanohina Cave System on the Island of Hawaii, USA - MA170107-3 metaG ... | reverse complement strand
CCGCCACCCACGCCGCCCGCCGCCGCCGCCCGGCCCCGCCGCCGGTACTGTGCGACTCAGCTTTCCTCAGTGGAAAGATTTTGACGCCAGTAGCGCCAGCGCGGCCGCCGGCCTCACTCGGCACGGGCCTCGTAGGCCGCCACGATCGCCGCCACCCCGTCCGCCTCAGTGATGTGGAAGACCAGCCATCCCAAGGCAGTCGCCCGGTTGTGCCGCGCCTGGTCCTTCCGCCACGCCTGGCGGCCGTAGTGGTGGCGGAAGCTGACGTACTCTCCGGCGATCCGCTTGTCCGGGTAGGCGCAGTCGAAGCGGGCCACGAACTCCTCGCCGTCCCACAGTTCGAACTGCTTCACCGGCGGTGGCAGGCCCGCCGCCACCAGCGCCCTCGCCAGCGTGTTCTCCGGCCGGCTCTCCGCCGTCCGGCCGCCGCGCCGCTCGCCCAGCAACCGCCGTAGCGTCTCGGCGCCGGCCCGACCCTGCGACCCGATCGCGGCCAGCCGCCGCTCCACATGCGCCACCGTCACGAGCCGTTCCCGCAGCGCCGAGTCCAGCGCCGCCTCCAGATCCTCGGCCCCCACGACCGCCGCCAGGTCGATGAGGGTCCGCGCCGGCCTGGTGACCGGCAGGCCGGCCCGCTCCGCCCGGTCGGCCACCGGCAACGACCTGCTCCGGCGCACCTCCACGCCCGGCAACGGGTGGTCCGCCACCGAGGGGAACAGCAGCTCCACCCGCTCCCTGTCGCAGCCGTCGAGCCCCCACAGCCCGCCCGCGGCGCGGTGCGAGACCACCGCCGACGGCCCGAGAGCGAGGGAAGCGGCCATCAGCCGCCCGTGCCACGCCTCGGGAACTGCGGCGAGCCGGTAGACGCCGGCGTGCACGCGCACCCAGAGGCCGTTGCGCACCCGCGACCAGATCATCTTGTCGGTGAAGCCCAGCTCGGCGGCCTGCCCCCGAGAGATCAGGCCGTACTGCCGGGCGGCGAGGCCTGCCGCCGACGCTTCTGTGCGACTGGCCTTTCCGTACAGGAAAGATTCCGACACCAGTACCCCCTGGCGGTCAATGCACCGTGCTCAGGGGAAAGAGGCGCCCAGCCTACGCTCGGCCTGCGACAGCAACGCCTCTACGACTGGTTCTCGCCGCCGAAGATCTCCGAGACGGACGAGTCCTCGAACACGGCCTTGAGGGCGTCCCCGATGACCCCGGCCACCGACAGCACCTCGATCTTGTCGATGCGCCGGTCGTCGGCCAGCGGAACGGTGTCGGTCACGATGACCCGGGTGATGGACGAGTTCTTGATCCGGTCGAGGGCCGGGTCGGCGAAGATCCCGTGGGTCGCCACCACGTAGACCTCCGACGCCCCCCTGGCCGCCAACTGGTCGGCGGCGGCCACGATCGTCCCGGCGGTCGAGATCTGGTCGTCGACCAGCACGCACACGCGCCCGCGGACGTCCCCCATGACGCCCAGCGCCTTCACCTCGCCGGTCTCCGGCGTCCGCCGCTTGTCGACGATCGCCAGCGGCGCGTGCAGGTGGCGGGCGAAGCGGTCGGCCAGCTTGGCCCGGCCGGCGTCGGGCGACACCACCACCACGCCCGTCCCGATCTCGTTCACGATGTAGTCGATCAGGATCGGCATGGCGGCCAAGTGGTCGACGGGCACGTCGAAAAAGCCCTGGATCTGGCCCGAGTGCAGGTCGACCGACACCACCCGGTCCACCCCTGCGGCGGTGAGCATGTCGGCCACGAGCTTGGCCGTGATCGGTTCCCGGCCCGACGACTTCCGGTCCTGGCGGGCGTACCCGTAGTAGGGGCACACGGCGGTGATCCGCTTGGCCGACGCCCGCTTGGCCGCGTCGATCATGATCAGCTGCTCCATGATCCACTTGTTCACCGGATGGCAGTGGGTCTGGATGATGAAGCAGTCCGAGCCCCGGATCGACTCGCCGAACCGGCAGTGGATCTCGCCGTCGGCGAACTCGGACAGGTTGGTCTCGCCCAGCTCCACCCCCAGGTGGGCGGCGATGTCCCGCGCCAGCGGCAGGTTCGAACGCCCTGAGAGCAGCAGTAACCGCTTCTTCGGGATCAGCTCCATCAGGCCCGTTACACACCCTCGTCGTCGGTCGCGGGGGCAGTGTAGAACGGACCGGTCGTCGCCCCCGGCGGAATGTGCGTCCCCGGCCGCAGCACGGCGTACGGCCCGACCACGGCGTGAGGTCCCACCTCGGCGTCGTACCCCACCGTCATCTCGACGCTGGCCCCCTCCCCGATGGCGCAGTCCGCCAGCCGGACGTCGGGACCGAGCCGCGCCCCCGCCCCCACCACCGTCCTGCCCTGGAGCATCGTCCCCGGGAGCAGGGTGATGTCCCGCCCCAGCTGCACCGACGCGTCGACGTAGGTCCGCCCGGGATCGGTCATGGCCACCCCGGCCTCCATCCAGCGCCGGTTGATCCGCCGCCGCAGCTCGGCCTCGGCCGCCGCCAACTGGGCCCGGTCGTTGACGCTCAACGCCTCGCTGGCGTCCCCCGCCGCCACCGCCGACACCCGGTACCCGGCGCGGGACAGCACCCCGACAACGTCGGTGAGGTAGTACTCGCCCTGGGCGTTCTCCGGGCTCAGGCGGCGCAGCGCCGGCGCCAGCAGGCTGCGCCGGAAGCAGTAGGTCGACGTCGCCACTTCGTCGATCTCCCGCTCCGTCGCGGTCGCGTCCAGCTCCTCGACTATGTGGCTCACCCGACCTTCCCGGCCCCGGACGACCCGCCCGTACCCGGTGGGGTCGGGCAGGCGGGCGGTCAGGATGGTGGCCGCGGCATCGCCCGACCGGTGCTCGGCCACCAGCTCGCCCAGGGTCGACGGGCGCACCAGGGGCGCGTCCCCGGGCAGCACGATCAGGTCCCCGTCGTCGTCGTCGTCGGGGAACGCGGTCAGCGCCACCGACACCGCGTCGCCCGTACCCCGGGGGACCCGCTGCTCCACGAAGTCGATGGCGAGGTCGCCGGGACCGTCCTCGAGCAAGGTCTTGGTCACCCGCTCGGCGCCCCACCCGACGACCACCACCGCCCGGTCGACGAGCAACTCGGAGAGCGCGTCCAGCACGTGCAGCAGGATCGGGCGGCCGCAGACGGCGTGCAGCGGCTTGGGCAGCGAGGACCGCATCCGGCTGCCTTCGCCCGCCGCCATCACCACTGCCGACAAGGGCCGCAAGGCCATACTCCTTTCTACCGCCGAGCCGAGCCCTACCGGCGCATACCCTGGCGCCCGCAGGAATCACCCTTACGATGATGGGACTGTCGGGGATGGTGTAATCGGCAGCACGGGGTCCTTTGGAGTCCCTAGTCCAGGTTCGAGCCCTGGTCCCCGAGCGGCGGACGACGACGTTTCGGCTAGCGTGTCGCCCGCTCATGGGATCGCTGATCAAGAAGCGGCGCAAGCGGATGCGCAAGAAGAAGCACAAGAAGATGCTCAAGGCCACGCGCTGGCAGCGCCGCGCCGGCAAGTAGCGCGCCTCTAAAACCGCTGAACCGCAGCGGGCAGGCTCCTCACCACCACCCGCCCGTCCCCGGGAAAGTCGCCTTCGACGAACCATGTCGACCCGCTCCCCGCCAGCCGCGGGCGTTGACCGGTCGCGTCGGCGAGGCGGTCCCGCCATGCCGCCAGTCCCGGGGCCACCACGAGGACCGCGGGCTCGAGGTCGTTCCCCGCGTCGCCGGTCGGCCCGCCCAACTCGTCCCACGCCCGGTACACCGCCGCCGTCGCCACGGGCACGGGCGGCGTCAGCAGCGTGAAGATCCGAGCCTCGAACGGCAACGGCGCCACCACCTCACCCACACCGCCCACCATCGCCCGCCCCCCGAGGACGCAGAACGGCACGTCCGCCCCCAGCGCCACGGCCACCCCCACGTCGCCGCACCCTGCCCACCGCAGTACGGCTGCCGCGTCCGCCGACCCGCCGCCCAGCCCCGCCCCCGCCGGTATCCGTTTCTCCAGCCGAACGCTCGCCTTCCGCCCGACGGCCGTCAGCGCGCGGGTCACTAGGTTCTCGCCGACCATCGGTCGACCGATCACCACCAACCCGTCGCCTGCCGCGAAGGAGAGGCGGTCGCACAGGTCGACCGTCACCATCTCCGACTCGATCAGGTGGTACCCGTCATCCCGCACCCCGACGACCCGGAGCGACAGCGTCAGCTTGGCGGGGGCTTCAACCGTGCACACGTCGCCAGTCTCACCCACGCGTCCACATCCAGTTCCTCCGCCCGCGCCTCGGGACGCACGCCCGCGGCGGCGAAGCACTCGCCCGCCACCAGCCCCGCCAGCGAGCGGCGCAGCATCTTCCGCCGCTGGCCGAACCCGGCCGCCACCAGCGCGAACAGGCCGGGCGGCGGAGGCCCTACCCCAACCCGCCGGCGGACCTCCACGACCGCGGACTCGACCTTGGGTCGCGGCCAGAACACCGTCGCCGGCACGCGGGCGACCACGGCCGCGGAGGCCCAGTAGGCCACCTTCACCGACACCGCGCCGTAGGCCGCGTCCCCCGCGGACGCAGCCAGCCGGTCCGCCACCTCCTCCTGCACCATCACCACCATTCGATCGATGGCGGGCACGCCGTCGAGCAGATCGGCCACCAGCGGGGTGGCGATGTTGTAAGGCAAGTTCGCGACCAACGTCCACGGCCGGTCGGCGCCCAGCGCCGCGCCCCAGTCCAGCCCCATGGCGTCACCCTCGACCACGGCGACGCTGGTTCCCGCCACGACCTCGCGCAGCAGAGTCGCCAGCCCGGGGTCGACCTCCACCGCCGTGACCGACGCCCCCGTCTCGGCCAGCGCCAGCGTCAACGACCCGAGCCCGGCGCCCACCTCCACGACGCGCGACTCCGGTCCCACCTCGGCCAGGCGGGCCATACGCCGCACCGTGTTGGGGTCGACGACGAAGTTCTGGCCGCGCCACTGCTTGGGATGCAGCTCATGCGCCCGCAGCAGATCGCGAACCTGCCGGGCGCTCAGCGTCACGCCCGAGTGGTTACCACCCGAGCAGCTACCACGCCGTAGCTACCACGCCGTCACCACGTCGATGAGCCCGGTGCTGGAGTGGGCCAGCAGCGCGAAGGTGTCCATCGACAGGTCGATGATCCGCGTCCGGTCCTCCGGCCCCCAGTCGGCAACCGTGCACGTCGTGCTCTCGCCCGTCGAGTTCCGCGTCACCTTGATCACCGTCCCCTTGGGGGCGGTCCGGTGGGCGCACGTACGGTCCGGCGCGTTGTACCACGACGCCACGCCGTGCTCGGTGTGGGTGTGCTTGGCGGTCGGGCTCACGGGCGACGCCGCCGGGAGGGCGACGAGCGGCCGGCCGGTCGTGGTCGTCGTCCGGGGCGCCGTCGTCGTGGTGCGGGGAGGCGCGGTGGTCGACGGTGACGCGGTCGACGGTGACACGGTCGTGGCTGTGGCCGGCGCCCCCGCCGAAATCGTCGTCGCCGGCGCGCTCGTCGACGTCGTGGTCGAGGTCGTGGTCGCGCGCACGGCCACAGCGGTGGTGGTGGTTGTGGTGGGGCGCGTCCCCAGCGCGATTTCCACAGGTTCGTCCACAACCCGGGCGGGACTGACCCATGTCGACGGCGGCATCGCCGACGCGGCCGACGCGGCGACGCCGGCGCTCACGTCGAAGCCGGCCGCGTCTCCGCCCGATCTCATGCCGCCCAGCACGACGGCCGGCAGCAGGAGAACCGATGCGTACACCCCAGCCGCATACCGCGGGCGATTAAGCCCAGCGTCGTACCTCTCCGTCAGGAGAACCCCCCACCCCTTACTGTCCGGTTGCGAAGTCGAAACATAGGCGCCCGACATCTAGCTGCGCAACCCCGGGAACTAGCCCAACTTGAAAACCTCGGCCGCGTTCGCGGTCGTCGCGGCGCGAATGTCCTCGTCAGACTGGTCGCGTACCGCCGCTAGCGCGGCGCCGACAACAGGTACGAGCGCGGGCTGGTTCTTCGTCCCGCGGTGCGGCTCCGGCGCCAGGTAGGGCGCGTCCGTCTCCACCAGGATTCGGTCCATCGGGCACAGCTTGGCCGCCTCCCGCAGCGCCTCCGCGTTCCGGAACGTCACGATGCCGCTGAAGGACAGGTACGCCCCGATCTCGAGCGCCCGGCGCGCCTCCTCAGGGCCGCCGGTGAAACAGTGGAAGACGACCCGTTCGGGCGTGCCTTCGGTGTGCAGCAGCTCGAACGTCTCATCCCACGCGTCGCGCGTGTGCACCACGAGGGCGAGGTCGTGGATCCGGGCCAGCGCGATCTGCGCCGCGAAAGCGACCCGTTGCAGGTCGCGCGGGGAGTGGTCGTAGTGGTAGTCGAGCCCGCACTCGCCGATCGCCACGACCTCAGGCCGGTCGATCAGCGGGAGAACGCCGTCGGTGCCGTGCTTGGCCTCGTGCGGGTGCACCCCGACCGTCGCCCACACTCGGCCCGGCGCCGACCTAGCCACGTCGATAGCCGCCTTCGACTGGTCAGCGTCTGTGCCCACGCACACGATCCGTTCGACGCCCGCCTCGGCGGCGCGCGCCAGCGCATCCCCGGCGATGCCCTCGTACTGCAGGTGGCAGTGCGAGTCGGTCCACATCGGTTCAGCCCTTTCGGCGCGGGAACAGAGGCTCGCCCTTCTCGACCGGGCGACCCGCCGGTGCGCTGCCCCAGCCGGACGCCGGCAACCGCTGGTCGGCGGGCGAGCCCGTCAAACCCAACCGGCGCCACGCTTCCGCCGACGCGCCCGGCACCGCGGGCGACGCCAGGATGCAGACGATCCGCAACGCCTCGAGCGCGTCGCCCAGAACCGCGTCCACCTCCGGCCCGGGCGACGCCTTCCAAGGCTCGTGCGCTTCGAGGTAGGCGTTGGTCTGGCGGATCAGTTGCCACGTCGCGTCGAGCGCGTCGGCGGGGGCCAGCCGGCCCCAGGCTTCCGAGGTCGCCGCCACGACGTCGCGCGCCACGTCCCGCAGAGGGCTCCCGGCTTGGGGCGACGGGCCTACGCCGCCGCACTTCGACCCCACCACGGTCGTGACACGCGACACCAGGTTGCCGAAGTTGTTGGCCAGGTCGGCGTTGTAGCGGGCGACCATACCCTCGTAGGAGAAGTCGCCGTCAGCCCCGACGGGAACGTCGCGGAGCAATTGGTAGCGCGTGGCGTCCACGCCGTACTCGGCCACCAGGTCGGCGGGCGTGATCTGCGTCAACTTGGTGTTGCTCTTGGAGATCTTCTCGCCACCGAGCAGCAGCCACCCGTGGGCCGCGACGCGGCGCGGCGGCTCCAGTCCCGCGGCGATCAACATCGCGGGCCAGTAGACGGCGTGGAAGCGGATGATGTCCTTGCCGACAAGGTGGTAGTCGGCCGGCCACCAATGATCGAACCGGGCCGCGTCGTGGCCATAGCCCGCAGCGGTGATGTAGTTGGGCAGGGCGTCGAACCACACCCACGTGACATGCGAAGGATCCCACGGCAACGGGACCCCCCAGTCGAACGAGCTGCGGCTGATGGAGATGTCCTGCAAGCCCTGGCGGATGAACCCCAGCACCTCGTTGCGCCGCGTCGCCGGGATGACCGCCTCGGGGTGGGCCTCGTAGTGGTCGAGCAGCCGCTGCTCGTAGCGCGACAGGCGGAAGAAGTAGTTCTCCTGCTTGACCAGCTCGACGGGCCGCCTGTGCACCGGGCACAGCCCGTCGACCAGGTCGCCCTCGGTGTAGTACGCCTCGCAGGCGATGCAGTACAGGCCTTCGTAGGTGTCCAGCTCGATGTCGCCGTTGTCGTAGATCGCTTGCAGGAACCTCTGCACCGACCGCGCATGGCGCTCCTCGGTGGTGCGGATGAAGTCGTCGTAGGCGATGTCGAGCGAATCCCACGCGCTGCGGAACCGGGCGCTGTTGCGGTCCGCCAGCTCCTTGGGGTGCAGCCCCTGAGCCTCGGCCGCCTGCTGGTTCTTCAACCCGTACTCGTCCGTGCCGGTGACGAACAGCACGTCGTCGCCGAGCAGCCGATGCCACCGGGCCACCGCGTCGGCGATGACCGTGGGGTAGGCGTGGCCGATGTGAGGCGCGTCGTTGACGTAGTAGATCGGCGTGGTGATGTAGAACCGGCTCACCAGTCAAGAGTAGGCGGCGAAGCCGGCTGTCCCAGACGAATTGCCGCCTCGTAGACCTCCCGTTTGGGCACGTCCAGTTGCGCCGCCACCGAAGCCACCGCAGTCCGCTTGTCCGTCCCCGACGCCATCGCCGCCCGCAAGGCCGACTCGACTTCGGAAGGGGCCGCCCGCGCTGGCGGCGGCGCGGCGTCGACCACGACGACGTACTCGCCCCGGGGCGCCGTCTCCGAGAGATGCTCGACGGCGCCCGCCAGCGTGCCTCGCCACACCGATTCGTGCACCTTGGTCAGCTCCCGCGCGATCGCCACCCGGCGCAGCGGGCCGCACGCGGCCGACAGGTCGGCGACCGTCTCGCGCACTCGCTGCGGGGCCTCGAAGACGACCGTGGTCCGCCGGTCGCCGGCGATCTCCGCCAGCCGCTCCGATCGGGCCCGGCCCTTCCGCGGCAGGAACCCCTCGAAGCTGAACCGCCGGGCCGGCAACCCGCTCACCACCAGCGCGGCGATGGCCGCCGAAGGGCCGGGCACCACCTGCACGGTGTGACCGGCGGCGGATGCGGCGGCCACCAGCCGTTCCCCCGGATCCGAAAGGCCGGGCATGCCCGCATCGGAGACCACCGCCACGGTGGCCCCGCCGTCGAGACGCTCGAGCACGCCCCCCACCGCCGCGGCCTCGTTGTGGTCGTTGACGGCGACGAGCCGGTTGCCTGCGGCCACACCGCTCGCGGAGAGCAGTTGGCGCACGCGGCGGGTGTCCTCGCAGGCGATCACGTCCGCGGCGCGCAGCGCCTCGACGGCGCGGGGCGACAGGTCGCCGAGGTTCCCGATCGGTGTGCCGACGACGACCAGCGGACTCACCTGCTCATTCCCGGACTTCCAGTTGCTGGCCCGCCTCGAGCTTCCAGCGGGCGAAGGCGCCCCGCTCGGCCTCGATGATGCACCTCCCGCGCACGCAGACGCGGGTGATCCGGTTCGGACGCAGGCGCACGGTGCGGAGCACGACCATGTTCCTGTCGCAGAAGGCCACGTCGATGGCGAAGCGCATGCCGAAACTGTGCACCGACTTGCCCGGGCGGATCAGCAGCGCGCCGTCGACGTGATCGCGGCCCAGCAGCCCGCGCATGCGCGCCCCGCGGGCTTCGGCCAGCTCCAACGCCGCCAGCACTTGGTCGTCGCGCAGCAGCCAGGCCACGTCTGCGCTAGTCGGGCGCCGACTGACGGGACGGCGGCGCGGCCGTCGACGGGCTGACCCTGGCGCTCGGGCGGAAGCGGCGGTCACGTCCTTGCATCGCCCTCCCCCTACACGTTGAAGCGGATCTCGAGGACGTCCCCGTCGGCGACCTCGTACTCCTTGCCTTCCACCCGCAGCTTCCCCGCCTCCTTGGCCGCGTTCCACGACCCGAGCCGGAGCAGCTCGTCCCAGCGTATGACCTCGGCCCGGATGAAGCCCCGCTGGAGGTCGGAATGGATCACACCGGCGCACTCCGGCGCCTTGGCGCCGGCGCGGAACGTCCAGGCCCGGGACTCCTTGTCGCCGGTGGTGAGGAAGGTCCGCCTGCCCAGCAGGTGGTACGCGGCGCGGACGACACGGGGAAGCACCCCCTCGCCCAGGCCCAGACCCTCGAGCAGCTCGGTCCGATCCGCCGGCGCCAGTTGGGCCGCCTCCGCCTCCAGTTGCACGCAGACGGCGAGCACGTCAGCGGAGTCGCCCAGCTCCGCAGCCACCGGCTTGGTCAGCGCGTCCACATCGTCGAGCTGGTCCTCACCGAGGTTCACCACCGCCAGCACCGGTTTGGTGGTCAGCAGGAACATGGGCCGCAGCTCGGCCATCTGCGCCGCGGGCAAGCCCGAGCGGTACAGGGGGGCGCCGCCGTTGAGTTCCTCGATCGCCGCCTCCAACACCGTCACCGCGGCCGCTTGGGACGGGTCTCCCTTCACCGTCCTCCGCCGCTTCGCAGCCTGCGCCTCGGCCGACTCCACGTCGGCCAGCACCAGCTCCAGCTCCAGCGTGTGCAGGTCGGACAGCGGGTCGGCGTCGCCTGGGACGTTGGGGTCCTCGAAGGCTCGCAGCACCAGCACGATGGCGTCGCACTCGCGGATGCCGTGCAGGAACCGGTTGCCCAGGCCCTCGCCGCTCGCCGACCCGGCGACCAGTCCGGCGATGTCGACGAGCTGCACGCTGGCGTTGACCTTCTTGCGCGACCGGCTCATCTCGGCCAGCGCGTCGAGGCGGGCATCGGCCACCTGGGCCATGCCTACCGCCGTCTCGGTGGTCGAGAACGGGTGGGTCGCCACCGGCGCCGAACCTCCGGTCACGGCGTTGAACAGCGACGATTTCCCGGCGTTGGGGAGCCCTACGAGCCCGAGTCGCTCCATCGCCGGAAGGCTACCTGGCCGGGTCGGCTACCCTCATCGCCTCATGTCGAAGAAAACCAGCAAGCGAAAGCTGCGCGCCCGGCGCAAAAAGGCCAACCACGGCAAGCGGCCCAACGCCGGCCGTTAGCGCCCTGCCCATCCCGCCCGCGCCGCTGGCGCGGCGCGAGAATCACGTTGACGTCCTCCACGGGGTCGAGGTGCCCGACCCGTACCGGTGGCTGGAGGACGGCGAATCCGAGGAAGCGGCCGCCTGGGTGGCGGCCCAGAACGCCCGCACCCGCGCCGTGCTCGACGCCCTGCCCCAGCGGCCCGCGCTCCACCGGCGGTTCCTCGAGCTTTTCGAGATCGGTTCGGTGGGCGCGCCCGCCGCGGCTGCCGGCCGTGTCTTCACCCTCGAGCGATGGGGCGAGCTGGACCAAGCCGTCATCGT
>Ga0187892_10011402_pt1 | contig 10918 bp, 5 predicted proteins | sample MA1701073metaG_FD_139345 | JGI IMG/M metagenome (GOLD analysis project Ga0187892, IMG submission 139345) | Bio-ooze microbial communities from a basaltic lava cave in the Kipuka Kanohina Cave System on the Island of Hawaii, USA - MA170107-3 metaG ... | reverse complement strand
TCAGCTCGCCCACGAGGTTCCCCTCGGCATCCACCACGGGGACCGCGTCCGCCCGGCCTCCCGACAGGAGCTCCACGGCTTTCGAGAGCGTCGTCTGAGGCGTCACGCTCGGCAGCGCGTGCGTGCCGGCGGGCCCCGCCGGCCTGGCCGACGCCGCGTCGACCGCCGCCACCAGGTCCTCGCCCGTCCGGGCCTGCACGACGCGGGTCAGGTTCTCCTCAACGCCGAAGAGGTTGAGGAACTGGGCCAGCGTGTGCAGGTAAAGGTTGGAGTGCTTCTTCGGGATGACGAAGAGGACGACCAGGCGGATGAGGTTCCCGTCGGGCGCCTTGAAGTCGACCCCCTGGGGCGCGGTCCCCACCGCGATCCGGAAGTCCGGGACTTTCTCGCTGCGCGCGTGGGGAAAGGCGCTCCCCTTGGCCATCGAAAAGGGCCCCAGCTTCTCCCGCTCGGCGAGGGCCGCGCGGAGCTCCGCCGGCGTCATGCCGGGGGTCGCCGCGGCCATGACCTGGGTGATCTCGTCGAGCGCTTCCTCTTTCGTGCGGGCGGCGAGGCCGCACTTGACGAGTTTCGGATTCAGGAGCGACGAAAGCTTCATGACGGGGACAAGATTATAAACCATCCCGCAGGGGGCTGCAAGACACAAGGACCTGTTCTTGAAATCGTCTCGTCGTTTGGGGTGCGGACGATTTCAAGAAGGCCCGTTTTTTTTCTTTTCGGAATCGTCCGAACCCCGGAGGACGAGACGATTCCGAAAGGACGTCTCCGGTATTCCTTCAGGCGTTGATGTTGCGCGACCTGAAGATCGCGTAGGCGACGGGGACGAAGCCCGCCATGTAGGCCAGGGGCACGGTGGCATAGAGGATGCCCCGCTCGACGTCCGGGTTCCACCGCGTTCGGCCCCCTTCCGCCCAGGTCTGCAGCTTCTCCACGCCGTAGGTGATGTGGTAGAAGAGCGTGTACCGCTGCACGGCGTCGCTGAACCAGCCGGTGATCAGGTACCCGATGAAGTAGATCACCAGCGCGATCGCCACCGAGTAGCCGGACGAGTCGGTCCAGTTCGAGACCAGGATGCCGAAAAACCCGGCCGCCAGGAAGGGGAGGAAGCTGACCAGAACCACCTTCCGCGCGTAGCCCGCGAGCTCCCCGTACTCGCGGTGCATGATGTACTGGCCGTCGTCCCACACGGAGCCCAGGTCGCCCCGGACGAAGGCGTAGAGGAAACTCACGTACAGAACGAAGAGGTAGAGGGTCGCCGCGAGGGCGAGCACGGTCACGCACTTCGCCACGAACAGGTCCGTGCGCGTGATGGGCCGGGTCAGCAGGTTCTTGATCGTGCCCCGGTCGAACTCGCCGGCGAACATCATGCTCGAGAAAATCAGCAGGACGAACGACGCCAGCAGGAGCCCGAACTTGAAGCCGTACGCGAAGAGCTGGATGGAGTTGAAGCTCTTCCAGAGGGTCTCGTTCTGCGACCGTACGGGCGGCAGGAGGACCTCCGCCACGACGATGACCACGGCCAGGACGGCGATCGCCAAGTAGAAGAAGGGGTGGGCGGAAAGCTTGATGAACTCCGCGACCACCAGACGTGCAACCCTTGGAATCATTGGGAAAGGAAGAAATCCTCGAGCGTCTGGCGGACGGGGCTCAGCTCGCTCACCGTGACGCCGTTCTTGCAGAGGAGCGAATTCACGTCGGCGAAACGGGCCGGATCGCAGGTCACGCGGAGCGCCCCCAGCTCGTCCGTCCGGACGTCGGAGACCCACGGCTCCTTCCGGAGGAGTTCGGCGGCCCGGGCGGCCGGCTCGCACGTCACCGAGAGCCCGCTCACCGTACGCGCCAGGATCCGCGAAACGGTGTCCTGCAGGAGGAGGCGGCCTTCTTTGATGATCCCGACGCGGTTGCACGTGATCTCGACCTCGTGGAGGAGGTGGCTGGAGATCAGGAACGTGACCCCCTCGTCCTTGTTGAGCGCCTTGATCACCCCGCGCACGTGGTTGATGCCGTGCGGGTCCAGACCGTTGGTCGGCTCGTCCAGCAGGATGAGCCGCGGCCGCGGGAGGAGGGCCATGGCGATCCCCAGCCGCTGCCGCATCCCCTGGGAGTACGCGCCGACGCGGTCGTTCATCCGGTCGCGGAGCCCCACGATCGTGAGGACCTCCTCGATCCGCGAGCGCGGCACGCCCCCCGTGGCCAGGCGCAGGATTTCCAGGTTCTTGACCGCGGAGAGGTACGGGTAATAGGCCGGCAGCTCGATGAGCGACCCCACCCGCTTCATGATCCCGATGAAGTCGTCGTGGACGTCGGTCCCGAAGATCGCCACCCGCCCGGCGGTCGGCCGGATGAGACGGAGCATCATCCGCATGCTCGTCGTCTTGCCGGCGCCGTTCAGGCCCAGGAAGCCGTAGATGTCGCCCTCGTCGACCTCGAGGGTGAGATCCTGGACGGCCCGGAGCCGGCCGAAATGCTTGGTAAGTCCCTCCGTCCTGAGGACCACGACCATGCGCAGGAGTGTAACAAAACCGCGGCGGCCGGGGCCAGCGCGGGAGACCGGGACTCAGAGACACAGAGACGCACAGAAGATGAAAGGGGATAGGGAGATTAGTGGAGATCGGGAGATAAGATCGGAGGCGCGAGGCCCCGGGGGCGGCGGCAAAGCCGCCGGGCCGCCTTCGGCGGCCCCGTCCCCGAGATCGATTCCGCGAACGGAAGACCGCCGGGGCCGGGGCTGGTCTTCCGTTCCCGGAATCGATCTCAGGGACAGCCCCCGCGGCCTCGCTGGTCTGATCTTATCTCCAGATCTCCGTTTATCTCCCGCATCTCCTTCAGCCCCCCCGGGGGGTCGGGGGGAGACCTCTCCTTGGCGGGGCTCTGCGGCTCTGAGCCTTTGAGTCCGGGTCGCTTTCTTGGGGCGGGGCGAGGGAGGTGGACTACTTCTCGGAGATGAGGCGGAGGTAGTGGTCGGCCTTCTTTTCCCAGATGTAGAGAAGCTGGTAGAGGCGCCACTCCCGCCACTGGCTGGCGTACTTCGAGGCCCACCGGCGGGCGATCTCCTCGCGCAGCTCCGGCGGGACCGGTCCGCGCTGGCGCTCGCCCTCGTACCAGACTTCCTTCTCGATCTCCCCGCGCTGCTCCTCGATGTCTCGCCGCGGGTTGCAGCTGCCGCGCTTGCGGAGGGTCGCGCGGACGCAGAAGTCGACCAGCTGGCTGTCGTTGATTTCGCCCTTGCTGTAGCGGCGCCGGGCCACGTCCTGGCCCCCCGCCTGGCCCTCCTGAACCGCCCGGCGGATCTCGGGCAGGTTCTCTCGAATGAACCGGTCGAGGTCGCGCTCCAGGTCCTGGAGTTTCCCCCGCGTCCAGAGATCCTCCAGCGACTGCAGGAAGTCGGCCATAGTCTATTAATTATAGACCGCGCGAACCGGGGTTTGTTCCGCCCCCCTATATATCGGCCGGCGAGGGGGATGAAGAGTCTATTTCTGGAAAATCGGCAGGTATTCGCAGGGCATCTGGAGCACCACGCAGGCCATCGCCGTCGCGTACGTCCGGCCCACGTCGTCCTCCCAGTGGCCGTCCCGGAGCTGCATCCGGAGGATCTCCTCCTTGACGCCCGGGTAGTAGCGGGCCCACTCGTCGGCCCCGGCCAGGTACATCGCCTGAGCGGCGTAATAGTGCCCGTAGTAGTAGTGCAGCCGCCCGGGGATGAGCGTGTGCCGGTGCTGCGGGAGGACCCGGATCGCCTCGCGCACCTCGCGCGTGTCGTAGAGGCCCGCCGAGAAAAGCGACACGACGCCGCACGCCGTCAGCGCGAACGACGTCCGCGTGTCGTTCATGCCGTACTCGTTGACGCTCTGGTAGCTGAACCCCCGTCGCGTCGCGCACCGCGCCACGTACCGCGTGGCCCGGTGGATCGTGTCCAGCGGCACCGCGATCCCGACGTTCCGCGCCGCCCGGAGCGCCTGCAGCGTCGACACCGTCACCGACAGGTCAGCGTCGACCGGGATCGGCTGGTACCGCCAGCCGCCCTCACGGTTCTGCGAGTTCACGATGAGGTCGACCGCCCGCTTGAGCTTGGGCTTGATCTCCGCCTGCCGGGTCATCCCGTAGATCTCGGCCAGGAAGAGCGTGGCGAACGCGTGGCTGTACATCCGCGACCCGGCGTGGGTGATGTACCCGTCCTCGTCCCTCACCTTGGAGAGGAGCCACTGGAGGCCGAGCGCCACGTTCCGCCCGTACCGGCCCCGGCCCGGCACGCTCCCGGCGGAAACCAGCGCCATGCACGAGACCGCCGTCACGTCGACCGACTCGTTCTCCTCGCCGAAGTAGTCGTCGTAGAGCTTGTACCCGACCCGGTTGATCCAGGCGCCGTTGGGCTGCTGGCGCGAGGCGAGCCAGGTGAGGCCCCGGTCCACGGCGTCGCGGACCCGGGCGTCGAAGTCGCCCCGGTAGATGTGGGGGGCCGGATCCTGCGCCGCCGAAGGGGCACAGAGCACGATTCCCGCCGCCGCCGTCACCAGGAAGAGTTCCTTCACCGGTGCACGTCCACCTTAGTGTCTACGCTGAAAATCAGCGCGCCGTTTGCGATCCCATAGTTGGGCGGCCGCTCGAAGATCGCCTCGCTTCGAATATTCTGACCCACGACCCCCCGTTTATCAAGGAGCGACGCCCCATACGCGTACTTCCGGTCGTTCCCCTCTTCGAACGTCGCCACGACCACGTGGTCGCGCGCCAGGGCGGGGGGCAGGAGCGTCGCCTCGGCGCCGCCCGCGTTCGCCGTCCACTCCACCCCCAGGTCGGAAAGCCGCACGGCGCGCACGCTCACCGTCCGGTCCGCTTCGCGCGAGACGACGTAGGCCTTCTCCCCCTCCAGGAGCAGAAACCGGGGGTCGGCCAGCCCGGCTTTTTCCTTCATGGCCACCAGCTTCCCGTTCCGGAGGCTGACCACGGCCAGGAAGTCCTGCTCCTCGCCTTCGGAAGACCGCTGGACCCCCAGGAGCACCAGGTGGGCGGCCCCGACCTCGACCGCGCGGGTCGACAGCCGCTCCACGTTCACCCGCCACCGGAGCGTCCCCGCCGGCAGGTCGTAGGCTTCCAGGAACCGGCGCTCGGCGTGCAGAATGAGCAGGTCGGGACCGGCATGGACCACCTGCGCCGTGTTGGACGGCGTGAACGGGGCGTCCGAAAGGACCCGCTTGCCCGTCTCGGTCTCGAACAGGTGGATCCGGTGGGGCGAAACGGTGGTGAAGACCACGTGGTCTCCGGCCGCGTGGACGCCCGATGCGGGCATCCCTTCGAACGTCTGAGACCATCCCAGGGTCCCCTGCGCCGCGTCGACCGCCGTCACGCGCGAGACCGAGTCGTCCCTGGGGTCGGCCGAAAGGAAGACCACGAACGACCCGGCCAGCGCGAACCCCCGCATCCGGGCGGGGTTCTTGAACGCCCACTCCCGGGCCCCCGTCCGGACGTTGACGCGGGCGACCGTCTCCTCGTCGGCCAGCAGAAGCGACTCCTCGGTGAACGCCGCCAGCCGGACCGCGCCCGTCGTCTTGACGTGCCACGCCTCGGCGCGGCGTCCGAGGTCGAAGGCCTTTACGCCCAGGCCGTAGTTCATCAGGAGCAGGTCGGCCGCGGAAGGCGGCGGGGCGCCCAGCACCCTGAGGGGAATCCCTTCGCGGTAGTCGCTGCGCTCGGTGTGCTCGAACGCCTTGGCCAGCGGCGGAGTGAGCCGTGCGGGTTCCGCGGCAACGGCCGCCCGCGCGTACGCCTCGCCTTTCAGGCGACGCTCGGCAAAGTCCCGCGCGGTGACCTTGCGGTCGCCGTCGGAAACGTCGGCGTCGGGAAAGACGCGGGACATGCGGCGCAGGAGCGCGGCGGCGCTGGCGTGGTGACCCTTCTTCTCCAGAGCGCGCACGAGCGTCGCGTGCGCCTCGGGCGCGCGCGGCGACGCGGCGTACTCCCGGAGGAAGCGGCGCAGCCCCTCGACTTCCCGGTCCGGGCGCCCCAGCCGAGCCTGGGCCGCCGCCGCCTCGAAGAGGGCCTCTTCCGCCGCCGCGCTGTTCGGATACAGGCGGTACACGTGCTCGAAGGCGTCCGGCGTCCCCTCGCGGCGCGCGGCCGCCATGAGCTTCCGCGCGGCCTCTTCCGGGACGGCGTACGCGGCCCGCCCGGCCCGCCGCAGGACGGCCTCGATACCGGACCGCGCCGTCTCGAACACCGGGACGCCGTTCAGCACCGCGTCGCCGTGCGCCGCCAGAAGCTGCTGGAGCTCCGCCACGGCGCGCGCCTCCTCTCCCCGGGCGCCGTACGCCTGCCCCAGGAGGAGCGCCGCTTCCACGTGCGCCGCCGTATCGGGCGCCGCCTCGCGGGCCGCCCGGAACCGCTCGGCCGCCCGGTCCGTCCGGCCCGCCGCCAGCTCGCCCCGGCCCGCCTCCAGGAGCACCGCGAAAAGCCGCTTGCGGGCGGCCCGGTGGAGCCGCTCCTCATCCGGCCGGACGGACTTCGACGTGCGCTCGACCACCTTCGCCAGCAGGTCCGACGCGTCGCCGGAGGCCCCCGCCTGGAGGAGCCGGATCGCGCCTCGATAAAGGGCCGCGGGGTCCGACACGCCCACCAGCGCGGCCGCGACGACGCGTTCCGTATCCTTCCGGTCGCAGTAGACCTGCAGCCCGTCTTGAGTCGCCAGGACCATCGCGCCGTCGACCACGAGGAGGTTGCCTCCGTCCCCGGGACCGCCCGGCCAGGGACGGGACTTCTCCTCGTCCCAGGCGCCGTCCCACCCCACGCGGCGAAGCTTGTCCCGGCACGGGACGTAGATCGCGTCCTGGGCGACGACGCCCCGTCCGGTGCCGTCGAGCTCCGAGACGAGGGGCGCCACGCGCTCCCCCGTCCGCACGTCGAGGAGCTCGAGGCGCTCGCCGCCCAGGACGAGCGTCGTGTCCCGCACCCCGTACAGGCAGCGGACTTCGCGCACGCGCGGGTGCTCCCACTTGAGCTCGCCGGTCCGCGCGTCCAGCCCGTAGAGGAGGTCCGAGTCCGTGGGCGTCACCGCCACCACGCCGCGGGCCACGACGGGAGGGGAGCTCACCCACCCCAGCCGGTTCTTGGTGACGTAGACGCTCCTCGTGGGCATCACCGCCAGCTGGCGGTACCGGTAGGTCCAGCGAAGGCGCCCGGTGGCCTTGTCGAGGCCCGCGACGATCCCGTGGTTCGTGACGTAGTAGACCGTGTCGTCGGCCACCGCGACGGGCGACCCCAGCGATTCGCGCGTGGAGTTCCCGAAGAGGTTGATTTCCGTGCCGCCCGAGGCGACGAAGGAAGACCAGAGGATCCTTCCGGTGGACGGCTCCAGGCAGAGGACGTAGTGCTCGAAGGGGTCCGTGGAAAACCTCTGGAGGATCGCCCCGACGTACAGGCGCCCGCCTTCGGGCGTGGGGGGCGTGGAGAAGGTCCCGATGTCTTCGAGCCGGGCCCGCGCGCCGGGGGGCTCGCCCCGGGCCTGAAACGGCTTGCCGCCCAGGCGCCACAGCGGCTTGCCCGTCGCCGCGTCGAACGCGTAGAGCGCGCGCTTGGGGAACGGGAATTTCACGCGCACGTAGCCGAGCTGGTCCTCGGCGCTGCCCCCGGCCGTGACGAGGTTGGCGAAGACGCGGCCGTCGTGGACGCTGACGGCGTGAATCACCCGGTTGTCGAACATGACTTCCCCGGGAGGCGGCGGGACGCGGAAATGCCAGAGCCGCTCCGCCCGGCGCGCGAAGAGGTGGTACGCCCCGACGGAAACGCCGTTCTGGACGTAGAGCACGCCGTCGGAAACCGCGGGGAGAAGAGGGCGGAATTCCGCGGAGACCGTCAGCGAGGGCCCCCGGCGGAATCCCATCTCGTCGTCGGCGTCGAGCCGGGGGAGGCCGACCGTCTCGGCCCAGGCCAGGCGCGGCAAGTCCACGCCGGGCTCGGCGAGGCGGGACCCCGAAGGCGCCCCGCCGGCCATCTCCCAGGCGGGGAGCTCGAGGGCGGGAGAGGCGGGCCGGCCTTCGCGCGTGGCGGCGGCCAGCCCCCGGAGGTACTTCTGAAGCGACGTTTTCCGGCCCGCGACCCGCAGTTCGGCGCCCGGGCTTTCCCGGTCCGCGCGCCGCTCCAGGTCTTCGAGGAGCGCCTTCTGGCCGGACCGGGCATACGCCAGCCCCAGCCGCGCGAGGGCCACCGGCCGGTCGACCTCGGCTTCGAGCGCCAGGAGCCGGGCCAGGGCCGCGGCGGCGCGCTCGCTTTCGCCGGCATCGAGGGCGAGGTTGGCGATGAGGGAGAGGGCGTCAGGCACGTAGGAGCTGAAGGGATACTCGTCCAGGAGCCGCTCGAGGGCTTCGGCGTCCTGCGCCTTCTTGGCGCTGGTGAACAGGTGCTCGGCCAGCGCGTCGGCCCGGCGCCGGTAGATGACGCGGCCGGCGTCCGGCCAGGATTCGATCTGGGCGCGCACGTAGTCGCGGATCCCGACCGCGCGGGACTTGTCGAGGGGGACCACGGTCCCGGGGTGCTTGGACAGCGCCTCGTCGTAGATCGCCAGCGCCTCGGCGAACCGGCCGGCCTCCGCGAGGGCGGAGGCCTTCGTGACGACCTGCTCGCGCTCCGGGTAGACCTTGAGCAAGGCTGTGTTCTTCTGCTGGAGCGAATCCTCATCCTGAGCCGACAGGCCGCCCAGGGTCAGTACACACAAAGCGGTCATCATTTTTTTTCGCGCCCGGAGGCGCGAAAAAAAATAAGGAACCTCTTGGTGACCCCGGGACCGCACTTCGTCCGGCATGGTTTCTACAGCATTCGGAAGATCTTGCGGAGGATCCACTCGGCGGTGATCAGGAGGGCGAAGAGGAGGTAGACCAGCGGCGAGTCCCAGAGGTCGTCCTCCTTGGTCTCCCGGAGGTGCTGCTCGCTCTTCTTGACGGCTTCGTTGAGCTCGTGGACCTCGCCGATCGTGAAGAACTTGCCTCCGTAGGACTCGGCCGCCAGCTCCTTCATCGCCCGCACGTCCAGGATCGGCTCGTCGTCCTCCCGGTCGGGGATGAAGACGGTGAATTTGGACGAGGCGCGGGAGCTCTCGTCCTCCCCGCCGGCCCAGATGCGGAACGAGCCGATATCGTCGGGCGTGTACCGGCCCTCGTAATAGCCGTCGCGAGTCTTGTCCTTGTTGAGCGTGACCGGGACGCGCTCGGTCCGCACGGGGTGGTCGACGAAGACCTCGATCGTCGCGTCCTGCTTGGGCTCGAACTTCTCGTCGAAGGCGGTGGCGTAGACTTTGACCTCTTCGCCGCGGGTGTAGCGTTCTTTGTCGACGTTGATCCGGTAGCGCCGGGCGCCGAGGAGCTTGCCTTCGCGCACCCAGTACATGGCCTGCTGCCAGAACGGGTAGAACCAGGGGTAGTCGCCCACGAGGTACCGCCAGAGCCAGGTCTCGTCGGTCGCGCTCCAGAAGATGCGGCCCCGGCCGAAGTGTTGGGTGACGAAGAGCGGCGGGCGGCCGGTCTCGCCGGGGACGCCGGTGAGCTCCACCAGAGGGGACGCGCCCGCCTTGAGTTTCTTGACGCGCTGGAACCAGCGCACGCCCACCAGGCCGTCGCGCCGGCCGTCGCGGTCCTCCCAGTGCTCGAGGTTCCGGTCGCGGTCGCCCTTGAAATCCTTGAAGTTCGTGATCGGGTGGTTCTTCCCGTCGGGCGTGACCGCGTACCCGAACGTCTGGGAGTAGATCTTCTCGTGCTCGTAGATCTCGCGGCTCTCTTCCGGGACCACCGGGAGGAGGTTCGCCAGCGGCGTGGCGGCGAGCGCCCGGGGGTTGTTCATCATCCCGGAGATGAAGACGACCCCGCCCCCGAACTCGCCGACGAAGGTCTCCAGGTGTTTGCCCGCATCGGCGCCCAGCCGGCCGGGCTCCACGTCCCCGAAAATGATCACGTCGAACTGGAGGAGCGTCTGCATGTCCTTGGGGAATTCCTTGAGCGGCTCCCGGAAGAGCGGGTCGTCGGCCCGCGTGTGCTCCTGCGGGAAGCCTTCGTCGGCCGACGTCAGGAAGCAGTGGACCAGGATCTTCGAGTCCCGGATGAGGGCGTTCTTGAGGAAACGGTACTCGTAGCGGGGCGGGTGCTCGACGTAGAGGACCTTGATCTTATCGTCGGCCACCTTCAGGTGGTGCGTCAGGTAGTTGTTGTGCGAAGTGTTCTCATCGGCGCGCGGGTTCACCCTCAGGATGAGGAGGTACTCTCCGGGGGTCCTGGGGCTGAAGTGCAGTGAGACCGGCTTCTTCTCGTGGTTCCCGCCGAGGGCGACGCTGGGTTCCAGCTCCTTCTTGGCCCCCTCGATGAGGCGGTCGAGCTCCTTGGGGTCGTTGCCCGGATCCTTGTCCTTGTCCTTCTTGAGGATCCACAGCCCGATCTCCACGGAGTCGTTCTCGTACCCGAAGCTGGAGATTTTGAGCTTGATCTCGAGCTGGTCGTTGGCGAGGACGGCGTCCTTGGCCTCCAGCTCCAGGATCGCGATGTCCTTGGGGGTGTGCGGCATCCCGGCCGCCACCACGTAGATCGGCAGGTACCGCTGCTTGAGCTGCGCGGCGATCTCCTTGGTCGCCATGCCGGAGTTGTTCTTGCCGTCGGTGAAGACCACGACGCCCGCGATGTACTGGCCCTTGAGCGAGTTGAGGGCCTGCTTGAGCGCGTCGCCGATCGCCGTCTCGGTCCCGATGCAGGCGTCCTTCGTGTAGCCCTCGAGGAATTTCTCGCGGGACTCCTTGGAGCTCGCGCCGCTGGAAAAGGTGAAGTAGGCGACGTTCAGCTTCTCTTCGAGCTCGGGGAGGATCTTGAGCTGGGGGTTCTCCAGCGTCTTGCGCACGATCTCCGCGCGGCTCAGACGCTTCACTTCGTCCCGGCCGGTCTCTCCCGTGACCTTG
>Ga0187892_10011401_pt1 | contig 10918 bp, 10 predicted proteins | sample MA1701073metaG_FD_139345 | JGI IMG/M metagenome (GOLD analysis project Ga0187892, IMG submission 139345) | Bio-ooze microbial communities from a basaltic lava cave in the Kipuka Kanohina Cave System on the Island of Hawaii, USA - MA170107-3 metaG ... | reverse complement strand
AGCGCGCTTGAGCGCCTCAACGGGCGGATAGACCCGGATGGTGGGCTCCTCGGGCTCCTCGACGGTGGACATCGCCTCATACTGTACGACCGGGGCGACCGCCTATCGGGCGGCGCCGCGTGCGCGAACCTCGTTGCGGTCAAGCCCTGTGGCGTGCGACTCGTAGTCGAGCCGGGCCGGCGGACGTGGGCGGCGGGCGAGCGCTCAAGCAAGCCTTCCTGCTCGGCGTAGCGGTAGAAGCCGGCGACGGTGCACGCATGTCGGCCTTCGACGTCGTGATGGGCGAGGCCGTGCCCGACAAGGGCCGTGTGCTCACGGCCATGACCGCGTTCTGGCTCGACCAGCTGGCCGACATCGCCCCCAATCACCTCCTCTCCCTCGACATGGCCAACTACCCGGCCGATGTCGCCGAGAGCGCGGCCCGGCGGGGAGGCGGAGCTGAAGGTCCGGTCGATGCTCGTGCGCAAGGCCGCCACCGGCCTCCGCCCGCTGCGACACATGCTCCGGTCCGCCTCCCGTGGAAGCGCGGACTCTCACGCTCACGTTCTGTGCGGTGGCGGACGCCCAGCGCGAAGCACACGCCGACGGCGCGACGTGTCGCCTTCTCGGCCCCCGCATCGGCCGCGTGTGCAGTCCAGAGTGCGATCACCTCGTACAGAACAGGGTCGATGTGGTCGGCTGGGCCGCGTTCGATGGCATAGACGTGGTATAGTTATGGCATGGCACGTGTCCGAGTCAGCACCACCGTCGACGAACAACTCTTGGCCGGCGCTCGGAGCGCCAGAGCCGGGCTCAACGACGCCGCCCTGCTCGACGCCGCGCTCGAAGCGCTCGTCGCACGCGAGCGAGCGGCCGAGCTCGACGCCAGCTACCAGGTCTACGACGACGTACCGCTCGAGACCAGCGACGAGTGGGGCGACCTTGCGTCGTTCCGCAACGCCGCGGCCCGCTCATGACGGCCCCGGCCCGGGGCGAGATCTGGTGGTGCGAGCTCCCGGAGATCCGCCGCCGACCCGTCGTGGTGCTCTCACGGGACGCAGCCATCCCCCGGCTTCGGCGCACGCTCGTCGCTCCCTGCACAACGACGATCCGGGGCCTAGCGAGCGAGGTAGCCCTCGAGCCCGGAGAGGACCCGGTTCCTCGTCGCTGCGTCGCCAACCTGGACTCGGTGGAAAGTGTCCCGATCGGCGTGCTCGTGGATCGCATCGGGCGGCTGAGCGACCGTCGCATGGGCGACATCTGCCTCGCCCTGGAGGTGGCTGTCGACTGCTCGTGAGCACCGCGCGCCCGGTGCGGACAGCTCCGACACTGGGTCGCGAGGTACTCCGGCGCGCCAAGGCACGACCTTCAGCGGCCGGCCTTCCGGGCCCCTCGCGCCCGCGGCACTACGATCGGCGGCCATGCGGGCGGAGTCCCTCGTCCTGGTCAACACCGGCCACGGCAAGGGCAAGTCCTCGGCTGCGTTCGGCGTGATGGGACGGGGCTGGGCCCGGGGTTGGCGGGTGGGCGTGGTGCAGTTCGTCAAGGGCGGGAAGTGGAAGACGGGCGAGCGCAAGCTGGCCGACCATCTCGGCATCGAGTGGCACACGCTGGGCGACGGGTTCACGTGGGAGTCCACCGACCTCGACGAGACGGCCGCCAAGGGCCGCCACGCCTGGGAGGTGGCTCGCGCCAAGCTGGCCTCGGGCGACTACGACCTGCTCATCCTCGACGAGCTCACCTACGCGGTGAAGTACGGATGGGTACCGGTGGAAGACGTGGCCGCCGGCATCCGGGACCGGGCCCCCCACACCAACGTGGTCGTCACCGGCCGTGACGCCCCCGACGAGGTGGTCGACGTGGCCGACACCGTCACCGAGATGCGCAAGGTCAAGCACGCCTACGACCGCGGCATCACCGCCAAGAAGGGCATCGAGTATTAGGGATCAGGTGCCGAGCAACCACCGGGCGACGACGCCGTTGAAGACCTCGGGCGCCTCGGCGCAGGTCATGTGCCCCGCTCCACCGATCACGTGGAAGACGCTGCCGGGGATGGCGTCGTTGCAGGGCGCGGGCAACGTCGAGGGGAATGCTCGTCCAGCTCCCCGTAGAGCAGCAGCGCCGGGACCGAGACTGCTGGCAGCATCCCGCGAAGGTCGGCCTCGGCCATCGACCGCGCCGTGGCGTCGTAGGCGGCGGGATGGTCGGCTCCGTTGTCGGCGGCGATAGCGGCCATCTCGGCCTGGACCCCGGGGCGACTGCCGGCCGCCAGCACCTTCCCATGGTGGCCAGAACGTGCCGTCGATACCGGCCTGAAAAGACTCATGGGCCCCCAGCGGGCCCATGAGTCGATCCGGGACGAGGTGGCGGCGCCCCGAACGCCGTCTCAGCCCTTTCCTTGAAGGCGGCCAAGCCAAGGATCGGGTCAGAGCCGGCTACCGAAGCGCTCCGCCCCGTCCACGACGGGAGCAGCGGAAGCTGCCGAACGGGGTCATCCTCCGCCACCAGCCCCTCGGCGACAATCGGGGATACCCCCGGTTCGACCCTGACCCGACCCTGACCGGTCGCCCGGGCCCCGCCGCCGCCCCGATCGGTGGGATCATTCGGGTCGTGGCACGGACGCGTTCCCCGGAGGCCCGCTCGCCGATGTCGCAGGCGACCGACAGCCGCATCCTGGCCGGGGTCGCCCTCGGACTGTCCCAGGTGGTGGTCGGGGCGCTGCTGGTGGCAGCCGGAGTCGGGATGTGGCTGAGCGCAGACGACGGCGTGGGCACCCGCCGGGCGCTGGTGGCGGCGGCCGCCGTGTGCGCCGGGCTGGCCCTGGTCGCCGGCCCCTGGTGGTGGCGGCTCAGCCATGACCTGGCCACCGAGCGCCGGGAGCGCATCCGCGTCCAGGAGCGCGACGAGGTGGCCGCCCACATCCACGACAGCGTCCTGCAGACCCTCACCCTCATCCAGCGCAACTGCGCCGACCCCAAGGCGGTGGCCACCCTGGCCCGCCAGCAGGAACGGGAGCTGCGCACGTGGATCTACGGCGGCGAGGCGCCCCCCGAGGAGAGCCTGGCCGCCGCCCTCCAGCGCATGAGCGACGAGGTCGAAGACCTCCACGTCGTCAAGGTCGAGACCGTCACGGTGGGCGACTGCCCCGTCGACCAGCGGCTGATCGCCCTGGTCCAATCGAGCCGGGAGGCCCTGGCCAATGCCGCCCGCCACTCGGGGGCGACCTCGGTCGACGCCTATGTGGAAGTCGAGCCCGACCGGGTCACGGTGTACGTGCGGGACCGGGGGTGCGGGTTCGACCCCGACACCGTCCCCCGCGACCGCCGAGGCATCTCCGAGTCGATCATGCGCCGCATGAACCGCTACGGCGGCAAGGCCGCCATCCGCAGCACGCCCGGGGAGGGCACGGAGGTGGAGCTGGTGATGCCCAGATGAGCGTGTCCAAGCCGAGGGTCTTCCTCGTGGACGACCACCGCCTGGTGCTCACCGGCGTGCGGGCCGAGTTGGGCGACGCGGTGGAGGTGGTGGGCGAGGCGGCCGACGTGGACGAGGCGGTGCGCGGCATCCAGGAGGTGGTGCCCGACGTGGTGCTGCTCGACGTCCACCTGCCCGGTGGCGGCGGCCAGGCGGTGCTGGAGGCGGTCTCCCGCAGCCATCCCCAGGTTCGCTTCCTGGCCCTGTCGGTGTCGGATGCGGCGGAGGACGTCATCGCCGTCATCCGAGCCGGCGCCCGCGGCTACGTCACCAAGACGATCTCCGGCCCTGAGCTCGTCGACGCCGTCGTGCGGGTGGCGGAGGGCGACGCCGTGTTCTCGCCCCGGCTGGCCGGCTTCGTGCTCGACGCCTTCGCCGGCGATGCCCCCGGCCCCACCGACCCCGAGCTCGACCAGCTCACGGCCCGGGAACGGGAGGTGCTGCGCCACCTGGCCCGGGGCTACTCCTACAAGGAGATCGCCCGCCAACTGTCGATCTCCATCAAGACGGTCGAGACCCATGCCTCGGCCGTGCTGCGCAAGCTCCAGCTGTCGAGCCGCCACCAGCTGACCCGCTGGGCCAGCGACCGCCGCCTGGTGTGAAGCTCGTCCGTCTGGGGCTGGCGGCGGCCGCCGTGGTGTTGCTGCTGACCGCGGTCTGGACGCCCGAGCGGGAGCGGGGCCCGGCCACCGTCGGCCACTCCGTGCTGGTCGACGAGTTCGGCCCCGACCGGCCCTTCGTCCGCAGCCACGAGGCGCCCGACATCCTGGTCGACCGGGAGAACCCCGACGTGGTCTACGTGTCGTCGGTGGAGCTGACCACGGGGGCCTGCCGGTTCTTCGTCTCCCTCGACCGGGGGCTGTCGTGGCGGGCCGAGAACGCCCCCCGCATCGACCCCTGGACCCAGAACTGCGCCATGGGCAGCGCCTCGCCCCAGAACGTGCGCACCGACCTGGCCCAAGGCCCCGACGGCACCCTCTACTACGCCTTCCAGGGCAACGACCCCGAGGCCGGCGGCACCCGCAGCGTGCTGCTGGGCCGCTCCCCCGACGGGGGCCGCTCGTGGGAGACGGTGGTCGTCGAGGCCGGTCCCCGGGCCGAGGAGCGGGCCCAGGCCGAGCTCAACTTCCAAGCCCACGTGGCTGTCGACCCCGACCGCCCCTCGATCGTGTACGTGATGTGGCGGCGGGCCTATCCGGTGGTCGACCCGGCCGTGCGGCCCCGCCGCAGCCGCCCGTACTTCGCCGTCTCCCATGACGGCGGGGCCAGCTTCGAGCCCGCCACCGAGCTGCTCGACGTCGACCTCGGGGCGGACGGTCCCCGGCCCGTGGTGGTGGACGGCACCGTCTATGCCTTCTTCCTCCAAGCTGCGCCGCCCCTCCCGGCCGGGGATTCCCCCGCCCCCTCCCCCTCCCCGCCCCTGGCCCGGCTGTTCGTGGCTGCCTCGTCCGACCGGGGCCGCACCTGGGTCCGCTCCGAGATCGCCGCCGCCCGGGAGGCGAGCGACCCCGTGCCGGTGTGGGACGACGAGACCGCGGCCTTCCACGTCGTCTGGCACGACAACCGCAAGGAGGAGCTGGACATCTGGTACTCCAGCTCCCCCGACGGGGTCAGTTGGAGCGCGCCCCGCCAGCTCAACGACGACCCCTCCGGCACGCGGGTCGGCCAGCACTACCCGCAGATCTCGGTCAGCGCCGGCGGGCGGATCGACGTGGCCTGGTACGACTGGCGGGACGACCCCTTCCCGGCGCCTGCGGTGGGGGCGGGCAACGTGCTCGGCCTGTTCACCAACCGGGGCAAGGTGGCCAGCGTCTACCTGACGTCGTCACGGGACGGCGGGCGCTCATGGTCGCCCAACGTGCGGGTCAACGACCAGCTCATCGATCGCACGGTGGGGACGTGGGCCAACAACTACGACGTGCTGGCTCCGCCCGCCGTCGCCTCGACCGCCACCCAGGCCCTGGTCACGTGGTCGGACACCCGCCACGCCACCGGCCTCAGCCAGACCCAGGACATCGCCACCGCCACCGTCACGTTCGAACGGGCCACGTCGGCCCGCGTCACCGGCCTCCAAGCCACGCTCGTGGGCGTGCTGATCGGGTCGGGTGTGGCCATGTGGGTGGCGCTGTGGATCGTGCGCCGGCCGGGGCGCAGTGCGGCAGCTCCCGGCCGAGGGCGAGGAGGCGGCGGCCGCAAGCCCGCGGCGTTGCCTACACTCACCCCGGGGCCGAACTAGGCGAGAGGTGGGCATATGGACGAAGCTGAGCGCGAGGCGCGGCGCAAGCGGCGCGAGGAGTGGGCGTCGGCGACGCTGGCCCGCCAGACGGCGGTCATGGACGACCTGGCCGGCCGGGCCGACTCGGCGGTGATGTGGGCGGCCGTCCGCCGCCAGGCCAACTCCTACCTCCGCCACCTGGCGACCTGGCAGCGGTCCAAGGGCTACAGCGGGATCGACTCGCTCATGGACGCCCAGCAAGGCCGCCTGCGGGACCGGGTGGCGTCGGCCGAGGCCGAGCTGGCCGCTGTCGGCGACGCCGAGCGGCGCGACGCCGAGTCCCGCCTGGGCTTGCGCCTGGCCGTCATGGGCAAGGGCGGGGCGGGCAAGACCGTGATCTCGTCCACCATCTCCCGCCTGCTCGCCCGGCGCGGCCGCAACGTGCTGGTGGCCGACCTCGACACCAACCCCGGCCTCGTCTACTCGATCGGCCTGGGGGCGGCCGACGTGGCCATCCCGGTAGAGGCCCTGGAGGAGAATGCGGGGTCGGCCTACGGCTGGCAACTGCGCAGTGGCCTCCTCCCCCGCGAGGTCGTCGAGCGTTACACGACGGTGGGCCCCGACGGGGTGCGGGTCACCGGCCTGGGCAAGATCGGCGAGGCCGACAAGATCTCGGCCAAGCGCACGGTGGTGGCGGTGGTGCAGGTGCTGCTCGGCTTCGGCGAGCCCGAGTGGGACGTGATCGGCGACCTGGAGGCGGGCCCCACCACCCCCTTCGAGCGCTACCACGCCTTCTCCGACGACGTGATCGTGGTGGTGGGCCCGGCCTGGCGGTCGGCCATGACGGCCCGGCGACTGCTGCCCATGGTGGGCGAGGGGCGCAGCACGACCGTCGTGGGCAACCGCTTCCGACACGAGCCCGACCACCCCGGCCTGGCGCCCCACGTGCGCATCCCCTTCGACGCCGACGTGGCCGAGGCCGAGCGCCGGGGCCTGTCGCCCCTCGACGAGTGTCCCGATTCCCCGACCATCAAGGCCATCGAGCAGGTCGTCGACCTGTTCGTCTCTCAGCCTGTTCACCATGTGCCAACTCACCATGTGCCCACTCACCATGTGCCCACTCACCATGTGCCAATTCACCATGTGGAGGTTCGAGTATGAGGATCGCGATCTGCGGCAAGGGCGGGTCGGGCAAGAGCACGATCTCGGGGTCGCTGGCCCGCAGCCTGGCCCGGCGGGGCCACACGGTGGTGGCGGTCGACGCCGACCCCAACCCCAACCTGGGCATCTCACTGGGTGTCCCCCGGGACACGGTCGAAACCATGAAGCCGATCCTCAACGCCCTCCTCGACGCCGGCCACACCCACAACGACCCCAAGCCGCTGGCCGAAGACCTCCTCGACCACTACGGGGTCGACGCCCCCGACGGCATCCGCCTCGTCGCCACCGGCAAGATCGAGCGCCCGTCCGACGCCTGCCTGTGCTGCGGCTCCCACAACACCACCCGGCAGTTCTTCGGCGAGCTGGCCGACGACGAGCGAGTCATCGTGGCCGACCTCGAGGCCGGGCTCAACGACCTGATCTGGGCCAAGCCGGGGGCCAACGACGTGGTGCTGGCCGTCAGCGAGGGCAGCGAGAAGTCCGTCGAGATCGCCCGCCGGGCCGTGGTCGTGGCCGAGGAGCTGGGCGTGACCCGCATCATCGGCGTGGCCAACCGGTCGACGTCCGAGCAGGATGCGGCCCGGGTGGCCGACGCCCTCGGCACCGTCGAGTTCTTCACCGTCCCCGAGGACCCCGCCGTCGAGCACGCCGACCACCTCGGTGTGGCCCCCATGGACGCCGACCCCGCCTCCCCCGCCATGGTGGCGGTCAGCGAGCTGGCCGACCTGATCGTCAAGCAGTAGGCGGAGGGTCGAGCAGCCGCGCTATCGCGGCCACGAAGCGGCGCAGCACGCCGAGGTCGTCGAGGTGGGCGACGACCAGCCGGTCGTCGACCTCTGCGTAGCCGTGAACCAGGACGTTGCGGAAGCCCACGGCGCCGGCGAGAGCCGTGGCCAGGTCGGCGTCGATCACGGATGCGTCGGCCAGCGAGCGGAAAGCGGCGGCGTTGGAACCGGGCATGCCCAGGCCCTTGTCGGCCACGACGTGGTGGGCGGCGTCGATGCAGCCCTCGATCGCCGTCTGGAACGTGTACTTGAGGTCGCCCAGGCGAACCCGGTCGGCCAGCAGGTCGTCGCGGTCGGCGGCGGCGTACCCGTCGAGGATGGCCAGGCGGGCCGTGATCCTCGCTGCGATCGACAGCAGCCGTTCGGCGTCAACCATGGACCGGACGAAGACCCGCCGGACTCGTTCCCGGCGAAAGGCCTCGTCGAGGTACCGCTTGCGGGTGTCGGCCTGCCATCGGACCCGGGCCGGCGGGTCGTCGTCGAGCACGACGTGGCCGCTCGACGCCACCCGGCCGGCGAGGAGCTCGGGTGCGGTGCGGAGGTCGAGGAGGTCGACACCGTCGGGGAGCGCTCCACGGAGCCGCCAATCGTCGACTGGCCGGTCGGACCACACCGCCACGTCGACGTCGGACGCCTTCCCGGCCCGGCCTTCGGCGTGGCTGCCGAACACCAGGGCGAAGACGACGCCATGGGCCCGCAGGGTGGTGCGGACGGCGTCGAGGTGAACCGGCAGGTCCACCCCGGCAGGATAGGACCTACGGGGCGGGGGTGGCTGCCACGGCAACCTGCACGGCCGTGATGGCCACCTCGACCTGGTCGTCGGACGGGGGGCGGGTGGTGAGACGCTGCACGGCCAGGCCGGGGGCCATCAGGGGCTTGAGCCAGCGGGCCGCCGCCGGGCGGTCGGAGACCCGCAGCACCTCGTAGGCCACCCCGGCCACAACGGGCAGGAGCAGGACCCGGCTGGCGGCCAGCAGCAGCCACGACCCGGGCGAGACGAGGGCGAAGGCGGCGATGGCCACCACCGCCACCAGCACAAGGAAGTCGGTGCCGCAGCGGGCGTGGAGGGGGCTGTAGGTGCCGACCCGCTCCACCGTCAGCTCGTCGCCGTGCTCCTGGGCGGCGATGGCCTTGTGCTCGGCGCCGTGGTACTCGAAGGTGCGGCGTATGCCGGGCAGGCGGCCGATGGCGGCCACGTAGCCGACGAACAGGGCCACCCGGGTGACGGCCTCGGCCATGGCGAAGACCACTCCCCCGTCGGCGACGAGGTGGGCCACCACCGCCGGCACCAGGGCGAACACCGACACGAAGACCACCATGCTGGCCACGGTTGCGGCCAGCACCGAGCCCTTGGACGTTGGCTCGTCCTCGGCCACCGACCGGGACCACGACAGGGCCTTCATTCCCAACCCGATGGTCGCGACCAGGGCGATCACACCCCGCGCCACCGGGATGCGGCGCCCGGCCAGGGCCCAGCCGGGCACGGCCGCCTCGGTGGTGACGACGGCGCCGTCGGGACGGCGGGCGGCGGCCGCCCACCGGCCGCCGGCACGCACCATCACCCCCTCGATCAGGGCCTGCCCTCCCAGGCGCGGGACGGCGCTCACGCCTGCGTTGTCGGCGCGCCGGCGCCCGCGCTTGAGCGGTACGCGAGAGGGTGTACACGTCAAGAGCAACTGGCGAGGTGGCAGGCTATTCTCCCGCCGGCCCAACTGAGATGTATGACGGGCAGCAAGGGCACAAACCGGCGTGCGGCAGGCGAAACGGCGGCGAGATGAGCGAGCGATGGCGGATTCCCTGGTCGAGAGAAACCGTCGAGCGATGGGAACGCGGCGAAACGGAGGCGAGTGGCTTCAGGCGCGCCGCAGAGCTGGGGTTGTTGCTCTCGGCGATCCTGCTGTTCGCCTGGCCCAGTTGGATAGGGCTTGCCGGCAGATCCCTTCTTGCAGTAGTCATCCTTTTCCTCATCGCCGAGTGGGTGCACGTACTCCTCTGCCGGGTGGAGCTGGCGCGAATGCTGCAACTGCTGCTCGCCGCCGTGGCCTTGACGGCCTTGGTGCTGGAGATGCCCCAGCTGTTTGAACGCCCCGCCGGTCGCGCTTCTTTGGCGGCCGAGGCAGGCGCGACAACGACCAGCACCACCGTCGCGGACCCGACAACGACCACCACGGCGATGCACTGTGCTCCTCTGTGCGGCCAAAGCCAGTGTCTGCGGCCCTGCCCCGATCAAGCAACAACGACCACGTTGACGGCCGAGGAAGCGTCGTCGGTCACGAAGGGTGGTGGGCTCGGTCGTTGGGCGCAGCTCCTGGCGCTGCTGTTCGCCGTCCCGCTGTTCGGCCGCTTGCTCGTCCTGTCCCGCTACGCCCCGGCGGTCGCAGAGCGTAGACGTCGTGTGAGGCTCGACCTCAGTCAGCTTCTCGATTTTCAAGAGAAGGATCTCGAGCGCATGGCGGAGGCCATCCTCCGTTCACGGATAGATCTGCCCGGGCACATGGTGCAGGTCGAAGGCCGCATGGGGGAGGGCAAGTCCTTCCTGCTTGGCCACCTCCCGGCCTTCCTGGCTGGGAGGGCGAAGGAGGAACGGGACTTCGACGTCGCTGTCGCCACGATCAACGTCTGGAAGCACGAGACCGAGCCCGACTTGCACTTCGCGATCGTCGAGGAGGTGCTGGCTGATCGGCACCATCTGCTCCATGGGGGCTGGCTCCGGTACCCCGCCGTACTGCTGGCCGGGCGGTACGTCGGCGAACTCCGCTCCAAGCTCAACGTGAAGGTCCACCCGGTTGCAGTCGACGTGCCCTTCAAGCTGCCCCGCCTATTGTGGCAACGGCTCTTCGAGCGGCTCGTTCGCCGGCTGGCCAGCGACCGGCGCCGCACCGTGATCGTCCTCGACGAGATCGACCGCGCCACCCCCGCGGTCGCCCAAATGGCGCTCACCCTCGCCCGCAGGTCACTCGACATCGCCGGCGCAGTCGTCATGATTTCCTATGTCGACGAGATCATCCGCTACAAGGCCTTCAATCCGCTCCTGGGAACGGGATGGGTGCAAAAGGCAACTCACGGCCCAGACGGCATGCCGGGAAGGCCCGAGGAGAAATGGGAGTTGCGGGCACGCCAACTGCCCGACATCCACTCGACCATGGAGGCGATGCTCTATCGGTGGTTCATCGAGCGTCGGCCCGATGAGTTCGTTCCGCCCTGGAGTGGCGCGTCGTTGGAGGAATTCCTCCTGGACCAGTACAGGCAGCTTCCGAACTTGGATCGCCGGCGACTGCAACGTGAGTTCGGCGAGCGATACCTT
>Ga0187892_10011399_pt1 | contig 10921 bp, 4 predicted proteins | sample MA1701073metaG_FD_139345 | JGI IMG/M metagenome (GOLD analysis project Ga0187892, IMG submission 139345) | Bio-ooze microbial communities from a basaltic lava cave in the Kipuka Kanohina Cave System on the Island of Hawaii, USA - MA170107-3 metaG ... | reverse complement strand
GCGGAGCTGCTCGGCCACGTCCCAGCCGCTCATCTCCGGCATGCCCACGTTGGTGATCACGAGGTCGAAGCCGCTGGGGACGAAGACCCGGAGGGCCTCGGGCCCGCTCGGGACGGGCAGCACGTGGTGGCCCGCGTCCTTGAGCATCTCGCCGAGGATCGAGAGCACCTGCGGGTCGTTGTCCACGAGCAGGATGCGTCCCTTCCGCTCCACGCTCGGCTCGCCGCCCGTGGTGGCCTCGCCGGTCGGGCTCATGCCGATGGGCAGGGTGATCGTGAAGGTGGTGCCCTCGCCCGGGCGGCTGTCCACCTTCAGGTCCCCGCCGTGCCGCTCCACGATGGAGTGGGAGACCGAGAGGCCGAGGCCGGTGCCCTCCTCGCCCTTGGTGGTGAAGAAGGGATCGAACACCTTCTTCCGGACCTCGTCCGACATACCCATGCCGGTGTCGGCCACCGTGATGACCGCGTGGCGATGATCGCCCAGACGCGTACGGATGCGGAGGGTGCCGCCCTTGGGCATGGCGTCGATCGCGTTCAGGACGAGGTTGGTGATGACCTCGTTCAGCTCGGCGGGCCGGCCCATCACCACCGGGACCGGGCCCAGCTCGAGCTCGAGCTGCAGCGGCACGCCGCCCTTGACCTTCTTCTCCTCCCAGCGCGGCCGCGTGATGGCCAGCGAGTCGCGAACGACCTGGTTGAGATCCATGGTCACGAAGGGCTCGTCGGGCCGCAGGCGGGCGAACTTCTGGATGCGGCGCACGGTCTCGGCGCCGCCGTTGGCCGCCTTCTCGATCACGTCGATCCCGCGGCGGACCACGTCGGCATTGCCCGGGCTCCGGGCCATGAGCTGCGCGTAGCCCAGGATCGCCTGGAGCAGGTTGTTGAAGTCGTGCGCGATGCCGCCCGCCATCTGGCCGAGCGCGGTGAGCCGCTCGGACTGGTGCATCTGCGCTTCGATCTCGCGCTGGGCCGTCATGTCGCGCACGATGGCGAGCATGCCCTCGGGCCCGCCGTCGCGCCCGGGGAGGTACGAGAGCGTGACGGCCAGGTTGAGCGCGCGCCCGTCCGCCCGCTTGATGGCGCCGTCGAAGACCCGCACCGGGTTCTCCCGGGAGAGCGCCGACCGCGCGATCCGGTACTGCTCGGCGGGGACGAGGCCGGCGAACGGCTGGCCCACCACCTGGGTCGCACCCTGGCCGAAGATGCGCTCGGCGGCGGGATTCCAGCCGCGGATATTGCCCTCGCCGTCCACCGAGACGATCGCGTCGCCCGCGGAGGAGATGAGCTGCTCGAGGTACTGCTTGGTCTCGGCCACCTCGCCGTACAGGCGCGAGTTGTGGATGGCGACGGCCAGGTAGTCGGACAGCATCTCCAGCAGCTCGCGCTCGCGGGGGTCGATGGGGCGCGTGCCCGCCTGGTTGGCCACCGTGAGGTAGCCGAGGGTGTTGCCGTCCTCCCGGATCGGGCAGATCACGCGGTTCTCCCCGGACTGGCCCTCGGGCGGGGCCGCCCCCAGGCGCACCGTGGCTTCCTCGTAGCCGAGGGCGTCCTTGAGCTGCGACGTGATCGCGGCGGTGAGCTGGCGGAAATCGAGCTGGCCGAGCAGGCTGCGCGAGATCTCCCGCAGGATCGAGAGCTGAATGACCCGCAGCGACTGGTCGCCCTGCTCGCTGCGCGCTTCCTGCTCGCGGCTGCGGGCCCGCGTGGCCTGCGCGCGCATCTCGTTGACGAGCGCGGCGAGCTGGTTGCGGGTGCCCATCTCGGTCTGCCGGCGGGCCAGGGCTCGGCGCGCCGTCTCCTCGAGATCCTGCCGGCTGAACGGCTTGATCAGGTACTCGAAGGCGCCGTGGGTCAGCGCGTTCTTCACCGTCTCCAGCGAGGCGTAGGCCGTGATCATCACGACCTCGATGCTAGGATCCGTGCTCTTGATGCGGCGGAGCAGCTCGATGCCGTCCATCTGCGGCATCTTGATGTCCATGAAGATGAGATCCGGACGAAATGTACTGAGGGTCTTGAGCGCGGCCTCGCCGCTCTCGGCGGTCGCGATCTCGTAGCGCGGCTTCAGGATCATGCGCAGCGACTCGCGCGGGCCCATCTCGTCGTCCACCACCAGCACCTTCGGACGGTCGTTCATGGTTGCCCCGCCGCCGGCAGCGAGGCGGTGAAGCTGACCTCGCCGCGGCCCTGTTTGGCTTCGAGCCGGCCCCCCTGACTCTCGATGATCCGCTGGCTCACGCTCGGTCCCACGTCGATGAGGTTCTCCTGGACGACCTGGATCGGATCGAAGATCGCCTGCAGCTCCTCCACCCGGACTTCCGTGCTGCGGGAAGCCACCGTGAGCCGCACGCGCTCGTCGCTCGCCAGATGGGAGATCGATACCGCGACCTTGGCCTCCGGCGCGGGAGTCTTGCGCAGGAGGTACCAGACCAGATAGGACATGGCCTTCTTGAACATCGCGTGATCACCCCGCACGAGGAAGGACGACCCCTCGTGGGACAGGGTCGCGGTGACGTGCTTCTGGGTGGACTCGTCGGTGAAGGTGAGGAGACGCGTCGGCCCTTCCGCGTCGGGGAGGGCCTGCGCTCCCAGCTCGGCCAGGCACTCCTCCGCCACCTGACGCAGATCCAGCGTCTCGCGCTTGTAGTCGCCGTCGTTCACCAGCGCGGCGAGCTTGTCGAAGATCTGCACGAGACGGCGCACGTCACGGCCCACGACCGAGGAGAACTGGTTGCGGAAGGAGGCGTCGTCGTAGCGCTCGCCGATCAGCTCCATGAAGGCGTTGATGGACACGAGCGGGTTCTTGATCTCGTCCGCGATCCGAGCCACCACCTGGGTCAGGAGCTGGAGCTGCTCGGCGCCGCGCCGCTCCTGGGCGAGCTGGCGCTGGGCGGTCAGGTCCTCGAACACGAGCACCGCGCCCATGGGCTCGGTGCGATCGCCCATCACCGGGTAGGTCGAGATCTCCAGGGGCAGGCTGCGGAGGGCGAGCTGCACCTCCACCCGCGTCACCGAGCGCCCCTTGGACAGGGCCTCGAAGAGCATGTCGCCGAGCGGGGAGGGCAGCACGCGCAGGTCCCGATTCAGCACCTCGGGGGCCGGCATGCCGAGAATCTCCGACGCACGCCCGTTGATCGCGACGACCTTCTGGTCGGGATCGATGGTGATGACGCCGCTCGACATGCGCGCGAGGATCCGCTCGTTGAACTCCTTTTCGTAGTGGAGCAGGTGGTGCACGCGGATATCGCGGACGGCGGTGGCCAGATGGGTTCCCAGATTGAACAGGGTCTCGGTCTCGTCGCGCCGGTAACCGCCGCCGGTGATCCGCTGACCGAGGGTGAGGATGCCGACCAGCTCGCCGTGCGAGCTGAGGGGGACGGCCAGCACCGACTGGAGGACGGCCAGCTCGCGGGCGATCTCCCGGGTTGCGGGGTCCGTGACCCGGCTTTGGACCTCTTCGACCTGGATGGGCCGGCCCTCGGTGGCCAGCCACAGGGGCAGCCCGCCGTCCGCGTTCAGGGTGAGCGACTCCACCAAGTGGGGTGCGAGGGCGCGATATGCCGCCACGCGGTAGTGGCGGGTGGCCGGATCGGCGAGGAGGATCGCGCAGCGGCTCGGGCGCACCAGCTCGGCCACCCCGTCGAGGAACTGGTCCAGCACGCGGGGCAAGTCGAAGCCAGCCGCGAGGGCCTTCGCGAACTCCTTCGCCATTTGGGCGATCGCGTGTAAGGACACGGGCGGGCCGGATACCGGGGCCTCGGGGCTGCTCTCGGCGGTCGGGCGTTGCGCCACCCGCAGGGCGGCCACCTCCTGGAGGAGGCGGAGCTTGTCCTCGGCCTGCTTGAGCAGGCCCTGCAGGTGCCGGGTCGTGAACGGCTGGAGCAGCACGAAGTCGGCCCCTTCCGCCGCGCTCTCGTCCTCGGGGCTCGTCGACCCGGGGGTGAGCACGCACACGATGACCCCGGTCGGGCACAGGTGCCGCGCCTGCGTGATGAACGCGCCGAGGCTCTTGAGCGGCGGCGTCGCCTCCTTGATGATCAGCTCCATCTCGGTGAGGCGCAGGGTGCGCAGCGCTCCCTCGTCCGAGCTGGCGGTGAAGACCGAGGTGTCCTCCAGCGCCCGCAGCAGCTTGGGGCGGAGTGTCTCACTCGCCGTGACTAGGAGAACGGTCTTCACGGAGTGATGTGGGCGGCGCGGCCCGAGGGCACCGGGAATTCGACGGTGAACGTGCAGCCGGGTCGCCCGATGTTGTTCCGCGCGTGGATCCGCGCGTGATGGGCGTCGGCGATGCCCCGGCAGATGGCGAGCCCCAGGCCGGTCCCGTGGGGTTTGGTGGTCACGAAAGGATCGAAGATGGTGCCGAGCATGTGCTCGGGAATGCCGGGACCGGTATCCGCCACCTCGACGAGCAGCGTACTACCGCCTCCTTCGGAGAGGTCGGCCACACGCACGGTCAGCTCGCCGCCGGGTCCCATTACCTGGATGGCATTTAAGCACAGGTTCAGGAAAAGCTGCTGCAACTGTGAGGCGTTGCCGAGCACCGGTCGTCGCGTCTGCTCGCCGACCCGGCGGAGATGGATCTTGCGGTCCTCGAGCTCGGCGTGGAGCGTCTCCAGCGTGTCGCGCAGAGGGTCCGAGAGGTCCACCATCTCCATGGGGTGCTGGGAGGCTCGCGACATCGTGCGGAAGCGGCTCAACAGATCGTCGATCCGCCCGATCTCGCGGCCCGCCGTCCGGGAGAACATTTCCCGGAACTCCTCACTCGCGCCGCGGGAGGGCAGGAGCTGCGCGTAGGTCTTGATCCCGACGAGGGGGTTCCCGATCTCGTGGATCAGCCCCGACGCGATCGCCTCGATCGAAGCCAGGCGCTCCGCCCGCCGCTTCTCCTGCTCCAGCTCCTTGAGTCGGGACATGTCGGCCAGCACCGCGACCGCACCCAGCGGCGCCCCGTCCGGCCCGCGCAACGGCGAAGTCGAGCACATGAGGGGGACCAGCTGGCCGGCCGTATCGGGCAGCGAGAACTCGATCTGAGACCGCGCCGCGCCATCGGCGGCGGTGGCCTCGAGCGCGCTTCCGAGTGGGCTCGGCAGGCACTCGGGCGATTGGCCTCGCGCGGCCTGGGCCGACGTTCCGGTGAGCTGCTCGGCCGCACGATTGAAGAGGGTGATACGCCCGCGAGGCCCGACCGCCACCACCCCGCTCTCGATGGTCTCGAGGACCTTCTGCATCTCCTCGTTGACCTGGACGACCCGGGCGTGCGTCTGCGCGTTGCGCACCGCCACCGCCGCCTGGTTCGCCAGGGTCGTGAGCAGGTCGGCGTCATTGCTGAAATATGGATCGCCCGAGCGCTTGGCGCCGAGGACCAAGAAGCCGATCAGCTCGTTCTCTTCGACGAGAGGTGCTACTACCGCACCGTGAAGTGAGTCGAGCTCTAACCGTAACCCGAGATGCGCAACCGTCTGGACTTCATCGCGAAAAATGAGCTGTCCAGAAGCTGCTTCGGTTGCGACCGCAGAAGCTTTCGCCAGTGCTGGGGCAAAACCCCTGGCAGGAGATGACCAGGAAAGGCGAAACTCGTCATCTTCAGGATCATACAGATAGATCGCAATGCCTTCGGGGTGCAACGCAGCTTCAAGAACAGACGCGGCATGGCGAAGCAGAACCTGCAGGTTGATCGTCGCGGTCAACGCTTGACTTGCTTCTCGGAGGGTCCGGGCATAGTCGTAAGGATCACGGTACAGATAGCGATCGCAGAGACGTTGTACGAGGGCCTTCAGGGGGTGCAGGCAGAAAGCCAAGGCAAAGACTAACGCGATCTCCCGGGTCGAGAAGTCGTGATGGTCTGGGAGAAAGATATTCAGTATGGTTAGGAGGACGGCAAATATCGCACTGCTGAATAGGAGTACAGCTAGATAGATCACGCCACGGTGTACGACGATGCGGATGTCGAGGAGTCGGTGGCGAATAATGGCGTGACCCACGATTCCTAGCAACAGCAGGGAGAACAGGGGGCCATATCTGCCATACTCGGAGGTCTTCAGAATCAGCGGGAGAGCGACGTTTGTTGCGGTGATCAAGCCACCGGACAGCACGAAGGCCACTAGGACGTAGCGAACTTGAAGGCCTTCCAGCCCATCGGAACGCCGATACTTTCCGACCAGCATATAGAGTGCTGCACTAAGCCCGATCAAAGCATATGTCGCAAAGAAAGGATGAATTGGACCGTACGTAACCTGCAATCCGCCTGCGTGGGGTCTAGCCGAGGTGACCATCCAGGGCGAGAACGAAAGAGCAAAGAAGACCACGCCTATCGGTACCAAGACATAGCAGACGACGAAGGATGGCTTAGGGGCGGGTATCGTGAACCGTTCGATGAAGAGGAGGAACGCTATCGCGAATAAGCTGCCAGCGGCGAAAGCAGAGCGAATAACCAGAGTGGTGCTCTCAGGGTTTGTACCCGCAGGTCCAGCGTTGTAGCCGACCGCCAAGGCTGCGGACCACACCGCCGTTGAGAGAGAGAGCAGGGCGAAAGCTCTGTTTAGAGACGCCTTTGGAGCCCGGCTGAATACATAGGCTCCCATGCATAGATTGGCGACAGCAGTGCCGACGAGAAGAAGCCAATTCATCGAAACGACCGGGCCCATTCAGAAGAGTTTCACGACAAAGATGCGTCTCGGGCTGAGACTAGCCACGTACTGCGCTCTGGAGACGCTCTGCCGCGGCGTCGGCCGCCGGGAGTTCCACGATAATGGTTGTCCCCGACGAGGCACGGTTGTTCTCGGCTCGAATAGTTCCCCGGTGCGCGTCGACAATGCTTCGACAAATTGCTAGCCCGAGTCCCGAACCAGTGGGCTTGGTCGTGAAGAACGGGTCGAAGACGTGGGTCTTCACCGCATCCGACATACCGGGTCCGGTATCGGAAACCTCGACCAAGATCCAGGCCGATCCCGAAGAATGAGTTCTGGCAACTCGGATGCTGAGTTGTCCCCCATGCCCCATTGCTTCAAGCGCGTTCTGGAAGATATTAAGGAAGAGCTGTTTCAACTGAGCGTCTTCTATTGTGACGAACGGGGCTTCGTCTTCAACTACATATCGGACCATAGTGCGACTCTGCTCTAGCTGGCCGCGCAGAAGCTTCAAAGTCTCGGATATCGGCTGACGCAGGTCGACGGATCCAGTCTGGTGTTGCGGTGCGCTCGCAATGCCGCGGAGGCGCGCTACGAGGTTGTCAATTCGATCGATCTCCCGAACAACTACTTTCGAAAAGTCATCCCGAAAATCGACATCTGCGAATCTTTCTGGGAGAAGCTCGGCGAAGGTTCGAATAGCAACCAGCGGATTCTTGATCTCATGGGCGACTCCAGATGCAAGCGAGCCGAACGAGGCGAGTCGCTCGGCGCGATACTTTTCTCGCTCGAGTTCCTTGAGCCGACTGAGATCGCTGAAAACGATAAGGGCGCCGTGCGTGGTGCCGTCTTTGTCTTGGAGCGGTGCGGTTGAGTATACGAGTGGAAGGACTAGCCCTTCTTGTGTCTGAATCGATGTCTCCAGCTGAGAATAAGCTTTTCCTTCGACCAGCGTTTCTCGCAATGGCCCTGCCAGGGTCAATGGCAGCTCGTTGTATGAGAAGGTCTGCCGCAGCCTAAGCCTCATGCCGGTTAGGCGTTCTGCCGCCGGATTGGATAGAGTTAGCTGACCAGACGCATTCACCGCGATGACGCCACTCGCCATCGTTGACAGAATGTTGTCGACGTACTCATTAACGAGCACTACTTCTCGGTACAAGTGAGCATTCTTCATGGCGACCGCTGCCTGATTCACCAAGGTTGAGAGAAGGTCAATGTCCTCTGCGAAGTACGGATCTCCCGAGCGCTTTGGCCCAACTACGAGCATGCCGGCCAGCGAATGCTCGTCGATCACCGGGAATACTACATCGCCACCAAGTGCCCGAAGTTCAAGAGCCGCCGCTGCGAGAAGATTGTCACTCGGATCTCGAATTGCTTCTTCGTGCACGAGGGGTCGGCGCTCTTTCTGCATAAAGGTCACAAGAGATGCTTGCTGTGAGATTGATGGGCTGATGGTGGTCCTGGTCCAACTGGGTGATCTAGGACGTTGTCGAGCCACGTAGCTATGTTGGCCTATGTCTTGAAGGTAGACAGTAACCTGCTCTGCCTTGAAGGTGCCTTCGATCGTAACGGTCAGATACTGAAGGAGTGATTCGAGATCGAGGGTGCTGCTGATCTCTCGGCTGGCCTCTCGGATGGTGCGTTGGAAGTCGTACTCTTCTCGGTAGACGTAGCGATTGAATGACCGCTGGATCCGGCTCTTGAGAGGTTGAAAAACAATCGCCACTATGATTGCGAGGACGAGAGCTTCAGCGAGTGGAATTCTGCTTGGGTCGGTGCCCGATGACTGCTTGTAGAGTTGGGCAATTCCGAGGAACACTGACACCGAAGCGATGATGGCGGAAACATAGACGACGCCGTTACGAATAGCTATCCGGATGTCCATCAATCGATAACGAATTATTGCGTGAGCAGAGAATGACACGACCAAGAGCGAGAAGTAGGGTCCCAGGAAACTGTACTTCGACGTCTTCCAAAGGAGCGGGATGATCAGATTGGTTGAGATCGCTCCTGCACCGCCCAACAGGATTCCTAGGAGGAGATAGCGGAGTTGGAGCTTTCTGGTTCCGGCGGCCGAGCGGATAGTTCGCCATAGCGTGAAGAGAGCGAAAAGGAAACAGAGGAGAAAGTAGACGCCAAACAGTCTATGGGCGGGCCCGTAGATGAAGCTAGCTCGCTCAGGCTGGATGTTTGCGCCTGCCACTATCCAAGGGGAGATGGAAAGAAGGACGAAAGTTACACAGGCGACCCCTGGGATCAGGATTTTGATCTTTAGTCGACGGCGGGAGTCGGCGGAGAAGGCGTCAAACATCCAGAGAAGCGAGAATGGGATTACGCTCGCAAATGCGAACCCGAGCCGCCCAAGCCCTATGATCGTGTCTTCTGTCTGCGCAGTTAGCGAGAATGAGATGCAGATAATCCAGCCGGCTATGGTCAGCGCGGCGAGAGCAAATCGGCGATTCTCCGCAGCGTGTCGGTTGTGGAAGAAGACGAATAGCGCGAGGCTCACGAGTGTTCCGCAGAGAGCCAACACGCCGAGGGTCTGCAAGCTCATATTCGCCGTCATCAGCGCCCGCTAGCCTGTCCGATCACGAGTGCAGCCACGCTGCCGCCAAAGCTGTGGCCGTTGATCAGCACGTGCTTTACGCGAGCTACTCGGGCCGCGTTTGGCACGTAGTCTAGGTCGCATTGTGGGTCACGGATTTCTTGGTTGATTGTTGGCGGGACGATTTGGTCTCGCAGAGAGAGGCATGCCGCTACGGCCTGAATGGTTCCGGCGGCTGACACTGGTTGTCCAATCATAGACTTGATAGAGCTTATTGGAATCCTGTATACATGCTGCCCGAAAGCCTCCTTAAAGGCGTTGGTGTCACAGATGTCGTAGTCGAGGAGAGAACTTCCGTGGGCGTTCACATGGTCAATGTCTTCCGGTGTCAGCCCTGCTTGATGGATCGCTTCTGCGATAGCCGAGGCCATCCTCTTACCTGAGAGGTCTCCCTTTCGCATGCCGATCGCTTCACTGGCCGATCCGTGTCCGAGCACTTCGCCATAGATGTGGGCCCCGCGCTCGTGAGCGAACTCCAGTTCTTCAAGAATGAGGGTCGCGGCTCCCTCGGAAACCACGAGCCCGTCTCGAAGCCCGTCGTATGGGCGCGACGCCTTCTGTGGCGAATCATTGCGTTTCGTGACTGCTCCGAGCGCGCAGAAAGCACCAAAGGCCAAGGGAAATATCGGAGCGTCACATCCGCCAACAACGGAGACGGTTGAGGCACCCTCGGCGATGTGCTTGAAACCTTCATTGATGGCGTCGATCCCGGTGCAGCAGTTCGAAGAAACGGACAACGCGGGACCTTGTATTCCGAACTCAATCGCGATGTAGCTGGATGGTGCGTGCGGTGGGTACTCGAGGGCGGCCCAAGGATCGATTCCAGCGACACCGTCACGAAGGAGGTTCTCGAGGGCTCTGGCCGCGATGTCCCCGCCCCCATTGATCGAGGTGCCGTAGAAAATGCCTGTCGAGGATGAGAGATCCCCGTTGACGGTCAGGTTTGCGTCTTCAAACGCGAGACGTGTGGCGCCGATAGCCAACTGCGAAAACCGGCCCATCATCTTCGCCTTGCGAGTCGTCGTGAACGCCGTCGGGTCGAAGTCCCGCACCTCGCCGGCGACCTGGCAGGGGTAGGCGGAGGCGTCGAACGCGGTGATGTAGTCGATGGCGGACTTGCCCGCGATCAGGTTCTGCCAGAAGGGTTCCTTGCCGATGCCGTTGGGGGCAACGACACCCAACCCCGTAATTACTACCCGCCGGGAGGTCTTCATGAACCCGTGCCCCCTAAGGGTGCGTGATAAAAGGTGGGATAGGCTTATAAACTAGCAGGAAATCAATCTAAAACCAAATCCCGTGGTCTTGAGCCGTCGAGTAGAATGCAGGCATATGGAGCACCTGCTGAGTCGGCGGCGACTACTCGCCGCCCTGCCGCTCGGGCTGCTGTTCGGGCGGGGCCGGGCGCATGCCCTGGGCGATGGCCGCTCCACGTTCGGGTATCAGCTTGATCTATCGGTTCTGTTTAGCTTTTTGACCGTTTCCCTCTCGGGAACCGTGGTGCAGGAGATCGACCGCCGGGCCGGAACGTACCGGATGACCATGGAGGGCCGGGGGACGGCGATCAGCACCCGGACGGAAGCCTCCGGCATCATCCGCGACGGCCGGTTCAAGCCCGTGGAGACGCGCGCGGTCCATCACTTCAGGGGCCGCCAGAACACCTCCACCACCAGCTACGACTACACCCGTCAGCGGGC
>Ga0187892_10011398_pt1 | contig 10921 bp, 7 predicted proteins | sample MA1701073metaG_FD_139345 | JGI IMG/M metagenome (GOLD analysis project Ga0187892, IMG submission 139345) | Bio-ooze microbial communities from a basaltic lava cave in the Kipuka Kanohina Cave System on the Island of Hawaii, USA - MA170107-3 metaG ... | reverse complement strand
TGAAACGTCCTCCTCGCGGGTTCCAGCTTTTTTCGCGAATCGCCGGTATACCCGTGGGAAAGGACGTTTCAGGCCACTTGGGACAGACGCCGGTCCTCCTATCACGCTTGATCAGGGCCTAGTACCGCCGGAGGAGCCGGATCTGCATTGCGGCGGACGCGCACACGAGCGCCGCCGCGAACGCGTACGGGGCGACACCCAGGCCCGTGAGCGACTGGAGCGCGCCGCCGAGCAGCGGCACGACGAAGTTCGACGCGCCCGTGAACGCCTCGTGGAGCCCCGCGCGGGCGCCGCGATCGACGTCCGTGTGCACCGAGTAGTAGATGCTCCCCGCATACGCGAGCCCGAGCCCCGCGCCGCCGAGGACCGCCGCGGGCAACGCGGCCGCAAGCGGCGCCCCGAGCCCCACCACGAGCAGCGAGGCGCCGCTCAGCGCCTGCCACGCCACGAACGTCTTCCAACGGTACCTCCAGCCGCTGAACCGCCCGAAGAGGAAGAACGCGGCGGTCTGCGAGAGGAAGAGCGTGCCCGTGACGAGCGCGTAGTGCGTGGCGCCCCACCCCTTCCTCGCCACGAGGTCGGGATACAGGAAGGTGAACGTCGCGCCGAGGCCGTACGAGGCGAAGTTCGCCAACCAGGCCGCGCGCAGGTAGGCGGCTCGCACGGGCGCGCTCGGCGCATCGTGGGGAATGAGGGGGGCGCGGGGGGCCGAGGGGTGCGCGGAGCGCCGCGGCACCACCGGGACGAGCGCGAGCGAGACAAGCCCGAAGGCGGGGAGCGCGTCGAGGCCGAGCGTCTTCAGCGGCCCGGCGAGGTAGAACCCGAGCGCCTTGCCCAGACACCATGAGACGGAGAAGAGGCCGAGGTTCCGGTCGAGGTCGTGCGGCCCCGACTCGTCCCCCATCTTCGCCTGGAGCGCGGGCCAGATGAGGCCGTTCGCGAACCCGGAGAGCGGCGAGAGGGCGAAGAGGTGCCAGACCTGCGTGATCCGCGACGCGAGGAGGCAGAAGAGCGCGAAGAGCGCGAGGCCGATCCGCGCGAGCGTGGTCCGCGAGACCCGGTCGGAGAGCCGCCCAGCGAAGAACGCGCTGACGACATAGGGGATCCCGCCGAACAAGGGGAGCGCGCCGAGCTCGAGCGGCGTCGCCTTCGCGTCGAGCTTCGCCCAGAGCGGCAGGATCGCCCACACCGCGAAGAGCGAGAAGTCCTGGCCGAAGCCGACGATCGGGAAGCGTGCCGAGACGCGCGCCACGAGGCGCGGAGTCTACCCGCCGCCGGCGCCGAACCCGGGTTCCTAGGCTGACCTCCGTCCTACAGCCTGCGGCCCACAGCCTGCAGCCTGTCGCGGCCCCGGACGCGCCCGCCGCTCGGCGCGGAGGCGAGGCCTCCTCCCCTCCTACGGATAGGACCAGGCGATCCGCTCGCCGTACTGCGCGAAGAGGTCCTCGATCCACTGCGCCTTCGTGGTGCCGCGTTCGACGAGGAGCGCGTCGAGGTCAGGGAAGGACGCGTCCTCGAGCGCGTCGTCGGGGCGGAAGGGGCCAGCCGCGGCCGTCGTGTGGAGCGAGCCCGTGCCGTCGCTGTACTCGAACCAGACGTAGACGACCGGGTCGTCGCCCACACAGAACTTGAACACGCTGGTCGGGCCGCGGTCGGCGTAGAGGAAGCGGGTCTGGCCGAGCGCCATGGCTACATCGAGCGGCGGTACTTGCCGCCCACCTCGTAGAGCGCGCGGGTGATCTGGCCGAGGCTCGCCACGCGCGCGGTGTCCATCAGCTCCTCGAAGATGTTGCGCCCGTCGAGCGCGGCCTGGCGCAGCCGGGCGAGCGCCGCGGGCGCCTCGCCGTCGTGCTGCCTCTGGAACGCCCGCAGATTCGCGAGCTGCTGCCGCTTCTCCTCCTGCGTCGCCCGCGTGATCGCCCGCATCGGGGGCGCGACCTGCGCCGGGTCCGGGTTGACGAAGGTGTTGACCCCGACGATCGGGAGCTCGCCCGAGTTCTTCCGCGTCTCGTAGAGAAGGGATTCCTCCTGGATCTTCGAGCGCTGGTAGCCGCGCTCCATCGCGCCGAGGACGCCGCCGCGCTCGTCGAGCCGCTCGAACTCGCGCAGCACGGCCTCCTCCACGAGGTCGGTCAGCTCCTCGACGACGAACGACCCCTGGAGCGCGTTCTCGCTCTTCATGACCCCGAGCTCGCGGTTGATGACGAGCTGGATCGCCATCGCACGGCGCACCGACTCCTCGGTCGGCGTCGTCACGGCCTCGTCGTAGGCGTTCGTGTGGAGCGAGTTGCAGTTGTCGTTGAGCGCGAGCAGCGCCTGCAGCGTCGTACGGATGTCGTTGAACGCCACCTCCTGGGCGTGGAGCGAGCGCCCCGAGGTCTGGATGTGGTACTTGAGCTTCTGGCTCCGCTCGCCGGCGCCGTACCGCTCCCGCATGAGGACCGCCCAGATGCGACGCGCTACGCGGCCGATCACGGCGTACTCGGGATCGAGCCCGTTGCTGAAGAAGAAGGAGAGGTTCGGCGCGAAGTCGTCGACCGCCATCCCGCGCGAGAGGTAGTACTCGACGTACGTGAGGCCGTTCGCGAGCGTGAGCGCGACCTGCGTGATCGGGTTCGCCCCGGCCTCGGCGATGTGATAGCCCGAGATGGAGACCGAGTAGTAGTTGCGCACCTTGTGGCGCACGAAGTACTCCTGGATGTCCCCCATCAGCTTCAGGCTGAACTCGGTGCCGAAGATGCAGGTGTTCTGCGCCTGGTCCTCCTTGAGGATGTCGGCCTGGACCGTCCCGCGCACCTGCTCGAGCGTGCGCGCCTTGAGCGCCGCGAGCTCGGGGGGGCCGGGGGGGCGCCCCTGCTCCTGCCGGAACCGGTCGACCTGCTGGTCGATCGCGGCGTTCAGGAACATCGCGAGGATCGTCGGCGCGGGACCGTTGATGGTCATCGAGACGCTCGTACTGGGCGCACAGAGGTCGAAGCCCTCGAAGAGCTTGCGCATGTCCTCGAGCGTGCAGATCGAGACGCCGCTCTCGCCGACCTTGCCGTAGATGTCCGGCCGCTCGTCGGGGTCCTCGCCGTAGAGCGTCACCGAGTCGAACGCGACCGAGAGCCGGTGCGCCTTCTGCCCCTTGCACAGGTAGTGGTAGCGCCGGTTGGTCCTCTCCGGCGGGCCCTCGCCCGCGAACATCCGTTTCGGGTCCTCGTCGGTCCGGCGCAGGTGGAAGACGCCCGCGGTGAACGGGAACTCGCCGGGGACGTTCTCGAGCATGAGCCAGCGGAGCCGGTCGCCCCAGTCGTGGCTCCCCGGCAGCGCGACCTTCGGCACCTTGGTTCCCGCGAGGGACTCCTCGAAGAGCGGCTGACGCTGCTCGCGGTCCCGCACGCGCGTGACCAGCTCGGCGGCCCGGTACCGGGCGACCAGCTCGTCCCACGCCGCGAGCCGGCGCAGCTCGTTGTCCCCGGTCTCTTGGCGCGCCGCCTCGATCCGCGCCTTCAGCTCCGCGGGCGCGGCGGGGCCGAGCGCGGTCGCCGCCCCCTCGAGCCGGTAGAGCTCCCGCGCGGCGGCGGCCTTCTTCTCCACACGGGCGCGATAGCCGCGCACGCACTCCGCGATCTCGCCGAGGTAGCGCTCGCGGCCAGGCGGGACGATCACGACGTCGTGGTAGGCGGGGGGAAGCGCGACCGTCCGCTCCGAGGCGAGGCGCGTCCCGGTCTTCTCGTCCACGACGCTCACGAGCCGCTCGAAGAGGCGGTTGACGCCGCTGTCGTTGAACCGGCTCGCGATCGTGGCGAAGACGGGCAGGTCCTCGTCGGCCACGGCGCGCGGCACGTCGCGGTTGCGCCGGAGCTGCTTCCTCGCGTCGCGCAGCGCGTCGCCCGCCCCCCGCCGGTCGGACTTGTTGACCGCCACGAGGTCGGCGAAGTCGAGCATGTCGATCTTCTCGAGCTGCGAGGGGGCGCCGTACTCGGGCGTCATCACGTAGATCGACACGTCCGAGACCTCGGCGATGCCCGAGTCGGCCTGCCCGATCCCCGAGCTCTCGACGAAGATCGCGTCGTACTCCGCCGCCCGGCAGATGTCGAGCGCGGCCCCCATCGACCCGCCCAGCTCGCTCACGCTCCCGCGCGTCGCGAAGCTCCGCATGAAGACCCGCGAGGGGTCGATCGAGTTCATCCGGATGCGGTCGCCGAGGAGCGCGCCGCCTCCCCGCTTGCGGCTCGGGTCGACGGACAGGACGGCGAACCGCCTCCTCGGGAACTCCATCAGGAACCGCCGGAGCAGCTCGTCCGTCAGCACCGACTTGCCCGCGCCGCCCGGGCCGGTGACGCCGATCACGGGGATCTTCCTCGGCTTGGGCGGCTTCGGCGCCCCGTTCGTCTTCCCGAGCTCCGCCTGCGTGAGCGCGGAGGCTAGCCGCCTCGCGTCCGCCCCGCGGAGCGCGCCGTTCAGAAGGGGCGTCGCGAAGTCCGCGGCATGGAGGAGGTGCTCGATCATCCCCTTGAGGCCCATCCGGCGCCCGTCCTCGGGGCTGTAGATCTTGGTCACGCCGTAGGCCTCGAGCTCGGAGATCTCCGCGGGGACGATCACGCCCCCGCCGCCCCCGAACACGCGGACATGCGGCGCGCCGCGCTCGCGCAGGAGGTCGACCACGTACTTGAAGAACTCGACGTGGCCGCCCTGGTAGGAGGTGATCGCGATCGCCTGCGCGTCCTCCATGACCGCCGCGTCCACGATCTCGGAAGCGCTCCGGTTGTGGCCCAGGTGGATCACCTCGGCGCCCGCTCGCTGCATCAGGCGCCGCATGATGTTGATCGCGGCGTCGTGGCCGTCGAAGAGCGACGCCGCCGTCACCACCCGGACGCGGTTTCTGAGCGCGAACTCCTCGGCCACCGGCTTGCCACTCCCCCTGCGCTACCCCTTGGCGCGTCCGGGGTACTCGTCGTACGCCTTCCGCACGCGCGGCCCCAGGTCGTCGTCGCGCTTCGCGCGCTCCTTCGCCTGGTCGAACCCTGCCTTCATCTGCGTCAGGTCGACGCTCCACTTCGCGCCGTACACCTGCCGCCGGTCCCACGTGACCAGGAAGTCCTCGATCGCGAAGGCGGGATCGGGCTTCCAGCCCGGGCACTTCGCGCGCTTGCGCCGCTGCCGGAAGCGCTCGTCCCCACCGACGGGGTCGTCGTCGTCCTTGGGGTAATCCGGCGCGGTCTTGGGGCTCACGAGGTCCTGGTAGGGCACGTCGTTGATGAAGAGGTGGAACTCCTTGCCCGGCTCGATCACCGCGTCGGTGAAGTAGAGCGTGAATCCCGACACCTGGTTTGCGAGGACGTAGAGGGTGTTGTCCTTCTTGTCCCACCGGGCATCCACGCGGGACGACTGGACCGGCTTCCATCGTGCGGTGAGCCCCGCCTCCGCCTGGCCCTGGTACGAGCCGTCGGCCCCCTGCCGGCGGACGGTGAAGTCGATGGAGTTCTCGCCCTCGGGCTCCTCCTCGAACCGGAACGGCGTGTCGCCCTCGTTCATCGTGGCGAGCGCGTCCTCGATGTCGTGGATCCCCTTCACCTCCTTGCTGCCGATCGCGACGATCAGGTCGCCGTCCTTGAACCCGGAGCGCGCGGCGAGGCTTCCGGCGTAGACGGAGGCGATCCTCACCCCCTCCGTCTTGTCGTAGCTCTCGTCGCGCCGGGCGCCGAAGTCCGCCCGCACGAGGACGCCCGCGGGACGCCGGATCTTCACCCAGCGCTCGATGAGCAGCACGGTCTTCTTCACGTCGCCGCCGGCACCGCTCCCGCCGCCCCCCTCGTCCTCGGGCACCTCGGAATCGTCGCTCATCGAGATGCCCGCGCTGTCGTCCCCCTCCTTGGCAGCCTCCTCCTCCCCGGACCCCTCCTCCACGACCTCTTCCCAGAGGTTCGCGGGAACCGGCTTCCCGGCGTCCTTCAGCTCCTTGATCCGGGCACGGTAGCGCCCGTACCTCTCCTCGACGCGCTTGTGGCGGGCGAGCTCCTTCTCCTTCACGTCGCGCGCGAGGAGGAGACGCACCTCGTCGTTCCACGCGGTCTTCTCGATGATCGCCTTCAGGTCCTCGATTTTCGAGACCGGGAGGCCGTTGACCTCGAGGATGACGTCGCCCGGGAAGACCTGCGACCGTCCCGCCTCGCCCGGCGTCGACTTGATGTAGAGCCCGGGCATCCCCTCGCGCGGCTCGCAGTCGACGCCGACGCGGCGGTCGGCCTCTTTGCGCTCCGGCGGCGTCCACTTGAGGCGCGTCGAGTGGAATCCGTGGCGCGCGGGGGCGCTCGAGCCCTCCGGATCGAAGCCGTCGTTCCGGAGCCACAGGCAGCGCAGCCCGTCGCCCGCCTCGACCTCGATGTCCACCTCGTCCGCGTAGGCTTCGCGCTTGCGGTCGCACACGAACGATCCGATCTGCGCGGCGATCTTCTCGAGGTAGCTGAAGTCGCCCTGCGCGGTCGGCCAGATGGCCGCGGTGATCCGGAGCCTCTGGTCGAACATCGGCTTCAACTCGGCGAGGAACCGGCCGATGTCCTTCTGCCCGACGGTGCTGTCGGTCGTCGCGGGCACGCCCATGAGCACGTCCATCCGGTCGAGGGTGCCGAGGAAGAGCGGGCGGATGAGCGCGGTGATCTCGTACGGGTCGCCGGTCATGGGCATGAGCGACGACCACGTGCCCGGCATCTCCTGGCCGAGGTACCAGACCGCGTCGCCGCCCCCGAGCGCGCCGACGAGCCCGATCCGGTCGTCGTCGATGTTGTAGCGCTCGCGCACCCGCTTCAAGGTCCACGCGACCAGCTTCCTCCCCGTGGGGACCCACCACTCGGCGCCTTTCGATGTGTACGGCGCCACGAGGAAGATCCCCCGCTCGTCGCACATCTGGCGGAGCCGGACGATCGCGAGCCCGGCCTTCTCGGCCCCGGCGCCGACGTCGTCCACCTGCGGGTCGTGGTGGAGGTAGAAGAGGACCGGGAGCTTCTCCTTGGCGTCGTACTTCTTCGGGACCCACATCGAGAAGCCGCGCGGCTTCCCATCCTCCCCGGAAAAGACGATGTCGAACGTGCTCTTCGAGTGGCGCTCCCCGTAGTTCGTCTCGAGCGGTTTCTGGTAGTAGGGGCCCGCCTCGAGCCCCGCCTTGACCGAGACCCAGTCGAGGTCGGGCCGCTTGAGGAGCGCCGCCCTCATGGCGTCGCGCTCCTCCTCCTTCTTCGTGTCGAGCATGGCACGGACGGCCTTCACGACCTCCGCGTTGGGCTCCTCGGGACGCGCCGTCGGGGCGAGAAGCGCGAGCGCGGCGGCAAGAAGGGGGCCACGGGGGATTCTCAAGGTGATCTCCTCGGCAGAGCCCTAGACAGAGCCCTCAATAGTATAGGACGGGGCGCGAGCCCCCCCCGCCCCCCCTCTGGGCTTGAGACAAGCCCCCCGTGCGCTTAGGTTCTCGGGATGCCCGTCGTCGAGGCCAAGGGCCTCTTCCGCGAATTCCGGACGCTCTTCCGCCGGGCCCGCGTGGAGGCCGTCCGGGGCCTCGATCTCGCGGTCGAGAAGGGCCGGATCTTCGGGTTGCTCGGGCCGAACGGCTCCGGCAAGACGACGACGATCCTCATGGTCCTCGGCCTCCTGCGGCCGACGGCGGGGAGCGCGACCGTGCTCGGCCTTCCCGCCGGTCACAAGGGGGCGCGGAGGCGCACGGGCTTCCTCCCGGAGGAGACTCGCCTCTACGAGTTCCTGAGCGGTCTCGAGACGCTGCTCTTCGTCGGGCGGCTGTACGGCATCCCGCGGGAGGAGCGGCGGCGGCGGGCGGATGAGCTGCTGCGCCGCACCGGGATGTGGGAGGCGAGGGACCGCCGGCTCTCCACGTACTCGAAGGGGATGGCGCGGCGGATCGGCCTCGCGCAATCGCTCATGGCGCGGCCGGAGCTGCTCGTCCTCGACGAGCCGACGTCGGGGCTCGACCCGGTCGGGAACCGCGAGGTCCGGGACCTGCTGCGCGAGGTCGCGGCGGCGGGCACGACGGTCCTCCTCACGTCGCACATCCTCTCCGACGTCGCGGAGGTGTGCGACGAGATCGCGATCCTCCACCGCGGCCGGAAGATCCTCGCGGGGGGGGTCAAGGACCTCCTCTCCGACGCAGCGAGGCTCGCGTGGGAAACCGAGGCGGTGGACCCGGGGCGCCGCGCGAGGGTCGAGGCCTGGCTGCGCGACGAGGGGATCCGCCTCTTCGGTGTCGCGCCGCCGAAGACGACGCTCGAGGACCTCTTCCTCGACGCGCTGGCGAAGGACCGGGGATGAGGGCCGCCCTCCTCCTCCGGCTCCGGGAGCTGCGCCGGCGGGGTGGCCTCGCGCTGCTCGCGGCCGCGGCCGTCGCCCTTTTCCTCCTCGCGCTCCTCGGCCCCGGCTACGGCCTTGCGAGCGACCTCGCGGTCACGCTCGGCTACGGCGCGGCGCTCCTCTCCGGAGCGTTCCCGCTGGCGATCGACCGCGAGCGTCGCCGCTCCCACCTGACCGGCGCGTCGCCGGTCGCCGCGTGGGCGTGGGCGCTCGGCAGCGCGATGGGGGCCGGGGTGGCGGCGGCGACCGCGACCTTCGCCCTGCTCGCGGCGGCCGGGCTCGGCGGCGCCGTGGCCGGCGGGACCGAGACGCGCGAGGCCTACCCGCTGAGCGAGCGGGCCACGATCTGGCTCTCGCCGGAGCAGCGGATCAGGATCCCGCCCGACGCGAGCGCGCTGCGGACCTGCGTGCGCGCGTTCCTCGCGGCGGAGGATGCCGTGGGGGCTTCGGGGGCCGTGCCGCTGGTCGTGGACGGTCGGGAGATCACGGTGCCGTCCGACCAGTCGGTCGTCCTTCCCGCGACGCCGCCGGCGATCACGATCCGGAACGCCGATCCGGATCGCGCCGTCGGGATCGCGGGGGACCGCACGGTCGCCCTCGGCACGGAGCGGTCGTTCCTCGGGAACGCGCTCCTCGCGGCCGTGGCGCCGGCGCTCGCGGCGCTCGCCTTGGCCGCGCTCGGCGCGGCGGCGGGCGCGAACCTCTCGGGCCCGGTCGCCGCGCTCCTCGCCGCGACCTTCCTCCTCGTCGCCTCCCTCAAGGGGTTCCTCCTCGAGACGTGGGAGCACGAGGGCAAGGTCGCGGCGGCGGTCGCGGGCGCGGAGCAGGGCCACGAGGACCACGCGGGCCACCAACACGGGCCGGTCCGCCGCACGCCGCGCGCGGTGGAGGCGGCGATGCGCGGGATCCTCGAGGTCATGCCCGATCTGCCCGCGCTCGACGCCACCGACCGCGTGGCCCGCGGCGAGTGGGCGGGCGTCGGGCGGACGCGCGCGAAGCACGCCGCCGCATTCGCCGCCGTCGCCCTGACCCTCGCCGCCGCGTTCGGGGGGCTCGGCGTGCTCGTGCGGAGGACGCCGTGACCCCGCGGGTCGCGGCGGCCGCGGCACTGCTCGTCGGCGCGCTCGCGCTGGCGCAGCCGGTGCGGGACGCGCTGGCCCCCGAGGCCCCCTCCGCTTCCGCGCCCGGTGCGGGCGACCTCGCGGGAAACGTCCTCTCGGGCTCCTTCCGCCCGCTGCTCCTCACCTACCTCTGGCTCAGGGGCGACGTGCTCTACGGTGAGGGGCGCGACACGGAGTGCTACGAGCTCTACCGGATCCTCCACGCGCTCTACCCCGACAACGAACGCGCGCGCGACTACCTCGGCTGGTTCCTCGCGTTCAACCTGAAGCAGGACGCGCCGAGCCCGGCGCTCGGCTGGAAGTGGGCCGAGACCGGTCTCGAGATGCTCCTTGAGACCCCGCAGGGGCCCGGGATCGTCGCGGACTGGATCCGGAAACAGTGCGGCCAGAACTCCATCGTGCTCCAGCGCTACGCGGGACCGAAGTGGGAAGAGGAGCGCACGTGGCGCGCGGGGCTGCGCGGCTTCGCTGCGCGCCACTTCGGCGAGCCGCTCTCCCGCTTCGCGACGGGGGTCAGGGTGCTCGAGGGCAGGGGGGGGTTCGCGGACCGCGCGCGCCGCGCCGTGCTCCTGCGGAGCCTCGCGTACGAGGAACTCCTGCGCCAGGGCGAGGCGCCGCACGCGGCGGAGGCGGTGGCGGCGCTCCTGGAGACCGCCGGGGCCGTCGCGGACGAGCCGGACCTGAAGGCGTACTTCGAGGAGAAGGCGCGTTGCCTTGCGGACGCCGCAGAGGGACGGGTGCCCGAGCCGCTGCCGGAGGCGGACGCCTATCCGGTCGCGATGGCGCTCCTCGGGCGCGGTGCGGACCGGGGCGAAAAGGGGGCGCTGGACGGCGCCGTGGCGCTGCTCGAGGCGCTGCAGGCGCGGGCGGAGGAGATGGCCGGAGCGGGCGGTTTCGGCGAGGAGCTTGAGCTGGCGCGCCGGTGGCGCGCCCACGCAGAGGACCCGGAGAAGACGGGCCGGCCGCCGCTCCCGTTCGACGGCATGCCCTGATCGGCGCTCGGCAAGGCCGGGCCTGATCCGCCCTCCGCCTTCGTCGGCTGCGGTCCGAGGACAGGCAACTTCGGAACAGGAATCCGGATTACCGGCAACCCCGCGAGGCGATCGGGTCTTCCGACAACCATGGTGACGTGAATTCAGTTGCCGATGCAACACACGCGGGCACATTTAAGCGTTGTTTTTACAGTGAGAATTCGTTTTTTTGTTCCATACGCGCGGGATCGGGGCGAGTATCTCAGTTGGTTGGTCGCTCGGTAGGATTCTGTCGAGGGAGGACTATGGTCATGAAGACGCGTTGGGCGTCGTTGCTGTGCCTTGCCGTTCTGGCCGCATCCTGCGGCGGCGGCGGCGGAGGCAGCGAGGGTTCTTTCCGGCTCATCCAGTTCCTGGAGCAGGGCCAGGACGGGATCCCGCGAAACCGGGTTCTCACGTTCCTCTTCTCCGCGCCGGTCGCGGACGGGCAGG
>Ga0187892_10011397_pt1 | contig 10922 bp, 8 predicted proteins | sample MA1701073metaG_FD_139345 | JGI IMG/M metagenome (GOLD analysis project Ga0187892, IMG submission 139345) | Bio-ooze microbial communities from a basaltic lava cave in the Kipuka Kanohina Cave System on the Island of Hawaii, USA - MA170107-3 metaG ... | reverse complement strand
GCCCGTCTGACGGGACCGCGGCGCGACTCAACTTGTCAACCTCGCGCGACACGCCCATGAATCAGTCCGATCTGCCGCCTTCTGCTCGCTCAATCAAAAGCCTCAGTCCGACGGGCTGCTAGGCAGCCATTTTTGACGATGCCGGAGCCAAAGAATCATGCCGCCGCCCAAGGGAAGCGCCCTTAGCAACATCGAGATCGCCCAGCACGCCAAGATGAAACCGATCGTTCCGCTCGCGGTGGAACGACTCGGAATTCCTGAGGCAGAGCTGCAACCCTTTGGCCACTACAAGGCCAAGATCTCGCTCGATTACTGCACGCATCTCGACAAGCGCAAGGACGGCAAGCTCATCCTGGTCACGGCCATTTCTCCCACTCCTGCGGGCGAAGGCAAGACGACGATGACGGTCGGCCTCGGCGATGCGCTCAGTCACATCGGCAAGAAAGCGATCATCTGCCTGCGCGAGCCGGCGCTTGGACCCGTCTTCGGAATGAAGGGCGGCGCGGCAGGCGGCGGCTATGCGCAAGTCGTGCCGATGGAGGACATCAACCTCCATTTCACCGGTGACTTCTCCGCCATCGCTCTCGCGAACAACCTGCTTGCGGCGCTGATCGACAATCACATTCATCACGGCAATGCCGCCGGCTTCGATGTCCGGCGCATCACGTGGCGCCGCGTCGTAGATGTCAACGACCGGGCGCTTCGCGAAATAACGATCGGTCTCGGCGGACCGGGCAACGGCTTTCCGCGCCAGGACGGATTCGACATCGTGGTCGCTTCCGAGGTGATGGCGATCTTCTGCCTGGCGACAAGCCTCAAGGATCTCAAGGAGCGGCTCGGCAAGATCGTCGTCGGCTATACACGCGAGCACAAGCCGATCCTCGCCAAGGACATCAAAGCACACGGTGCAATGGCGGCGGTTCTGAAGGACGCGCTTGCGCCGAACCTGGTGCAAACGCTCGAGAACAATCTCGCATTCATCCACGGCGGACCCTTCGCGAACATCGCGCACGGCTGCAATTCCGTGATGGCGACGCGCACCGCGCTGAAGCTCGCGGACTATGTCGTGACCGAGGCGGGTTTCGGCGCGGACCTCGGCGCCGAGAAGTTCGTGGACATCAAGTGCCGCAAGGCGGGCTTCAAGCCGGATGCCGCGGTGATCGTCGCGACGGTACGCGCCATCAAGTATCACGGCGGCGTGGAAGTTCCCGACCTCGGCAAGGAGAACCCGAAGGCGCTCCAGGCGGGCATCGCCAATCTCGATCGCCACATCGACAACGTCCGCGATGTCTTCGGCCTCCCCTGCCTGGTCGCGATCAATCATCGCGCCGAGGACAGCGACGCTGAGCTGCGCTGGCTGATGGAGCGCGCGACGCATCACGGCGTCAAGGTGATCGTCGCGAAGCACTACGCGGAAGGCGGCGAGGGCGCGATCGAAGTCGCGAAGGAAGTCATCGAACTCTGCGATCACGCCAACTACTTCAAGTTCGTGTACGACGAGAAGGAGACGCTCTGGGACAAGATGAAGGCGGTCGCGACCCGCGTTTATGGCGCGTCAGAAGTTACTGCGGACAGCAAGGTGCGCGGGCAGATCAAGCAGCTCCAGGAATCGGGCTACGGCCACTATCCGATCTGCGTGGCGAAGACCCAGTACTCCTTTTCTACGGACCCCAAGCTTCGCGGTGCGCCCCACGGGCACGCCGTGAACGTTCGCGAGGTCCGCCTCGCGGCAGGGGCCGAATTTGTCGTGATGATCTGCGGGGACATCATGACGATGCCTGGCTTGCCCGCGACGCCGGCGGCAAACGCGATTGACGTCACCGACGACGGCAAGATTACCGGGCTGTTCTAGGCCCGATTACGCGTTCGAGCCAATCCTCGCAAAGCGCCGCCGCTTCTTTCGGGCGAAAGCTCTCGGGATCGAGACACCATTTGAGCCATAGCCCGTCGAGCAAAGCGGTGACGCCGGCGACGGCGAGTCGAAGATCCGGCTGCACGCGGCCCCGCTCACGGGCGAGGTCCGCTAGCAGACGGCCCAGCACGTTGCCGTAGCCGCGGCCCTCTTCTTCGTGCACCGCACGCATCTCGGGGGAAACCTGCACGAGGCTCCAGTACACGATCCAGGCGGTCAGCACCTGCGGGTCGAGATTCGGCCGCGAGAAGAACGCGTTGAAGTAGGCACGCAGGCGCGCACGCGGATGGGGGCCTGCGGCGGCGACGGCGTCCTCGAAACCGTCGGCGAGCTTGCGGCTGAACGCCCGGTAGCTCTCCGCGACCAGCGTGTCCTTATTTGGGAAGTGGTGGTTGATGAGGCCGATCGAGACGCCCGCCTCCGCCGCAATCCGTCGCACGGACAGGCCCTCGTGTCCGTGGCGCTTGAGGCTCTCGATCGCGGCTTCCACCAGCGCCTCGCGTCGGTCGCTCGCGACCTGGCGCTCATAGCGCGGCTTGCGTGCCGCGATGCTCACTGGGGCCGCGGAACCTTGCGGTTGGTGCTCCAGCCTTTTGCCGGCGGTTCGCCCTGCCGGCATTCCGGGAAGAGCGCGCGCATGCGGCGACCGAAGCTGCGCAGGCACACCTCGCCCTCACCCAGCGGGCCGACCGTGTAGCTGGAAGAAGCCATGCCCGCCTGCACGCGCTCGATCAGCGCCTTGTCTTCAAGATTCACGCGGCGGTTGATGCGCCAGTTGAGGTAGCGCGCGGCGCGCATCTCGCGGCGGTCATCGGGCAGCCCATAGTTGATGTAGCGCAGCACCGTCTCTGTCGGCGAGACCGGCACGAACTGCATGAAATCGATCTGATCCGGGTACAGCTCGATGGCGACGCTCGGCCATAACTTATAATAACTCCACGTTGGCGTCGGTGCGTCGTTCTGCGCCATGTCCTTGAGCAGCTTTTGGTACATCCGCTCGGACAGGCGCGGCGACGGCTCGTCCATGACCTCGCCGGACATCTTGTCGACCCACTCCCTGGCCTCGATCATGTAGCTTTTGCCGAACAGCCGCGTGAGCCCCGGATGCGATACGGGAATGTGCAGGCCGTCGGAGTAGTTGTCGGCGACGTTTTTCCAGTTGACCGTGCGCGTCTGCAACCGCGGCGGACCGAGTGGCCGAAGGTCCTCGAGCGGCGCGCTCGCGAGCTCCTCCGAGTACGGCGCGATCTGGTCCTTCACCGAGGGCAGGCCAGGAGCGAATCGCACGAACACGAAGCCCCGCCAGATTTCCTGCTCGATCGGCGCGAGGCCATATTGCTTGGGGTCGAGTCCCGGGTAGTTCGATCGCATCGGCACGCCGACGAGCCGCCCGTCAGTCGCGTAGGACCAGGCGTGGTATGGGCAGGTGATCATGTGGCCGCAGTTACCGTGCTCGCTGTCCACCAGGCGCGACGCACGATGGCGGCAGACGTTATGGAAGCTGCGGACCTCGCCATCCTTGCCGCGGACGGTCAGGATGGATTCGTTGATGACGTTCAGCGTCTGGAAGTCTCCCGCCGCCGGCACGTCGCTGACGTGGCAGGCGAGGTGCCAGCACTTCTTGAAGATGACCTGGCGCTCGAGTTCGAAGAATTCCGGGTCCGAGTAAATCCAGCCGGGCAGGCTGAAGTCGTCGTCGGTACGGACAACGGGTGTGGCGGAGCGGTCGGCGTGGATACGTGCGTTCATTGTTGAACGATCGTACAGGAAGCGGCTGGAGCGAGTCAATCCTTGCGACGGATCTCGAAGCAGGCATGGATCCTTGAATCCCGCGCGAAATCGAAGGGGACGGTCACCTTCGTTATGTCCTTCACGGCGAGATCGCCGAGCGCCTCCGCGTCGATGCGGAACTTCCGGAAGTTCGTGGAAAACAGCAGCAGCCCGTCGGGGGCCAGGTGCTTCAAAGTCGAGCGGATCAGATCGACGTGGTCGCGCTGCACGTCGAACTCGCGGTCCATGCGCTTTGAATTCGAGAATGTCGGCGGGTCGAGGAATACCAGGTCGTAGTCCGCGCGGCCGCCGGCAGCAAGCCAGGCGAGGCAGTCCTCCTGCACGAAGCGGTGCTCGCCGCCCAGCTCGTTCACGGCCATATTGCGCTTCGCCCAATCCACATAGGTGCGCGACATGTCGACGCTCGTCGTTGCCGCGGCACCGCCGTCGGCAGCATAGACCGTCGCCACGCCGGTGTAGCAGAAGAGATTAAGGAAGCGCTTGCCCTTGGCGAGCTCGCGGATTCGCGCGCGAGTCAGACGGTGATCGAGGAAGAGGCCGGTGTCGAGGTAGTCGGTGAAGTTCACCAGGACCTTGAGCCCGCCCTCTTCCACGACGACGCGCTCGTCCACGTCCGCGATTGCCTCGTACTGGGACTTGCCCTTCTGCGGCCGGCGCGTGCGCCAGTAGATCGAACCCGCCGGCAGTCCCGTGACCTCGGGCAGGACGGAGATGGCTTCCTCGCGCCGCGCGCGCGCTTTTTCGCGCTCGACGGTGGCAGGCGGCGCGTATTCCTGGAAATAGAGCCAGCGACCGGCGCTCCCAGCCGGGTCGGACTGGTAGAGATCGATCGCGAACGCGTACTCGGGCATATCCGCGTCGTACATGCGATAGCAGGATACTTGCTCCCGTCTGGCCCAGGACGCGAACTTGTCGAAGTTCTTCTTGAGCCGGTTCGCAAACATCTGCGCGCCCGGCCGCGCGCGCGCGAATTCGGCGTTGATGACGGGAGGCCGTCCGGGCTCGCGCGCCTGCACGAACTCCGAGGGTTCGATGTCGAGGCGGAGCAGCCTGCATTCGATCGGGCCGTTCATCATCCGGTGCGTGCGGCGGGCATTGATGCCGAGCTCGCGGCCGAGCGCGGGATTGCCGGTGAACACCGCGGCCTCCCATCCGCGGTAGTCCGCGCGCAGGCGCTCACCGAGAAGCGAATAGAGCCCGCGCAACTCTTCCGACGCGCCGATGCGCTCGCCGTAAGGCGGATTGACGGCGACGAGCCCACTCGCCGACGGCGCGGCGGGCAGCTTCGCGAGCTCGCAGCGTTGGAACATGATTCGCTGGGCGAGGCCGGCGCGCGCGGCATTGGCCTCGGCATCGCGGATCGCGACCGGGTCGCGGTCAAAGCCGCGAATGCGTCCCGGCGTCAGCAGGTCCGGCTGGCGGCGTGATTCGGCGTCGACGCACAGCGTGCTCCAGGCCGCTGCGTCGTGCTGCTTCCAGCGCTCGAAACCAAAGCGCTTGCGGAGGAGTCCAGGCGCGATATCTGCGGCGATCAGCGCTGCCTCGATCGGAAACGTGCCTGAGCCGCACATCGGATCCACGGAGCTGCCGCCGGCCGCCGCGATCGCGGGCCAGCCCGCGCGAACGAGGATTGCGGCCGCCAGGTTCTCCTTGAGCGGCGCCGCACCCTGTCCGCCGCGATAGCCACGCCGGTGCAGGCTGTCGCCCGACAGGTCGATTGCGACCGTGACGGCGCCACGCGCGGCGTGCACGTTGATACGGAGCGCAGGCGAGTCGCGGTCCACGGAGGGCCGCGTCCCGGTCCGCTCGCGAAACTGGTCGACGATCGCATCCTTCACACGCTGCGCGCCAAACTGCGTATGCGTCACGCCGGGAACGCTGCCCGAGAAGTCGACGGCCAGCGTGCCGTCGACATCCATGTGCGCGCTCCAGTCGATCCCGCGGACGCCTGCGTAGAGCGCTTCGGCATCTGCGACGGGAAATTGCGCGATCTGCCAGAGCACTCGAAGGCCCAGGCGCGATTCCAGGCAGGCGCGGTATGCGCCAGCGAGCCCTGACTCGCAGGCGGCTCCGCCCTGCACTTCGCGCACGCTTTCGATGCCGAGTGCGGCCAGCTCCGTCGCGAGGAGATCGGCCGTACCGGCCGCAGCCGTCACGAAAAACGGCGAGCGGCTCACGGCGCGCGCGGCATCAGGAGCTCGGCTCCGCGGACCGGGCGGTCGAGGAATCCCGTGAGGATCCGGTAGATGTCCAGGTCAAACGGCTCGTCCTCGTAGCACCAGCGATCGAAGACGTGGGTTTCCTCGACGCCGCGCCAGTCGCACTCGCGGATGCCGATCGGACCCGCAAATGGCCATTCGCGGCGCTTGAGTCCCGAAAGCGCGAGCCGCGCGCGCACTGCGTGGAGCGCCGGGAGCTCCTTCCCGATGCAAACGCCACGGCAGCGGCCGAGCTGGAAGCCGATGCATGAGGCCTCTGCCTGTTCGAGTCCGAGCCACTTGGCGCAGAGCTGGTGCTCGCGCAGCAGCCCCTCGAGCGCCCGCTCGGCATCCGCGCGGCGGCGGAACATGCCGTAGCTCGCGCCGGGATTATCGAGGGCATCCAGCATTGCGATTCGTGCGAGCGGCATCGCGGAATCCTCGCGCAGCGCAATCGCCCAGAGCTCGGACGAGCCGCGGAGCTTCCGGTTGAAGGCGGGCTTTCTGGCCTTGATGAGCCGCGCCTCCGTCACGAGCGCGCCGAAATCGCCCGCCGTCTCGATCCACTCGATGCGGCGAACGAGCCGCGCGAGCTCCCGCTCGAGCTTGGCGTGCGGGTCGGCGAATTGGGCCGGCACGCGGTTCGAAAGGTTTTTCGCCTTGCCGATGTAAAGCAGTGCGTCGTCCTCGCCATAGAAAAGGTAGACGCCAGGACCCTCCGGCAGCTCGTCGGCGAGCGTCGGGTCGAGCTGCGGCGGCAGGCGCGAGGTGCCGGTCAGTTTCTTGACGATGAAAGCCAGCTCCTCCGCGGGCCAGCGCTTGCGCGCGATTTGCAGGAATTCCGCGAGGACTTTCGCGTCGCCGAGCGCACGGTGGCGCGCGTTGCAGGCGATGCCATGGCGTTGCATCACGGCGTCGAGGTTGTGGCCGCGCTCGTCGGGTGTCAGCGCGCGCGAGAGCCGGACCGTGCAGAGCACCGGCGCGCGAAAGCGCCGCTCGATGCGGCGGAATTCGTTCCTGAGGAATCCGTAGTCGAATCGCGCGTTGTGGGCCACGAAGAGCCGGCCGGCGAGGCGCGACTCGATCTCGTCGGCGACCTTCCCGAATGGCGGCGCGTCCGCGACCATCGCATCCGTGATGCCCGTGAACTGCTGGATGGCGTAAGGGATCCGCAAGCCCGGATTCACGAGCGTCGAGTATTCCTCGACGACCTCGCCGGCCTCGAGCAGGACGATGCCCGCCTCGATGATGCGGTCGCGCGCGGCGTGCCCGCCCGTGGTTTCGAGGTCCACGCAGGCGACGCGGCCTGCGAGCGCCTGCTCAGTCGCGGACACCGTCCAGCTTCATGAGCGGGCCGTAGAGGTCCGGCCGGCGGTCGCGGAAGACGCCCCAGGAATGGCGGTAGCGGCGGATCTCTTCCAGGTCGAAGGTGGCCGCGATGATCTGCTCGCTGTGGTCATCGGCCTGGGCCACGATTTCGCCCGTGTGATCGGCGATGAAGGAATGCCCGTAGAAGGTGATCTCGTTCTTCTCGCCGCGCTCGGTGCCGATGCGGTTCGAGGCCACGAGCGGCATCACGTTCGCCGCGGCATGCCCCTGCATCGTGCGTTGCCAATGCCAGCGCGAGTCGAGCGTGGCGTCCTGCGGCTCCGAGCCGATGGCCGTTGGATAGAAGAGTATTTCGGCGCCGAGGAGTGCCATCGCGCGCGCGCCCTCCGGGAACCACTGGTCCCAGCAGACGGCGACGCCGGGAGTCCCATAGCGGGTGGGCCAGACCTTGAACCCCGTATCGCCGGGCGAGAAATAGAACTTCTCGTGGTAGCCCGGGCTCTCGGGGATGTGCGACTTGCGGTAGATGCCGAGCGTTTTTCCGTCGGCATCCACCATCACGAGCGTATTGAAGTAGGCGTTCTGCGCACGCTCGAAGACGGAGAGCGGCAGCACGACCTTGAGCTCGGCCGCGACCTTCGAGAGCCGCTTGATCGCCGGATTCTCGGAGATCGGAAGTGCCAGCTCGAAATGCTTCGCGAGGTGATCCTTGCAGAAATACGGCGCCTCGAACAGCTCCTGGATCAGGATGATGTTCGCGCCCTGCTTCGCCGCCTCGCGGATCAGTTTCTCGGCATTGGCGATGTTTGTATCGCGGTCCCAGCCGCAAGCCATCTGCGTCGCGGCAACGGTCACCTTCATGAGAGGTCGACCCAGGTCGTTTTCAGCTCGGTGTACTTGTCCATGGCGTGCAGCGACTTGTCGCGACCGTTGCCCGATTGCTTGAAGCCGCCGAAGGGGACGGTAATGTCGTCCGCGTCGTAACAGTTCACGTAGACGGTGCCGGCCCTGAGCGACTTGGCGACGCGGTGCGCGGTCGTGATGTCGCGGCTCCAGACCGCGGCCGTCAGGCCGTAGCTGACGTCGTTCGCGATCCGGATCGCTTCCTCGGCGTCCTTGAACGTGATGGTCGAAAGCACCGGCCCGAATATTTCCTCGCGCGCGATCTTCATCCCTGGATCGACATTCGCGAACACGGTCGGTTCGACGAAGTAGCCGCCGCTCTCCGGCCGCACGCGATTGCCCCCGAGCCGCACCTCTGCGCCTTCCTTCCTACCGGAATCGATGTAGCCCATGACCGTGTTGAGCTGCACCTGGTCCACTATTGCGCCGAGGCGCGTCTTCGGGTCGAGCGGGTCGCCCGGCGCCAAGGTCTTGCCGATCTCGACGATCTTCTCGAGCATCGCGTCCTTTACGGACTCGTGGACGACGAGGCGCGAGGCGGCCGAGCACATCTCGCCCTGGTTGAAGAAGATGCCGAAAGCCGCCGCGCTCGCGGCGCGCTCGATGTCCGCGACGTCGCCCATCACGACGTTCGGCGCCTTGCCCCCGCATTCGAGCCAGACCCGCTTCATGTTGGACTTGCCGGAGTATTCCAGCATCCGCTTGCCGGTGCGCGTCGAGCCGGTGAAGGCGACGCAGTCGACGTCCATGTGCAGGGCGAGCGCCTCGCCCGCCGTGTAGCCAAAACCCGGCACGACGTTGAGCACGCCTTCGGGCAGCCCGGCCTCGATCGCGAGCTCCGCGACGCGAAGCGCGGTGAGCGGCGATTTCTCCGAGGGCTTCAGCACGACGGAGTTCCCGGTCGCGAGCGCGGGGCCGAGCTTCCACGTGGCCATCAACAGCGGGAAGTTCCACGGCACGATCGCGCCAACGACGCCCACAGGCTCGCGCGTGATCAGCGCCAGCGACTCATGCGCGGTTGGAGCGACTTCGTCGTAGACCTTGTCGACGGCCTCGCCGTACCAGGCGATGCAGTTCGCGGCCGCCGGAATGTCGATCTTCATCGAATCCGTGATCGGCTTGCCCATGTCCATCGTTTCGGTGAGCGCGAGTTCCTCGCGGTGCTTGCGGATCAGTTCCGCGAAGCGCAGCAGCACCTTCTTGCGCGCGGCCGGCGCACGGCGCGACCAATGCCCCGCCTCGAAGGCCTTGCGCGCGCTCGCGACCGCGCGGTCGACGTCGGCGGCGTCGCAGGAGGCGACCTGCGCGATGACCTGGCCGTTCGCTGGATTGATGCAATCAAAGGTCGCGCCCGAGACCGCGGGCGAGTACCTGCCGTCGATGAAGGCCTGGGTGCGCGGCGCGAAAGACTTCGCCAGCGCGCGCCAGTCGACGGACTTTTGTTCCCGGTTCAAGGCCTCGTCCTCACAGCGTCGGGGGGCTCGAAGCGCTGATGATCTCACAGCGCTCGCGCCCGCGATTGCGGAAGCGATGGGGCACTGCGCTCGCGAAATAATAAGCGTCGCCGGGGCCAAGCACCCGGGTCTGGCCGCCAATCGTCACTTCCACTTTCCCGCTCACGACCACGCCACCCTCTTCACCGACGTGGCGAAGCATGTCCGAGCCGGTGTCGGCGCCCGCCTCATAGGTCTCCCGCAGGATTGCCATGCGCCGCCCGGGCCGGCGTGCGGCGACGAGGCAAAGGGAAACGTTTCCCTCACCGAGCTCCACGAGCTCGTCCTTTCCGTAGAAAACCTGGGCCGTGCCGGCGGGATCCATCGTGAAGAACTCGGCGAGCCCCATCGGCAGGCCATCCAGCACTTTTTTGAGCGAGGCGACCGAGGGGCTTACGCGGCCCTGCTCGATCAGGGAGATCATGCCGTTCGTGACCCCCGCGCGCTTCGCGAGCTCGCGTTGCGAGAGCCCATGCATCTGGCGCACGGCTTTCAGCCGCGCGCTCACGTCGTTCGCCATGCGACACTCCGATTGTCTATGATATTAAACATAGTATGAGCGCATTGCCCAAGGACCTCGACGCCTTCTGGATGCCGTTCACCGCGAACCGGCAGTTCAAGGCCGCACCCCGCCTGCTATCGCGCGCCGAGGGCATGTACTACTGGACGCCCGAAGGCCGGCAAGTGCTGGACGCCGCGGCGGGCCTCTGGTGCGTCAATGCCGGCCACGGCCGCAAGGAAATCACCGAGGCCGTCGCGCGCCAGATCGCGACGATGGACTATGCCCCGCCCTTTCAGATGGGCCACCCGGTCGCATTCGAGCTCGCGAATGCGCTCGTCGAAATCACGCCGAAAGGCCTCGACCGCGTCTTCTTCACGAACTCCGGCTCGGAGTCGGTGGACACCGCGCTCAAGATCGCGATCGCCTACCACCGCGTGCGCGGCGAAGGCGCGCGCAGCCGGTTGATCGGCCGCGAGCGCGCTTATCACGGCGTCGGCTTCGGCGGGATCTCGGTCGGCGGCATGGTGAACAACCGCAAGTACTTCGGCGCCATGCTGCCCGGCGTCGATCACATCCGCCACACGCACGACCCGGCGCGTAACCTGTTCTCGCGCGGCCTGCCCGCGCACGGCGCGGAGTTCGCCGACGACCTCGAGCGGCTCGTTGCGCTGCACGACGCCTCGACGATCGCCGCCGTGATCGTCGAGCCGATCGCGGGCTCGACCGGCGTGCTGCTGCCACCGAAAGGCTACCTCCAGCGGCTGCGCGAGCTCTGCACGAAGCACGGCATCCTG
>Ga0187892_10011394_pt1 | contig 10923 bp, 7 predicted proteins | sample MA1701073metaG_FD_139345 | JGI IMG/M metagenome (GOLD analysis project Ga0187892, IMG submission 139345) | Bio-ooze microbial communities from a basaltic lava cave in the Kipuka Kanohina Cave System on the Island of Hawaii, USA - MA170107-3 metaG ... | reverse complement strand
GCCGTGGCTCCTCGGCGCCGAGCCGGTCACGATCGAAGTCGCGACCGCACAGCATCGCTGGCCCGGCGATCACGTGACGCTGCGCCTCGCGTTCCCCGACGGCGAGGTCGCCACGTGCGACCTCGCCTACGAGACGCGCACGTTTGAGCGTGTGACGATCGTCGGCACGACGGGGCGGCTGCGGCTGCAAGACCCCAACATGGCGGTGCACGTCGAGGCCGCGCGCGACGGGCGGCGACGCGGCCTCGTACGGGACGTCGCCGTGCTGGGATACCGCGGACTCCGGCGTTCGCGCTCCATGGCGCGCTTCAGCATCCGCGCCGCGCTCGCGAGCTTCGTCCAGGCGACACGCACCCGCGCCCCCTTCGTTCCCGGCTGGGACGCCGCGGTTCGCAACGTCCGTGGGCTCGAGGCCGCGCTGCGCGCCGCGCAAGCCGGCGGGGCCGTGCGGGTGGAGCCGCTCCCATGACGGCCCGACGTCGTCCGCCCCTCGTCCTGATCGGCCTCGACGCCGCCGACCGCTCGCTCATCGAGGCGCACCGCACGTCGCTGCCGGCGCTTCGCCGCGTGTTGGACGCGGGCGCCCTCGCCCGCCTCGAGACGACCGCCCACCTGCTCACGGGTTCGGTGTGGCCGACGTTCGCGTCCGGGACACTGCCCGGACACCACGGCGTGTACCACCACCTGCAATGGGACGCGGAGCACATGCGGCTGCGGCGCGTCGCCAGCGACTGGCTCGATTGGACGCCGTTCTGGGTCGAGCTCGAGCGTCGCGGCCTCGACGTCGCCGTGCTGGACGTACCGATGGCGTACCCCGCGCGGCTCGCGCGCGGCATCGAGATCACCAACTGGGGCTCGCACGACCAGCTGGGGCCGTTCGCCGCCGCACCGGCGTCGGCGGGCGCCGCCGTGCGGCGGCGCTTCGGCCGCGCCCATCCCATGGGGGCCGAGATCCCCGTCGACAAGACGCCGACGCAGCTCGCGCGCATCCGCCGGAACCTCGTCACCGGCGCGGCCCGCAAGGGCGATCTCGTGCGGTGGCTGCTTGCGCAGCGCGACTGGGACGTGTTCCTCGCGGTGTTCGGCGAGACGCATCGCGGGGGACACATCCTGTGGCCCGACGACCCCGACGGGCCGCTCGATGCCGTGCTCGACGTGTACCGCGCCGTCGACACGGCGCTCGGCAGCGTGCTCGACGCCGTACCGCCGGACGCCACCGTGCTCGTCTTCTCGCTGCACGGCATGGGCCCGAACACGTCCCAGGAGCACTTCGTGCCGCAGGTGATGGACCGCATCGCCACGACGTTCGGCACGGGGGCCATGCCCGGAGCGGCGGGAACGCCGGCCACGCCGGGGCTCGTCCGCCGCTTGCGCGAGCTGGTACCGCCCGCGATCCAGAACGCGATCGCGCGGGCCGTTCCGGTCACCGTGCGCGACGAGGTCATGAATCGCCAGGTCACGGGTGGGCGCGACTGGGCTGCGACGTCGGGCTTCCCGCTGCTCGCCGACTTGAACGGCTACCTGCGCTGGAACCTGAGGGGGCGGGAGCGGGACGGTGCCGTCGATCGGGACACCGCTGCGTTCCGGCGTTACGCAGCGTGGATACGCACGTGCTTCGCCGAGCTGCGCATCGAGGACACCGGCGCCCCGCTTTGTGCGGCGCTGGTCGAGGATCACGCGGACTTTCAGGGCCCCCGCACGGGTCGCTTGCCCGACGTCGTGGTCACGTGGAGCGGCGCGCCGCCCGCACGGTGCATCCGGTCCGAGCGCCTCGGCACGATCACCGCGGAGCTGGCGACCGGACGCGGCGGCAACCATCGCGCCGAAGGCTTCTGCGCGATCCTCGGACCTGCCGGCGCTCGCGCCCACGCCACCGGGCTTCGACACATCGCCGACCTGGCCCCGCTCGTCACGCGGCACCTCGTCGCTCCGGTTTGACCGCGCCGCACATGACCGTTACGGAAGCCGGCCATGCGCTGCCCGCGATGCGCCTCGCTCGTCCTGCTGCTCGCGTCGCTCGCGGGCTGTGGCCTCCGTCTCGGACCGACGCCGGTACGACCCGTCGCCGAAGCGCCGGCACTGCAACGCCTGCTGGATCCCAGGCCCGGCCCGAGCCATCCCGAGTGGCTGGGGGGCGACGTCGCCACCTCGACGGCGCTCGACCGCGATCGCTTCGTGTGGATCTTCGGCGACACGCTGCTCGGCCACGTGAAGCGGGACTGCCCGCCGCCCACCCCGTACTGCGGCCGCGACGTCGAAGGCGCCGCCGACGACGTCATGATCGCCAACTCCGTCGGTGTCATGCAGCGGCAGGGGTCCGGCTTCGCGCCGCTGGTCCCGGTCTGGCGCACGGCGAGCGGGCAACCGGCGCCGCTCTTCGAGGCCGAGCGTCCCGACGAGTTCCTCTGGCCGCTCGCCGCGGTTCGCACCGGCGGCCCACTCCTCGTCGCCGCCAGCGTCCACACGCGCGCGTTCGGTCTCTTCTCGCTCGCGAGCGTGCTGGTGCGCGTGCACAACCCCGACGATCCGCCGGCGCGCTGGCGGTACGACCGTTTCTCGCTGCCGAACGCCATCGTCAGCACGGGTGGCCGCCCGCAGCTCAGCTGGGCGACGGCGCTGGTTCCCGACGGACGCGGCCTCGTCCACGTCGTCGGCGAGCACGGAACCGGACCGGGCTCGCACACGGTGCTCGCCCGCTTTTCGGCCGACGGCGTCGGGGACGCGACGTGGCGTCCGGCGCTCGAGTATCTTTTGGTGCGCGACGGCAAGCCGGTCTGGGAGCGGAACTTCGAGGAAGCACGTCTCTACCACGTGCCAGGGCTGCCCGGCATCTCGGAGACCACCTTCCATCGCGCCGGCGACGGACGCTGGCGCAGCTATCGCGTCCCGCCCGGGACGTTCGAGATCCGGCTCTTCATTGGCGACGCCCTTGCGGGCCCATGGCGCGATGCGGGAGTCGTCTACCGCATTCCGGCGCCCTGGAGCACCACGAAGTCCGCGGACGGATCGGCCGCCTTCGCCGCCTACGCCGCGAAGGCCCATCCCGAGCTCGGCAGCCCCGACACGCCCGCCATCACCTACAACGTCAACGTCGCGACCGGCGACTTCGACCATGCCATTCGCATCGCCGAGCAATACCCGGCCTTCTACGTTCCCCGGTTGCTCGCCACTCCCTAGCTACGTCCTGCCGGGTGCCTCGCGCACGGCCCGACGGCCCTGCTATGGTGGGCGCCGGCGATGAGAGACGTGACCCCGCGGCCGGACATCCCGCCGCGCTATTTCGAAGACGCCGCGCGTCCCGAGGCGCGGCAGCAGGTGGCCGAGCGTCTGCCCGCGAAGCTCGTGCGGATCGCGCGCGATCAGCGGCTCACGAAGCTCGCCCGGGACGCCTATCGCTACGTCACCGACCCGCGCGTGCCGCAGAAGTACAAGGTGATGGGCCTGGCGGCGCTCCTCTATCTCATCAACCCGTTCGACCTGATTCCCGACTTCCTGCCCGGTGTCGGCTACGTCGACGACCTGGGCGCGCTCACTGCGTTCGTCGTGGCCGTGGGCAAGGTCATCGAGACGGCACGCGACGCGGCCAAGGAGGTCGTGTCGCATACCGTGGCGGAGACGGAGGCGGCGGTCGCCCGCCGGGGTCTCGGCCAGATCACGTTGTCGCTCTGGGCCTCGACGCTCGCCGCCTGCGTCGGCCTCGTCTACTACGCGTCACGGGCCGTCCTCGCTCCGGGGACGACGGCCCTCGCCGACCCGTTCTTCGTCGCCTGCGCGCTCGCGGCGTCGGTCGGGCTCGCGTCGAGCGCGATCTTCGCCCGCAGGGTCTGGCGTCAATGGAAGGACGCCCCGCCGTGGGTGCGGGAACGTCTGTCGTGGGCGCTGGCGTCGCAAGCGACCGGCCGCCAGCTCGCACTGCTCGCCGCGCCGATCGTCGTGCTGGTCGCGGTGCTGCTGGCGCGGCTCGCCAGCTGAGACCCTTCCCTGGCCCACGCCGGCGCGCTAAGCGTCGGCCCATGAGCGAAAAGATCGTCAAGTCCGAGGACGAGTGGCGGCGGACGCTCACCCCCGAGCAATTCGCCGTCTGCCGCCAGAAGGGTACCGAGCGCGCGTTCACCGGCACGCTCTGGAACAACCACGAGACCGGCATGTACCGCTGCGTGGCCTGCGGCAATCCCCTCTTCGCCTCCGACGCGAAGTTCGATTCGGGCACGGGGTGGCCGAGTTTCCACACGCCGGTCGATCCGCAGGGCGTGCGCACGGAGGGTGACACGAGCCACGGCATGCACCGCACCGAGGTGGTCTGCTCACAGTGCGACTCGCATCTGGGCCACGTGTTCGAGGACGGCCCGGATCCGACCGGCCTGCGCTACTGCGTCAACTCGGCCGCGCTCGACTTCGAGAAGCAGCGGCGTTGAGCGCGCCGGCGAGCTGGGGCACGCCGCCGTGGGACCCAGGGCCGCCGCGGGCGCCCGTGACGCCGCCCCACGCGTGCGATGCGGCGGTGATCGGCGGCGGGCTCACCGGCCTGTCCGCCGCGTACCATCTCGCACGGCGAGGCTGCGCCACGGTCGTACTCGAAGCGCAGCGCATCGGGGCGGGCGCGAGCGGCCGCACCGGCGCCATCGCGTTGGAAGGCACGGCCATGGGCGTGCTCGACGAGACGGGCACGTGTCTCGAAACCCTCGCCCGCGTGGTCCGCGCGGCGTCCATCGCCTGCGACCTCGAGCTCGGCGGGTGCTGGGAGCTCGCCCACCGCGCCCCGGGGCCGACGGACGTGCTGCTCTGGCCCGACGGCGACGTCCCGCTCTGCGTGACCCGCACCGAGCCCGGCGGCACGCTCGACGCCGGCGCATTGCTCGCCGGGCTCGCCCGCGCTGCCACGGCCGCGGGCGCCGTCATCGTCGAGCAGGCCCCGGTCCGACCGCTGCACCGCGGACGGCCCCTCGACCTCGGCGGGCGAACGCTGGACGCCCGGCACGTCGTCGTCGCGACCGAAGGCCTGACCGGCGCGCTCGTTCCGCTGCCGGACGACGTCTCGGCCGCGCTCACGCTGGCCGCCGCCACCACGCCGCTCGACGGCCCCAGGCTCGACGCGATCGGGCTCGCGGACCGACGGCCGTTCTACACCGTCGACATGCCCTATCTCTGGGGGCGCACGCTGCGCTGTGGCCGCATCGTCTTCGGCGCCGGACTCGTCTTTCCCGACGACGGAGACGTGCGCGGCGTGTCGATCGACTCGACGGCGGCGGTCGCCGCGTTCGGCCGTCTCGAGGAGCGCGTGCGCGGCTTCCATCCGGCGCTGCGCGGGGTGGGCATCGACGCGCGCTGGGGTGGACCGGTGGCGTTCCGGCGCGCGCGATCCCCGCTCTGCGGCTGGCACCCCGATCTCCCGGGCGTGGTGGTGACGGGCGCCTACGCCGGCCACGGGGTGGCGTTGTCGGTCCGGATCGGCGCGCTCGTCGCGGACGCCATCGCGGACGCGCGTGCCCTCCCCGGCTGGGGCGCGCTCACCGCATGAGCGACGCGGGCGGACGCGGCTACACGACGAGCGGGCCGAGCAACCAGAGCACCGCCACGATGACGATCACGCCCATCACGTCGAGGCTCAGGCCCCGGCGAATCATGAAGGGCAGCGGGATCCGGCCCGAGCCGTAGACGATCGCGTTGCACGGCGTCGACACCGGGAGCATGAACCCCAGCGACGCCCCCATCGTGGCTCCGATGGCCGGCAGCAGCGGATCGATCCCGGCGGAGCGTGCGAACGCGATCACCGTGGGAACGATCATGTTGGCCGAGGCCGTGTTGCTCGTGGTCTCCGAGAGGATCGCGGCAAACGCGGTCGCACAGCAGAGCAAGCCGAACGGCCCGCGCACGCCCAGCATGCCCGTGAGCCCACGTCCGAGGGCCTCGGCGAGACCGGTCTGGAACGCCAGCGTGCCGAGCGCGATCCCGCCGCCGTACAGGAAGACGATCCACCAATCGATCGTGACGGCTTCGCTCCAGGGCAGCGTGAACTCGTGCCGCTCGAGGTCGGTCGGCAGCACGAACAGCAAGGTGGCACCGAAGAGCGCCACGACGCTTTCCGGCAAGACGGCCGCCAGCGACCGATGGACGGGATGCGCGTCGCCCAGAACGAGCGCGAGCAAACCGGGGAGCACCCAGAAGAACACGGTCGTGCCGAAGGCGACCACGGTGTTCACCTGGCCGCGGGTCCAGGGGCCAAGGGCCGCGCGCTCGGCCGCGATGTGCCGCGCCGCCGCCGTGAGCAGCTCCGGATCCCGCGCACCGGCTCGTCCGAGCCCCCACACCGCCCAGCCGAGCAGCAGCACGACGACGGGCACGCCGAGGAGCATCCACGAGAAGAACGGTAGCGCGACGTCGAGCTCGCGCCGGATGAAGCCGATGCCGATCAGGTTGGGCGGCGTGCCGACGGGCGTCCCGAGACCGCCGATCGACGCGCCGAACGAGTTGGCGAGCAAGAGCGCCGCGGCGAACGCCGGCGGCAGCGCGGTCCCGTGGCGCTCGAGCGCCGCGAGCAGCGACAGCCCGATCGGGAACATCATCGCCGTGGTCGCCGTGTTGCTGATCCACATCGACACGACGCACGCGACGCCCGCATAGGCGGCCAGGAGCCTCGCGGGCCGCGCCCCCACCATGCGGAGCCCGAGAATCGCGAGCGCGAAGCGACGATCGAGCCCGTGGAACAGAATCGCCTTGGCGAGCATGAACGTGCCGATGAACACGAAGATGAGCGGGTCGGCGAAGGGCGCGAACGCCACCGCCGCCGGCGCCACGCCGAGGGCCACGGCCACGGCGACGCCGAGAAAGGCCGTCATCGCCATGGGCAGCGCCTCGGTGACCCAGAGCACGATCACCGCCGCCAGCACCGCGGCCAGACGCTGCGCGGGCGCGGCGAGCGCGGCCGCCGCGACCCAGGCTGCCCAGAACGCGAGCGGTGCCAGCACGAAGCCGCTTCGCCGGCGCCAGAGATCGACGCGCCCGGGGCGCTGCGTATCGTGCGGGTCCATGGCTCGGGCGCGGGCCCGACCCTATGCCACGGCGCCGCCCCGCCTGCTACTCGGCCGTGAGCCGCACGCGATCGACGAGGATGGCGGAGTCGTAGATGCTGTCGCCGACGTCGGCGGCGGCGAAGCGCAGCGTGTCGGTCGTACCGGCGAACGCGGTCACGTCGACCGTCTGCGTGACCCAGCCGGTCGTGTGCACGTCCCCGCGGTCGAAGTCGATGGGATCGGGCATCACCACCGAGCACAGATCGTCGATCTTGCTCGATTGCAGCGAGGTGCTGCCGAGCGACACCTCGAAGCTGTCCTGGAATTGGCTGCCGCAGTACTCGAGGAACTCCTCGGAGAAGAAGTTCCAGTCGTACGACAGGGTCATCTGCGTGGCGCCGGGCGGCAACGGCGGCAGGCAGACGGCCTGCGCGAACGACCCGGAGGCGCGCGTGAGCCCGAGGCCGGTGGACACGAGCGCCATGCGACTCCCGTCGGTCGGCAACCAGCTCCCGAGGCCGCCGACGACGCGGCCGTCGCCGATCACGTTGAACCCGCTGACGCTCGCGATGAACCCGCTCGCGAACTCGAAGCTGGCGTTGACGATCACCTCGGTGGTGAGGCTGGTCTGCGTGCTCCCGGCCATCGTGAACTCGGCCGAGCCGGCGTCCCGCTGTCCCGGCGTGAACGCGGAGCCGATCGATTGTCCGGCGAGCAGATCGGTGAACAGCTCGACCGAGCGCTCGCGCGCGAACGCCGATTCGACGTACCCGTCGTACCCCATGACGGTGAGGGCACCGCGGCCGAGGAACGCCGTCGACAGCGTCGGATTGGCGAGGCTGTTGCACGAGCCGAGGTAGACGAGGCTCCCGGGGAGCCGGATGCTGTACCGGGTGATGTACGTCGGCAGGATGGCCGCGGCGCCGCCGGGCATGACCGCCAGCCGCCCGAGGCGAAGGTCGGCTTCCCACCGCTGCAGGTTCAACGAGCTGAGCACGGTCGCGGTCAGGACCACGACCTGCGAGCCGGGGGTGCTCCACGCCCACTCCGGACGGTACGCGGCGCCGAGGCCGCCGAAGAACGCGTCTCCGTGCGAGGCGATCACGATGGTGCCGTAGTCCTCGAGCGCCTTGAACTGCTCGGCGTCCGCAAACGTGCCGGTGAACGTCTCGACGTCGAACTTGGGACACTCGAGCGGCGTCAGCATCGCCTCGACGTCCGCCGGCTCGGCGTCGTCGAAGTGCGGCGCGAGGATGACCGTGCGGCGCGTGCCGACTTGGATCGGATCGCCCGGCAGACCCGACGTGATCGGCGCCTGCGGTTGCGGCGCGCGTGCGCGCGTCCGTGCCGGTCCGCGCACCGCCGCCCCTCGCTGCGTGGACTGGTCGTACCCGAGCGCACCACCGAGGAGACCGTCGGCCGTCACCCACCACGCGCCCTGCCCGCCGTCGGCGAGCCCGACCGCCGCCACGCCGTAGGCCTGCGTGAGCGCCACGACCTCCGCGAGCGCCTGATCGGGCGGCGTGCTCTTCGCGGTCAGGTTCGAGAGCATCGCGGTCGCGTCGTCGGCGAGCGCCGTGGCGGCGGCGAGCGCCTTGGTCGAGACGTGCTCGATCACCGGGAGCGAGATCACCGGCGAGTACGCGATTTCGGCCGGCTGCGAGAGCGTTCGGGCGGCGACGCGAAAGCGCTGCGATCCGTCCCCGCCGTCGACCGACACCAGCGCCGAGTAGTAGCCGTCTCCCTGAATCTGGTCGCCGCTGCCGAGGTTGCCGTCGTCCGCCATGTCCTGCACCGGCGTGAGACCGGTGCCGGTCACCCGCATGAGCTGCACGCTGCCGGGATCGAGGTCGGGGTTGGCCACGACGCCCTGGCGCACCGTGATCGCGCGGAGCGCGTCGGCGAAGAGATAGTCGGGATTCGCGGTGGCGACGCCGTCGAAGGCGAGGCCGTTGGCGTTGTACGTGACGTCGATGACGTCGGTCCCGACGTTGCCCTGCCCGTCCGTCGCGGTGACGGTGATGCGGTTGTCGCCCGGCAGGAGCGCCACGTCCGCGATCGTCCAGTTCGCGGTGGCCGCCAGCGTGCCGCTGCCGCCACGGTCGTTCGCCCAGGAGAGCCCGGTGACCGCGGTGTCGTCGTAGGCCAGCCCGGCGACCGCAACCGTGGCGGCGCCGGTCGAGATGCCGGCTAGGTCGGTCGGGGTCGTGATGAGCACCTGCGGCGCGGTGGAGCTGCTGCCGACGTCGGTGCACGGCTCCAACGGATTCTCGGCGACCAGGCGGCTCGCCTTGCCCTTCTTGACGGAGGTGGGGGGGCCCCAGGTGACGTGCGTGCACACGGCACCGTCGCCCGTGCCGATGGCGAGCGTCACGGGGCCGGGGAAGTCGTTCAGCTCGACGCCGCCGCCGACCACGTCGAGGGTGGCTTTCCTGACGTTCACGGTCACCTTCTTGACGCCGAAGAGGTAGCTGCGCCACGTGAACGCGTTCTTGCCGCGGCGGCGAAATCCGCCCGCCGGCACGCGCGCCTGCAGGTCGCCGAAGCGCACCGTCACCGGACCGAGCACCACGGCGGCGAGATCGACGCCCGTGAGCGTGGCCCGAATGCGAAACGGGTCCTTGGCCGAGGTGGTGAACAACGTCGCCTCGATGCGAGGCGTGGAGAGCTCGAGCGCCTGTGCGGCACTTGCCGCGGCGAGGACGAGCCCCAGGGCAAGCACGTGGCGGCGCATGCCCTGCAGGGGAGCAACCCACATGCCAACCCTGGTGACCTCCTAAAATGATAGGTCACCACCGGGCGGGAGCACGTGCCGTGTCGTGAATCTGACGGTCGCTACGGCTCTAGCGCGTTCGCCCTGGCGATCCGCCCCAGCAGCTGCCCGCTCGGCTTCACCGTGCGGCGCTGGGTCGTGCGGTCCACGTCCACGATGCCGAAGCGGGGCCCGTACCCGAACAGCCACTCGAAGTTGTCGAGCAGCGACCAGTAGAAGTAGCTCCGCACGTCGAGGCCGTCCGCCAGACAGCGGCCGACCGCCGCGAGTGCGCGCTCCACGTACGCGATGCGTTGCGCATCGTCGTCCGTTCCGATGCCGTTCTCGGTCACGTGGATCGGCACGCGCGCCTCGCGGGCGGCGTAGCGAATCGTGCCTTCGAGCGCCTCGGGCCAGAACTCGTACCCCATGATCAACGTCGGCACGCCGGGCTCGGGTCCGACCATGCCGTCCTTGCCCCACCGCATGCGGGTGTACGTCTGCACGCCGACGAAGTCGTCCGCCCGCGCGGCGTCGAGGAAGCCCGCGTAGAGCTCCTGGCGCACGCGGTCCCGCATCGCCTCGCCGCCCGGCACGGCCTGGTCGTCCTGCATGGCCAGCGTCACCCCGACCGGAAAGTCACGGCGGCGAGAGGCTTTGATGGCGTCGCGCGCCTTCACGTGCGCGAGCAGCATGACGTCGCGGGTGCGGGCGGCGTTCGCGAAGAGAAACGGCTGGAAGCGCTCTCGGGGAACACCGCAGCGCCGCGCCGCGAGCGCCATGCCCTCCTCCGTCACGGCTTCGAGTCCACCGCCGTCGAGCTTGAGGGAGTAGCTGACGAGCACCGGCGTGTTGGGCTCGTTGATGGTGCACGCCATGCCGATCAGGTCGCCCAAGTGGCGCGTCGCCACCTCGCAGAAGCGCGCGAAGCGATCCGCGGTCCGCGCGTCGGTCCAGCCGCCGTCGGCGGTGACCCAGCGTGGGCTCGTGAAGTGATGGTACGTCACCACGGGCAGCACGCCGTGCTCGTGGCAGCAGGCGAGCACGCGGCGGTAGTGGTCGAGCGCCGCGCGCGACACGTGTCCTTCGTCCGGCTCGATCTTCGCCCACTCGATCGAGAACCGATACGCGCCGAATCCGAGCGCGGCGAGCAGGGCGATG
>Ga0187892_10011393_pt1 | contig 10923 bp, 10 predicted proteins | sample MA1701073metaG_FD_139345 | JGI IMG/M metagenome (GOLD analysis project Ga0187892, IMG submission 139345) | Bio-ooze microbial communities from a basaltic lava cave in the Kipuka Kanohina Cave System on the Island of Hawaii, USA - MA170107-3 metaG ... | reverse complement strand
TCCACTTCGCGGACACGTCGAGATTCAGCGTCGGTTTTGATCTTCGAGGGCAGTGGGGCCTGATTCCACCAGTCCGATCCGTGCTGGGCCTCGAGCGAGTTCAGTGAGTAGAAGACCTCGTAGTGCGGTGCCATCCGGGCCGCCTCTGCGCGGATTTCCCGCTCGATCTGGGGGTAGTACGCCTCGTCCTTGCCGATTGTCGCCGAGTGTCCGCGATGGAGGTCAATCACGTGCTCCGCCTCCACGCGGTCCAAGTCGTTCTCGAGCAGCTGGTTCGACATTGCGAACAGCTTCAGCGCCTCATCGTGAGTGACCATCGCGCTACCGGAGCAGGTTTCCCGGAGACTCTTGAAGATCGCGTTAAACACCGCAATGTCGGATGTTGCCGGCAGGTGAAGGTTGATGGTGTAACCGAGGTTGAGTGCTCCGAGCGTGCGCTCATCGGCGAGCGGTGGCGCCCCGTCGACGACACCGTTCGCTGGGCTCTCGACCACATCCTTAGGAGCTGGAGCCTCCGCATTGAAGTCCGCGAAGTCCCGAAGTGCCTTGAAGGAGCCGAGCGTTGACTTCACTACCTGGGCCTCACGCTCGAGGCCGGTCGCTTGTACGACCAGCCCCTTTGAGCTCCTTCTCCTGAAGGTCGTGAACGTACTCGTTCATCTCATACAGGGGTGCGTCTCAGCGAGCGAGTTAACGCAAAGGTTGGCGGCCAGTTTGGTTGCCATGAGCGGCTTCGTCGGACCTTCGTCGGACGCCCACCACAGGGTCTCGTCAACGGCAGCCCGGGTTCGCTCCTCGTTGTCGGGCCAGAGGTGGGTGTAGGTGTCGAGGGTCTCGGAGGCGGAAGCGTGGCCGAGGCGGGCTTGGACGACCTTGACGGATTCGCCGTGGCGGATGAGGAGCGAGGCGTAGAAGTGCCGTTAGGTCGTGGAAGCGGAGGCCGTCGAGTCCTGCGCGGGAGACGGCTGCGCGCCAGATCTCACCGAAACGGTTGCGGCGCAGGGCGTCGCCGCGCTCGTTGGTGAGGATCAGGCCGTCGGTCCCCGCCGGCCAGCGTTCGAGGTGGGCGGCCAGCGACTCGCCGACGACCTTCGGGAGCGGGACGGTGCGGACCGATGCGGCGGTCTTCGGCGAGCCGAACTGGGGCGGTCCGTTGGCGGGCAAGGATCAGCTGGCGGTCAACGGTGATCGCGCGGCGGAGGAAGTCGACTCGGTCGACGGTCTGGCCGAAGCACTCGCCTTGGCGCAGTCCGGTGCCGGCGGCGAGGACGACCAATGTCTTGTAGCGGTCGGGCATGGCGTCGATGAGGGCCTCGACATGCTCGACGATGGGCGGCTGGACCTCGTGGCGAGTTTGGCGGGGGAGTCGGATGCCGGAGGCGGGGCTTCGGGCGAGGAGACGGTCGTCGACGGCGGTGTTGAGGATGGCGGCGACGATCCGGTAGACGACCTCGACCGTCGCTGGCGCGAGGACCTCCGTACGGCTTCGGGCCCAGGCCTGGAGCTCGCTCGGGCGGATGCTCGCCATGGGGCGGTCGCCGAAGAAGGGGAGGACGTGGTTCCGGAGGTGGGCGTCGACCTGCATGACCGTCGTGGGGCGGTGGAGCTGGCTCTTCTGCCAGGCGGCCGCGTACTCGGCAAGGGTGGTCTGGCCGGCGCTGGGCTCGATGTAGGAGCCGTCGAGCAGTTGGCCCTGGATGCGGGCGAGGAACCGTTCGGCGTCGGCATTGCGGTCGAAGTGGCGTGCCCGCTGCGGGCCGCCCGGGCGCTCCCGGTAGCGGGCGCGCCAACGACCGTTGGGGCGCTTGTCGATGCTGGCCATCGGCACTCCGTTGGCGAAGCGTGCAACGACGGGATGGCCGCATCCGCCTGAGCCGGCCATCGAGGCTCAGCGACAACCAGGCTACCGGCGAGGTACGACGGCTTCCGGATCACGCACCCGACCGGCGATCCAGGTCTCGACGTCGACGGCTCTGTACCGCACGTGCCTGCCGACGCGCAGGTACGGCGGACCCCTCCCGGACGCACGCCAGTTGGCCAGCGTCGCGACCGGAATGCCGAGCATCTCGGCGACGTCGTCGGCGTACAACAGGTTCATCACCCTTACGAGGCACGCATCGTGGTTCTCGAACGAGCCGTCCGTCGGACAGACCCTTGCAGGTTCCCCTGCGGGAAACCTGCGGGACGTCCCGCGGCCACTCTTGGTGCGCGGGGACGCGAGCGGGAGTCCTCGATCAGTCCTCAGCAGGACGGGATTCGGCGGGACCGAGCGGGGAACGCTGGGAACTGACGGGACGCGAAACCGCAGTTCACAGCCCTGGAAACCAGACCCCAGCGGAGAGTGACGGTGAGCCGGCCTGTAGGCGGGGTTCTGTGGTCGCCTGGAGGCGACCGGTGGCCATCCATCTACGCGGCCTACCCGGGGATGTCGGACGGGCAGCCCATCCCCTGTGCGGCCTTGCTCCGGGTGGGGTTTGCCGAGCCGCCCGGGTCGCCCCGGGCGCTGGTGCGCTCTTACCGCACCGTTTCACCCTTGCCTGTGGCCGGAGGCCCATCGGCGGTCTGTTCTCTGTGGCACTTTCCTGCGGGTCGCCCCGACTGGCCGCTAGCCAGCACCCTGCCCTGCGGAGCCCCGACCTTCCTCAGCCCGGTTTCCCGGGCCGCGGCCACCCGGCCGGCTCACCGTCACCAGGCATTGTCCCACGGCAGGCGGGTCAGAAGAACTCGAGCCCGGACAGCTCGGGGATCCACCGCTCGGCCCGGGAGCGGGCGTCGCGCCAGCGGTCCCGGTCGAGCTTGCGGGCGGGCTCGACGACACGGCCGGACGACCACAGCGAGGCGCACTCGTCGAGGCTCGACCACGTTCCCACGGCCAGACCGGCCAGGAAGGCGGCGCCCAGGGTGGTCGCTTCGCGCACCCGGCTGACGTGCACCGGGCGCTGGGCGGCGTCGGCCAGGGCCTGCACGAACACGGCATTGGCGCTCATTCCGCCGTCGACCCGCAGGGTATCGATCTGCGCCGCACCGTCGGCCTCGGCCGACTCGACCAGGTCGACGGCCCGGTGGGCCACCCCTTCGAGCACGGCCCGCACGATCTCGGGCCGGCCCACGCCGCGGCTGAGGCCGAGGAGCGTGCCGCGCGCCCCGAAGTCCCACACCGGAGCCCCCAACCCCTGCAGGGCGGGGACGAACGTCACGCCGCCGCTGTCACGGCACTGGGCCGCCACCTGCTCCGAAGCCCGGACGTCGTCGAGGATGCCCAGGTCGTCCCGCAACCACGCCACCGACTGGCCGGCGCTCAGCATGGCCGCCTCCAGACCCCAGGTGATCCGCCCGCCGAGGCGCCAGGCCACGATGGGGAACGTCCCCTGGTCGCCGATGCGGTCGAAGCCGGGGCGGACGTCGCCGACACAGAGGTCGAGCATGCCGCCGGTGCCGAACGTCAGCTTGGCCTGGCCGGGGGCGACACAGCCCTGGCCCAGGAGAGACGCCTGCTGGTCACCGGCCATGCCGGCGATCGGCGGCGAGCCCGGCAGCGACGACGCGTGGCCGACCACGCCCGACGAGTCGGCGATGGGCGGGAGGGTGGCCGCCGGGATGCGGAGGACGTCGAGGACGTGGGGGTCCCAGCCGGAAGCGTCGAGGTGGACGAGGCCGGTGACGGCGGCGTTGGAGGCGTCGGTGACGTGGACGCCGCCGCCCGAGAGCGTCCAGGCGACCCACGTGTCGACCGTGCCGAAGCGCAGGTCACGGGTGCGTTCGGGGTCGGCCACATCGAGCAGGAAGGCCAGCTTGGTGGCCGACTGGTTGGGGACGAGGCGCAGGCCCTGGGCCTGGAGGGCGAGGCACGCGCCGGCGGTACGGACGTCCTGCCAGCTCACGCCGGGGCCGACGGGCTCGCCGGAGGCGGCGTCCCAGACGACGGTGGAGGAGCGCTGGTTGGCGATGCCGACGGCGTCGACGGGGCCCGACTCGTCGATGGCGGCGGTGGCCACCTCGAGGGCGGCGGCGGCCATGGCGGCGGGGTCGAACTCGACGAAAAGGGGAGCGGGGCTGGTGGGCAGGACGTCGCGGTGGTGGAGGGCGGAGACGACCGAGTCGGGGGCGACGACGGCGGCCCGGACCCCGCTGGTGCCGACGTCGACGACGAGGACGCCGCTCACCGGGTGGTGCGTTCGGCGGCGAGCGTCCCGAGGATGCCGGCCGAAGCGGCCATGAGGGCGTTGAAGGCGAGGGCGACGGGGTCGGGGCCCTTCTCGACCGTCAGGCGGACGACCATGCCGAGGATCGCCACCGCGGCGTAGGCGGTGAGGGCGGCCAGCAGCCCGTGGACGAGGGGGGCGTCGGGGCGGCGGCGGGCGGCCAGGCGGCCACCGGCGGCCAGCCCACCCAGCGCGACCAGGTAGAACAGGAAGACCCAGTTGGAGCCGGCGCCGATCCCGACGGTGGCGTCGACCACCTCGACAGCCACCATCGTGACCACGACCACGGCCAGGGCCAGGGCGGCGCCCGCCCCCACGGCTCGCCAGTCGATCACCCAGCCATCCTACGGCCGGTCCGAAACCACTGGATTTCGCAACATCCGTGTTGCAGAATTGACGAGGGGGTCTGGTCCGGGGAAGCCTGCCGGACTGGTCGCATCACTCGTCGATGGAGAAAGGCCCGACTACATGAACCTCTCGTGGCGTCAGCGCGGCGCTTGCCGGGGGCTGGATCCCGAGATCTTCTACCCGCCTGTCGAGGAAGAGGCGGAGGAGGCGCGCGCCGTGTGCGGCCAGTGCGCCGTGCGGGAGGCGTGCCTGGAGTTCGCCCTGAGCAACCGTGAGGCGGAGGGCATCTGGGGCGGCGCCACCAGCCGCGAGCGGCGGCGGATGATCCGCCAGCGGCGCAAGACCGCAGCGGCGTAGACCTCCTGGCTACGTTTGGCCGGTGACGCTCGCTGAACTCGGGGGTTGGCCGGCCGTCCTCGGCGCGCTCACGCGAGGACAGGGCCTGTCGGCCGAGCAGGCCGGTGCGGCCATGGCCGAGATCCTGGACGGGTCGGCGGCGCCCTCGCAGATCGCCGCGTTCATCGTCGCCCTGCGCATGAAGGGCGAGACGGTCGAGGAGATGACCGGGCTGCTGGGGACCATGATGCGCTTCGCCGAGCGGGTGCCGCTGGGCGACGGAGCCGACGTGGTGGACACGTGCGGCACGGGCGGGGACCGCAGCTCGAGCATCAACATCTCCACCATCGCCGCTTTCGTGGTGGCGGGGGCGGGGGCGACGGTGTGCAAGCACGGCAACCGGGCCCAGTCCTCGCAGTGCGGGTCGGCCGACGTGCTGGAGGCGCTCGGTGTGGTGGCCGACCTTGGGCCGGCGGCGGTGGCGGCGTGCGTCGAGCAGGCGGGGATGGGGTTCTGCTTCGCGCCCCGCTACCACCCGGCCATGCGCCACGCCGGTCCGGTGCGGCGGGAACTGGGCGTGCCGACGGTGTTCAACTTCCTGGGCCCGCTGGCCAACCCGGCGGGGGCGCGGCGCCAGGCCCTGGGCGTGGCCGACCCGGCCATGGCCGAGCGGATGATGGGCGTGCTGGCGGCCAACGGGGCGGAGCGGGCCCTGGTGATGTACGGCCACGACGGGCTCGACGAGCTGTCGACGACCACCACGTCGACCGTGCTCGAGCTGCGGGACGGGGGGGTGCGCACCTATGTGGTCGACCCCACCGAGCTGGGAATGCGAAGCGCAGCCAGCGCTGACCTGCAGGGAGCGGACGCGGCCGCCAACGCCGACGTGGCCCGGAGGGTGCTCGACGGCGAGGCGGGCGCCTGCCGGGACGTGGTGCTGCTCAACGCGGCTGCCGGCATCGTGGCCGCCGGCCTGGCCGACGGGCTGGCCGACGGGCTGGAGGCGGCTCGGGTGGCGGTCGACGAAGGGCGGGCGGCGGCCGTGCTGGAGCGGCTGGTCAGCGCCTCGAACGCCCAGCCGTCCTGACCTTCGCCGGCTCGTAGCGGGGCAGGCGGGGGAGGGGCAGGGCCAGCTCCCCGTCGCAACGGAGCAGGCGCAGGCGCGACGACTCGGCGTCCAACCAACTGGCCACGCACGACAGCTCGTCGACGAGGTGCCGGGGCACGGGCGCGCCGGGGCCGGGGTCGGGTGGATCGGCCGCCTCCACACCCGCCTGGGGGCCCAGCAGGCCGCTCCGGAAGACCAGCCGGCGGCCGTCGTGGTCGGCTTCGAGGCGGCCGGCGCGCCGGAGGGCGTCCAGTTGGCGCTGGCGGGCGAGGGCCCGGGAGAGGGCGGCGGCCCGGTCGCGGGTGTCGGCCGCCTCCTCGAACCGTTCGGCCTCGGCCAGGGAGCGCATGCGGGCCTCGAGTGGTCCGAGCAGCTCGTCGGGATCGGTGGTGAGGCCCCGGGCGACCCGGTCGACGATGGCGCGGTAGTCGTCCTCGCCGACGGTGCCGGCGCACGGGCAGGTGGCCACGCCCAGCTGGGCCGGGGTGCAGGGCGCATCGCGAGGCGCCCGGGGCGGGCGGGCCGAGCAGCGGCGCAGGGGCACAGCCGACTCGATGGCCTCGACCACGGTGCGGGCGGCGGCGGCGGAGGGGAGGGGGCCGAGGTAGAGGGCCCCGTCGGCGGTGGGCGCCTTGACGACAGAGAGGCGGGGGAACCGCTCGGGCACGGTCAGCTTGACGTAGGCGTACTTGGCCCAGCGGGTGGAGCGGGAGTTGTAGGGAGGAAGGTGGCGATGGATGAGGCGGACCTCGAGGACGGCCGCTTCGAGCGGGCTGGGGCAGACGACGTGGTCGACCCGTTCCGCCTCCCGCAGCAGGGGGAGGATCTTACGACGGTCGTCGCCCGAGAAGTACGACCGCACCCGGGCCCGCAGGTCAGTGGCCTTGCCCACGTACAGGACGCGGTCGCCCCGTCCCCGGAACAGGTAGACGCCGGGGCGCCGGGGCAGGTCGGACGTCATCCGCAGCTTGGGGGCGAGGGGGTGGGCGGCGAGCGTCGGCAGGGCGATGAGGTCGTCGAGGCCGAGGACACCGAGGCCGGCGGCCCGCTCCAGCAGTGCGTGGAGCAGGTCGGCGGTGGCCAGGGCGTCGTCGAGGGCCCGGTGGCAGGGTTGGTGGGCGAGGCGGAGGCGGCGGGCGAGCGTGCCAAGGCGGCAGTCGGGCATCTCGTCCCGGACGAGGCGGCGGGCCAGGCTGCACGTGTCGACCCGGGCCTGGGCCAGGCGGGGGTAGCCGGCGTCGGTGAGGGCCACGTCGAGGAAGGACGTGTCGAAGCGCAGGTTGTGGCCCACCAGCACGCTGCCGCCGATGAACTCGGTGAGGGCGGGGAGGATCTCCCCGATGGTAGGGGCGGGGCCGACCATGTTCTCGGTGATGCCGGTGAGGAGGACGATCTCGGGCGGGATGGGCACACCCGGGTTGACGAGGGTCTGGAACGTGCCCAGGCACACGCCGCCTCGCACCTTGACCGCCCCCACCTCGGTGATGGCGCAGGTGGCGGGTGAGCCCCCGGTGGTCTCCAGGTCGACGACGCAGAACGTCACGCCCGCCAGTGGCGTGCCCAGGTCGTCGAAGGAGCGGGGCTGGAAGGGAAGTATCCCGGTCGTCACGGTGACCGGGACCCTAGCGAACACGTGTTCCCCTGGCAAGGGTTGACGGCGCCGGGGACGTGGGCCTACCCGGAGAGTCCCCGTAGAGTCGAGGGGGTGGCGTCCCGGTACCGATGCGCGGCCTGCGGGAACCTCACCCGCTTCGACGTGACCACCCAGTCGCGCACCCGGGCCTTCCACCACTACAGCCTGGGCGGCGACCTCACCGTCGAAGACACCGAGGTGCTGGAGGAGCAGGTGGAGGAGGTGACGTGCCGGTGGTGCGGGTCGAGCGCCAACGTGGAGGCCCTGGACGGGGACGGCCGGGCGACGGGGACCTGAGAGCGGTGCTCGGCGGACCGCTGGCCGACGGTCTCGTCAGGCCCGCCCTGGAGGCGGCGCTGGCGGTCGCCCGCGAGGGTGAGGACGACACCCCCGCCATCCCCGCCCCCACGCCGCTGCGGCCCTTCCTGCGCTTCGCCAAGCTGCCGCCCCGGGCCCTGAGCGCCACCCGCAGGGCCCTCGACGGCGACGAGGGGTTCAGGGCCCGGGTGGCGGAGGCGACCGACGAGGAGGACCTGGGCCGGGCCGCCTGGCTGTTCCTCGCCCGGCCCGAGGGCTGGGAGGACGAGCTGGCCGCGCTCGTCACGGGGGCGGGGGAGGCGGCCCGGCAGGATGCGGACCGCAAGGCCGAGCACGACGCCCGCCGGCGGCTGGCGGGGGTGCAGGAGGCGCTACGGCGGTCCGAGGACGTGGCGACGGCGGCGAGGGCCGAGGCGGAGGGGGCCGGTGCGGCGTTGGGGGAGGAGCGGCGCGCCCGGGCCGCGGCCGAGGCGGCCGCGGAGGCGGTGGCGAGGCGGGTGGACGGACTGGTCGCAGAGCGGGACCGGGCCCGGGCCGCAGCCGCCGCCGCCAAGGCCGAGCTGGACACGCTGCGCAGGCGGGTCGCCGACCAGGAGGCGCAGCGCCGGGCCGCGCCCGCCGCAATGGTCGAGGCGGTTCCCGCCGCCGTCGAGGCGGCTGCCGCCGGGCCGGAGGTGACGCCACCCTTCGACGTGGCGGCGGTGAGCTCGGGGCTGGAGGATGCGGCTGCCGCCGCCTCGGCCTTGGCGTTGCGGCTGCGGGCGGTGGTGGCCGCGCTGGCGCCGTCCGAAACCGCACAGGCGGCCGAGGCGGCCGAGGCGGCCGCGCCGGCGGAGCCGGCGGAGCCGGCGCCGCCACCGCCTCCGGAGCCCAGGCCTCGCCGTCAGGACGCGCCGCCGGCCCGCCGCCGGCCCACGCCCCTGCCGCCGGCCACGTTCGTCGACTCGGTCGAGGCGGCCGAGCACCTCGTCCGCGTCCCCGGCATGGTGCTGGTGGTCGACGGCTACAACATCTCGCAGGCGGGGTGGCCCGGGCATCCCATCGCCGAGCAGCGCCGGCGCCTGGCCGACGCCCTGGCCGAGCTGGCCGCCCGCACCGGCGTGGACGTACGGGTGGTGTTCGACGGGTCGGAGTTGCGCATGCCGGGGGTGGTGCCGAGCACGGGCAAGGCGGTGCGGGTCAGCTTCTCGGCGCCGGGCGTGGAGGCGGACGACGAGGTGTTGGAGCTGGTCGAGCACCTGCCCCTGTCGCGGCCCGTGGTGGTCGCCAGCAGCGACCGGCGCGTGCAGACGGGGGCGGTGCGGTCGGGGGCCAACGTCGTCTCCAACGAGCAGCTCTTGGCCGTCCTCCGACGCTGAGCGAGGAGACCGTCACACCCCCCCGGTAGGTTGCGCGGCGACATCGATCCGGGGAGGGCCCGTGGAAGGCATGACGATCAGCTGCGACGACTGCGTGATGCAGCGCACGGCGACCTGCGACGACTGCGTCGTCACGTTCATCTGCGGCCGCGACTCGGGTGGCGCGGTGGTCATCGACGTGGCCGAGGCGAGGGCGGTGCGGCTGCTCGGAGAGGGCGGGCTGGTGCCCCGGCTGCGGCAGGTTCGGCGCACGGGATGAGGGGTGAGGCTCCCCGTTTCCCGCAAGGGTGAGTGGTAGCGTCCGCGTCGAGGGCCCGCAGACGCCGGGCCACCGATGCGCTTCGGAGCGTGAGTGCGCAAGCTCCACGTTGTCGGCTTCACGAGCGATCTCGACGGCCTGATCTTCAGCACCCGCAAGGGCGCGAAGTCGGGGAGCTTCGTCGTGAGCATCGGCGAGGAGCTGCAAGACAAGCTCGATGAGGTGGAGCGCCTGCGCAACGGCGGCGAGCTCGGCGCCTCCTCGGCCGGGCCGACGCGGCGCGACGAGCGCGACCGGCGGATCCGTCCTGAGAGCAGCCTCACGCCTCGTGAGATCCAGTCCCGGCTGCGGGCCGGTCGCACGATCGACGAGGTGGCGCGGGAGGCGGGCGTCGACACCGAGTGGGTGGAGCGTTTCGCCACCCCGATCCTGGCCGAGCAGCGGCAGGTGGTGGAGCTGGCCCGCAGCCTGACGTTCTCCAAGTCGCGGCTGGGGGAGTCGGCCGAGCCGCTCGGCGAGTCGGTTGCCGCCAACCTGGTCGACCGGGGTGTGCACCTGCTCGACGACGAGTTCGACGCGAGCTGGAGCGCGTTCCAGTTGCGCGACGGCGTGTGGACGGTCCGCTTCGGCTACCGCTCCCGGGGCCGGCTCCAGCAGGCCACGTGGGAGCTTGACGTGGTCGCCCACCGGGTGGTCTCGCGAGACCGGCTGGCATCCGACCTGGGCTACGTCGAGCGGGCCCGGCGCCGCCGGCGGCCGGCCGAGGGCGAGGAGCCCGCCGAAGCGATGGCCGAGGCATCGCCGGTGGTGGTGCGGGTGCCGGCCCGGCGATCCACGGTCGCCACGCCCGCTGCCCCCCGCACGTCCAAGCGACGCACACCGCCGCCGGCGGCGACCATGGGCAAGGCGGCGCAGCAGGCCCGGGCCGGACGTGCCGGGACGGCCGGCAAGGCTCCCGCCTCCAAGGCGGCGAAGGGCGTGAAGGTGGCCAAGGCGGGGAAGGCGGTGAAGGCTGCGAAACCGGCGAAGCCGGCGGCCAAGACGGCGGACAAGACGGCCAAGACGGCCACGGCGGCCAAGACGGCCAAGACGGTCAAGCCGCCCACGACGGCCACGACGGCCAAGCCGGTCAAGACGGCCAAGCCGGCCACGACGGCCAAGCCGGCCACGACGGCCAAGCCGGTCAAGACGGCCAAGCGGGCCACGACGGCCAAGACGGCCAAGCGGGCCACAGCGGCCAAGCCGGCGGCCAAGACGGCTAAGACGGCCAAGACGGCGGTCAAGCCGGCCACGACGGCCACGACGGCCAAGACGGCGGCCAAGACGGCCAGGATCTCGGTCAAGACGGCGGCCAAGGTGAT
>Ga0187892_10011392_pt1 | contig 10925 bp, 8 predicted proteins | sample MA1701073metaG_FD_139345 | JGI IMG/M metagenome (GOLD analysis project Ga0187892, IMG submission 139345) | Bio-ooze microbial communities from a basaltic lava cave in the Kipuka Kanohina Cave System on the Island of Hawaii, USA - MA170107-3 metaG ... | reverse complement strand
GAGTTTGTGAATCGCTTGCAACCGCGCATGGTCAAGCGCGTCAAACTTTACACGCGCGACGAACCTATTCTTGAAGCTTACGGTGTTCAAGCCGATATTGATAAAGCAATTAAACCGCGTGTCTGGCTCAGGTCGGGCGGCTATCTGGTTATTAATCAAACAGAAGCATTGGTTTCGATTGACGTAAATACGGGCAAATTTGTGGGCAAAGGCGGCTCGCGCCTTGAGGATACAATCACAAAAACCAACATGGAGGCGGTGCAAGAGATTGCGCGACAAATTCGCCTTCGTGATTTGGGCGGCATTATCGTCATGGACTTGATTGACATGGAAGAACGCCGCAATCGTCAGAAAGTTCTCCAAACTTTGCATGAAGCTTTGCAAGGCGATAAGTCGCCGACAAAGGTTCTTTCGTTTAATGATTTCGGTCTTGTGATAATGACACGCAAGCGCGTCAAACAATCGCTCGAAAGAACTCTCTGCGCCCCGTGTTCCTATTGTCAGGGCGCGGGACTTGTAAAATCGTCACAGACAATCTGTTATGAGATTCTTGAAGAAGCGCGACGCTTATCGAAAGGTGTGAATGATGTGAAACAAACAACCCTGCGCGTCAACCCCGAAGTAGCAAAGGCTTTGCGTTCATCCGAAAGAGATGTTCTGTTTGAAATCGAAGAATACTTGGGGACAGTTGATATTTCGAGCGACGAACGAGTTCATCAAGAACAGTTCGACTTCGCCTTTATTTAGTCTCAAGTCCCAAGTCTCAAGTTCCAAGTTATATCTTCAAACCTTAGACTTGAGACTTGGGACTTGAGACTTGGGACTTGAGACTTTCAGAGATGAGTACGTTTGGCAAAATTTGGAAAGCGGCTGTTGTTGCGGGCGGTGCGGGTGTTGCGGCTTTGGCGGCTGTGAATGCTTCGGTCAAAGGTAAATCCGTTGACCCTGATGATAGTGTTCTTGGCGGCTGGGGCGAGTTTTACGATTGGTTCGACGGGCGTGTTTTTTACAAGGTCGCAGGAGAAGAAAATAAAGGTGCGCCTGTTGTTTTTATTCACAGCGTAGGCGTCGGGCATTCCAGCTTTACTTGGCGAAAAAACTTTGACGAACTCTCAAACACAAACCGGGTTTTTGCCCCTGACCTATTGGGATTCGGTTCATCCGATAAACCTTCAAACGTAGAGTATTCTGCAAATCTTTATGTAGAATTGATAAGCGATTTCTTGCGCGAAATAAGCGGCGCGGCTCATATAGTTGCGATTTCATTGGGCGCGGCTTATTCGATTCGTGTGGCGGCAATGTTTCCCGAACTGGTACGTTCGCTTACATTGATCTCGCCAACCGGCGCAGGGATTCTGAGCAATCGTCCGGGTATGACGGGCGCGGCGTTTTACGGGATTCTCCAATCGCCCGTGCTCGGGACATCCTTTTACAACGCCTTTGCAAGCGAACGCGCTATAAGAGATTTCGCACGAGGGCAATACTTTTTTGACCGCCATCGCGTGACGAAAAGATTCGTAAATTACCATTATGCGACGAGTCATCAGCCCGGAGCGCAATATGCAATCTCGGCTTTTCTCTCAGGTTTTCTAAACACCAATGCAAGAGATAGCTTTTCACACTTGATTCAACCTGTTACACTCGCTTGGGGCAAGCAAGATCAAACCAACCCCATTGCAAAAGCCGCAGAGTTATTGCAAATCAACCCCCGTGCGCGGCTGGAAATTTTCGACCGTTGCAAAATGTCTCCACCGGAAGAAAACCCCGAACGCTTTAACGCGCTCGTTCGTCAAAACGCGCTCGTTCGTTCAGCGGCGGCTTGATAAAGTTCGCATTACACTTCGTTAAGTTTTTCTTACCTGCGTTCCCGGCTTACGATAAGGAGGAATCTAAAAGCTATGGAAAGTATTAATAGCTACTTAACAATTTTGGTTCAGCAAAATGGAAATGAAATTCGCCTTGAACCAAATCAACCCGTTCAACTTTTTACTTACGGCGGAAAGCAAGATTTAACGCCAGACCCGGTAACAGGAGCTGAAATCAGCACGGCAATCTTTCCTGTCATTCCCGCTATTGAACGCCAGAAACTCCCCAGTCAACCCGATGTGAGTTTTGATTACGACCTTTCAGGTGTGGGTAAATTTTCGTTTCTGGTGCGAAAATCCCCTTCGGGATTTATCGTCAGTGTCAAACCCTCTCAAAATAAGGTGAGTGAATCGCAGTTCGGTTCTCTAACGATACCGAACATGACTCCGAATTTCGCTTCCATGCTGACCGATGACAAAACATCAGGACAAAAAGATTCGGAGAACACTTCATGGTTTGAACAAACATCACAACCGGTCGGGCAACCCGAAAATGATTTCTTTTCTCAACCAAAATCTTTCGAGCCAACCAATGAAACTCAAACACCGGAAGACCCTGTGACGTCAAAATCGCCTTTCAGCATTGATTTTGATTTTGAAACAGGTTCTTCCACGCCACAACCGACACAATCTACACAGCAAGAACAGCAACCGCAAGAAATCTTTTCAATGCAAACAGACTCAACACAGGAGGCTTTCACAAAGCTGTATGAGTCAAACAAAGAAGTGCTTCAAATGTCCGCGCAGGTAAACGATGCGGCTGTTCAAGAGATGGAAAAGCTCTTCAAACAGATGGCTGATATGGGAGCGTCAGACCTTCATCTTTGCGTAGGGATGCCGCCTCTTGTTCGTAAAGACGGAAAGATTATGGTTCTCGATACGTCACGCGAAGCATTCACACAAGACGAAATCGCTCCGCTTTTGACTTCGATAATGCCGCATAAAAACCGTGAAGAGTTCACTGAGAGAAACGACACCGATTTTGCTTATGAAATAATCGGAACAGGGCGTTATCGAAGCAACATCTTTGCCGACAGAAAAGGTATGGGAGCGGTTTTTCGTCTTATCCCGCACAAGATTTTAACCGTAGAACAACTCGGTCTTTCACAGGCAATACTGAAACTCTGTCAATTAACAAAAGGTCTGGTTGTCGTAACAGGTCCAACGGGTTGCGGAAAATCAACTACGCTCTGCGCGATGATTGATTACATCAACCGCACACGCGACGACCACATCATTACAATCGAAGACCCGATTGAATTCGTACACGAAAACAAACGATGCCTGATAAACCAGCGCGAAGTTTTTACGCACACTGCTTCTTTCCACGACGCGCTTCGCGCCGCTTTTCGTGAAGACCCTGACATTATTTTAGTTGGAGAAATGCGCGACCTTGAAACAATCTCAACAGCGATAGAAACGGCAGAAACGGGGCATCTTGTTTTCGGAACATTGCACACGACCACCGCCGCCTCTACGGTTGACCGCATCATTGACCAGTTTCCAACAGACCGACAATCACAAATTCGCGTGATGCTGTCTGAAAGTTTACGCGCAGTGATTGCACAAACACTGCTTCGCAAAAAAGGAGGCGGGCGCGTTGCGGCTCTTGAAGTTTTGATAATCACGCCCGCTATCAGCAATCTGATACGCGAAGGCAAAACTTTCCAAATTGTTTCGGCAATTCAGACGGGCAAGGCTCTCGGAATGGTCGGTCTTAACGACGCGCTGCTTGAGCTTGTAAAGAACGGCACCGTCGAAGCAGACGAAGCCTATTCAAAAGCCGTAGATAAAATTACATTTGAATCAATGCTCTCGCGCAACAGCATCCCGTTATCGGTTAAGACTTAACAGTGAATCTTTCATAACTTGACGATTCAAGTCTGCGGAATGAATACTGTGAGCGGAATAATTACAAATTTCAAATTAAGTTTTTACGAGGAGAATTTTAGAAATGCCATATCCAGAAATTATGATTAAACCGATGCGCGAGGATTTGACCCGTTGGGGCGTAGAAGAAACACGCACGCCCGAAGAAGTTAAAAATGCCATTGAAAACACAAAGGGAACGGTGATGGTCATCGTCAATTCCGTTTGCGGTTGTGCCGCAGGAAAGGCGCGTCCCGGAATTGCTATGGCTTTGCAAAACGAAGTAAAGCCTGACCGTGTTACTACGGTTTTTGCGGGTGCGGACATCGAAGCAACCGAAACAGCGCGAAGTTATTTTACGGGCTTTCCGCCATCGTCGCCTTCAATCGGAATCTTGCGCGACGGCGAGCTTGTTTACATGATGCAGCGCCGCGACATCGAAATCCGTTCGGCAGAACAAATCGCCGCCGAATTGGTGACTGCCTTCAATGAACACTGCGCGACGGCAAATGCCGCGAACAATTAAACTTGTTCCTGAATGCACGGATAAGAATTAACGATTAGTTTTTATGCGGTCACGGTGACTTTTGCCATTTCATCTATTGTCTGAAAGACTGAAAATGGTAAAAAGCCCGTGCTTATTAGCCGAAATTACATTTTGACCATCCCTATCCGTGCATTCAGGCTTGTTATAAACAAGAAAGAAAAACGCCCCGAAGAAATTTAACTTCGAGGCGTTTTCCTTTTGGCTTAGAATTACGGCTGTTGTCAAAACTTAATTTGCTGTTGTTGTTTGCGAACCACTTTCCCTAATCAGAATGTTCTCGTTTTCTCCGGCGAAAGTGATGGCTACCAAAATGCTCTTATCCCCTTTAGAAATCACTTTCAAATCGGTCAAAGCGGATTTGCCGTCACGGGCTTCTGCTGTCGCTTTAACTTTCGCAACAACTTCTTTCGTCTTCTTGTCCGCGAAAGTTAATTCATTGGTTTTGTCATTGTAGGTTATTTTGTAAGTTCCGGCTTTAACGCTTGTTTCACCGACAACAAAATCCTGACCGAATGTAATAACGCGGCTCGTCTCTTTTGCAAAAGAAACTACGCTTGCACACATACACAAAACAAAAACGACAAGTAAACGGCTAACTGTCTTTTTCATGGCACACATCTCCTTTATCCACTTTTCGTGGACGAATAAATTATGAATTATTGACTGACTCTTCAACAGTAGAAGGTCTTTGATTTTTTTGAACTTCGCAGGAAGGGGTTCGTTTCGCAGCTTAACTCTTACGATATTTATGTTATGTAAAATTCCGAATGACTTGCTTCCCTCGTTCTGTGTAAGAGACGACAGGCAAAATAATTTGGTAACAACTTTTTTTTTCTTGTCCCATTTTTTTTTTAGAATTAGTTTTTCACAGTGATACTTATCTTGGTTTTGATTGGACGGACAATAACTGTGCGTTTAGAAATAAACAAAACCTTTCGTTCATTGCCGAGGCGTAGGGAATTACTGATTAGACCTCTCGCAGAAGAAACATCCGATAAATTGCTAATAAAGATTTAGTGAACCAATCCGAGTTCCCGCGGCAAATCAATCTGAGTCAGTTCGCCCCGCGTGTGCCTTCCCATCAATTCGTTTATTGCGTCGCTTATGGTTGCGTTATGCTGAAAATCCGTCTCGGCTTGTGCTGTCCAACGAATAATGGACGCAATGCGGTTACCCTGCATTGAGCGCAAACTTATTTCCGTTCCGTTTGTAAGCCGACAAGGAATAGTCGTTATTCCTTCCGCCCAAGTGACATTTCTGGAATCGTGCCAATCAACATGTATATGATTCAAATGGTCATCTGCGCCCCAATTGTATTTATGAAAATCTCCCGTTGGTGTTCCTGTGAAAGTAAGAGAGATATGCTGATAGATTAACCCTCGCCAGCGCATGATGTCTTTGCGCTGTATGAAGAGCAAAACCAAATGCTGTCCGAGAGCAACAAGCGGGGCATTACTTGGCGGAATCATAATATCAGCCGCCAGACCTGCGTGGTGCCGATTGAATTCGGTCATGTTACCCCTACGAAATGGGCCTGCTCCTCCGATGCTCGGGAAAACGTGATGTGCGCCAAGCAGACTTCTTATTGAAACAACCGCCGGACATGGTCGCCAAGGTGTACCGTGTCTTTCATCAATTAATTCTCCCGGATTCGCGCCAAAAACATCTCTGTAATTTATTTCCATAACATTTACTCCATCTTAATAAGCGGGGACTTGGCACGCTTAACTTTATCAGATAAATGTCTGTGTTGTCGGTGACGCGATTCTAAGCCCGGCTTGCTTTTCAACAAAACCTTTTTACACATTTTTTTCGGTAAGCGTGTCTGTGCTTTGTCGTCTCGCGGCTTTGTGGTTTTATAAGAAAGTTCTTTCGTCACATACAAAGGGAAATTCGTTTTGCTGATATGCAGGAATCAAAAAGAAGCAACTATCGTTATTACGATTTAGTGATGGCGGCGTTTGTAACTGTTCTTTTGTGTTCTAATCTGATAGGCGTTCATAAGGTCGCAACAATAAACATTCCGCTTTACGGTGCATTTACATTCGGTGCAGGTGTTCTGTTTTTTCCTATAAGCTACCTCTTTGGTGATATTTTGACAGAGGTCTATGGTTATGCACGTTCACGCAAAGTCATCTGGGCTGGATTTTCCGCTTTGATTTTCGCGTCGTTTATGAGTTGGGTTATCTTGCGTTTGCCTCCAAGCGCGGGAATGTCCGTAGAACAACAACAGGCAATCGAGATGATTTTCGGACAAACGCCCAGAATTGTTCTTGCCTCATTAACAGCTTTTTGGATGGGCGAATTTGTAAATTCTTTTGTTATTGCAAAGATGAAGATTTTTTTAGAAGGTAAAAATCTCTGGATGCGAACAATCGGTTCGACAATCGCGGGCGAAGCTGTTGATTCACTCGTCTTTTATCCGATAGCTTTTCTCGGAACTTGGGAAACAAGCCTCGTTATAACCGTGATGATTAGCAATTACATTTTGAAAGTTTTATGGGAAGTAGTCGTAACGCCTTTCACTTATATAATCGTCAACTTTCTGAAACGCGCCGAACACGAAGACTACTACGACCGCAACACAAACTTTAACCCGTTCACTTTGCAGACATAAACTGAAAGAGCGTTGCGATTCAAAAAACGGCAACGCTCTTTTGTCTCAAAACTATTTTTTCAATCTCTTCCAAGAATCTCTTGTCTCTGTTCCATTAACGTAAGAGACGTTATTCAAAACAACGAGTTCGCACTCTTTTCCTTCGCCCCAGCCTCCTAAAATGCTCCAGAGTCTTTCCATAGCCTGTGCTGAATCAGACCAATCCGCTTCGCCTCCAAGAAAACCGGGCGCGATACAACCTTCGAGCGTTCCGGGTCTGTCTTTGTAAGCATCATGAATCAGAATCGAGCCGATTTTCCATTCAACCGGACGCAAACATTTTACCGCTCTTCCCTTGCCTTTGATTGAATGCTTCATCCTGTATTTGCCGACTCTCAAACTCGTATAGCCATGACCGCGCTCTCTTGTTGAAAAGACCTCGCCCGTGCTTCCCACTGTCAGGTAGCCTTTTTCGTAGCCCGTAATTGCATCTTTACCCATACGCTGTAAAAACAACGTCGTAACACCGCCGTCAAAAATATCATTCGCCATAATTACTCACCTCATAAAAATGTATGACAGACTGCTAGTCTGTCACTGTTAACTTCGGATATTTCAAGGACTGAACAGGCTGCCATACCAGCCTGTTCTACTGTTGTTTCCTCAATCTATAACGCGAAGAATTTCGCAAAAATGAATCAACAGTCTGAAAAAACCAAAGAGCCAACTCATTTCCGGAAATAATGAATTGGCTCTTCTTTAGTTGATTTAATTTTGAAGGGTGCGCGTAATAAAGGTTAGTAGTGAAACTATGAATTACACGAATTTCTTTTCAAAAAATAATTAGCGTAATTCGTGTAATTCGCAGTTTCAAAATCTCTTTATTTTGCTCTAACTTTCAATCTTAGAATTACGCGCACCCTTCATTTAATTTTGCTTTTGTTTAGTTCCCTTGAATCGGCAAATAAGAATCGTCGCCTGATTGGTGCGTAAAATATGTGTTATCCGAACTCTTCAGCACATACCAGAGTCTTTCGCTTTGACGATAAACCGCATAATCAAACTTTCCGTCTCCATCGTAATCGCCAATCGTAGGAATGTCCGTAGCAATTCCCCAACGCACCGCTTTGAAACTATTGTTCGCGCTGTTCCAGATGTACCACATTCCTTCATTCGGACGATAAACCGCGAAGTCAGTTTTGCCGTCGCCGTCATAATCCGCTTCAACAGGCTTGTCGCCGTTTAGTCCAAACTGAAAGAACGTGAACTGATTATCCGAACTACGCAGTACATACCAAACGCCATCCGACGGACGCCATACGGCTACATCACATTTGTTATCACCATCGAAATCACCAATCACAGGCTTGTCATCGGCAAGTCCCCATTTCACAAAACGATTAGAACCGTCTGTGCTGTTGTTGATATACCAAACACCATCGCCAGGACGAAAGACCGCATAGTCGGCTTTATTGTCGCCATCATAATCGGCAGGCACCGGAACGTCTCCCGCCAATCCCCATTGAAAAGCGCGATGAGTTGGATTTGATATTAGTAACGAGCCAATTGTGTGCCACCAAGTTCCTGTGCTTGGTCTGAATATTCCTAAGTCTGTTATACCATCCCCATCATAATCAGCAGACGTAAGTATGTCTTCTTCAAGACCAAACTGCTTTGAAACTACATGTGAATAACGGCTAAATGGAATTTTCCAAGAAATGCCGTTTGAATCCTTTCTGTAAATACTAAAATCAGTTTTGCCATCTCTGTCGAAATCGTAGTTTCTATGAATCGCCAAATCGTTAGTAACATCGGACAATCTGGAGAACCGTGAGCTACCCAAAATAACTACCTTGTTATCGGGTTGGACAAGACCGCCCCATCCTGCAGTAGAACGTAAAATGGTTTTGCTTTGCAATTGTCCATTTGAATCATATTTTGCAACGGCAGATTGTGCGGCATATATTGCGTCTATATTTCCTATGGCAATGATTCCCCCATCTGAGCGCAAAGCTAGCTCCTCTATATTACTCGTGACATTCGGAAATCTCGTTTTAACTATTCCGTTTTCGCCAAAAGTTGTATCCACACTACCGTCATTATTGAGTCGTAATAAACCAAAATCATTAGGTGGCGCGGAATTCTGTTTTAGCCCTCCTAAAAGATATTTGCCATTGGGCAAAACCAAAAACGAGTAAAGCATTAATCTTGTTGGTGCTGTCCAAAACTCAACTACGCCATTTACACCAAAACTTGAATCAGGTGTTCCGTCTGAATTGAGTCGGGCAAATATGTGAGGGCGTCCTCCTATCATAATCTTTCCATCTGTTTGTACGATTACTTTTGTTCCTTCCCATATTCCAATAGCGCCTATTTGTTTGCTTACTTTTCCGCCTTCTCCAAAAGTTTGGTCTAGCGTTCCATTTACGTTATATCTGACTATATGGGTAATAAGAAAAGGGAGTCCTTCATTTCCAACAGCAACAATTTTGCCATCTGGTTGTACTGCTACACCTGTACCTCTAATAGATTCAAATGATGTCTGAACTATTCCGCCATTGCCGAATGAGGTGTCTAAGCTGCCATCGCTGTTATAGCGGATTAAAAGGAGTTTATCTCCCGTATTACCAAAAACTGTTTCATTAGATCCAACAAGAACGATTTTCCCATCAGGCTGTAACAAGGCTGAATTGATATTGCAGTTAAACGATAACGGTGGAAATTAGCGGCGCGCTCATTCAAGATTGATAACAAAGTTGCTGGATGCGCGTCCGCTGCATTGACTTGTTAGGCGCGACTCTTGATTTTAACCATTCAACAAATGATACGCGAAGCGTTATAACTTACAATCAAAAATCAACTTGACTGCCTTTGTTTACCAAACGCGCCTAACTCTGTAATTACCTTACCGTTGACTCCAAACGATGCGTCTATTGTTCCATTACTGTTAAGGCGAAAGAGTAAGCCTTTGTGTACTATTGGCTGAGAATTTGCAGATGTAATCCCTGCTGCAAGTATTTTGCCATCAGGTTGAATCAATATCTTAGACATGAAACCTTGTAAATCATTGGGTGAAACAAACACACCGCCGTTTCCAAACGTCGGGTCGAGTGTTCCAGATTGCGCGGGAGTAACAAATGAGAACACAAAGCAACAAATAAGCATTGCTTGGATTAACTTTTTGATAAAACGATTTTGTCCGTGTGTTGAATTGAAAGCGCTTAAGTTTTTCAAGACAGATTTTTCCTTTGCGAATATCTTTGTGATTAGAACTATCGGAAGGGCAAGAAAGAGTCTGCGATAAAAATCATCCTCGCTTTTTGAGATTAGCATTGTGCTACTTTCTTTGTAAACCGCTTTTTTTGTTATTATCTGCCTGCGATGCCACAAGAAAAATCCATCACACTTTCGACGCCGATAATCTCTTTGCCCGAACACGGTATTAAGCAGTTGGGCAAGCTTACTTCGCGTAAACTCGCGCTTGCGGTTGCGAGCTTTGTTGATAAGCAAGACGCCGCGCAAACCATAGTGGAAGACCTTCTTCATTATCTTCCATTGCGTTACGAAGACCGCTCGAACATGACGCAAATTTCAGCGTTGCATGACGGCGTAGAGGCTTCACTTTCGCTCTATGTTCGCGTTGCGGGAGCGTATCAGGTTGGAAAGAATCGTGGACCAAGACAACCGCCGCTCTACATTTTTGAAATCACAGCGAGCGACCCCGACAACACAGGACGCCCCGTTGTCGTCTGGTGGTTTGTATCGGGTAAAGCCGCGAATCGAATAGTCGCTTATCACAAACAGCGATTCACACGCGGCGCGAAATTCATAGCCTTTGGCAAATGGGAATGGGACGCTCGAAGAAACACTTTTTCGTTGAGATTGAATCAACCCGACGAACTCGAAATGTTGCCCGGTGTGTGGACGCCCGAATTGTCATTGTTGAAAACGATTGAAGGAAAAGACGGCGAGACTGCCAGACTGCACGACGACGGGAAAGAAAATCAATCCGCAATCCGCAATCCGCAATCCGCAATCGAAAAATCCG
>Ga0187892_10011391_pt1 | contig 10925 bp, 7 predicted proteins | sample MA1701073metaG_FD_139345 | JGI IMG/M metagenome (GOLD analysis project Ga0187892, IMG submission 139345) | Bio-ooze microbial communities from a basaltic lava cave in the Kipuka Kanohina Cave System on the Island of Hawaii, USA - MA170107-3 metaG ... | reverse complement strand
GTTGAAACGAGGCTTTCCCACACCCAGTGGTCGGTTGGAATTCTACTCGCAGACGCTGGTTGACTGGGGCTGGCCCGAATTTGCCATCCCCACCTACATCAAAAGCCATGTGCATCCGGAAAATCTCGAAGCAGATCAGACGATTTTGATCTCGACTTTTCGTCTTCCTGTTCAGATCCATACGCGCAGCGCAAATTCCAAATGGTTAAATGAAATTGCTCATACGAATCCGCTCTGGATCCATCCTCAGCATGCGAGTCGAATAGAAATCAAGACCGGAGATCTGGTTCGAGTTGAAACTGAGATTGGCTACTTCGTTGTGCGTGCCTGGGTAACGGAGGGCATTCGACCGGGAATTGTGGCTTGCAGCCATCACATGGGACGCTGGAAACTCCGGGAGCAAGGCGAGCGCCAGTTAATGGCTACTGTTAAACTGGACCACCGGGGCAGTGAATGGGGAATCAAACGCGAACGAGGAGTTGAACCATTTGCCTCGAGCGATGCCGATACGGCCCGGATCTGGTGGAGCGATGTCGGTGTCCATCAAAATCTGACGTTCCCCGTACATCCGGACCCGATTTCCGGGATGCATTGCTGGCACCAGGTTGTGCGCGTTAAAAAGGCTCAACCTGAGGATAATTATGCGGACATCTCAGTCGATACCCAGAAGTCCAGGGCCGTTTACAAAAAGTGGCTTGAATTAACTCGGCCTGCTGATAAACATTCGCCTGATGGCACGCGCAGGCCGTACTGGATGCTGAGGCCTTTGAAACCAGCGCCAGAATTTTATAGATTGCCGGATACTGAGGAAAAAACAGGCGCCGACTGATTCAAAAAGAAAGCGGCGCTCTAAACCGTTGGGATTTGACCTAAGAGTGAGGCCCGATCATGTATTTCAAACAGTTCTATCTGAATTGTCTCGCCCATGCCTCCTACTTGATTGGCTCGGATGGCGAGGCTGTGGTGGTAGACCCGCAACGAGATGTAGATCAGTATCTTAAAGAAGCCGAGAGCCAAAAGCTTAAAATCAAATATGTGATCGAAACACACCTTCATGCGGATTTTGTAAGCGGCCACCGGGAACTGGCAGCACGTACTGGTGCGAAGATAGTCTTTGGGGAAAAGGCTCAAGCGGAGTTTCCGCATCAGCCAGTTAGCGACGGCGATGAACTGGAAATCGGAAAAGTCAAACTGAAGATCATTGAAACCCCTGGCCACACACCCGAGAGTATCTGCATCCTGGTCACTGACACTGAAATTTCGCCCAGGCCGAGAAAGATTCTGACGGGTGACACATTGTTTGTGGGTGATATTGGACGCCCCGACCTGGCCGGCGGCAAAGGTTACACTCCCGAGATGATGGCCGGGATGATGTACCACTCTCTGCACGAGAAAATCCTCAAACTTCCCGACGACATAGAAGTCTTTCCGGCACACGGTGCCGGTTCGATGTGTGGTCGTAATCTCTCCAATGAGACTTCCTCAACCATCGGCATGCAGCGGAAGCTGAACTACGCCCTGCAACCTATGTCGAAGGACGAGTTTGTTCAGATGATGACGGCGGATCTGCCGGAGGCCCCAGCCTATTTTCCACGAGACGCTGAGATTAACCGCACCGGAGCCTCGGGACTTAGCGAACTTCCCCCACCTGAAGGTTTGGAGCCTCAAGCAGTCAAAAAGCTCAGTGGCGAGGGCCATGTATTGCTGGATGTGCGCGCGGCAGCAACCTTCGGATCAGGGCATGTACCGGGCTCCTTAAATATTGGATTGGGGGGGCAATTCGCTGCCTGGGCTGGCACATTGATCAAGGTTGGCTCGCCGATAATTCTGGTGGCGGATTCCGAAGAGAAAGTGGAAGAAGCGGTCATGCGGCTGGCTCGCGTCGGGATTGAGAGTGTCAAAGGATATCTCAAAGGCGGCATTACGGCCTGGCTGGAATCTGGATTTGAGATCGACACGGTACCGCAGATCAGCGTCCACGAGCTTCATAACCTTTTGGACCAAGCGCCTGATTTACAGGTCGTAGACGTTCGCCGTCCCGGTGAGTACCGGAGTGGGCATGTGCCGCAGGCGTTAACGGCCCCGCTTTCTAAGTTGCACGAACAAGTTCCTTTACTTGGTCTGGATCCGCAAAAGCGCACGGCAGTGATATGCGCCGGAGGTTATCGCTCGAGTGCAGCCACCAGTGTGCTCGAGCAGCAGGGTTTCGTCGATCTCTTAAATGTTTCCGGGGGAACCAGCGCCTGGATTAATGAAGGGTATCCCGTGGAAATACCGCCTGCCGAAGGGTGAGTGAGTCTATCTATCATTTCCCTCACATTTGACGCAACTAACGCCCCCGTTTAGCATCCAGTTTGTTTCGAAGTGGGAACCAAAGTCCTCCTGCGAGGTAGCAGGCAATCGACCCTACAAGTTTCAGAATTCTTATCGGAATCGCCTGGATCGTAATTGCCACACTCCACGGCTACGGTGCCGCCTGGCTGGCAATTTGGATGCTTTTTCATCCTTACAAACCATTAAAGCTGTTTGGGCTTACGATCTGGCCGCAGGGCATGATCCCACGCCAACGCGAGCGACTGGCGCAATCGATTGGCAACGCCGTTGGCAATGAATTGGTTTCCCAGGAGACTGTCTTCAACGCTCTCTTTGAAACCAGCTTCTTTCGCCGCAAGGTCGAAGACTTCGTCAACACCTACACAGAAGATCTGCTTTCCACGATTCATCCCTCTTTCCTGGATGCGCTGCCGGCGCAAATGCGTGCTCCAATCCTGGACACGATTTCCAGCCTGCAATACCGGCTGGCCGAATACATTTTTGCCATGCTAAAGAACGAGGAAACCGCGGCGGCCATCGAAAAGTTTGTGGATCGTCAGGTGGACGAATTGCTTCTTAAGCGGGTCGGTGAAACGCTGCGCGATGAATCTCTCTATCAAGTCTTGCACTTTATCGAAGAGCGCTTTCAGAGGCTGGTGAATGAAGACGAGTTCGAAAACAAGGTGCGCACCTTTGTGTCTGATCGGTTAGAGGAACTGGCCAACAGCAATGCCACCCTCGCCGAAACCTTTACCGCCGAAACGGTTGCCTTCATAAAAGAGCGGATTGATCAGCAGGTCCCCCCCATAGTTCATCATCTTGCTGACATTGCCACCAGTCAGAACACGCGTAAGCAAATCGCTGCGCTAATTAAGTTCGAAGTCGACGAATACTACCAACAACTCTCGCTGCTCAAGAAAATTTTCATTTCGCGCGAGCGCATCCACAGAGAAGTCGATGATTTGGTCAACAAGAACCTGCCGCGGCGTATTGAAGAATACCTGCGGGGGCCCGCCTTTGAGCAGGAGGCCGAAGCCTTTCTCAACACTACGATTGATAATGTAATGGCCCGGCCAATAAACCAGCTGGTTGGCCAAATCGAGCCGGAAAAGCTCTTGCTTATCAAGACACAAGTTGCCAATAGCGTTTTAGAGATGGCCAGAAGTCGCGAACTGGCCACTTCTGTGTCGAGTTATTTGACCGACATGATAGAACAACTCCGCCCTCAAACTCTTGGATCTACCCTGGAACGGCTCAACTCGGACTCAATTCCGGCCGTGAAGCGGCTCTTGAGCCGCAGCCTTCTAAATTTGCTGGGCCGGGAAGATACTGCAAGAACAATTAACCTAATTTTGAGTTCCCAGATTGAACGTTTACTGGTTGCCCCGATTGGCAAGCTGGGAGATCATGTCTCGACACCCCATGTCGATCAGGCTCGGGAGGCGCTGGTCGAACGGATTACTTCGGCGGCTCGGGAACGCTTGCCAGCTGCAATCTCGGAGTTTGACGTTGGTGGTGTGGTTCGTCGAAAGGTTGGAGATTACCCGACAGACAAACTCGAGGCGCTGGTCTTGTCCGTGGCGTCCCATCACTTAAAGACAATTGAGCTGTTCGGCGCGATAATTGGGTTCGTAATCGGGCTTGGACAGGCGATGTATTTCTGGTTTAGCCCGGCGATAAATTCCTGGCTGGGACAGCTCGCCGGCCGTTAGCCAACCAACCGAATTGTTATGTCGGGAACTTTGTCGCCCGGGTTTCCGTTCTTGGATCTCAGAAGTCGGTTCCTTGCTACTGAGGATCGTTATGTACTGCTCAGCTTGTGGCAATCAGCTAACCCAGGGTCTCAGCTTTTGCAACCGCTGCGGCTCGAGTCTGAAAGAACGTCAGGATTCAAAGTCGTCGATTAACGCCTTCCTGACCGCAATCACAATTATTGGGGTGAGCGGCCTGGGAATAATGTTAGGTGGCGCGCTGGCCCTAAAGGATGCAGCCAATCTCGATAATGTTCTGGTTGCGTTCTTCATGCTCTTCACGCTGACAATTGTAACGACCACCGAAGTCCTGCTGATTCGCCAGCTTTCCCGCTTCATCAACGATCCAAAACAAACATTCCTTCCGCCCCAATATCATCGAGAGGAACTGCCGCCGGCCCAGGAACGTGAGTTTGTCGAACCACTGCGCAGCGTTACCGAGAATACAACTCGCACTCTGGAGCACGTGCGAAACGAACCAGGGCGGCGCAGCTAAGCTGGTGCGTCAAATAATCGCGATGGGAGTAAGTTTTCTCGTCGTTAGTGCCCCTTTAACTTTTCAGTTGACATTCCGGCAATTAGTGAATAACTATTTGCCGTTACTGAAAGGAGCACACTTCCCCAATGACCTATGTAGTTGTTGAGTTATGTGTTGATTGTAAATACACCGACTGCGCTGCTGTTTGCCCGGTTGAAGCTTTTCATGAACTGCCTGATCGCCTCTATATCAATGCGGACACATGTATTGATTGTGATGCTTGCGTGCCTGAGTGTCCGGTAGAGGCAATTTTTGCTGATACCAACGTCCCGGAGAATTATGCTCACTGGACGCAGATCAATATCGATGAAGCTCCTAAATACCCGGTAATCAGTCAGAAGATTCCCGCCTTGCATGGACCAAACTGTACCGGTCCGGAAGAGTAGTCGTCTTCCATCTATCGCCGCTAAACCCAAAGGGTCAATTTTCGCTTGCTGTATTCCTTCTGGAGATTTGTAGCTGTCGCTGCAGCTCTTCAACCGCAGCTTCCAGCTGTCGGTCGCGGCCAGCCAGGGAATCCTCAGGAGTGTTGGTGATCAGAATGTCCGGCTGTACTCCATAGTTTTCCATATTGGTCCGCTTGGGATCGGCGAGATAGACCCCTACCCCTGGCGTACGCACAGTTGAACCATCGATTAAGCTATAGCTGCCCGTTCCAATTACCGCGCCCATAGTCGGCGTGCCAATTACCTTTCCTAAACCAAGTGCCCGGAAGCCCGCCGGAAACATTTCAGCATTCGAAGCCGAGCGCCAGTTCTGCAGCACCACCTTTGGCCCGAAGAATCCGGCAAAGGGCCGCCCGGCGGGTTCAGTGCCGCGCGGCTGCCAGATCTGGTATTCACGCTGCACCAGAATTGCAAGCAGCTCCTGCTCGATGTTGCCCCCACCGTTCCAGCGCTGGTCAATCACCAGTGCTTCTTTGTTTCGAAACTCTCTTATCTCCTTCTCGAATTTTCTCAATGAGGGCTGGTTCATAGCCTGAATGTGAATATAGCCGATCCGACCATTGGACAATTCGTCAACTTTTTTCCGGCGCTCTTTGACCCAGCGCTCGTACCGTAGCTGGTTATAGGCATTCTGGCTGATCGTCTCGATTCGCGCCTGCCAGGCGCCGTCCTCGCCTGGCTTACTATTGAAGGTGACTTCCGACTTACGGTTCAGCCGATTATTCAGCAGTTGCCAGTACTCATCTCCGGCCTTTACCACCTTGCCATTAATAGCAATGAGATAGTCGCCAACACTCACCTTTACCCAGTCCTTATCGGCTGGCCCACTTTCGTAAATGTGTGTAACCCGGTAGCGTCCAGCGGCCTTATCAGGTTCGAGCTCTATGCCCAAATGCCCCGTAGAAACACCTGCTCCTGGACCACGCTGAGGGGGAGCTGCACCTGTATGCGAGGCATTAAGTTCACCAATCATCTCGTTGAGCAGGTTCAGTAATTCCTGACGATCGCCAACGAATTGAACCAGGGGTTGGTACTTTGCTCGCATGGCATCCCAGTCAATGCCATGCATTTGTGGATCATAAAAACGATATTTCATAGTGCGCCAGCCATCTTCGAACATCTCGGCCCACTCCGCCGGCCGGTCAACGCGAACGCGCACATTAAAGTTAAGCCGGCGGCGTCCGCCGCCCTCGCCGGAGCGCGCTGCCTGAGCCGCGGACGCCCCACCGCCCTGGCCCGCAGAAAGCGGCACCGAATAAATCGCATTGCGCTCTCGGAAGAAGAGCATTCGGCCATCGCGCGAAATGGCCAACTCAGAAACACCTCCGCCAAAACCACCAGCCGTGGGCTGCTGTTCGCCGTCATCGCTGGGCGGAACTCCTGAAGTGATGCGCGTTAGTCGTTTGCCATCGTCCTGAATAGTGTAGATAACCGGCACACTGGCAGTGCCTGCAGGCTCTGTGGTCACGAAAGCGATGGTGCGGCCATCCGGTGCGACTCGATAACTTGAAATCGGAAATGGCATCCGCGTCAGCTGAAGAGTACGGCGTTTCAGTCCCGCCCAATCCATCTTGATCTCGCGTACCGGAGGTCGACGCTCAACTGCCGGCGGCCGTCTTGCAGTGGCTTCCCCGCTCCCCTCACTCTGCGTGCCCGGAGTGGCCTCCGGCTCAGGCCTTTCCTCGGGATCGTCTGGATCGCGCTCGAGGCGCTCCAGCCCGACCGAAAATATCTGAATTGAAGTAGGAACGGCGCCCAAAGATCCTTCAACTCGCTGAAAGAAGAGTTTTCTTCCATCAGGAGCAAAGGCCGGGTTCAGTTCATTGCTCGAGTCAAAGGTTACTTTGTGCGGTTCCTTTTCCTCGCCCGAGGCGGCCACCACATAAATATCTGAGGTGCGCGTGCTGTCTGGTTTTGAATAAGCGATCCACTTACCATCAGGCGACCAGGCAGGCATGCCAATGCTGCCATATCGTGATGAGTCGAGGATGGTAATCTGCTTGCTGGCCAGACTTAGCTTTCGCAGCTTGTCGTCTGAGGCAGTGAAAACTAGTTCCTTTGAGTCGGGCGACCAGCTGTAATTGAGTTTAAGATTGTCGATGTCGGTAAGTTTCTGAGCTTCGGCGGAATTATCAACAGCGATCACGAAAATCTCTTCCCGACCGCTTTGATCGGATACGAAGGCAATTGTCTTTCCGTCCGGAGAATAACTGACATTGCGATCGCGTGCCGAACTTTCAGTAAGCTGTTTGATATCTCCTTCCTCCACCGGTGCGGTAAAGACTTCTCCGTGTATGGAGAAGACGAAGCGCTTCGAAGAAGGCGCGAGATCAAAATCGTCCGCCTGAGAATTAAAGGCCACCATCTCGACTGCATTTTCCTGGGTTTCGGCGGCAATATTGAGCTTAATGGGCGTGACTTTCCTGCTGGCGACATCTAGTTTCCAGATACCAAAATCGTGTTCAAAGACAACGACCCGACCGTCAGCACTGATAGAGGGCCAGCGAACGTCCCCTGCTTTAAATCCCGTAACCCGATCGGCCTTGCCACCTTCCTCTGGGACTCGCCAGATGTTAGTCAGGCCATTTCCTTCTCGATCGCTGACGAAATAAATAAAGCCATCATTGCCCCACATCGGGTATGAATCCAGGCCCTCAAAATCGGTAACTTGGGTAAAGCGCCTTGCCGCAACGTCCATGATTACTAAGTCACTCTGATACGAACCCCGGTAGTACTTGCGCCAATACACCTGTGATTTGGGGTTGTAAGCTAATCGCTTCCCGTCCGGAGAGAACGAGGCCTGCACGCCCATATCAGTTCCAACCTTCTCGGCCATCCCGCCATTCGTGCTTACGAGGTAAAGCAAAGGCATAAAGTCTTCTCCCCGATTGCTGCTAAAAAGCACTGAGCGCGAGTCAGGTGTCCAACCCAGGACCGTATCCGCTGCTGAATGGGCCGTCAGCTGTTTGGCAGTGCCTCCTTCGGCCGGGATCAGAAAGACATCGAGGTTGCCGTTACGGTCACTGGAAAAAGCAATCCACTTACCGTCCGGTGAAAAGCGCGGATATATATCGCTGGCCCGGTTGACGGTGAGTCGCTGAATATTTTGGCCAGTTTCGTCGGCCGTCCAGATATCACCAAGGTAAGTAAAAACGACACGGCCAGTGTGATAATGGGGGTAGCGAACAAGCTTAGCTTCGCGCGCGAACACAATGCTTGCTGAAACGAGCATCAGCACCAGGGCGGAAAGAGAGAGTCTTCTCATGTTTGAACCTGCGCTTTTTGGAAGAATGGGAACCAGTTTTTAAGTTTGGAGCGGAGAGCGGATTATAGCACCGTGGCGGCGGGATCGTCAGGCCCGGTCGTAGCAGTTACCGGTTGACCATGGCAGGCAAAAATCTGTCGGTGCTTGTTTCATTGCTCACCTGAATTTACCATTTATCATTGGTCATTTATCATATTTATCATTTGTCATTGCGTTCGCCCAATCGAATGACAAATGATAAATGCCCAATGATAAATCAGTGTGAATGCGAAGGAGTGCTAACCTAATTTTTTCCGACGGAGGACGTAGCTTTTGATCACCTGCCGCAAGATGACTGCCGCTGATGTACCCAAGGCATTTGAGATGCTGGCTGCATTTCTGGGGGAAGACCAACATTACCTGCAGAGCAGCGAAGCTTACGGCGATCAGGGCATCCGGGGCCTGAACGATGCCCTCGATTTGTTTTTGGAGCAACCCGAACTCGGCTTTGTGTGGTTGGCTTTTGATGACGGTGAAATCGCGGGCGTGTGTGTGATCAGTTATGCGATCTCTACTTCGATGGGCGCTGTGGTAGCCAAGCTCGACGATGTCTCGGTGAAACGGGATCGAAGAGGCAAGGGTGTAGGGACAATCCTGATCCGGCAGCTGATGGATCAGTTAAAGAAAGAGTTGGTACTACGAATAGATGTGGCCGTGCACATGGAAAATCCTGAGGCTCGGCGCTTCTATGAAAAGCTCGGCTTTAAACCTTTGAATGAAGAACGATTGGCGTGTGTTATTGGAAGGTAGTCAGTGGTCAGTAGTCAGTAGTTAGTGGTCAGTGGTTAGTTGTTAGTGGTCAGTGGTTAGCGACCACTAACCACTGACTACTGACCACTGACCACTGACTACTGACCACTGACTACTGACTACTGACCACTGACTACTGACTACTCCCCAACTTCGCTACCTCTTCAAAGTATTTGGCAAAAGCTACCATGCCCCCTGAAGCCTGTTGCCAGTCGAAGTTCTCATTGGGAGCGTGGTAGCCGTGTTCCGGGAGCGATAATCCCAGAAACAGCACCGGACACTTCAAAACTTTCTCAATGCTGGTCATTGCCCCAATCGTCCCGCCATCACGCACAAATACTGCGTCGCGCTTGAACGCAAATTTGACTGCCCGCTTAAGTGCCTCAGGCAAAGGTCCTTCAAGCATCGTTCGAAAAGCCGGTGCAGCCGATTCAAAATGAACCTTGACGTCTGGATTTGATTTCTTCACAGCCTCAGCAATCAGTTTCTTGATCTTGACAGGATCTTGTAGAGGCACCAGGCGGCACGAGGCTTTCACTTCAGCACGAGGGGGAACTATCGACTTTAAGGCCGGCCCCTGGTAGCCGCCAACAACACCGTGGATCTCCAACGTGGGCATACCCCAGATTCGCTTCATAATCTCCAGGGCATTGTCGGTGCGCATCAGTTTTAAGTGATGCGCTTTCTTGAACGCGCTGGTGGTGAAACCGGAGTTGGCCCAATCATTGAGTTCCTTCTTGCTTGGCGGTACAACGTCTTCGTAGAAGCCCTTGATTTTTACTTTGCCCGTTTTTACATCATAAATATCGCAGACCACCTGCATGAGCTCCGCAATAGGGTTTCGCGCCGCGCCGCCTGTCTCCCCTGAATGCGTGTCATTGGTTCCGGTTTCCAGCGTCAGAATAAACCCCAGCAGTCCGCGCAAGCCTGCAGAACTTGCCGGCCGCTCGCGCGAAACCCAGACGGTGTCCGAAACGACTACAGAATCCGTGCTCAACTGCGCTTTGGCTCCCGTAATGATCTTTTCAAAGTTTGGCGAGCCAATCTCTTCTTCAAACTCCCAGAGAAACCGAATATTGATGGGTATGCCGGCTTCGCGTGCAGCGTAGGCCCCGAAGAGGGCCGCCAGCGCCGGACCCTTGTCATCGGTGGTACCGCGACCGAAATACCTGTCGCCCTTGCGGGTGAAAACAAACGGTTCGGTATCCCATCCTTCAGTTTCTTTCGAGGCCGGCTGCACATCCATGTGGTTGTAAACGGTTACGGTAGGCAGCCTTTTGTCCACGTCAAGCACCCCGTGAACTACGGGATTTCCCCGCTTGTAGCGATAGACTTCGGGCACAGCTCCGTATTTCTTGAGAGTTTCGACGGTTAGCTCGACACCGTTCTGGATGTCTTTAGCGTGGGCGGGATCGCACGAAACGGTCGGCGTTTCGACAAATTGTCGCAGCAAAATCTCATATTCCTGACGTTGCGCCCGGGCATAGGAAATGAGCTGATCCCGCTTCAGTTCAGTAGGCATGCAGCGGCCTCCTCGGAGGAAAACACCCAGAAATCTCGGCTGAGTGAATTTTAGAGCAGCCAATAGTGCACAAATTTGATATCGTTTGTCACTAAGGGAGTAGCCCTCTGGCGCTTTCAGAGGGCTTTGAACTCCGTGATTCAGACCAAATATGCCGCTTTCAGGCAACTTTTTCCCCCGGAAAACAAACTAAGCGGCGTAGCTCCGAGGGCGGTGCCCCAAGCCAGAACCTCTTGACTGGCCGCCGCGTACATTCAATTGGTCATATATTTCGTGCTATTCTGACTCCCCGCTTCTGCTT
>Ga0187892_10011390_pt1 | contig 10927 bp, 8 predicted proteins | sample MA1701073metaG_FD_139345 | JGI IMG/M metagenome (GOLD analysis project Ga0187892, IMG submission 139345) | Bio-ooze microbial communities from a basaltic lava cave in the Kipuka Kanohina Cave System on the Island of Hawaii, USA - MA170107-3 metaG ... | reverse complement strand
TCGCGCAGGCGGTTGACGAACTTGCCGTCGTTGACGGCGAGCCGGCCGAAGGTGGACTCGGCGACCCCGGTCCGGCGGCAGTAGTCGGTGATCTCGCGCAGCAGCGACTCGGCTTCCACCCGCTCCTCCACGACCTCGCGGTCGAGTGTCGGACCGGGCTGCGGCGGCTGTCAACCAACTTTCACCCCACTCTGATAGTGGGATGTAAAGTGGGATATGGCCGTTGCGGCGCAATATCAGTGATTTACCTGGCGGACGTCAACGCGAACGGGTTACGGGCCGCAGTCTTCCCACCGTTTGCCCACTCCTGCGGAGCCGACTCAGCCGTGCCGGACCTCGCGGTGCAGCGCCTCGGTCTCCGACGAGGGCAGCGCGCCGAGCGTGGCGGCGAGCATCTCCCGGCAGCGCCGGTACACCTCGAGCGCCTCGGCCCGGCGGCCGCGCGCGTAGAGGATCCGCATGATGCGCTGGTAGATCCGCTCGGCCGGCGGGTCGAGGTCGACCGCGCGCTGGTAGCAGGCGAGCGCGGCCTCCGTGCGCTCGGTCCGCTCGAGGAAATCGCCCGCCCGCTCGACCAGGGCGAGGTGGCGGTTGCGCAGGCGCTCGCGCGCGGCCTGGGTCCAGCTCTCGTCGTCGGAGAGGAGGAGCGGCCCGCGGTAGAGACGCAGCGCCCGGTCGATCAGCTCGGCGACCGGCAGCCCCGGCGGGCGCACGCCGCCGCGCAGCGCCTCCTCGGCGCGCGCGGCGAGCCGCTCGAACGCCGCCGCGTCGACCCACACCACGCCGGGGTTGAGCGCGAGCTTCCCGGCCTCGAGCAGCACCGCGTCGTCGCGTCCGAGGAGGCGGCGCAGGCGGTGGAGCGTGACGTCGAACGAGCGTTTCGCCGCGTCGCCCTCGGCCTCCGGCCACAGCGCCTGCATCACCGCCGCGGCGGCGACGTCGCGACCCCCGAAGGCGATCACGCACTTCAGCAGCTCGGCCGGCTTCCGCTGCGTCTTCGCCGCGCCGTTCAGCGCGTCGCCCTCGATCGCGAGGTCGAAGGCGCCGAGCGCGCGCACGCGGATCCGCCACGGCCAGCGCTCCTCGTCGGGCGACGGCGGTGCGAGGCGCCAGCGCGCCACGAGGTCGGTTACGAACTCGCGCTCGATCCCGCGCTCGAGCGCCCGGGCGCAGAGGCGCGCGAGCGTCGCCGGCAGGAGGAACGGGAGCTGCGGCACGCACCCGGCCGCGCGCGCGCGGCCGAGCGCGTCCGCGAGGCTCGCGTGCGCCGCCTCGCTCTCGCCGAGCGCGAACTCCGCCGCCGCGCGCAGGAGCAGCACGCAGCACGCGGTGGCCGCGAGCCCCAGGCCGCGCGCGTCCTCGAGCGCCGCGCCGAGCTCCGCGTCGGCGCCCTTCGCGTCGCCGCGCTCGAGCAGCACCTGGGCGAGGTTCGCCCGCCAGAGCGGGCGGAAGACCGGGAACGACCCGCCGCCGGCGAGGACCGCGCGCGCGGTGGCGAGCGCGCGGTCGAGGTCACGCTCGGCGAGCGCGAGGTAGACCGCGTGGGTGGCGATGTGGAACGGGTACGGCGGCAGCGGGTCGCCGAGCCCCTCGAGGCGCTCGTGGTAGTCGCGGGCGCGGTCGAGCTCGCCGGCGCACAGCGCGAGGCGCGCCCCGAAGTGCCACGCGGCGGCGAGGTGCTTCGCGAGCCCGGTCCCGGCGGCGAGCCGCTCGACCGCGGCGAGCGCCGCGGACGCGGCCGCGAGGTCGCCCACCTGCAGGTGGTAGTAGCCGCGGAAGACGCCGAGCGCGAGCCGGTCGCTCGCCGGCGCATCGGCGCGCCCGGCGAGCGCGTGCGTCTCGGCGACGAGCACCCCCATGCGCCGCACCTCGCCGTGGGCGAAGTGCACCGATAGCGCGAACGCCGCCATCCGCATGCGCGAGGCCGCATCGTCGAGCGCGCGCACGAGCATCACCGCACGCTCGGCCCAGCGCGCGACGAGCGGGTGGTGGGGCGGGAACTGCCGCACCTGGTGGAACTGCCAGAGGACCCGCGCCTCGGTTGCGGGCGCGGGGAAGGCGGGGTGCTCGGCGGCGAGCCGCTCTGCGATCCCGATCCAGCGCGCCGCGTCGGCGGGGATGACGCTCGTGCGCAGCAGCCACGCGCAGGCGGTGAACGCCCCCTCCGCGTCGCCCGCCTCGGCGAACCGCGCGTGCGCGCGCTCGAGCGGCGAGCGCCAGCCGTCCTCGCCGCGCGACATGCGGCACCAGGCGTGCCAGAACAGGAGCCAGGGGTCGACCTCGCGCAGCGCCGCCGGGGCGAGCTCGACGAGCGTGTGCAGGGGGCCGTGCCGGTCGTGCGCCGCGAGACCGGGGCCCTCGCGGCGGACCAGCGCGACCAGCCCGCCCCAGTCGGCGTTCGCGGCGAGGAGGCGGCCGGCGGCCTCCGCGTCGCCGTCCTCGGCCGCGAGCCGCGCGGACAGCGACCGCAGCGCCGCGAGCGCAGGGGGATCGAGCTCGGCGGCGGCGCGCGACTGGAGGAACTCCCGGAAGAGCGGGTGATACGCGTAGACGGCCTCGCCGTCCTCTCTGCGCTCGACGAAGAGCTGCGCGCGGTGCAGCGCCTCGAGCCGCGCGCCGGCGCCCGCATCGCCGGCGGCCGCCTCCGCCGCGCCCGCGGTCAGGCGCGGCAGGAAAGCGGTGCGGAGCAGGAACGCGCGGAGGTCCGGCGGCGCCTCCCCGAACACCTCCGCCGCGAAGTAGTCGAACACGGGGGCCGGCGGCGAGTCGCCGGGGCGCGGCAGCGCGAGCCCCTGCTCGAGGCCGCGCGCGAGCAGCACCACCCCGGCCGCCCAGCCGCGGGACGCCTCGTGGAGCGCGTCCAGGCGCCCGTTCGCGCCGAAGCCGCGCGCGGCGGCGAGCGCGGCCGTCTCCGCGCGCGTCAGGCGCAGCGCCGGAAAGCCGATCGCGGCGAGCCCGGCCGCGGCCGACCAGCGCGCGAGGCGCGGCGGCGGCGGCTCGCGGCTCGCGACGACGACGAGCGCCCCGGGCGGGGCGGACGCGAGGAGCGCGTCGGTCGCGGCGTGCACGGGTGCGTCCGGCGACAGCACGTGATAGCCGTCCAGGACCACGACGAGCGGCGGCTCGGCCGCGGCGAACAGGCGCTCGAAGAAGCGCCGGCCGAAGAGGCCGGGCTCGGCGCGATGGGCGGCGCCGAACGGCGGCAGGTCGACGGTGCCGAGGGCGGCTCGCGCGGCGGTTGCGAAGTAGAAGAAGTACGCCGCCGGGTCGGCGTCGCCGGCATCGAGCGAGACCCAGAGGCAGGGGAGGCGGCGGGCGTCGATCCAGCTCGAGACGAGCGAGGTCTTGCCGGCGCCGCCGGGCGCGGCGATCCACGCCGCGGTTCCGGCGCGCGCCGCGTCGAGGGCCGCGAACAGGCGCTCGCGCCGCAGCAGCCCGCCCGCCGACGGCCGCAGGAGCTTCGCGTAGGGCCTCGCCCGGTCCTTCATGTTGTTGTTGGATCCCGCTCGAGCGGCGGATCCGGGGCCGCCGCTCCCCGCGGGGTCCCCGGCGCCGGCGACTTGCCGCCAGCGTGCCCGCACCCCGCTCCTTCGATCCTAGTCCCGGGATGCTGCCGCCGCCACTGCGGGCGCGCCCTAGGACGGAACGCCTAGCCCGTCCGGACGATGGGGCGGGCGGTCAGGCGGCGGGGTGGTACGGCCGCCGTGCGGCGGCCACACACTCGAGGAGCACCTGCTGGTCGCCGACCTGGTTCGCGAGCAGGAACACGAGGCGGGCGTTCAGCTCGGCCGACTGCGCCTCGGTCAGCCCCTCGTGCGCGGCGACGAGCGCGCCGTAGAAGCCGTCCGGATCGGGGAGGTTGGGATCGGTCGTCATGGGCGGAGCGGTCGTCATAGACAGAGCGCCTTGCGCAGGGCCGCCTCGGCGTGCGCGGGGTGCGCGTTCGGCACGAGCGCGGCGAGGTAGAGGTCGGGACGGATCAGGGCGAAGGTGCCCGGCTCGGCCCGGAGCACGGCGCCGAGCTTCCCCTCGGGGTCGCCGATCCCGCCCGGGCCGCACACGAAGAACCGGAACGGCAGGCCCGACGCCTCGAGGTGGGCGAACGCCGCCAGCTCCTCGCCCCGGGTCGGGGCGTAGAGGATGCCGACGAACGCGGTGCCGGCGCCGCGCGCGAGCGCGACGAGCGTCGAGCGGGTGCCGTCGGGCAGCGCGATCGGCACGTTCGGCACCGACCAGCCGGCGTTCGTGACCGCCGGCGAGTCGGGATAGGGATTCGCGACCGAGAGGCGCCCGGTGTTCACCAGGCCGCGCGCGAAGGGGTGCTCGCGGGCGAGGCCGATCGCCGCGCTGCGCAGCGTCCGCTCGGCCGGCGACTGCGGCGCGAGGAAGCGCGCCGTGCGGCTCGTGACCTCGAGGTTCTCGCGCGCCGCCGGCTGCCGCTCGGCGTCGTAGGTGTCGAGGAGGCGCTCGGGCGCGCTGCCCCGCGCGACGAGCGCGAGCTTCCAGCCGAGATTGTAGGCGTCCTGGACGCCGGAGTTGCCGCCGCGCGCGCCGAACGGGCTCACGACATGCGCCGCGTCGCCGATGAAGAACACGCGCCCGTGGCGGAAGCGATCGAGCAGGTGATCCCGGTACGCGTACGGCCCGACCCAGACCAGCTCGAACTCCCGGTCCCCGAGGTGCGCGCGCAGCCGGTCCTCGGCGACGTCGCGCCGGCTGACGTACTCCGGGTCGCAGTCGGGCGCCATCTGGTAGTCGAGCCGCCAGACGTCGTCGCCCATCAGGTGCTGCCACACCGCGCGGTTGTCGTTGAACGGCGCCTCGACCCAGGTCCACCGCTCGGACGGAAAGCGCTCCTTGAAGCGGACGTCGGTGATGCACCAGCGGTCGACGATGCGCGAGGCGTGGGGCTGGAGACCGAATCCCGCGCGAATCGGCGAGTGGACGCCGGTCGCGTCGATCAGCCAGTCCGCCTCCAGCGCGTAGGCGCCCGCCGGCGTCTCGACCGCGACCTGCACGCAATCGTGCGACTGCGTCACCCGCGTGACGCGGTGCTTCCAGCGCAGGTCGCACGCGCCGTGCTCGCGGATGCGGTCGACCAGGAACCACTCGACGTAGAACTGCTGGAGGTTGATGAACGGCGGCTGGACCGAAGCGCTCGCCGGCTGCAGGTCGAACGAGTAGACCTCGTCGTCGCCGGCGAAGGTCTTGCCCTCCGACCAGGTGATGCCCTTCTCGCGCACCCGGTCGTAGGTGCCGAGGTGCGCGAGCACCTCGAGCGTCTTCTGCGCGTAGACGATGCCGCGCGACGACGCGCCGCGCACGCCGATCGTATCGTCCTCGTCGAGCAGCACCGAGGCCACGCCGCGGTTGGCGAGGTCGCAGGCGAGCGTGAGCCCGGCGAGGCCGCCGCCGGCGACGACGATCGGGTAGCGGCGCGGCGCCCCGCCCGCGAGCTCGGGCGGCGGGACGAAGGGGTAGACCGGCAGCTCGTAGCCCCCGGTCCAGACGGGCGGATCGGCGCTCGCCATGGCCCGCGCGGCCCCGCGTCAGTCCCCGGCCGGCACCCAGCGGTGCCGCGCGCGCTCGCGGATCAGCGCTTCCACGCCGTCGATCGTCGGCGTCGCGACGCCGGTCCTGCGCCCGAGCTCGCTCACCACCGCGACGATCGCGTCGATCTCGAGCGGCCGGCCGCGCTCGATGTCCTGGTGCATCGACACCTTCGCCGCGCCGAGCTTCTTCGCCAGGCCGAAGCGCTCGTCGATCGTGACGTTGATCCGGGCGCCGAGCGCGGCGGCCACCGCCATCGCCTCGACCATCATGCGGCGGATCAGCTCGAGGAGGCGCGGGTTGGCGTTGATCTCGCTCATCAGCGCGCCGGTCAGCGCCGCGACCGGGTTGTAGGAGGTGTTGCCGATCAGCTTGGTCCACACGTCGTCGCGGATCCGCGGCGAGAGCTTCGCCTCGAGCCCGGCGCCCTCGATCGCCGCGCCGAGGGCGGCGAGGCGCGGGCTCAGCGCGCCGTCGAGCTCGCCGAGGATGAAGGTGCGCCCGCTCGTGTGGTGGACGAGCCCCGCGGCGGTCACCTCGGCCGAGCCGTGCACCACGCAGCCGACGAGGTGCTGCGGGTCGAGCGCGCGGAGCATCGCGCCGTCCGGGTCGAGGCACTCGATCGCCGTGCCGTCGAACCGCCCGCCCTCGCGGCAGAAGTACCACCACGGGATGCCGTTGATCGCGGTGAGGACGGCGGTGTCGGGCGTGAGGAGCGGGGCGAGGCGCGGCAGCATCGGCCCGATCGAGTAGGCCTTGAGCGCGACCACGACGGCATCCTGCGGACCGAACGCGGCGGGGTCGTCGGCGGCGGCGAGCCGGAATCGCCGCACCCCGCCGGCGTCCTTGAGGCCGAGACCCTCGGCCCGGATCGCCGCGAGATGGTCGCCGCGGGCGACGAGGCTCACGGCGTGCCCCGCCGCGGCGAGGCGCGCGCCGAGCAGCCCGCCGATCGAGCCGGCGCCGACGATGCAGACCTTCATCGGACCGGCGCCGGGACCGGTGCCGCTTTGCGCCGGGGGCGCCGGCCGCGGTTCGGGACGGGATCGGGCATGTCGGAGCCTCGGGCGGCGCGGGTGCGCGGGTGCGCGGGGGCTGAAGTGTGCCGCAATTCCGCCGCCGCGTGGCCCGCCGCGCCGGCCTGCAGCGTCGGCGACATGGGCCGCAGTTACAATAGTCGTTGCCATGCTGGCGTTCATCCGCGACGAGCTGAACCGCGAGGCGGCCCTGCGCGTGGCGAAGGGGCTCGGCACCTGCGTGGCCGGGATCGCCCTCGCCGCGCTCTTCGCCCAGACGACGCTCTTCGACCGCCTGTCGGACTGGCTCTACGACTCGCTGCAGCGCTCGATCGGCCGGACCACCGACCTCGACAACGTCCTCGTGCTCGACGTCGACGAGGAGTCGCTGCGGCGGCTGGCGCGGCCGCTCGGGCCCTGGCGCACCGACCGCGAGATCTACGCCGGCGTGGTCCGCTACCTCGAGGCGCGCGGCGCGAAGGCGATCGCCTTCCAGCTCCTGATCGCCGACGAGCGCCCGGGCGACGAGGCGCTCGCGGCGTCCCTCGGCCGCAACACCGTGCTCGCCGCGGCCGGGCTGCCGGTGGCGTTCGACGCCGCGCCGGCCTACCAGCGCCTGCTCGCCGAGTCGGCGTTCGCGCGCAACCCGCCGTGGACCGGCGGCGGCCCGGGCGGCGGCGAGCGGCTGCCGCACGCGAGCTGGCCGTACCTGAAGCTCCCGGCCGAGTCGCTCGCCGGCGGCGGGCGGACGAGCGTGGGGGTGGTGAACCTGCGGCCGGACGAGGACGGCGTGCTGCGGCGGATCACGCTCTTCCACGGCACCCAGGGCTACGTGCTGCCGAGCCTGCCGCTCGCCACGCTCGCCGCGGCCGACCCGGCGCCGAGCCCGCTGCGCGTCGTCGACGGCGTCCTGCAGCTGCGGCGCGGCCAGATCCAGCTCGGCACCTACGGCGAGGTCGCGCTCCGCTTCCCGGTGAACATCGAGGACCTGCGCGTCATCCCGTTCTACGAGGCCGCGACGGCGGCCGCCGGCGCGCCCGACAGCCGCTGGCTCGCGCGCGACGTCGCCGGCAAGGTGATCTTCATCGGCAGCGCGAGCGCGCTCAGCGCCGACCACGCGTTCACCCCGGTCGGACGGCTCTCGGGCCCGCAGATCGCGGCGGTCGCCTACGCGAGCCTCGCGGCCGGCCAGGTGGCGATCCATGCCCCGCTCGCGCTCAACGGCCTGCTGCTCCTCGGGGCGCTGTCCGTGCCGCTGCTCCTCATGCGCCGCGGCGCCGAGGCGACCGGGCGCGCATTCCTGCTCGCCTTCTTCGCGATCCCGGTGTTCCTCGCCGGCGGCGGCGCCGCGCTGTACGCGATCGGCATCCAGTCGAAGTGGCTGTTCGCCGCGCTCGCGGGCCTGGGCTCGCTCACCTTCGTGTTCTCGCTGTGGCTCTACGCGGTGTCGGACGAGCGGCGGCGGCTGCGCTACGAGACGCTCGCCGAGCGCGAGGCGCACCGGCTGAAGAGCGAGTTCCTGAACCACCTCACGCACGAGCTGCGCACGCCGCTCACCGCGATCATGGGCTTCAACAAGCTCAACCAGTTCACCGACGATCTCGGGCGCGACGCGCGCATCAACAACAGCGGCATCATCGGGCGCAACTGCGAGCACCTGCTCGCGCTGATCAACAACAACCTCGACCTCGCCAAGATCGAGGCCGGGACGCTGGTCATCGCGCCGGCGCCGGAGGATCCGGAGCAGCTCCTGCGCGACGTCATCGCGACCATGCAGCCGTTCGCCGACGACAAGCGGCTGCGGCTGCGGTTCACGCGCGCGACGCCCCTGCCGCCCGCGCTCCTGCTCGACGCGTTCCGGGTCCGGCAGATCGTGCTCAACCTGCTCTCGAACGCGCTCAAGTTCACCCAGAGCGGGACGGTGGAGCTCGTCGGCTCGTGGCACCTCGCGGTGTTCCAGCTCGAGGTGCGCGACACCGGGCCGGGCATCCCCGAGGACGCGCTCGCGCGCGTGTTCGAGCCGTTCGAGCAGGCCGACGCGAGCATCGCCCAGCGCTTCGGCGGCACCGGCCTCGGCCTCGCGATCACCCGCAACCTGGTCGCGCTGATGAACGGCACGATCGACGTCGAGTCGAAGCGCTCGACCGGCTCGACCTTCCGCGTGCGCATCCCGAGCGAAGCGGCGGCGCGCGCCGAGACCGTCCGGCCGATCAGCGAGGCGCTCGCCGCGCGCGAGCCGCTCGCCGGCCGGGTGCTGGTCGGCGAGGACAACGAGGACATCCGCGCCCTGGTCGAGGTCTACCTCACCCGGCTCGGCGTCGACACGCGCACCGTCGCGAACGGCTTCTCCGCGGTCGAGGCGGCGCTCGCGGAGCGTTTCGACGTCGTGCTGCTCGACATGGAGATGCCGGTGATGAACGGCTACGAGGCGGTGCACGTGCTGCGTACGCGCAACTACACCGGCCCCATCCTCGCCTTCACCGCCCACCACGACGGTCTCGAGGCCGACCGCGCGCGCGCCGCGGGCTGCGACGGCATCGTCGCCAAGCCGATCTCGCTCGAGGGCCTGCGCAACGCCCTGCGGCCGCTGCTCCGCGAGCCGCGCCGCCACGTCGACGGCGCCCGGGCCGCCGAGTCGGGGTCGCGGGCGTGAGGCCCGGCGCGCGGGGGGTGAACCCGGGCGCACTTTCGTGGAATCCACGCGAACCGGCCGCGGCAAACCGCGGAGCCATCGGACTTTTTTCCGCGCCGCCGAACGCCGCCGTCCGTACAATGCCGGCCATGGTCCCCGACCGTCACAGCGTCTGCGTCGCCGGCGAGCTGCGCGACCTGATCCCGCGGTTCCTCGCGAACCGCCGGAGCGAAGTCGAGCGGCTCCGCCAGTCGGTCGCGCGGGGCGACTTCGACGAGGCGCGGCGGATCGGCCACATCCTCAAGGGCGCCGGCGGCGGCTACGGCTTCGACGAGATCACCCGGATCGGCGCCGAGATCGAGCGCCACGCCGCCGCGCGCGAGGACGTCCGCGGGCTGGTCGAGGCGCTCGGCGAGTACCTCGAGCGGGTCGAAGTCGTCTTCGAATAGCCTCCTTCGGCCCCGCGACTCCCACCGGGACACGCCATGCGCATCGCGATCCTCGAGGACGACCCCTCGCAGGCCGACCTCGTCCGGGTCTGGCTCGCCGGGGTCGGCCACACCTGCCACCTCTTCCACCGCGGGCGCGAGTTCCAGCGCGTCATGACGCGCGACAGCTTCGACCTCCTCGTCCTCGACTGGGAGCTGCCGGACGTGAACGGCGACGCGGTGCTCACCTGGGTGCGCGCGAACGTGCGCGACCAGGTGCCGGTGCTCTTCGCCACCGCGCGCGACAGCGAGCAGGACATCGTGAAGGCGCTGAAGGCCGGCGCCGACGACTACCTCGTCAAGCCGCTGCGCAAGCACGAGCTGCTCGCGCGGGTCGAGGCGCTCGGCCGCCGGGCGCGGCCGCAGCCGCGCGCGACCGACACGATCCACGTCGGCGAGTTCGCGATCGACCTCGACCGGCGCGCGGTGACGCGCGCCGGGCAGGCGGTGGCGCTGACGCAGAAGGACTTCGACCTCGCGGTGTTCCTCTTCCGCAACATCGGCAACCTCGTCTCGCGCGGCCACATCCTGGAGTCGGTCTGGGGCCGCAGCCCGGACCTCAACACGCGCACGGTCGACACCCACGTGAGCCGCCTGCGCTCGAAGCTCGGGCTCGTGCCCGAGAACGGCTGGCGGCTCACCGCCGTCTACCAGCACGGCTACCGGCTCGAGACCGTGACGGCCGAAGCCGCCAACGGCGCGCCGGCCAAGAGCTAGACCGTCAGCGCGACGGGCCGCTGCTCGCGCGCCTCCGCGCGCCACGCGTGGAGCGTCCAGAGGAAGCTCGCGCCGTCGAGCGCGGCGAACGCCGCGGCGAGCGGGCCGGGGACGATGCCGGCGAGCCAGAGCACGAGCATCGTCGGCGGCACCAGCGGCCGGTCGAGCAGCGACGCGAAGACGAAGCCGGTCGCGTTGAGGCGCCCGCTCGCCACGTAGATCATCCCGATTCCGCTCACCAGCAGGCCTGCGAGCCGGAGGTAGTTCGCGGCCTGGTCGCCGAGCGCGGGGAGATGCAGCACCGCGGCGACGAAGTGCGGCGCGAAGAGCATCGTCGCGCCCTCGGCGAGGCAGAGCCAGCCGAAGAGCTCCACCGTGCGCGCCGCTCTGCCCTGGCCGGCGGCGCTCAGGAGGCGGTCGAACATTTCGCCGAAGGTCGGGAGCGGCATCCCGCGAGCGTGGCAGGCGCGCGAGGCGCGCGCTACCGGCGGGACGGGCTAGGCTGAGAGGCCGACGGCGGACCG
>Ga0187892_10011389_pt1 | contig 10927 bp, 10 predicted proteins | sample MA1701073metaG_FD_139345 | JGI IMG/M metagenome (GOLD analysis project Ga0187892, IMG submission 139345) | Bio-ooze microbial communities from a basaltic lava cave in the Kipuka Kanohina Cave System on the Island of Hawaii, USA - MA170107-3 metaG ... | reverse complement strand
CGTTGATGCCGAACTCGGCTTCCGCTCCCTGAGCGCCCCCACTGAACAGGATGCAATCTTCCTTCGTCATGTGTGGTCCTTTCAACAGTCCTTCCCTGGAAGTGTTAACGATTTCGACAACTCAGCGGTACAGAGGCAAGAACCTATCACGCTGGCATGAATTTCTCAAGAATCGGCGGGCGAAGCAGCGGCTTCAATGCTTTGTCGCGTAACTGTTAAGAGCAGGCGTAACCAGCATAGTGTGTGCTGATTCTAAGCGCGCCTAGAGATTGGGCATCTTGGACGGCCCCTGACGTTTCCCCTCGTTGGCAAGAGGGGGTCGCGCTGGCCCTGGAGCTGTGAAAAAATCGACCGAGCGCCCGTCCCCCTTGAGCAAGGGGGACCACAGGGGGTTCTTGAGGCGGTCGCTCCAAAGACTGATTCAACGACGCTTACCCCCCTCAAGTCCCCCCTTGGAAAAGGGGGGACGAATCTGAAACCCACGTCTTGTTTGCGTTGCCACCACAAATTTTTCACAGCTCCCCTGCCAGCGCGGAGGAAATGATTCAGGGGCAGCGAAGGTTTCACGACTGAGAGCTTCGTATTGGGTACCGGGGACACGAGGCGGTCGATCGGAGGCTTTCCCTGGCGGACGAAAACTGCGTGAGCTTGTCGAAGGAGCAGCTTGCTAAAAACAAATTGCGTTGCACTTCGAAGTCGCTGTCCCGGCAGGGAGTCAGTCGCTCCCCGAGGCTGAGGCTATAGATTGAAATGGGAGATTCGTCTTTCTCCCTTAACCAACTCAGGTGGATTCTTGCGCCGGTCGTGGACCAGCTTGTGCTGAATCAGTGCCTCGATGACGCTACTGTAGGGTTCGTCGAGCAGGCGGCGGATCTCTGCAACCGAAAGTCTCTGGTTCGCAAACAAGTTGCAAATAGTGAGCTTTCGCTTGTCCTCGGGCGGCAGCTGAGATGCGTTTTCAGGCATGACGAACGGCCGCTTTGTTAGCTTGAGAGCTCCCATGGAGCACCCCCGAGACAGCCATTGAGCATCGCCAGTGTGACCCGCTTACGCGGCTGCCAGTCTCTGCGCAATCGACATTGCTGCACAACCAACCTGCGCCGCGCCGTCGAAGTCTCAAACCTCAAGACCAACAAGACCAATGTGTACATCATACCTCTTGACAACGCCAGGGTCTAGAGGCTGTCAACTCTCCTACCGCACTCGAAGCTGAACCTGATTCGAATAGGAGGCGACTTTCCGTGTCGTCAGGTTGAAGGCGTGAATTCGATAAAGATTAGGTGCCGCTCGCGACCGTTTCTGAGTAGCTGGTCGCATTGGCAGCTGCCTCATATCCAGCAAACGTGCATCCTGGATCTCAGTAATAGCAATTCCTTAGCCAGCACCACCCTCAGCCAATGAATTGTTGAGAGGACAGCAAGTTGGCAGAGAGGAATCGGCTAGGAGGTTTCAAACCTTACGGATAGGTGAGTTCCGGCGGTGCTGAGGCCCGAAAACTTGAGTGCCTATCGCGGGTATTCAATTGGACAACCGATCCGCATCGGCAAAGTTTTGCCAATCGAGGACAACCAGGTTCTCGAATCGATGGGCTCTCATTCTCAATGGAAACACTTTAGCACTTCCGGGGCGTGTATGGCTGTGGTGTCGAGCAGCAGTGGTGGGACACGTGTGGGCGGGTCGGAAGCCGGTCCGACACCGTAGGGAACGCCCGCTGTGGCGTTCCTAGTGGCCGTCAACGCTGAGACCAATCGTTTTGCGAATCAACGCAAAGCGGAACGGACCAGCACCCGTTCCCGGCGAGGGCCAATCTCCCGTTGCCGTGGAGATCGGCTCCCGTCTTGAATTCACTATTTCTTTAGATATTTCTGCGGATTGGCGGCGAAGGTCTTCCGATTGGCATCTGAGCCAAAATAATAGGCCGTGCCATCGACGCTATAGATAAACGATTCCGATTTGTCCACTGGCTTGCGAGAAACGAGATCGGTGGCCCGGGTGTATTTCTGGGGTTCGTTCTTGATCTTCTCTTTACACATCTCACAACAGCCGTAGTAGATCTTCCCGGCGAATTGAATCGGGATGCCAGCCTTGCCCAGCACCATGTCCTGCATCATGCAGACGTATTCTTTCTTGTCCACATTGCCGGTCACAGCCAAAGCCAAAGTCACCAACAACGAAAGCATCAAGAGCGAAGCCAAAACAACTTTCCTTAGACGCATGAAGAATCTCCTTTCAGCTGTTTGAATGCAGTGAGATCTTAGCACAACTCGAGCAAAACGTCGGGCTCCTCCTGCGCGGCACCAGCGTTCCGGTGCAAGCGACTGGATGCCTCCTCTAGCGGACACGATGGCCGCACAGGTTTTGGGCCAACACCAGCAGCCAGTCAAAGCCGAACATCGCGTGCAGAAGGACCCTGTCCGTCGCGTTTCCACCGTCCAGGCCCATGGGTTGGAACTGCCAGGACATGAGCAGGAGCGCGACAGCAGGACCTGGGTGCCTCGTTCAGCCGGTTTCAGGAATGAAGCGAGTCAATTCTCGCGTTTTGGAGTGCTTATGAAGCCTCTTCGGCACTTCGAGGTCGGTGGACTGGGTAGAGTTCCATGGCAGTCTGAACAGTATACCCAAAATGCTTTGGATAAGCGGGCATGAAGGTCTTCGGCTCGTCAATTTCACTTCTGGCCTAATCATCCTTGTTGATCCGTCCGAGAAATACTCAGGGTCTTCCGAGAAAGCTGGTGTGTGCGCCCAATGACTAAGCGCCACTCGTACAATCAGTGCGCTCTGGGTTTCATGACATCGACCTGGCCACGAACGACCCCAGCAGTTCTGGAATCCTCCCCCACGAGTAGCAGATATGCAGGTAGTCGACAACACCACCCCCCCTTTTGCCGGTTCGTTGCTCATTGTGGATGACAACGAGAAGATCCGCGATCTGCTTTCCCAGCGGCTCGAGCGGAATGGCTACGCCACCACCACCGCTGGAAATGGTAAGGAAGCTTTGCAGCTGCTCAGCGAAGGGAGCTTCGATTTGATTCTCCTGGATATCGAGATGCCGGAGATGAATGGCCTTGATGTCCTGAAAGCTCTTCGTCAAGCCAAGACGCCCACCGAGCTTCCGGTCATCGTGGTCAGCGCCAACAATCGAAGCGCCGACATTGTCGAAGCGCTGAGTCTGGGAGCCAACGACTACGCGACAAAGCCCGTTGATTTTCCGGTTGTTTTGGCACGCATTAAGGCTCACCTCGCACACAAGCGCGCCGAGGCAGCACTGTGTGAAAGCGAAGAGCGTTATGCGTTGGCAGCAAAGGGCGCCAACGATGGGTTATGGGATTGGAACCTGAGAACGGATCACATTTATTTTTCCCCTCGCTGGAAATTCATGCTGGGTCGCGAAGAGGCGGAAATCGGATCCAGCCCGGAAGAGTGGTTCCGGCTCGTTCATCGTGAAGATATCGAACGGGTCAAGGAGACCATTGCACTGCACTTGCAGGGTGTGGCTTCCCATCTTGAAGTCGAATATCGCATGAAGCACCAAAACGGGAGCTACCGCTGGATGCTGAGCCGGGGGCTGGCCATTCGAGACAAGGAAGGGAAGCCAACCCGAATGGCTGGCTCTCAAACTGACATCAACGAAGGAAAAGTGGCCGACGCGCTGACAGGACTGCCAAATCGCCTGCTGTTCATGGATCGATTAGAGCGGGCTCTCAAACGCTCCAAAAAAAAGAAGAGTTATCTGTTTGCACTCCTGTTCCTGGATTTGGACCGCTTCAAAGTGGTAAACGACAGTCTGGGGCACCTGATTGGCGATCAGCTCCTGGTGGGCATCGGCCGCAGGCTTGAGCTGTGCCTGCGCACGACTGATACCGTATCCCGCTACGAGGACCAACACCTGCTGGCACGGCTGGGAGGCGACGAATTTACAATCCTCCTGGAAGACATCCGGGGTGTCAACGACGCCACCATGGTCGCCGAACGGCTGATCAAAGAAGTGATGCGCCCGTTCGATCTCAGCAGACACGAGATCTTCGTCTCGACGAGCATCGGCATTTCCATCAGCACGACCGGTTACGAAAATGCCGCAGATATCTTGCGCGATGCAGACACGGCCATGTATCGCGCCAAGACCCAAGGCAAGGCGCGCTACGAAATTTTTGATCCTGCGATGCGAGACCATGCGGTAGCGAGAATGCAGCTGGAAACGGATCTACGGAGAGCGGTCGAGAACCAGGAATTCCGCACTTTTTACCAGGCCATTGTGTCGTTGACTGACTGGAAGATCTTTGGATTTGAAGCCCTCGTTCGCTGGCAACACCCAACTCGCGGGCTCGTTTCTCCTGCTGAGTTCATCCCACTGGCGGAGGAGACTGGAATGATCCTTTGGCTCGGGCGCTGGGTCCTCGAAGAGGCCTGCAGCCAAATGGCGCTGTGGAAGGCGCAGTTCCAGAGCAGCGCGCCTGAGGTCGTAAGCGTCAACCTATCCGCTCGACAGTTCGCCCAGCCGGATCTGGTAAGTCAGCTCGCTCAAGTTCTGGAGGAAACAAGGCTGGACGCCCGGCAGCTGAAGTTGGAAATGACAGAGAGCCTGGTCATGCAGAACGTAGAAACCGCTTCAGAAATGCTGAAGGAGATGAAGGCACTCGGTGTGCAGCTGGGCATTGACGACTTTGGCACCGGTTATTCTTCTCTGAGTTATCTCTCCCGATTTCCGATCGATACCTTGAAAGCCGATAGCTCCTTTGTGAGCCGGATTGGAGAGGACAAGGAAAACCTGGAGATCGTTCGTACGATCATCACGCTGGCCCACAACCTGAAGATGGATGTCATTGCCGAGGGTGTCGAAACTGCAGAACAGCTGAGTCAGCTTAGGGACCTCGGCTGCGAATACGGACAGGGATACTATTTCTCGCGGCCAGTTTCAGCTGAAGAAGCCAATCATCTGATTGCGGATCTGCTCCCGCCGTGGCGAGATATGGAACAGCCGCCAGCGGGTCCCATCGATAGCCTCAGTCCTGTTCTCTCAGAGCAGATTCAAGACGTGAAAGTCCGACCCTTTTCTAATGCTCTTCGCCAGAATCCTATCCCACCGGAAGCTACTAATTTAGGAGTTGCCTAGCCCATTTCCTCTACAGTTCTGTTCAGAATAGGCGGGGACTCAAGCTGCCGTGCATTGAGATCAATCTTCCTTCGGTCTGGCATGGCATATCCGCGGCAAGCTGCCGCTCCGCTCCGACTAGCTCGATTCATCGGAACTGCTATCTCCAAAGGTATGGGTGTGTTTTGGCAGGACGAGCAGGAATACCGTGCTGACGACACTTGTCGCTACTTTTCAAGGCTTCTCGGCCTTCCCGAACTCTACTGCCGCATGCCGGACTGTAATCGAGCGAACTTGTCGAATCCAGCGGGCCTGGCGTTTCTCGTCCGGAACGACGATGCAGAGAGGCCCTTCCTTCTCCGAGAGTGGCTTGCTATCGCGATGGTCGGCAAGCAGGACCATTTTATCTGTGAACGTCGAGTCCAGCTCGGGCAGATCAAAGACCACTCGATAGCCGTCAACCACCTTCGATCACGACATAGATGGTAAGGGCACTGCCATGGATCTGTTGTCCGAACGGAACTCCCACTGACTTCAGAACGTCAGCGAGGAAGACGCCGCCTTCGAAAACCGAGACCTTTTGATCGTGATCCAGCACCTTCACATTTTGGCGGGCGAACTTGGCCAAGTCGGAAGCGGCGAGCCGAACGTTTGATTAAACCTCGGCGCCGATGTCAGAAGGACATCCCTGGATGAATTTGAGAGCAAAGACGGCTCGGCTGGGGACCACGAAGGCCAGATTAAGGAAGAGCCAGGCAACGGCCAGCACTGCCGGACAAAATCGCTTGCATTCTGTCATCTGAGTGTACCTCTTAGATGCTCTTCAAAGGAGCTGCCACACCGCTAGGGTGCGCGGTGTGATCTGGGAAAGAAAATGGCGGTCGAATCCCCTCCTGGGAAGGGCAAGGGCCGTCAGGCCCTGGGGTGGGTTGTGGAGTAGGGAACGGACCCACCCCGGCGCTTCGCGACCGCTGTCGCTTCGCGCCACCCCTCCCAAGGAGGGGATTTTCTTAGAAGGGTAATCCCAGGCAGATTCGCAAGGTAGAAGACCTCGCACGGGAGGGCCTGCGATTGATCAATCGCGAGACCGGAGCAGGCAGCCGGCTGCTGCTCGACTCAACCCTACGTCGCCTCGGCTGCAAGAGTGCCGATATCATTGGCTACGATCAGATTGCTTACGGACACATTCGGGCGGCTTGGCATGTTCATTCTGGACAGGCCGACTACTGCATTGCCACGCGCGCCGCGGCCCGGGTTTTCGGATTGGAGTTTTTTCCGCTGGTCAGCGAGCGTTTCGACCTGGTAATCCCAAAACAGCATGCTGAGCTGGCAGCCACTGAGATACTCCTGGAGACCCTCAATCGAGCCGCATTTCAGCGTGAACTGGAATTGCTCGGCGGATATGACACGACTCAGACCGGCAAGCTGCTAGCCTAGTTTCTGTAGCGAAACTCCTTAAGATTGGGTAGCCACGATTGATGCGTTTTTCGCATCAATCGTGGTCGATGGTGCCGGTGCGCCACGGCCGGCCCTTTGCACGTTGGTCTCCGTCGGGAACAGCTGTCCACGATAAACGCAAACAGCGCGTTTATCGTGGCTACCAAAGCCTACCAAAACCGCCGCAGAGCGAGTTTCGCGACAGAAACTGGCCTAAGCAAACAATGGCGGTTTAGACTCAAACCGAAGTTCCCATATACCAATGGAGTAGCTCTCTTCCATGGTCGATTCTCCGCTGGCAAGCGCACGCAAGCGGCATGAATCTCCAGGAACTCAGTGACCCAGGGTCCATAAATGTGCAGTGCCTTGGCGAGATTCTCTACCAAGGTCGCGAAAAATCGCCGTCCCGTCTCGATGGCAGTTCCCTCAAGAATCGAGCGCAGCGCCTCGTCTTCGTCAAGCTCGGCGAGATTGGGAAGATCTAGCTGCTCGATTCAAGGGCAGCCACAGTCAACTGGCAATCACCGCGGGATCTGATGCACGATCAGTTTCCCTGGCTGGAGATCGGCACGATCGACATTGTAAGGAAGAGGAAAGGGCGTATTCGGTTTCGCAGCGGGATACTTGGGAACAACATATTTCTGAATCAACAAATCGACGAGCGGCTTTGGAATCTCGCGCTGATCCAGCAATACCTTCGACACTTCATAGCTACCGGTGCCGTTTTGCGTCTTGACGTTGGCCACCACGTCGAGCAGGTGTTGGCCTCGCAGCAGCGCGCTGAGCAAATGATTCGATCTGCCGTCGCCGGTTTCCAGGGTGTCAAAATTGATCCGTGCACTGCCAGCAACGAGCCCCTGCTGAAGTCTGACCTCCACTTGCTCCAGACCCTTTGGAAACAACGGCGCCAGTTCGTGCTGAATATAAGCGTCGACTTCCGACTGACGAAATTCCACCGTGTTTGCAGAACGTGCCTTCTCGCCAGCCGCTAGTTTTTCCAGCTTGCGGGAGAATGCGTCGGCCTCAGTGCGGCTGGGGCGGGCGCTCAGCCCCGCAGCCTGTTCACGCGGATAGAACAAGTACCAGCCGAGGCCGCAAGAGATCACCAGGCCAGCCACAATGAAAAGCTTCTTGAACACGAAGATTGCTCCGTCGAAGATTAGCGGTCAGCAATCAGCTGTCAGCCAAAAACTTAGTGCTGAACGCTGAGTGCTAACCTTCAATTCCTCGCTTACCGCACGAGACGAAACGTCCGGCTCCACCGGGTCTTCGTCAAAAAATTCACGAAGAGATCCGCAAACTGCTGCACGCGCTCGACAAACGAATCGCGCAGGTGCTCATCAGGCGGTGTGTCATAGGACCAGTAAATGATCAGCGCCCGGCCAACGATGTTCTCTCTCGGAACGAAGCCCCAGTATCGGCTGTCGGCGCTGTTATCCCGATTGTCGCCCATGGCGAAGTAGTGGCCCGGTGGGATCACGATTTCCTGACCGTGCGTGTGTTCCTTGTAGAAAAAGAAGCTGTCGAAGATATCTTTATTCTGCTGGTAGTCTGGAAAGCGATTGATCTGCTCGGCCAGCATCGGGAAATTGTCGCGCACCGGACGGTTTCGGACGTCTGGCTCCTTGTGGAAGGTATAGGACTCCTCCAGAGGCTTGCCGTTCAGAAACACCTTCTGGTTTTCCACGCGAAGACGGTCTCCCGGGAGGCCGATGGCCCGTTTCACGTAGTTCTTGGTGAGATCTTCGGGGTACTTGAAGACGATGACGTCGCCGTGCCTGACTTCGCGAAACGGCAAGAGCTTGCCAATCAACGAATCCGGCTTGGCGAAAAGAAACTTATTCACCAACAGGTGATCGCCCACCAGCAGATTATCTTCCATGGAGGGCGTGGGAATCTTAAAGGCTTGCACAACGAACGTTGTGCCGAACAACGCCAGGATTACCGTCACGACCAGGCTTTCGAAATATTCACGAAGTGTCGATTGCATAGGGAGTCGTCGCAGGCAGAACATCCAGAGCCAGCCGGGCGGCTTCCTGCTCGGCACGTTTCTTGCTGTCGCCCTGCCCTTCGGTCATGCGCTGGCCGTTGATCTTCAGTTCCACCGAGAAAACCTTGCGGTGGTCGGGTCCGGTTTCTTTCACCAGGCAGTATTCAGCAGGCGGACATCGCAATGCTTGCAGACGTTCCTGAAGCTGCGACTTGAAATCCTTGAACTGAAGGCTGCCGCTGGCGACGATGTCGAGGTCGGCCTTAAAGACTCGCAGCAGAAAGCTTCGGGCCGACTCGAGACCGCCATCCAGATAGATCGCGGCCACCAGAGCTTCGAAAGCATCGGCCAGCAGCGCCTGCTTCCGCCGCCCTCCGGTTTTTTCTTCGCCCTTTCCGAGCACCAGAAACTCACCAAGCTCCAGTTGGCGGCCTAGCTTGGACAGGTTGGCGGCGCTCACCAGATGGGCGCGAACCTTGGACAACTCGCCTTCGCTCAGGCCGGTGTGCTCTCGGAACAGGAAGTCGCTAATGAAGAAGCCGACGAGCGAATCGCCCAGAAACTCCATCTGTTCGTTGTCATGCGAGGCGGAGAGCTTTTTTTCGTTGGCTGCCGAGCTGTGCGTCACCGCCCGTTCCAGGATCTCCGGCCGACGAAACTTGTAGCCCAGAATCAATTCCAGTTTGTGGAAATTCTCGATCATCCCAGAAAGAGTCAGGAGAAGCGAGGTCACGGCATGGGCAACTCCGTTACGGCGAAGGTGCTGCCTTCTTGGCGCTGAACGGTTCCCGAAGGCCTCGCTGAGCTGCGTCCTGCGCATTGCGCGTGTTGTCACCCAGGGCAATGGCCGATTGGTACTGCTGCAAGGCTTCGGTTCGTTTCTGATCAACGTCGAAAAGTCGGCCCAAATAAATATGGGCCCAAACCTTCACCGGCTTGCCGGCAGTGGGCGATTGCACCGCCTTCGAGAAGTAGTCAGCCGCGATGTCGCGCTTATTCTTCATGCTCGCCACCACGCCAAGACCATAAAGCGCTTCTCCGTTGGCGACATCGCCCTCGAGCACCTGCTGAAACTGTTCCGCGGCGGCTTCCAAACTGTTGGCTGCCAGGCTCATGTTGGCCTGCCGCAACAGCTTTTCGACAGCGCTGAGTTCTCGCGGCTCCGCCTTCTTCTGAGGAGGCGGCGCGTTCTTCTGTGCCTCGGCAAAGGCCGTCTGCACCGGCTCAATCTCGACGTTCTTCATCATGGTCGGATAGAAGATTCGAATCCCTTCTGGACTGGCTTCAAACGTCTGCAGCTCGCGATAGAGCTGCCTGGCCAGTACCGCCCCGCCGCGAATGGCCGAGTCCAATTCCAAAGCGGCTTCGGCTTCAGGGACTTTTTTCATGCGCGGTTCCACGGCTCGAATCAGACTTTCGGTAACGACAAACTGCAGATCGGTCCGATAAGAATCGTCAATACCTGGAGCGGTCTCCAAGAATTTCTGCAGTGCTGCCCGCTTGTCACGCGCCAGTGTGAAGCGCAGCGCGTACGGGTCCAATAGGAAATGCAGATACTGGTGGCGAAGCTCATCGGTGGCAAGCTTGCCGGAAGGGCCAAAGACCAGATAGTAGCTGTCCCGGTAGGTTCGGGCATTGAAGACGTTTGGGGGCGCCAGAAACTCGGGAATGATGAACAATTGGCGGTCCAGGAACGAACCCGAAGCCATCCTCAGATACCCGTCCGTCAACAGAATGATCTGGTTAATCGTTGGACGGTACTCAACGCCTGCCTGATCATAGCGGGCGCGATGGCGGCTCCACACCGCCTCAACCTTGGCAGAGGCATAGAACTCCTTGACCAGTTCCAAAAAATCCCGTACCGAAAAGGCATCGGGCGGTAACTGGTTCGCAGGCAGCATGAGTTTGAAATCGGGCGGGCCTTAGGTAAGCAGTGCCAGCGAGACATATTTGGCGGCCTGGTCTTCCGGCTTCTTCCCCTCCAGGTGGCTCTGATAAAACTTCTGCAGTTTCTCTCTCAACTCTGCGGGCAACCCCTGAAACTCACGAGAAATCGCAGCCCGGCTCGGATGGGCTTCGGCCACGTTTGCTTCCAGACCGGCTTCCTGCAGCGCGGCCAAAACCGCAAAAATCCGAATGTCTGGTTGAATTTGGATGGATGCACTCTGAGCCGACGCATTACTGGCCAGCAAACAGAAGCAAAGGAGGACGCCAATCGATCTTGAAAGAAAGGTTTTCGTCATCATCACCGGGACTTTTCTGCGTTGGGCTGAAACTCAGCGTGGCTTGGTGGTCCATGAATGCGAGACCACAGCCTGTCCAAGTTTTCCATCGTAAAGAATCGAACGGAGGGAGTCAATTCAACTTTGCCCCAGGAACGAGCAGGGCTGCTGACGCGCGGGCTACTGACT
>Ga0187892_10011388_pt1 | contig 10928 bp, 12 predicted proteins | sample MA1701073metaG_FD_139345 | JGI IMG/M metagenome (GOLD analysis project Ga0187892, IMG submission 139345) | Bio-ooze microbial communities from a basaltic lava cave in the Kipuka Kanohina Cave System on the Island of Hawaii, USA - MA170107-3 metaG ... | reverse complement strand
GGTAGATCGTTCTCGAACGCATACATTCCCGCAGCGCCCACCAGTATGACGACGACGCTTAACACCATAACGTACCCTACGCCGCGTCGCTGCATCGTATGACCAAGCGCGCGCATCCCGCGATTCGCAGAGCTGAGCACGCGAAATAGCCGCAACCCGCGCGCCGCCCTGGACGCGCGCAGGACGCGCAACACGCGGAAGATGCGAAAGATACGTACCACCGGCACAACCAGCGCGAGCGCAGTCAGCCAGTTCGCCTTAAGGTGATCAGTCTTGTCGGGAGCAAGTACAAACTTAAGCGCAAAGTCGAGGATAAACACTACCCAGATTACGCCACCGATGAATTGGAGCACGAAACCGAGGACGAGCATCGGCGTCTCTCAAGGAAGTCTTCGAGTTGCTGCAACACCGCCCAGCGCTCTCGTTCAAAACACTCTGCTCAATCACGCTTTTATGGCTCATTTCCATGCACTACTTCCCCGCCGTCACAAGCACAGCGTTTCTGGCTTTTATCCGCGCGGCACTATCGCACGATCAACCCTGCGACTACGGTCTCGGCGGCGAAAAGCTGCCTGTGTAGCTGCATCCTATCAGGTATAACGCTGAAAACAATCACTGTAGTGCCGCAATAAGGGGCAGCAATGAATGAGCTTTTAGCGGCTCGCTCTCAGATGGCGATGTCGCTGGCTTGCACATAATTTCCCCGCCATTGGTATTGCCATGCCGCTCTTGATGGTCATTGCCGAGTGGATTTGGCTGCGAACTAAAGAGGAAGTTTATCTCACGCTTGCCAAGCGATGGGCGAAGGGGGAGGCGATACTCTTTGCGGTCGGCGCGGTTTCGGGGACGGGGCTTTCGTTCGAGTTAGGATGGTTGTGGCCCGGCTTTATGGGCTAGGCCGGTTCGATTACCCTTCTCTTACTCGTCGTGCTTCCACCTGAGTTCGATCTCTATTTCCTGATAATCCTCTCCGCGCTCATACTCAAACTCGATGGCAGCATAAGGCGGGACGTAAATGCGCTCGCCGCCGATCTGTATCTCGAAAGTCTTCTCCGCCTCCAAAGCGTCGGCGAGCCGGCGTAGTTTGGCGACCGTTTCACTCGTCGCGTAGGCCCGTTCGACATCAATCTCTTTTCTCTGTTCCATCGTCACCTCTCCAAGTTTGATACCTGAAGCATCAGGGCCGTACGACTCGCTTTCATTTTCCTGTTCATTCGTGTCCGATTTCTTTCGCCTCGATCACAATTTCGTCTCGATAGATTTGCAAGTTTTCAATGAGTTTTTCACGAACTTAAACTCCAGGTTCAAACTTGCATAATTGGTGATGGGGATCTAGTGTCCTGTCCCCGAAATAAATGAACTAAGTTGTATAACGGTCTCGAGCCCGCAGAGCGGGCGGCAGCATAGAGCCTGGGGTGGAGCGCAGCGGAACCCCAGGATTGCGGTTGAACCAAAGATGCGAGCCCGCGCCGCGGGCGACAGCGGTGAATGATAGTTTTTCTGCGAAGACATCGCTCGTTCTGCCGCTGGCGCCCGCGAGAGCAGTCTGTCCGGAAAATACTTGACTGCCGTTTCCTCTGCGCAGCCTCAGTGTCCTCTGTGTCTCTGTGGTGGTGAGTGTTTCGCTAAGTAATTTTCCACCGAGACACAGAGGACACTGAGGCTGCACAAGAAAGACTCGAAACACTTTTTCCTGACAGGCTCCGAGAGCGGGCGACAGCGGCAGTACGAGCGATGTCTTCGCAGAAAAACTATCATCATCGCCTGTCGCCCGTTTCACGGGCTACGACTGCTTGTTGAACAGATCCTGGGGCTCAAGCCCCACGCCCTGCCGCCCGCTGCCCGGACTCGAGACCGTAAACTTTACGACTTAGTTCATCCATTAGCGTCCACGTACTCACTAAAACCCGCGGTGCGAGACTTTGCGAATGACACGGGTTTGTTCGAATCCGAGCATATCCCTCTGTTCCTGAAGCTTTTGTGAAAACTGCTCTCATGGGCACCTGCCTGTATTCAAGAGCAGCGAAAAATTGTTTGAAGCAGAGTTCGAGACCACCAGATCGGGCCTGCCATCACTGTTGAAGTCAGCAACTGCCAGGTCCGATGGACTGGAGCCCACGGTGTAGTTAACGGCGTTTCCAAAAAACCCCGCGCCATTTTCCTGGCAATACAGTGACATTCCCTGAATTTGCGGTTGCCAGATCAACTCGCCTGTCGCCATTAAAATCAGAAACCCGCTTCCAGGCTATTCGAGAGCAACTCGCTTACCAATGAGGCGAGGTGTCCCAGCTTGAATGTGTCGTTAGTCTGCTGACGCCGGAACCGTTGGCATTCATGAGATAAATCTCGAAATTGCCATGGCGTGTGGAGCTGAAAACAATCTTTCCGTTGTTGCCCCAAGCCGGCTCAGCGTCGATTCCCGAGTGATTGGTCAGGCGTGTCAGACCTGTGCCATTGGCGTTCATAGAATAGATCTCCGCATTACCGGAGCGTGTACTCATGAAAGCGATCTTCAAGCCATCTGGCGACCAGGTCGGAAAGCCGTCCTCTTCACGATGATTGGTCACCCTTGTGACACTACTGCCGTTGGCATTCATCACGTAAAGCTCAAAGTTTCCGTGGCGCGTGCTGGCAAAGACGATCTTGCTGCCGTTCGGTGACCAGACTGGATTCGCGTCGATCTTTGCATGGTTAGTGAGTCGCGTTACTCCCGAGCCGTCGGCATTCATCGAATAAATTTCTGAGTTACCCTGCCGAGTGCTGGTGAAGGCGATCTTAGTGCCATCCGGCGACCAGTCGGCAAAGCCGTCAACCGCCGAGTGGTTCGTTAACCGCTGAACGCCAGTTCCGTTAATGTTCATCGAGTAAATTTCCAGGTTCCCATCACGGTTACTCGTAAAAAGGATCTTCGTTCTGTCGCGTGAGAGCGATGGGTCAAGATCGCTTGCACTATGGTTGGTCAGCCTTACCTCTCCCGTTCCGTCGGCTTTCATCCCATAGATCTCGAAGTTGTTGCAGAAAGATGGCGACTGATCGTTATATGGAGCGCGATGCCAAATAAGCGATCGCCGGCATTTAATAACGCCCCACACACTAAAGTCCTAAACGTTTTATAAAACTTTTTTCCCAGCTGGTGTTCCGGATGACTCCCGCCATCCACAGCTTCTACGCATTCGGTCCCTACCGTCTTGATCCAGTCAACCGTATTCTGGTGCGGGATCAGAAGCGCGTGGCACTTACTCCCAAAACATTCGAACTGCTTATGCTACTGGTTGAAGGTCGTGGCGAGGTACTGAGCAAAGATCAACTAATGGAAACACTTTGGCCAGACACCTTCGTGGAGGAAGCCAATCTGACTCAGCACGTGGCGACGTTAAGGAAGGCATTGGCAGCGGGTTCGGACTTTACAGAAGCTTGCATCGAAACAGTTCCAAAACGTGGATATCGATTCATAGCCGCAGTCGAGATCGTAGTCGAAAAGCCCACGCGCCCGGTTGTTTCCCGTCCCACGCTTGCGGTACTACCCTTCCGGCTGTTCGGTACGGCTCCTTCAGATTCATTTTTGAGTCTGGGTATCGCCGATACACTCATAACAAAACTGGGTCAAAGCACTCAGATCTCAGTGCGCTCAACGAGTGCGGTAGCAAAGTACGAAATGAGAACCCAGGATCCATCAGAGATTGGTAGATTGCTCAACGTTGATTTTGTTCTTACAGGCCGAGTGTACAAAGAAGACCAACTTTTTCGCATTAATCTCCAGCTGGTCCGAACCAGCGATGACTCCGTGCTTTGGACCGGGCAATCTGACGTAACCTGCGCCAATATCTTTGCCGTAGAGAACGCCTTAGTACGCAAAGTTCATCGCACGCTTTTGCCCGCCGTTACGGGGGCGACTCCGAAGCGAAAGCGCAAGAGATCTACTAACAGCGGCGTTGCTTATCAGGCCTATCTCAAGGGGCGCTATTTCTGGAATAAACGCTCAGTAGAAAACTTGAGGAAAGGGATCGAGTGCTTTAGAGAGGCAATTGCGATCGATAAGAACTATGCGCTCGCCCATTCGGGTTTGGCCGACTCATATCTGATGCTCATTAACTATGGCGGTATGACATCAAAAGAAGGGGCCCCGCTGGCAAAGGCCGCAACGCTAAAAGCGCTGGAGATTGATCCCCAGCTTGGCGAAGCTCATGCTTCATGGGGATACATCAATGCAGCATTTGAAGGCTGGAACTGGACTGCGTGCGAAAAGGAATTTAAGCGAGCCATTGAACTGAATCCGGCCGACCTCACGCCGCGTCACTGGTATGCCATTCTACTGACGATTCTGGGACGCTGGGATCAGGCTCTCGAGGAGCTCGAGAAGGCTCAGCAACCCTTATCCCTGATTCTTGGAGCCGTCAAAGGTTGGACATTGTACTTCATGCGACGTTACGAAGATGCGCGTCTCGAATTGCTGAAGACCCTGGATCTCGAACCAAACTACCAGCTCGTGCATCTTTATCTGGCGCGAGTAAGTGTCTTGCAAGGAAGAACAAGGGAAGCTGTTGGAGGATTCAAAAAAGCGCTTTCGCTATCGAGAAATGGAGCGACCCTCGCTGAGATCGCTCATGCCCTCGCAAGTGCAGGACAGAAGAAAGATGCTCTTCAATTGTTACTAAAAATACTGGAGGAATCAGAAAACCCTATTTCTGATTACTACCTGGCACTGGTGTATTCCGGGCTGGGAAACAGCGACAGTGCATTTGCTTGCCTCGAAAAGGCCTACGAAGAACGTGAGCTGTCAATTATGTGGCTTAAACCCGAGCCCCGGTTCGACCCCATTAGAGCTGATGCCCGGTATGCGTCTCTTTTGAAGCGGATGGGACTTTGAAAGAAGGTTGGAAGAGCGCTGAAGGACACTTGAAAATGCGCGCACTCGCTAATGGAACTGAATTGTTCTACCTCATAGAAGGAACTGGTGGAGTGGGGCCCCCGCTGTTTCTAACACACGGTCCAGGATTCGACCATACCTTTTTTCGGCCCTGGCTTGACCCGCTGAGTCAGCGGCGTCAAGTCATCTTTTGGGACAGCAGGGGATGCGGGCTGTCGTCGCGGTCAACCGAACTGGCGGGAACAACTCTTGACACACTGGCAGAGGACGTAGATGCGTTACGATCCCACCTGGGACTTGGCAGAATTGTTCTACACGGTCATTCCTTTGGCGGGTTCATAGTATTGGCGTACGCCCTCAAACACCCCCAAAATCTGGCTGGCTTAATTTTGGACTGCGCCGTTCCCGCCTTTGATTATCAACCCCTAATGACGAGCAATCTCGTCGCGCGAGGCACTGTCGAGCAAGTGCAGCAGGTGACGAAGGCCTTTGAAGGACAGATTGCGAGCGACAACGGACTCCGAGAAGTCTGGGAACTGGTGTTGCCCCTCTATTTTCATCGCGATCATGCAAAACCTGAAACTCAATTGTTCGAGCAGATGAAATTCAGCGTCGCTGTAATGAATCACTTCTTAACCTTGATTCCGACACTGAATATGATCGATCAGCTTCACAAAGTTTTAACTCCTACACTTGTACTGGGAGGACGAGATGACTGGATCTGTCCGCCAACCGCCGGCGCCGAGCGATTGCATGCGGGACTAAAGAATTCGCAACTAAAAGTCTTCGAATACAGCGGGCACTTTCCGTTTATTGAAGAACAAGAAAACTATTTGCAAACGGTTGCGAAGTGGTTAGATTCGTTGCAGTAGCGCAGGCCGAAGTTATCTTCAAAAGTTCAGCTTTAACCCAAATTGTATTTGCCGTTCGGTCGATCCCCGGGCAGTTGAGAATATCTTCCCGAACGTTGGAGAAGAAAAATCCAGATCTGGTGGGCCGAACTGCGGATGGTTTAGCAGATTGAAAATTTCTGCCCGAAACTCAATACTCCGGCCCATCGAAGTATCGCCGAATCCCATCCGCTCAGAGCCAGATCAAGATTCTCAGCCCCATCGGCGAAGATGATGTTGCGTCCAGCGTTGGCAAAACTTCCAAACGACTGTCGGACAAACGCCGAAGTGTCGAACCAACGTTCAACCGATTTTCTATGAGACGTTAGGTTCGGCTGGGCGATTAGGTTTGGCCGGCAGCTCGTGATAAATGGGCCGCTAACGCCGCAGGGATCCGTAAAATCCCTCACTGTTAAAGGCACGCCGCTTGAGACAATTAGGATTGGACTGACAATCCATCCTCCAACAACCTTATCGACCGCGCCCTGTCGATTGAGAAACATCTTCCCTGCGCCAAACGGCAACTCAAAAACTCCACTTAATGTGAATCGATGGCGCATGTCAAACGAGGACAGCCCACGATCGGCTGCGAGGTTATTTGCATCCTCTGCGACGGCCGGGTCGATCGGAGAGCCTGAACCAGAATGATACTGAGACGCCAGATCAATCGATTTTGAAAGGGTGTAGCCCGCCAGAAATGTGTAGCCGCCGCTGAATCTCTTGCTGATGCTCCCCTGGAGGCTGTGATAATTTGAGCTGCCGTAAGTGGTAGATTGGGCAATCGTGCTGTACCCCGGATAAGGCCTGCGCAGCTCTTTATTTCCAGGTGTGGAAAGCGGATTTCCCGATTCGTCAACGCCCGGGATAAAAATCGGTTGATTGAGGTCACGAAACTGAAGCAGCTTGCGTCCAAGGGTTCCAACATATCCCACCTCGAGGACGAAATCCCGGAAGAACTGATATTGAACGTTAAGATCAAGGTGCTGCATGTAGGGTGTGCGAATATTCGGATCGGTGACTAACACCAAACCCGCTCCGGGCGGCACACAATCACCTCCACACGTGGGTGAATCCAGCAGTGCGTAACCCAGTCCGCCTGAGTCGAGTACGAGCGGAAAAGAAGCAAAGGGTGGTTGCAAGAGGTTTTCTAGCGCCAGGTTGCTTTCAATTTGGTTGAAAAACACTCCATAGCCACCTCGCAGGGCGATTCTTCCATCACCAAAAAGGTCGAAAGCGAAGCCAACTCGAGGCGCCCAATTGTTCCTATCTGGCAGGTGCGTACACTTCTCACAGAGGCCGCTCGTTCCAGCGAGAACTGTCTCAGCCAAACCGCTCTGGGGCACTCCGGGTGTAAAGGGCTTTCGGATACGCACTGTAGCCGTGAGCCCTTTGTCGTCCACGATTGTGATGTGATTGTAGCCGAACGCAAAAATTCTGATTCCTGTTCCGCGAATTTTCTGAAAATCCTGGAAACTGAGCTGGTACGTTGCCAAATTGGAAGGGATGAACCTCAATTGTATTGTCATAGATATATCTTCCGAAGGAGGTGCTCTTCGCCGAAGTCGAATGATCAATTCGAAGAATAAACTGATTTTGGCGAATCGTCTGCGACGGATTAGCCGTGAAATTAAGACTTCGCGGCGTCGCCCCGGCGTTTGGCAGCGAGCGCGCCAAAATCTGACGGGCTGCAGGACTTATGCGGCCAGGCGGAATAATGTTCCCGGGAAAGGGCAAATCTGTCAGAGGGTCAACTATGGGGTTTTGCACATGACTGAGGTTGCCATTACGTTCCTGTTCGGTGGGGACAACCGTCGAACTCGTAACGCCTTTTTCTTGCCTGAGTCCTTCATAGGAAAAAAAGAAGTAGGTTGGCCGGTTCAAGTGAAAAATCCTCGGAATTGCGAACGGCCCCCCAAAGTCCCTCCAAACTGGTTGGGCGTAGCGGCGGCGTGCGTTGCGAAAAGAAATTGCGCGCATCAAGCGCATCATTTCTCATAAACTCCCAGAGTGTCCCCCGAAAGTTGCTTGAGCCTGACTTGATGACAGCATTAACAATCGCGCCACCATTGCGCCCGAACTCAGCCGAGTACAAATTAGTCTGAATTTTGAATTCTGATAGCCCGAACCAACTACTTTTCCCAGCGTCTGCCTGAGCGCGCGTAGGTTCGAAATTTACGGTACAGAGAAGTGAACCAGTAAGCAGAGTGAAAAGAAGGTGGGAGCTTCTGCGACTTTTGATTCTCGTTCTCCGAGTATGAGTTGTATTGGAAATTTAGGAGTTCATCTTGAATTTCTTGAACAATCGACCCTTGTGGTCGTTGGGGGCTTATATACTGGATTCAGCTATTTTGGAAGTGAAAACTTTGCCGATGACTGGCCAACAGCTTATGACATGATAGTCGGGCAACTTTAAATGCGATGATCCGTTTGCCAGAGGTAAAATAAAGGCATGAAAAATACTAAACGGAAAAAAGGGGACTTGTCACCGCAAGACGGTGAAGAATTACTCAGAGCGTTGAAAGCCCGCTTTGAGAAGAACATTAACCGCCATAAAGGTCTCGAGTGGGCTAAAGTGGAAGCAAAGCTGAAAGCTAATGTTGAAAAACTATGGTCGCTAAATGAAATGGAAAGAACTGGCGGTGAACCGGATGTTGTCGGGTTTGATAAAAAGACAGGCGAATACGTTTTTTATGATTGCTCGGCCGAAAGTCCTAAAGGGCGCAGAAGTGTTTGTTACGACCGTGAAGCGCTGGAAGCAAGGAAAGAACATAAACCCGCAAACAATACTGTTGGAATGGCAGAGGCCATGGGCGTTGAGCTTTTGACGGAAGAGCAATACCGGGAGTTGCAGAAACTCGGAGAGTTCGATACGAAAACGTCGAGCTGGGTTAAAACACCTTCCGCTATAAGAAAACTCGGAGGCGCTCTCTTTTGTGATCGCCGCTACGACCATGTCTTCGTGTATCACAACGGTGCTGAGTCGTATTATGCCGCCAGGGGCTTCCGTGGTTCGCTAAGGGTTTGAATTTCGCAATAACAGCTAAATTTTGATTTGAAATAAATCTCCGGAAGAAAGAAGGAGCATTAGCGGTCCCAAATATAGCCGGGAAGCGCGGTCACAGACCCTCGCGATAAAGATAATAAGGCATTCTTCTTCTGCCTCGCCGATGGCACTGTGCTGGGCAGGAGATCTGCTGCATCAAGAAAATCCACACGAATTCGCGGTCTCTTTGTGCCTAGGACAACGGTGCTGACAGTAATCGTCGTGCTGTACCTCAGCACGGCGGCTCCCCTCGCAGGGCAATACCGCTTCGATCATTGGACCGCAGACAATGGCCTGCCGCAGAACTCCGTGCGCGACATCGTGCAAACCAAAGACGGATATTTGTGGTTCACAACGTTTGACGGGCTGGTGCGGTTTGACGGCGTGCGCTTCACCGTCTTCAACAAGAGCAACAGTCCTGGCATCGCTAGTAATCGCTTCGTCAGTCTGTTTGAAGACCGCTTCGGAGATCTGTGGGCGACTCTGGAAACGGGCGAGGCTGTCCGGCGGCATGAAGGGCGCTTCACAACCTACAGCAAAGCGCACGGTCTGCCCGGTGACCCTGTCCAGAAGCTTACAGGTGACAGCCAGGGAAATGTGATCATCTATTACCAGGACCTCAGCCTGACGAACGAGCTAAGACTTACACCCGCCTAACGTTGCGCACGTATCGCTGGTCGGATGGCAGCTTCCAGCCGGCGCCGGAACTACGCTCAGAGTTCTCATGGCCGCAGTATCGGAGAGAGGAGCTCAATCGGGGCAGGTTCAATCGAATTGTCAATGGAGATTTCTGGACCTCCACACCTGTTCGCACGGTTAGATTGCTGAAAGAAGGTGGAGTTGAGTTTTATACCGAGCAGAATGGTTTGCCGGGCACGTCTCCTGCACTAGTTTGGGGACAACCGCATCCCCTACAAGTGGTCACACGAGATAAGACAGGCCGCCTTTGGCTAACCGAACTGAAGTCAATGCAAAGTCAGCTCTTAAGCGTACAAACGCCGGAAGGGTTTGATGATGTTTTTGGCGGCTACGCCGACAACGAAGGAAATCTCTGGTTCAGCACCAGTGGCAGCGGTTTGTTTCGCGCGCGACGCCAGGCGGTCACGCCCTATGGAAAAGCGCAGGGACAAAACTTCAGCGAGATCTATCCACTGCTCGAAACCCGCGACGGTGCGCTCTGGATCGGCGCGTATGGTGAAGGCGTGTTCAGACTCAAGGATGGCTCTTTCACTCAATATTCGGCTCCCAAAAACCAAGGGCTCGATTCATTCCTTGGATTCGTCTCGTCACTGTACGAGGACCGCGCGGGCCAGTTGTGGATCAACGGCATATGGCGTTTTTCCGACGGCCAGTTTGTCCATGGACCATGGACTCAAGCACTACTTGAGCAAGTGCTCGGTTACATCTGGACCATGTACGAAGATCGCGAAGGGGCTTACTGGTTCGGAACGGAACGGGGCGTCGTGCGCTACCTAAATGGCGCGCTCATGAAGTTCACCACCAATGAGGGTCTGGCGGGTAACGACACCAAAGTCATCATCGAAGACGTGCGGGGTGGGCTTTGGCTGGGCAGCTACGGAGGACTGACACATTACAAGGACGGCAAGTTCACCGCCTGGACCGAAAAAGACGGGCTGCCAGGTCACACCGTGCGAGCGCTGAAACAGGACAGCGATGGCACCCTATGGATAGGCACGTATGACAGCGGACTGGGACGGTTCAAAGATGGGCGCTTCACGCGTTACACCACCAAGGAAGGTCTCTTTGACAACGGGGTCTTTCAAATCCTAAAAGATGATTCAGGCTGGTTTTGGATGAGCAGTAATCGCGGTATCTTTCGCGTGCGCAAGCAGGAGTTGGACGACTTTGCGGATGGCTGGCTCAAGGCCATCAACTGTCTGGCTTACAACAAAGAAGACGGGATGCCTAGCACCGAATGCAATGGCGGCCGCTGGCCCGCCGGCGTCAAAACCCGCGATGGCAAACTCTGGTTTCCGACCATGGGCGGCGTGGCGATGATCGATCCCGCCGGCATAAAAACTAATCCTCAACCGCCTCCGGTGGTGATTGAAGAGATGCGCATTAACAATGAGCATGCGCCCGTTGCTGAGTGGGACGCCGCACTACG
>Ga0187892_10011385_pt1 | contig 10929 bp, 9 predicted proteins | sample MA1701073metaG_FD_139345 | JGI IMG/M metagenome (GOLD analysis project Ga0187892, IMG submission 139345) | Bio-ooze microbial communities from a basaltic lava cave in the Kipuka Kanohina Cave System on the Island of Hawaii, USA - MA170107-3 metaG ... | reverse complement strand
GTATCTCCTTTGCCCAGGGAGCGCTACTTTTGCCGGTGCGTACGGCGTACGACCAGGACGTGGCTTGCGAGCACATCGACGCGTATGCGCGGCAGCACGGAACCATCCGCGTTGAGATCGGCCGCAAACTCTTCACGGTGCTCTATGGACAGGACCACGACGCCCGAGACAACTGCGCGGCATGCCAACGGCTGCTGGACTCCAACATTCGCGCTCTCAACGGGCGAGTCCTGTGCGTCCGTTGTGCCCTGGCGGAACGCTGATCAGAGGGGGAGGGGGGATGCCCACGACTGACCGCAAGCCGCCCCGCTGGGCGCGTAGCGTCTGCGAGGACGAGCTTTTCGTCGTCACGCGCGATTTGGCGAGAACGCTCACCGAAGCGCCCATCCCCCCTGGCGATAGACTGGCAACTCCGACGCGTCCGATCTCAGCAGAGACCTATTTCCGCCGCCTAAGCCAACTCGTTGATCGCCTGACCGCGGGCTCGCATTGTGGCATCGTCTCGCACCGCGACGTGACGGCTCTGTCGTTGCATATCCGCAAGTATCCGGGCGCCTATGCCGACCTCGGTGCACACGCATCCGCGGCGGCGACGATTCGCTGGCTGCACGGACTGGCTGCCGAGCTGCAAGCAGCGCGCGGACCGGGCGAGCCGTTCACGCAACTGGAACGCGCCGCCCAGCTGTTCGCCACGATCGCCGACATCATCGACGCCTCACGACGCCGTCGGGCCACTCGAGCGGGCACGGGGTGACGCTTATTGATTGTTGCGTGCGACCTACAAACTCCCAAGCTCCAAGCTCGAAACAAATCCCAAATCGAAAGTTCCAAGAACGGAAACCTGCTCGGGTCGCTTCCCGCCCTTGAGATGCGAGCTTGTTTCAGGATTTCGAGGTTGGAGTTTTGGACTTTCGCTCCCGCCCACCGTGCCGCAATCTCCCCTTCGAGCCACAAACGTTGCTGCGGACCGTCAGCAAACTATGCGGCACGACCTGCGGCCGCCTCTTTGGCTGGCAACGGCTCTGGGACCTCTACCTCACGAGACATGCGCTCCGGAATCTGCACCGCCGCATCCCTGAAGCTCGTCAGAACCACGCTCGCACCATCCGCAGTGAGCTGGCCTGTCAATTTGGATGTCTCGCCGTTGGTCCCGGGGCGCAAGATCCAAATCCGGACCGAGGGGAATTCGGCATGAATGCGTTTGCACAAGTAGCGCGCATGACTCAGACCGCCCGGCGGAAGGGCGCTGATGCAGACAACGTCAGGGGCGCGCTCGGCGATCTTGCGAAGCAACTCCGACGCCAGCGTTGCAGTCGACAGTCGCTCCAGCACCCAGCCCGGCCCAAGAACGTGGCTCAACATCTCGAGACCGACTTCGTCTGGCGTATTGCGGGCCGGCACCGCTAGTACGGTGCTCGAACCCGTCGCGTCGGGCGACGCCGGTCGCGCCGCGGCTCCATCATGAGCGTAGTGACGTACGAGGTCGAGAATCGTCTGTGTGACGAATTGATATTCGGCGGGCGATGTCTCGTCTTGCAGATAGTCGCGCTGGGCACGCACCAGCGCTGGCACGATAATGCGATCGAAGACCTCGGGAGGAGATTGCTCAGTGAGCTGCTGACTGATGATCTCACTTGCCTCGTCCTCGTCCCCGGCCAGCAACCGCTGGTAGAGGCTGACATCCGCTTCCAGTGGCGGCTCGTCGCCCAGGATGATCGCGAAGAATTGCAGCTCGGGGAAGTGTTTGCCAATTGCCGCCAAGGAAACCGTCAGTGGTGCGGACAACAGTAGACCGACCGGTCCCCACAACCACGTCCAGAACATGGCTGAGACCAGCAGGGCAAGCGACGAAACCCCCGTATGGGTACCAATCACCACAGGCTCGACGATGTTGGCGGTGATCGCATCGAGAGCCAGGAAAAGTGCGACCGTCTCTAACGCCGGCCACCAACTCTGCGAGCTCACCAAGGCAAGGGCCGTTGGCATCAACAATGCCAATAACGAGCCAAGATACGGTACAAAGCGCAACAGCGCCGCGGTCACACCCCAGACCAACGCGTATGGCACGCCGATCAAGAGGAGGCCGACGGTCACGCAGACCCCAAAGCCGGCGTTGATGACGGATTGCACGAACAGAAAGCGACTGATCCGCTGCGCCACTTCATCCAATGCTCTCGTCGTGATCGTCATGTTGCCTGGGCCGATGAGACGAATCAGGCGATTGCGAATGTCTTCGCGTTGCACGAGGACAAAACACACGAGGATCAATACGATGCCGCCCATGGCGATAGGGCCGAGAACCGGCTCGAGAATGAGGCGGAGCCGTTCAAGGTCGCTCGGGATCTTGTCCACGACGGCAACGGGCTGAGCAATTGGACTAGGATGCGCGGCGGGTCCCGGCCCGGGCTTCGAAGCTTTGGATTCCTCGCGTTCGAGCTCTTCGGCAACTTGGCTTACCGTCGTCTCGATCTGGCCGATCGCGAGTCTCCGGGTCTCCCGCAGCGTTGCCACCTTGGCTTTCATGATCGCGGCGTACTCCGGCATGTGCGTCGCGAGATCATCGAGTTGGCGCGACAACGCATAGCCGAATGTGCCAATCAGCATCAGTACGACGAGGAGGACTGCGGCAACGCTCGGGATGCGCGGGAGTCCAATGCGCTCGAGTGCCGCAACCGGCGGCGCCAACACGAAACCCACCATCGCCGCCAGGGCAAGCGGGACGATCACCGCGTCGGCAAGCGACAGCGCCGCAACCAAGAAAACGCCAGCTGCCAAGTACAGCAGCGGGCGGGGCGGCAGCGACAGCAATGTGTTCGAGCGCGGCATCACCAGCCCGCATCATCACCGGTGCGCCGGACAGTGGTTTCGCAGCGCCAAGATCCAGTGTCGTGCAGCCGAAGTGCCCACAAAACCCCCTTCCCCAACCCTTCCCCCGTTGCCGGAGTTGGCAACAGGGGAAGGGGGACAAACACTGACACAGGCTCCATTTGTTCCCCTCCCCTGTTGCCACGTCCGGCAACGGGGGAGGGCCAGGGAGGGGGCTCGACGTGTGGTAGGAACTTACGAGATATCACGCTAGAGGATCTCATCACGCGACTGCTGAGCACGCGCCGCCCCAATCGCGGTTTTGACGTCCTTCTCCTCTTCGGGCGGCGGCAGGACGGCCGGCATGCCGAGCGAGGTGATCCACAACTCTCGGGACCACCCTTTGGTGTCGTACAGATGCTCATCCTCTTCGTCCTCGACCTCATTGCTGTCTGACGTTGGGTAATCCGGTCGCGCTCATGTGTTGAGCAAAGGAGGGACCACCACCCCGGCTGACGAAGAGTGGGCGGTGCGCACACGCAAGGCTGGATGCTAGGCCCCTCTATCAGCAAGGCTTACAGAATGCGGCAAAAGCTACTCGGCATGGTCACTGAAAATCAGCTTCATGCTCCCAAAACGTGCAGGATGCGCCCACCATAGGACTCGGCTCGCAAGTTGCTTCGTTGAAGTTTGGGGCTCACAGGGCTCGACGTGGAAGAATGCCGAGAGCGTAGGAGGCGTACGATGAAAACAATGAAAACTGGGGTGGCGCTGGCAATAGCGATTTCGGGCCTGACCTTGATTGGGTGTCCCGAGAAGAAGGGGCCAGTGCAGAAGGCTGGAGAAGCGGTCGACGACGCGGCAGAAAAGGTCGGTGACGCCATCGATCCGAAGGGGCCGGCCGAAAAGGTTGGTCGGGAGATCGATAAGGCAGTCGACGACTGACAAATCCTAGAACCCAGAACTCAGACGCAGAACGCCACCGAGCACGGAACACGGACTGCAGCGCAGCACCGCTAGAGTTTGGTGTCAGCGCCTCCGAGTTCCGTGCTCTCCCTCCTCCAAAGGGCTGTCGATTTCGGTCGGCCCGGTTCGACAACAGAACGGGGTCGCACGTAAATGGGACCTCCCGAGGAGGTGCGCGATGAAGTTCATGCTGATGGGGCTCGAGGCACGCGGCGAGTGGGAGGGGCTCCCGCAGGCGGAGAAAGACGCACGGGTAGGCCGCCATCGGCAGGCGCTGCAAAACCTAGTCATGGAGCGCGGTGCGGGCAGCGACAGTCAGCTACTGGTGACTTCGGTAGGGCTTGGACCAGCCGCGCACACCACCACCATCCGGTTTCGCAGCGGTATGCCGTCTATTACCGACGGTCCGTTCGCCGAGACTAAGGAGTACCTCGCAGGCTTCGACGTCATCGACTTCAACAACCGCGGCGAAGCGATCGAGTTTTGCAAACAGGTCAGCACCCATGATGGCCACATCTCGGAGATCCGGTCGGTGCACTCGCATCGGTGGATTTACCATGGCGCCAACCGTGGTGACGTGACAAAGTTTGCGTTGCTGATCATCGGCAACGAAGCGTCTATGAGTCAGCTGCCGGAGGAGGAGCTCGAGCGCGGCGCACAGCACCACGGCGACGCTGCGCTCGAGTACATTACAGCACGAGGGCTCGTACGCGGAGAATCGCTGTCCTGGTGTGGGGTCCGGCTGCGGCGCACGAGCGAGGCCTCGACATTGCGTTGGACCGGCGGCAAGCCAGTGGTGGCTGACGGCCCGTTTGCCGAGACCAAGGAGGTCATCGGCGGAGTGTGTCTCATCGACTGCGCCTCGAAGGCCGAAGCCGTTCAGTGGGCACAGAAGCTCGCCTACAAGGATCGCGACGTCATCGAGGTGCGGCCGGTCGAGTCGATGTGGTGGATCTACTACGGTTGAGAGCTCTGAGAGCGTCTTCGCCGCACGCACTTCGCCTCGCGCGTTCGACTGTGCCACCCATGGCGAAGCCGTCACCCATGGCCCGCCTCGCCCGCACGCCTTCCGCTTTCGACTCCAATGTCGGCCCGTTCTACCTCTACACCTTCCTGATGGACCTCTCGCTCACCGCGCCGATCTGGGTGCTGTACCTGCGCGATGAACGTGGCCTTTCACTCGCTCAAATCACGCTCCTCGAGGTTCCACTGTTCCTCCTCATCGTGTTCGCCGAAGTTCCCACCGGTGCCGTCGCCGACCGATTCGGCCGCCGGTTCTCCCTGCTGCTGAGCAGCGCGATACTGGCACTGGCGCTCTTCGTCTATGGGATAGCGACGAGCTACCTAGTCATCCTGGTCTCAAACCTCGTGTGGGGGCTGGCGTTTACGTTCCGCTCCGGGGCTGACACGGCACTGTTGTACGACAGCCTCAAGGAGGCCGATCGCGAAGACGACTTTCAAACCATCAACGGCCGTTGTTGGGCGCTGCGTTCCGCTGCGATGCTCGCGGGACTGCTGCTCGGCGCGCCCATCGCGGCAGCGACGAGTTATAGTGTCGCCATTATCCTCCACGGGCTTCTCGCCGCCACCGCCGTTCCGGTGGCGTTGTTGATGCGCGAACCCCACCGCGCGCGGGAACCGCACCACGAGCCCTATCTTCGAACATTGGTGGTCGGCGTGCGGGACGCCTGGCGTTGGCCTCCGTTGCGGTACATCTTTCTCTTTTCCGGCATCATCGGCGCGAGCGCCGCGGGTCCGCTCCTGCTGCTGCAGCAACCCTGGCTGGCAGCTCACGGTGTTGCGACCGGCGACCTGGGCTTTTGGCAGGCACCCGTTCAAGCCGCCGAGATCCTTGGCGCGCTCGCAGCCGGTTGGCTCCTCTGGCGATTGGGCGAACGCGCGGGGTTCTTGGTGCTTCCAGCGACGATGTTCCTGTGTACGGCCGCGCTGTCGACGATCGGCTCCGCGTGGGTCGCAGTAGGATTCCTGGGTATCGCCCTGGGGCGGGGAATGCACAATCCTCTTCTTGCCAGTTACGTCAATCGCCGCATCGAAAGCCGCCGGCGCGCCACGGTGCTGTCGATGCAAAGCGTCATGGGTAACGTGGCCATGGCAACCCTGTGGCCGCTTGCTGGTGTGATCGCGGACGGGTGGGGATTACAAACCGCATTTTTGATGTACGCCGTCGTCGCCCTTGGTTTGGGCGGCGGCACCTTGGTGTTGTGGTACCGCGCCGAACGGACTTACACCGCGTGTGATGGCGCCGCCACGCCGGCGGTCACGTCAATCTCATCCTGAAGAAGCCGATGATCTCATCGACCGCCTGGCGGGTCGGCTGGTCGTGCTCGTCGATCAGGTGTGACGTCACGACGCTGTGGGGATTCTTCATCGGTGCATTCGGATTGGCGGCGGTGTCGGGCAAGACACGCGCCTGGAAACGGTCACCCAACGCCTGCTGGTAGGCCGCAAAGCGCTCTGCACGGCAAAAGCTATCGCCCGCAAAGCGATACGCCAACACGGTAAGATCCTCACGATCGAGCCGCTCTTTGACCGCTCGGAGCTCGTCGGGCGCGATGTGCATCCCGCCCTTGTTCAGGATTGGCAGGGACGGCTGCGATAGCACCGGCGCCAGCATCGCCGGTTCGAGCATCATTGCAAGCGCGAAGTTGCCAGTGAAGCACATGCCGATTGCGCCGACTCCCTTGCCGCCACACAGGGGATACGCATGGGCCGCGAGCGCCCGCAGCCACTGCGTGACAGGACTCGACGCATTGGCCGCAAAAGCGCGGAATTCGGCACTGATGCACCCCTTGAGCATCGAGCTGAGTCCGTAGCCGAGGGAAACTGGACGTCCCGGAGTCCCAAAGAGATTGGGCATCCATACGGTGAAGCCCGCGTCGCGGATCCACCGTGCGAAGCGCGCGACGTGCGGGTAGATGCCCGGGATTTCGGTCATGACAATGACCGCCGGGCCGCTCCCGGCCACGAAGACGAGCTTGGTCTTGCCGTCGAGCGTGATCTGTCGACGTTCGAAGTCCTCGAGCGCATCCGGTTTCGTGAGATCGGTTTCTGCCATACCGTCGCATCACCTCCGGCGCGCTACCGTATCGAACGTCACCCCCGGTTGCCAACCTCCGTCGGCAAGAGCTCCACTCGGGACGCGAGTATAGCGTCAGGTCAGGACGCTTTACAGATCAGCTTGAGCCGCGAACGTTGCAACTGCGCGCGCGGAATACTGTAGTCCGCCGAGCGTGTCCGCATTTCCACCGCACGGCGCCCGTTTCGTCGGACCGGGGGCACGGTGATGCGGAACGGCGGGCTGCAGAAGCCGCGCTGAGTTGGACTCAGCGGCGGCGCGTAGTCCGGCGAGGAGGGGTTGTTAGGATCGCGTAGATGCTGCAGAGCGCTCTGCAAGGCACTGAGGTCGGCCGCCAGGATGTCGCGGTCTAACGGATTTCGCGCACCTTCGGGCCGCGGAGCGAGGACGGTCACGGCGCTGACGCCGTTCGGAATGCATGCGGGAAGCTCCGGCCGCAGGTTGTTCAAGCACACTTCGACCTCGAAACCACAGCGGCCGGCAACCGGATCGAGGTCGCATGTCGGGTCGCCATCGGTGCACATCTGCAAAGCACTCGGCAATCCAAATCGATCGAGCCCGTTGGCAGGATTGCGGACATACCAGCCCACTTGGCAGCCGGCGCGATCGCGGGACGGGACGCGATAGCCGCCACGAATAGGGGCTGGGCGTGGGGTCGGCGTCGAGGTCGGTATGGGTGACGCGGTCCGAGTCGGCGATCGCGTTGCTGTCTGCGTCGGGTCAGGTGTCAGCGGCACGCACGGGCACGCCGCGATGCAGGTGGAGCGAGCCTCGTTCACGCAGATAGAATCCCAGCTCACATCGCAACAGTACGGGTCGAGGTCGCAGACGCAGCTTTGGCAGGCGACAGTTCCGCACCCGCCGTCGGGTTGTGTAGCGCAACAGTCGCCGCTTCCGGGAGTTGGAACCCCCGACGTAGTCGTTGGAGGGGCCCCGGGGGTCGGCGTAAGGACCGGACTCACGGTTCCAGCAAACAGGCGGACTGTGTTCATTGTATCGGCAATCGTTGGCTGGTCGCATATGGTGTACGCGCCGGCCAATCCGCCATCTGCGCTGATCAGCGTACCCATAGGACTACACGCGAATCGCGAGCCGGCTACCGGGTATGGACCGATATTGAATTCAGGGAAGTCGTTGGCGTTCTCGACGACGGCGCTCGCCCTCGCCGTCGTGAACGGCACGGTTTGCGGAACGCCACGCGAGGCGGGTGGATCGGCATCCGTGCAGAACGGTACTGGCGTGGTGCAGGATCCAACTCGCGTTCCGACCCTGATAGTGTGCAGGAGGATTGCCGAACCAGCTGGGCCCGCACCACCCAGATTCACGACCGGCGTGCGGGGCTGCCCGCCGGCATCACCGTTGCAATCCTGGCTGATGTGAACGTTGACGGCATCGAGGCCGTTGCAACCGATCACGCCCGAGGCGGTGTTGCCGGGGCCGTGCACCGTCGCGCACGGCTTGGCCGCGGGACAGACAGCCGCATTGAAGGTACAATCAGTCGCCAGGGATCCGTTAGGCTCACGAGCCATTCCGCCGCAGGTTCTTGCGTCGGCGCCACGGATGCACGCGCACGCGATGGTGCTGACCGGGATGGCCGGGAACTGGATTGATGCAGCTTTGACGACCACCGGAATCGCGGCATGCGGGTCGTCGGCGCGCGCTCGGCCAAGCGTCAGTACTTGGCTCCCGCTTAGCGGAAGCGGCAACATCGGAATGATCTCGCCGTAGATGACCAGGCCGCTGGTGCCGACCTGAATGTCACTGCCGACGACGACGCCAGGCGTCAGCGCAAACGGAACATCAGATTCGGCCGTGCAATTCGCCGCACATCCGTCGCCGCCATACGGCTTGCAGTGGATGCAGGTGTTTCCCGGACATTCCACATCGGTCGTGCAGCCCGTCAGCATGCTCGACCCACCGGCGCAGACGCCGTCACCAACGCAGTCGCCCTCACTCGTGCACGGCACTCCAGCCGTCACACCCCCAACACAGAGCCCGCCGTCGTCACAGTCCTCGAGCCCTTCCACGGTGCCGTCGCCGCAGACCGGCTGTGCCGACGCCTGCCCCCCAACGAGCAACGCCGCAGCACACAGCGCTGTGAGAACAAATCGGAGACCGGCACGGAACCCGCGTCGGTCTCCACGATTGCAAAAATCCCTTTTTTCGTTGCCGCCCATGGTATTGGCTGGTAGTCGACGCGAGCGGCATTTGTCAAGTAATAACGCACGCCTTCCCGCGCGATGCTTCTGGCAATGCCGGCGGAGCCGCGGGTCCCCACTACGCCCGCCGGAGCCGCTGCCCACAATGTGGACGGCGACACAGCGACAGTGCTCTGCCCTGCCACTCACCTCGCAATGTGCGAACTCGCCGTCCACAATGTGGACAGCCGCCAGAACGATCCCGCCGCAGGCGACGTACGCGCATTCAGAACCGTAAGTCAAAACCCTCAAAAACCCGCAGACTGAAAACAGCCCAACCCAGCTGACATCTTTAACTGCTAATGACCCGGACTTGTGTAAGTGTCAGCAACAGTAATAACGCACGCCTGATACGTTCAGCCTGGCGTGCGCTCGAAGGCCGGCACGCCGTCGGGAATGTGATGGAAGCTCTGCTTGTCGATGGTGAAGATCACCATCTGCGGGTTGCCGAAGACGGCGGGGTCATCGAACGTACCCACCTTGAGGAGGACGACGCCGGGCACGGCGGGCGATCGCGCCAGCAGGTGCGTGCCGCACTGCGGACAGAATTCGCGCGTAACGGGGTTGGGAAGATCGCTGCGTTTGAACTGCTGCGGTTTGCCCTGGGTATAGGTGAACCCCGATTCCCCCATGCCCATGACCACGTTGGGATGCCCGCCTGAAATATATTGGCATTCGCGGCAATAGCATTGGCCCTTGAAGATCGGGTCGCCTTTGGCCTGATAACGCACCGCACCGCAATAACATCTGCCTTGAATGTCCATACGATCCCTCCTCGTGAATCGAACTATGCGCCGGTGCCGTGGCTAGAACAATCCATGCTGGGGCAAACAGGCTGAACGCCTCCAACGGGTTTGCGCGGCGATTCATCTTCCGTCCGACGCCCGTCGTTGTGAGATCGTCCGGCGTAGGGCGTCTGGCGTAGGGTGTATTCGGGCCCAGGGTTCGACGCGTCGTGCTCGTGCACCTCCTCGTACCCGCAGCCGATCCCGAGGAAATGGGTGTCTTGCACTGCGACGCAAGTGGAGCAGGATGCGAAGTGTCGCAAGCAGGGTCCGCGATCGGAGGAGTGGCTACATGTCGAAGATGCGCGCCGTACAAGTTCCTCGACCCAACGGACCGTTCGAGGTCGTCGAGCGTGAGATCCCCGAGCCCGGTCCCGGCGCCGTGCGCATCAAGGTCGAAGCGTGCGGAATCTGCCACAGCGACTCGTTCACCAAGCTCGGTCTGTTTCCAGGGCTTCAGTACCCGCGTGTTCCAGGACACGAGATCGCCGGGACGATCGATGCGATTGGCAGCGGCGTCGCCGGGTGGCAACCCGGCGAGCGCGTGGGTGTCGGGTGGCACGGAGGACATTGCGGCTACTGCCTGTCGTGCCGACGCGGCGACTTCGTCACCTGTCGTGTCGCTGCACAAATTCCCGGTATCACCTACGACGGCGGCTATGCGGATTTCATGCTGGCTCCGGCAAGCGCGCTGGCACACGTTCCCGCAGAGCTCTCAGCCCTCGAAGCCGGACCGTTGATGTGCGCCGGCATCACGACCTTCAACGCCCTCCGCCACAGCGGCGCGCGTCCCGGCGACCTCGTTGCCATACTCGGGATCGGCGGACTCGGCCACCTCGCCGTTCAGTTCGCCGCCAGGATGGGGTTCGACACGGTCGCCATCGCGCGCGGCAGAGACAAGGAAGCATTGGCGCGCCAGCTCGGAGCGCGGCAGTACATTGATTCCCAGTCGCAGGATGCGGCGGCGGAGCTCGGCAAGCTGGGCGGGGCAAGGATGATCGTCGCCACGGTCACCAACGCCAAGGCAATGAGCGCCCTGCTCGGCGGCCTCGACATCGACGGCAAACTGATCGTCTTG
>Ga0187892_10011384_pt1 | contig 10930 bp, 8 predicted proteins | sample MA1701073metaG_FD_139345 | JGI IMG/M metagenome (GOLD analysis project Ga0187892, IMG submission 139345) | Bio-ooze microbial communities from a basaltic lava cave in the Kipuka Kanohina Cave System on the Island of Hawaii, USA - MA170107-3 metaG ... | reverse complement strand
GGCGACTCAACGGGCCGAAGAGGTTAGGACAAGTGATTGAAGGAGTTCGTTTCGCAGATGGAGTCGAACATCAGGCCGCCGCTTGATTCTCGCGGCCATACACAACTCTTGCGCATAGCTCGCGGACTGGGGGATGGTGCACTCCCAACAACTTCGACGCGATGGTTGTCGTCATGGGGGTCGCGTTCGTCTGCACGGGTTGCTGTTCCCTGCGGGTCCCGCCGCCTGAGGACGACGCCGCACCGGTTGTTGCTGTGATCAACATGAAAGGAAGTGTTGACCAGTCCGAGGTTTCGTCTACGTCGACGATCAAGGATGTCAAGGCTACGAAGGGCACGACAGTCGTTATTTGGGGGAAAGCGCAGAACAGCGAAGGCGGTGTGCAGCACTTTTCGCTTGCGGTCAAAGACGGCGCAAAGACTCTGTATGACGTGGCAATGACAACCGCACCCGATGCGAACGGCGAGGTCTCCGAAACGGTGTTCATTGCGGGATCGAACGGAGCCGGTGGGATCGGCAATCAGCAATTGGCGTTTCCGGTGATCTCGGGTCCAATCACTGTCACCGCCAATGCCGTCAATTTCAACCAGATGGCTTCGTCGCTAACCGTAACATACGTGCCAACCTGCCCGATCTCTTCGTGCGATGCTCGAGGAGCGACTCTCGACGAGGAAACATGCTCTTGTCGATGCCCGTCTGGTTTGCCGCCGTGTGATGGCGTGCAAGGCGGTGCGTGCTGCGAGCTGGAGGGCCTCCATTGTTGCCCAAACGAAGGCTGCCTTCCGCAGTGGCAGGACTGCTGCAGAAAAGCTTGCACATTTAGCGGAAAGTGCTGTGGCTCCTACTGCTGTCAGCGCGATCAAACGTGTTGTCAGGGCGGCTGTTGTCCCGCAGGTTACTACTGCTGCGGCGATTTTTGCTGTCCAGAGTGAACTCCTAGGGGACAAGATGATACGAGCGCACTGCATCGACAGGGCGCAGCTAGAACCTTGCCTTGCCGCACAGGGAGCGCATTCAGCACGACGTCGGAGGTTCCAATGGCGTGTACGCCGCTGGCAATTGACATCGGACTTTTCTACACCGCGAACCCGTGGGAGCAGACACCCTCCAAAAGCTTTGACGCGAAGACGGTCACACTCACCACCGCGGGCCCTAACCCCGGTATCCTCGTTCAGAAGGGCACCCAAAACCTGTTTCACCACAACTGCTGAATCGGACGCTCTCGTACGGTGTGCTGGGGAACAAATACCTCGTGATCCTTGATGAGGAGACGGGCGCGGGACCTATCACACGGCGTGTTTCACTCGTAGACTTCGCGACTATGACAGAGGTGCCCATTTTGAGCGTGCTTTCGAGCTCAACCGTTTCCCCTCCAGTCGTGAATCAAAGCGCAGGAACCGGAAGCGTGTTTCTCGCCTACGGCTCGGACGGCACACAGTTGAGCAGCGTGGGCATCTACCGCAGTGACAACGGCGCCGTGCTCTGTCCCCTGGGGTTCACCATCATCCCGACAGGGCAAACAATCGGCGAAGCGACATCGACGCAGTTGATCATCCACTACTCGACCGGCGCCACGAGCCACCAGAAGGCTTGCCCGCGGCCGCTGGGCAAATGCACGATCACGCCGGCGTCTCAGACGTTCCCTAATGTCTTTGTCGGTGGCTGTCCCTTCACACCGCCGACCAAGCAATTCGTCATTAAGAACACCGGGACCGATTGCCTGGACGTCAATCCGATTTCCGGAGCTGGTCCGTTCTCCATACAGTCGACGTCTCCGACGCTGCCTGCGAAGCTCAGCCCGAACGAAGATGTCGACGTGGTTGTCGCCTTCAATCCGACAGCAACCGGTAGCTGGAACCCACAAGAGATCCCGGTCACGACGTCGCCAGCGAACGGCGACAACAAACTCGTCTTCCGAGGCACAGCTGTTACCGCCACTTTTGGTATCACCTTTAGCGGAACCGCAATTGGATTCGGTAAACAACCAGTCGGGACGTCACACAACGCAACCCTCACCATTACAAACAGTGGGCACAAGCCCATGATTGTGAGCTCCGCAGGCATCACCGCGGATGGATTTACGGTGGCGCCGTTCTCGAACAACCTCGACTGCGGAGCGAGTATCTCGGTTGCCATTCAATTCGTGCCTCCGACCGAGGGTCCGCACAATGCATCCTTTTCGGTAAGTCACAGCGCACCATCCAATCCAACGACAATCCATCTAACTGGTGAGGGCTGCATCGGGAATGCGGAGATTGTCGTACCGCCGATCGCGCCCATCGATTTTGGTCAAGTCCAGCAAGACTTCCGCACGGTGCGGTTTTTCACCGTAAGGAATAGCGGAGATGCTCCCTTGAGCTTCCAGGGGGCGATCACTGGTCCGAACGCGGCCCTCTTCGGCTTGCCGGACCCGAACGGCTCGGTGGTCAATCCACCCCAGACGCGCGTATTCACCGTCAATCCTGTCAGTCCGTGTGGCAATCTCGCATCGGGTTCCGGCGAGACAATTGTCGCCGTTGCCTTTGCGGGAAATACAGCTCCCGGCGTTGTGAATGCCACACTCACGCTGAGCGGGCACAATGCCACGAACTTCGCACCGGGCATGACTTGGGCGTTTCCCTTGGTCGCCGAGATCACGCCCCCAGTAGCTCTCGATGTCGGACTTGTCATCGATCGCTCCCATAGTATGAACCAGACCCTCGGAACCCGTGTCAAAATGGACGCGGCCATTTCCGCAAGCCAGCTCTTTGTCGAGTTGCTGCGCGCCGACCGTAATGATCGCGCCGCCGTCGTGCGCTTCAACAACGACCGCAATGTCGTTGTCCCGATGGTACTTGTTTCAACGACAAGCTCGCCGACTCAAGATCAGATCCGACAAAGGATCGACACCGACATCAAACCGGCAACCGGCCTCACGGCGATTGCCGGTGGGGCGATGATGGCAATCCATGAGGTGGAGAAACCACATCCGAACAACCCACCTATGCTCAACCGCGCGCTGGTCGTTCTCACAGACGGCATTGAGAATACAGCCTTTGAGGAACCGCCCGGAACCTGGCTCAGCATCAGGGGCGGTACGATGTATCTCCCGAATGCGACAGTCGTCACAGATACCGTAGAGACAAACGCGGCTACCTGGCCGCCAAATATCCCCATCTATGCAATTGGCGTGGGCAAAGCGGGCGAAGTCGATCCCGGTCAGCTGAACGCCCTCACTGGCGACCCGCAGCGTGTCATGTACGTCGACCAGGATCTGACGGGTACGCTCTATTTCCAACTGGAAAAGTACTACACGCAAATTTTCATGAATGTCGTTGGGATGCAGATTGTCCTTGATCCCATGTACTGGATTGCCGCCAGCGACACTCATGAAATTGAGTTCGAGGTCTTACCCGGCGATGTCAGCGCGCTGGTCGTCATCTACGACTTCAAAGGACAGCGCTTACCGTTCGTCTGCGTATCTCCTAAAGGCGAGGTACTGGACCCTGTCCTGGTCCCGCCTGGGTTTCAGGTACGCTCGGGGTACACGAGCCAGGCGCGCCTCGTTGAGTTCAAGATGCCATTGAAAGAGCCAGACCGGTACGCTGGCACGTGGCGGGTAGTGATCCGGCATGCAGGAACGGTTTGTTTCGGAAACCCAGTTCGGCTCGAGGGGCGAGGATTCCTTCCACGGGAATGCAAGCACGACGTCCGCGAGCCGTTGCTGTACGGTATTGCCATCGCTGTCGGCAGCGACTTCAGAATGCTTCCGTTCGTGACACCCGCTCCTGTCTATGTGGGAGATCCGATCCTGCTCACAGCGCTTATTTCCGAGGCAGGTCTTCCGGTAACGGGTGGAAATGTGACTGTTGAGGCGACCACGCCAGGTGGTGCGACGTACAGTGTGCCGCTCCTCGACGACGGAGCGCACGCAGATGGCGCCCCGGACGATGGAGAATACGCGCGCGTGTTCTCGCAAACCTTCGCGCCGGGAATCTATCACTTCAAGTTTCGTGCGGTTGGAATGAGTCGGGATGGCAAGGAGGTGGTACGCGAGGGGGTCCGCGACAAGCCGGTGCTGCCGCGCGGCGGAGTTGAGCAGCCCAGTGGCAGGCATCCGGAAGACCGCAAGCCGCAGGATGGCGATCGGCCGACGTCTCGCGATGACTGCTGTGAAAAGCTCCTGATCGAGCTCAAGAAACAGCGGGATCTTCTGGAAGCGCTTGCTGGCAGACCGAAACGCCCAAGAAGGTGAGGGCGCTGACGAGTAGCGGTCGACTGTCCGTTACAAGCTCCGCTGCCGACGGGGCGTTCCTCGGATGGCAACAGTAGAGAAGGAGAAATCTGAGATGAAATACTTCAGAGAAGGAGAACTGAAATGAAATGCTCCCGATTTTTAGCAGGATTGTTGGTGGCTGGTCATTTCGGTGCCGCGACGGTGTCGGCCGGCATCGCCGACACCCCGCTGCCTATCTTGATGGCGGGCGAGACCACTTTCCACCTCTATTCCGTCCCGAGCGTGATTGCGGGTGGCGGCGGGCTCCACACCTACTTCGGCTGCACATCAACCGATACGGCGACGATGCAGGTCGGCGTCGAGCTGTTCGGTTCAGTCGGTGGTGCGCCGGCAAACGACGCGGTGGCAAGTTCGCTCAGCGTCGCCCCCGGGGCGACGGTCATCTTCGGGACAGGTGCAGCGTTTGCGATTTCTGTCAATTCAACTCTGGGCACCAGCTTCAGCAAAGGTTCGGCACGCATCCTGGCCACATCGAAAAAGTTGGCGTGCACAGCGTTCCTGGCTGATCCTACGACCGGCCCGCCAGCCACAATGGTCTACCTGACGATCATCAAGAAGACGAAGCAGAAGGGCCTGTGAGGCGGACTGCGCGCGTGGCGGCCTGAGTTCAGATAAGCTTGAAATTCCTACGGTGACGCGATGGCACGGACGCAATGATCAACGGGGCGGTAACGTGCATTGTTGGAGGAACGAGCATGATATGACAGCGGACGGCTCGTTCTGTCAGCGAATTCCTGAACCGGTCCAGCAATGCAGCAATGCGAAGACATTTCGGTGGCGATCCTGTGACAGCAGAGACAAATGCGTCTCGTCTCATGGCGATACGTTATTCTAAGCAAGGCGACATTCAGCGGGCGTAGGTAGCGTTAGGGCAGATATCGATCGCGGCTAGGACGCTCAAGAAGGAGATCAAGAAACTGAAGAACGAGTAGGCACCGCGCGCAACTAGGTCCTCGCGTGCTCTCGCGTTGGTGAGCGTAACGATGCGGCCGGTAAACAAAGGAGTATGAAGCATGGCGGCAGGTCTCGAAGTCGACGACGGAAATCCCGTCTGGCTTTCCCAGGCAATCGTACCCTCCACGGACACCGTCGTGTCGCTGAGCATGCCGCCGTCGTTGGCTGCAATCCACGTGGGGTCGACCGGTGTGTCAGTCTACGTCAAAGTTGACAACATCGGGACAGTCGCGTTCGGGGTGTGCGCTTGCGCGACCCCGGTGCCTGCTTCGTGGCCTGTCGTTGTCCCCTTCGGCGGATTTTTTGTCAGCACTGCTCCGCACCCGCCCCAAACAGAGTCGAAGGCCGGTGTCACATTCACCTATCGCAACCCCACGAACCCCGCGGGCGACACGCTGAGCGGTGGAGGTGTAATGGTTTCCCTGGGCCTCGTCGTTTCGGGCAAGCGAGCATGGGCCTGGAGTCCGGACGGCAGGCTATTCGCTCACGTGTACCAAGGAAGCGGCAACGACTGGTATCTCAACGTCGTCGCGTTGCAGAACGTGACCCGCTCCGACGGAACCGTCGTTCCGAAGAACCAATCTGCGATCAAGAGCAGCGGCATTTTCGGCGGGCCCTTCGACATGACTGCCTTCGGGTGGGCAGGATCCCGTGCGGTCGTGGCAGCTGGAGTCGGTGCCACCAGCGGAATCAGCGTTCAGGTAGCGTGTCCCCTGGCGCCCCCACCAGGTGTTTGGGGGACACTGATGCCCTCGTTCCCAAACGTCGTTGACTGGACTCACCTGGTGAGTCCGTGTGAGTCCTTCGTCGCATTCGTCCCCCAAATTCTTCAGCCGACCATGACGATGGGCGCGTTCCTCATCTCGACCGTCACCGGTATGCAGACTCCCTTCCGGAAAAACAACGCTCCAACGAGCGTGACGATCAGGGGCCCCAATCCCAGCTTGACGACGACGCAGCACGCCGCAAACGGCCTCACTGTCGATGACGGGACCGGTCAGAAGTTTACGGTCGACGATCCTGAGTGCACGATGGTGCCCGGCGGAGTCATGGTGACTGTGGATCGAGTGAAAGCGAGCACGCTTCCCAGCGCGAACCTCGGGGTGAAGTCTGTGGGCAGTGCTGCGCTGTCGATTCTCCCAATCGGCGCGAGCGCGTGGGTGAAGGTGCCGAACCCAAGCGGCTGGGCCAACCAGGGCGAGACACACTGGTGTCTGCTTGCCCAAGCGTACACCGCAGACGGCACGACGATCATGCGTCCGTGGAATGGTCAGGCGGTGATGCCCCCGAGCTTTCCGCTTTCGCTGCCGAACTGCGCCCAACGCAACATCGAGATTCTACCCTGAGGTGAGAACCATGCCGCTCCACCGCTTTGCAGTGAACGTTCCCAACCCGGCAGCCAAGGATGTCGCTGTGACGCTTCTCTTGAAGCCCATGGCGCGCGCGGCACTTACCGGTCTTCGGCTGCCGATCCCGAGGGGCGAGCTGAAGGTCACGGGTGTGGGCCTAACTCTCGATCCATGCGGGGAGGCGGGAGCGCGCACGCTGAAACTCAAACTCAAGCCGAGCACTAGTGTTGAGGTCTGGGTCGTGGTGACCACCGGTTCAACCGGCCCGCGTGGGGGAGGAGCCGCGGCGTTCCATCTCGTCGACCGTCGCGCTGGTACAACGGGAGGCGTTACGGTTGTCGTCGTCGACCCGCCCTCCGTGCAACCGTCAGGATCGCTCGTGAAGCCGACCAGGCCGTGTCGGCTCGTTCTAGCTACCGCCGTCTATGCCGTTCCGTCGGGAGGCGATCCGTCATTGGCACCGTCGAAGAAGCTATTCAACAGTGATGGCGCGGTGGATCTGGTGGCGCCGATCACGAACCGCACGGAGAACCCGATCGAGGACGCGAAAGTGTACCTTGAGCACCTCGGCGGTTGCGACGCATCGTTCTCTCCGATCTGTTGGAACGCTGGTACGCTGAAACCTGGAGACGTATTCTTCGCGACTTGGCCACTTCAGTTGCGATCAGTGCTACCCGGAAGCTACGCTGCATCGATCGTTGTCGCTTCGCGGCGGGCTGATCCGACGAGGTTGGACGCGCCGATCCGGATCCTTGAAGAGTCCAAGCGGTCCTCTAATTCCGGCGCACGCCGACCCTCGACGCGACGTGCGTCAACGCGTCGCGGCACCTGAGGTTAATCGGGCGCCACCGTAACCTTCGGAACAGGCGCCGCTGTCGGAATCTCCATCAACTCAAGCCTTGGTGGCGGGTTTAGGAAAGGGTCGGCGCGGACCCTTGCAACGTCGAAGAAACTCATGACGCGGTCTCTCAGGCCGAGCTCCGGGAAGATCTGAGCTACTGGGTTGAGACCTATCGTCGCGTGCAGTGCGTGTCTTCGATCTCGCCGAAGTGATCATGCGCGATCCATCTCGCGGTATCGGGAAGCCAGGGCCCCTGCGCCATCTCGCGCCCAATACGTGGTCGCGCCGCATCACCCAGGAGCATCGCCCTCGTCTACTTGGTGCGGGCCGACCGCATCGATTTCTTACAAGCCCGCTACCATTACTGAGATGCCAAGTCGCCGCGCGGCTGGCCCATGCGACGAATCGGGCAGAACCGAAGAACTGAAGTCATGAAGGAAGTGGGCCTGCCGACCGCAGCGAGATGCGGACGCAGATTCTAGATTGACAGCGTAGCGCGGCCGGGGGTATCAAGCTCGCGAGGGAGGGGGTTCTGTTTGCCAATCGACAACACCACCGCGACTCCCGGGTTGGCCAAGACAGTCGAATGCGCCGAAACCTTGGCCGGTCAACCTACCTTCCCCATCCTCGAAGGCCTTGAGCCGCGGCCTTTTGTAGAACTCGACCTTTATGAGCTTTGGGGTCACCTGGGCATCCAGAGGGCCGAGATACCGGGGCGCCACCGTTGGTCCCGGTACGGTAGAATCGTCACCGAGCATTCGCCGGATCACGTCGGCGCTGACGTACCGATACCCCGCGAAGAGCACGGTCACCGCGACAATTACGCCTGGTTGCGTGTGACGCCGCCGCATCGCATCATGCGAGAGCGGGGGTGTATGATTCCTGCCCCGACGCTTCTGTCCGGTGCTCTGAAGTCGGCGTCATGAATAATTCTTCTTCCGTAGCCGGTGTTGTCCTTGTGTCCGTCCTTCTCGCCTGCCCCGCGCTGGGACAACTGCCGACATCAACGATAATCCCGGAACCGGCGCCGACGAACACCGAACGAGTTCATCCGGCCCTCTGCGGTGACGGGACATGGGTTCCGGCATCTGAACAATGCGACGACGGCAATCGCTTCGGGGGCGACGGGTGCGGTGCCGACTGCACCCGAGAGGTACTGGTAACGGAATCGTTTGGGCCGGTGTCCGTGCCAGTTCTCGAGCCGATCACGACAACCATCTTGCTCAAGCCCACCATCACCTACGCATTGTCGTCGTTAGGCAACATTGCGGTGCGTTCCTTCGACGTAGCGCCAACGGGAGTGGCGGGAGTATCTGGGTGCTTTCGAGGTGTGGAATGGCCCGAGGAGTTCGGCCCGGGGAATATCGGAGGGCACCCACCCCGGGGGTTGAACGCGTCACTTTCGGTGAACCTTCTGGTCGTCAGCGTTCTTCTAAAGAGCTGGTACAGCGAGGGGGATCATGGTGAGGATGGCCGCCCGTGTACCGACGACGATCCTGGCTTCGCGAACGCCGTGACGGCACCCAGAACCTTCGTGCTATCGCGGCCTCCTCAGTCGGAGGTTCACTGTTGCGGTGACTGTAATTCCAATGACGTGGTGACGGTAGATGAGATCGTCACCGTCGTGAACGCAGCACTCTACGACTGCCCCATGGTGCTCCGGTATCAGCTGAGCCAGAGCAGCACTTTCGGTTTGGTGTCCTCGCCCGGGACACCCGCTGAGACTCAGCCGCTTTCGGGCACTCTGACGTTAGTGAGAACACGACCACAACCATTCAATACCTATTTCGCCTATACGGTTGTCGACTTTGCGTTCCAGACCCCGTCAGGCCTGACGATCGGTCCCGCATCGACAGGTTTCAAGTGCTCCGGGTTCGATCTTGATGCCGGCCCCGGTTGCATCGAGAGATCCACTTTCGAGTCGGAACTTACGACAATGACGCTTTCGGCCTTCGTCGCCGATGACGAGGCGTTTTTTAGAGGCGGGACAGGCGCCGTTAGCGACCCGCCTGTGTTTGAGGGGTTGGAAATCTGCAGTGGCGCTCTATGCGAGGCTATACACGGCGGTTTTTCTGCGGGGTATGTGTTGACGATTTTCGCTGCGCAACGCTGAGCTCGTGAGAAACACCCTCTCTTGGACAGCTGCTCTCCGACCATCATGCCCTAATGGCGTTGAACGGTTGCCCGCCGGTAGCATCACGCCTCGTCCGACGGTCTCGCCGACACCGACGACGACGCCCTTGGAGAACGGATGCGGCTTTCAGCCACGAGACTTTCTGGACACCCACCTTACGGTGCGACGGAAACAATCTTCGAACTAACATGATACGACTCGTCGACACTGTCGTGCAGCGAGTGGACCGAGGTGGGTATCCAACATTCCTCTGCTCCCCGACGCTGGCGCCGCCTCGCTAGAAGTCGTTTTTGTCGATTACGTCGATCACCAGCGTCGTCGAATCATTGGAACTGTCCGTGTCGCCGCCTGGGCCCGCGGCCGTCAGGTTGACGGTGCAGCGCTGCGGTGACTTGGGATTGGGCGTTGAGAACGCAGCGCTACTCGCGGTCAGCTCCAGCTTGCCGGAGGCGTGTTTGCCTCCCGTAACGGTCGCGAAGTTCTGCGCCCCGCCGCTATCCGCATCGTAGTCGACCACACCCACCGTTGCGACCGGGCAGTCGTCACTCTGAAGGACTGTAATCAGATGTCCTGGATTCTCTGCTTCCGGCAGGATGTCTGCATTCACGACAGCGGGTTTCGCAGTCTTCAGTTTCGACGGATCGCCGTCACCGATCGACACCTTCACCGGCTTCAAGCTGGTGATCGCCGATTGGTGCATCGTCATCATCGGAGGGTCGTTCTCGTCGATTACGTTGAGCTCCATGGTGACGCTGTCGTTGCTGGGGTTGGGATCGACGTTGCCGATCTCGGTGGCGGTGGCAGTAAATGTGATCGTGCAGCGCTTCGGGGCCTTGCTGTTGAACGTCGAGAAGGCGGCGCTGGAGATGACAAGCGGGACGAGTGCTTTCGCGGTCTTGCCGCCCTCTACCAAAACAGAATCCTGTGCGCCTGCCATTTCCTTGTCGAAGTCGGGAAGGTCGTCGATCGTGCCACCCGGGCAGTCGCCGCTGGTAGCGCTGAGTTGAATCTCGTGCCCCAGGCCGAACGCCTCGGTGTCGGCATTGCGCACCTTCACCTTCAGCGTCTTGCTGACCGAGCCTGTTCCCGATCCGAGCTTTACGATGAGGGGCTTCAGGGGCAATACGACGGAGTCGTGGGGATTGGCGAACGGATAAATGAACGTGACTCCGTTCATGTCGTCGGTTCTGACGTCGGCGCAACGCATGTCGAAATGAGCAGTGGAGTACATGGTCGCGTCTTCGTCGGCGGAGTGGCCGAGTCCTATCGAATGACCGAGCTCGTGCGTGGCCACTTCTGCGAAGTTGCACGAAGTCCAGGTTGGGCACGCGCCCCAGCCGTCAGCCATGGTCAGCGAGGCGCGCAACGCCTTGTTG
>Ga0187892_10011383_pt1 | contig 10932 bp, 5 predicted proteins | sample MA1701073metaG_FD_139345 | JGI IMG/M metagenome (GOLD analysis project Ga0187892, IMG submission 139345) | Bio-ooze microbial communities from a basaltic lava cave in the Kipuka Kanohina Cave System on the Island of Hawaii, USA - MA170107-3 metaG ... | reverse complement strand
GTACGGCAGGGGATGAGAGGCCAGGGTCCGGGCGAGCCCCGGATCGAGGGGCGCGTCCTCGGCAAGCATTGCGGCGCCTTCGCGCGCGGCACGCGCCTGGTCGCGGACCTGACGGGTTACAGAGTCAACCTTGTCGGCGATCGCGGAGGGATCCAGGAGCGCGTCGGCGTAGAGTCGGTCGAAGAGCGCACCTGCTTCTGCCGAGTCGAGGACGTCGGCCGTCTTGTCGGCCCCGAACTCCTCGAGGATGACCGCGAGCTTGGCTTCCAGCACCTCGCGGACACGGTACTCGACGGTGTCTGCCAGCACCAGGTTGATGGCGCGCACCGGATGGTGCTGGCCGATGCGGTCGACTCGGCCGATCCGCTGCTCGAGGCGCATGGGGTTCCACGGGATGTCATAGTTGACGGCGACATGACAGAACTGGAGATTGAGCCCCTCGCCGCCGGCGTCGGTCGAGATCAAGACGCGCACGGGCCCGGCAAAGGTCTCCTGCGCACTCTGACGCTCGTCCAGATCCATCGAGCCGTTGAGGCAGGCCACGGAGAACCCGCGCTCCTCGAGATGGGCACGGAGCATCTCCTGCGTCGCCACGAACTCAGTGAAGAGCAGAATCTTGAGCGCCGGATCGACCTCCTCCTGCTGGAGGCGATAGACCAGGTCCAGGAGCGTCTCGGCCTTGGCGTCCGGGCCTGAAGTCTCGCACGCTCTCGCGGCGTCCAGCAGGGCCTCGACCTCGGTCCGCTCGTCCCGCAAGGCACTGATGGCCGCGCCGAAGACGGCGTCGACCTGTTCCTGGCCGTCCATGTCGGACCACTCGTCGGCGGAGAGATCGGTGTCGAAGCGGAGCTGGGCGGGCGGGGTCTGGAGTACCTCGAGGCGTCGGTCGAGCGCCGACCGGATCGCGCGCGTGCTCGATGTCACGAGACGCTGCATGAGGAGCATCAAGAAGCCAATGTGGTGGCGCTTCTCACGGCGGGCCCTGTCGTAGCCTTCTCGGACGTACTCGGTCACGGCCTCGTAGAGGGCGCGCTGGCGAGCGTGGCGCTCTTCCCAGGTGACCGGGAGGAGCCGGGTGTGCCGCGGTTGGAAAAGCGGCTGGCCGGCCGCGTCAATCGCCCGGCGCTTCTCGGTCCGGATCACGTAGGGCTGCACCCGCTCGCGCGAGATGAAAGACGGATCGGGAAAGGCGGTGCGGTCGAGCAGCGATACGAGACGATGAAACGCATCGGTCTTGCCTTGGTGCGGAGTGGCTGACAGCAGGAGCAGGTACGGTGAGGCTTCCGCGAGGCCCTCGCCCAATCTGAAGCGTGCGACGTGGTCCGTGCTGCCGCCGAGACGGTGGGACTCGTCGACGATGATCAAGTCCCACCCGGCCGCAATCAGATCGTCGAACCGCTCACGGTTGCGGGCCGCAACGTCCGTCCTGGACCAACCCCGCCGCGCGTCGACGGGCTTGACGGAGTCCAGCGGGCAGACGACCTGGTCGTAGCGCCGCCAGAGGTTCTCGTCGGGATCGAGGCGCCGATAGGAGACGAACTCGCCGGGAGTGAGGGGGTGGAAGTCCTCGTCGAAGTGGGTGCGCATCTCGGCGATCCACTGGGCAACCAGCCCCTTTGGAACGACCACGAGCGTCCGACGCACGAGCCCCCGGAGCTTGAGTTCCCGCATGATGAGGCCGGCTTCGATGGTCTTGCCGAGCCCAACCTCGTCAGCCAGGAGATACCGAATGCGGTCGCCGGCAATCGCGCGTGAGAGGGCGTGGAGCTGGTGAGGAAGGGGGATGACCGTCGATTCGATCGGAGCGAGCAGGGTATCGTGCGCGAGGGAGTCGGCGATGCGTGCGGCGGCGGCCGCGTAGACCACCCGTGCAGGGGTAGCAAGGCCTTGTTCGCCAACTGGCCGGAGCCGATCGGGCCGGACGCGGACGACCGTATCGCGCGTGGACAGCCAGACGCGGCAGATCCCCTCGCCCCAGAGATCCTGGATCCCGAGGATCCTACAGGGTTCCTGGTAGTCGTCGCTCCACGCCCAGTCGCCTGGACTCATGCGAGCTTCCAGACCGGGTCATCCTCCAGGTGGATATTGTTCACCTGAAGCCAGTGCCGCCTCCTGGTGTCCCCTGGCTTCAGCCAGGCCCTCGCCAGGCCGACCGCCAGTATTGCTGGAACGCCGCGCGCGATGCGCCTCCCAATCTCGAAGAGGAGCTTACTTCTGGGAGTCTTCTGATCGTCACGGTAGAGCCGCAGGTCTGTGACCGACAGGTCCAACGCGAACTCGTCGTCGTTCAGATGTGCCCGGATCTTGTCCCATGAATTGATCTCGAACCTCGGCGGCGTCCTGAGACGGACGCACCCCAGTGAAACTGTCCCGGCGTTCAGATTCACAACGGCGCCCTTGCCGAGGAGTTGAAGATCGTCGCCGAAGATCGAGCGAAGATCTGATGCGGCGTTGTCGGAAAGCATCTGCCAGAAGCGGTCGGCGGCGAGGTCGCGAACGAGCGACGCGTTTGCGGGCGTGAAGAGATGATCCTCGGTCTCTGGGGCGCTACCGTGATGCTGCGTTTCTCCAAGATCCACCACGGCTCCGATGTCGAACGGCCCGCCAGCTTTCACGAGCAGGCTTGTGTCCAGGCGCCGACCGGCAAGCACCGGGCGTACGTGGCCGCCGGACTTCCGGTCTATCCCGGCCACGCAAATGTGCCCGGCTTCATACGAGTCAGATGATTCACCACGATTCGCACGGGTTCGCTATCTACAGGTGGACGATCTCGAGATCGCCCCAGTGGCCGCGAAGGTACTCGAGGACGAGACGCCGGTGACACCGCTCGGCGGTGGCCTCGCTACACAAGAGGACGGTGTGCCCCTCAAAGAGGGATCGACCCAGCCGAGACTCGATGTGGCGCTCCTTCATCAGCTCTAGAAAGGCGACCTCGTAGTCGTGCCAGCTGCCCCGCTGCTTCTTGTACTGGTCGAGCAATTCTCGCGTTGGAGCCAAGAGTGGCTCGTGTGTGTAGTCTGCGCCGAGGATCTCCTGGAGGAAGTAGGCGAGGTCTTCCTTCTTGGTGAACCCTGCGAGCTGAGAAGAGTTGCTGAGGCGGACGTCCAGCAGACGCTTGATACCGGCCCGCTTCAGCGCTCCGAAGAACTCGGCGGCTGATGTTTTCGTGAAACCGATTGTGTAGACCGCCATGCAACCTCCTGAGCCGCGTGGAAGAAGTCGGTCTGCTCACTCGCGGGACGCTGCGGGGATTGTGCGCGAAGCAACTCGTCCTCCGTTTGGAGTCCGCCGTTGCCACGGATGTGGTCCAGCGCGACGCCGCCCTCCCGCAAGACGCGGCCGATGAGGAGGCGGCGATGGCAGTTCAGCGGATCCTCTTCGGCGCACATGACTGCGACACGGTACGACTGCGCCCCCTTCTGAAGCCGATCGATGCCTTCCAGGAAGAGGGGGGACGTGGCCAGACGCGCGTACAGGACGTGGCCCTCGGCGTCATAGTAGTCAGCGCCCTCGGGGCGTCCACCAAGCTCGCGGCCGAGGTACAGGTACTTCACACGCGCGTTCGAGAGCAGAGCTTTCAAGCCGGATGTATCGAATTGAGGAGCGTAGCGTGAATACGGGTGCGAGCGGACGTCGACGAGGACCTCGATGTCGTGCTTCTTGAGGAGGTCCAGGAATCGCTCGGCTGGGTGGTTCGAGTGGCCGATGGACAACAGCCGCAGGTGCTTGTTCACACCGTTCCCCCGTCTACCCCGCTACGTGCGAGCGCCTGGTCGTACCACATGAGGAGCTGGGGATCCTCTTGCAGCACCTCTTCCGGCAGCTTATCCGCCACGGCCAGGATCGTAGCGTAGTCCCGGATTGCCCAGGCAGCCCGGAAGCCCGCGCGCACCGCCTCGAGGCGGAACGACCGCAGCTTCTTCTGGGGGGCCTGGCGGTACGTATCGAAGTCCTTGAGGAGTGTTCGCTCCCTGATCTTCTCGAGGTCGGTGGCCCGGTTCAGATCGGGGGGGTACCACCTGTCCTTGACCTCGGTTCGGAGTCTGGCGTTCGCCGCTTCGGGCGTCTGGTCCTTCATGAGAGGACGCAGCGCCGAACTCTTCTGCAGCCACGTCCAGAGCGGATCGGGAATCGGCCCCGTCCCCGGATAGGCGAGGAAGTTTTGCTCCAAGACGTTCCGCAACTCGAGGGGCTGCTCGTGCTTGGCCCAGGCGCGCTGCGCCTCCTGCATGAACTTGGGCGTCAGCTCCTGAAGGGTGAAGGGCTTGTTCCCCAGCTCTTGGCGGAGCCACTGGATGGCGCTCGACTCGTCCGAAACGAACAGCTCGAGCTGGCGGACGCCGGAGACGGCCATCCGCCGCCGGTCGTACTCGCCCGCTTGGTCCGGGAGGAAGTACATGCTATCCCGCTCCGGGAATCGCTGGGCGAGCCCGGCCGTGAACTCTGCCTTGGACAGGGGGACGGTGACGCCACGGAGGACATGGAAGGCGACCATCCGATCGTAGAGGAAGTGCGCTTGGCGCTCGGCGATGACCTCGGCCCGGCCGTCTGGCGTCGCTACGAAGCGGGGTAGTTGCTGGAGGTGTGTGCGGACGAAGTCCCACACGCCGTCCTCGGTACCGGCCGCCAGGGCGAAGCGTTTCTCGAGCCCGCCGTTGGGCTTGTAGGCGGAGATAACGAGGTCTTGCTTCACCGCCGTGCTCGTCACCTGGCGGTAGGAGCCCTGCTGCTTGTCGAGGGTCCGCACGTCGGCGACAACAAAGCCGCCGGCGAGCATGGCTTCCTGGATGGCGTTCCAGACGGCGTTGCTCGAGTTGTGGAAGACCACCGTCATCCACCGGCCGGGCTTGAGGACACGGCAGTACTCGGTGAAGCACTCGGTCATCAGCTCCTGGTACTCGTGGAGCCCCTTCTTCTTCGGCTGATCAACGATTGCCTCCGGCTCGGCGTCGGTCCGGACGCGATGCCAGGCCTCGACGAGAAGGTTCAGGTCCGCGTAGAAGATGTTTGCCCCGAAGGGAGGATCGGTGAAGACGTAGTCGACAGAGTTGTCTGGCATAGCGAGAGCAGCGCAGGTTCCGGTGGTGACTGCCGCTGTCCCGGGAACCGACACTGGACGTGCGAAGGCGCTACTCAGGCGCGAGAGCTTCCCGCTGAGAACGTACCACGGGCTGACTTCGGAGTGCTGCGACGCAACGTAATACACGCCAGTCAGGTACTGATTGACTTGCGAGTAGCCCGTCGGGCGATACCGGTTCAGAAGAGAGCATGTCCAGATCGCCTGCTCGATGAAGAAGAGCAGCATGTTGCGGAGCCGCGTGTCAGATTCAGCCGCCGCCTTCCGCCAGAGTGCTGCCAGCGCCTGTGCCGCCCGGGGGAGGAACAGGTGATGGACGTGGGTGAAGCCCTTCGGGGCGAGTCGTGAGCCGTGATACATCTGCTCGATCGGGAAGCGGTCCCTGGGTACCTCCGCCGGGATTGGGAGCTTCACGATCCGGTCGAGGACCGCTAGGTCGCGGTTGTCTGGCGCCTTCTCGTGCTGCTTTTTGCCGACCGGGTACTGGATGAGCGACGGCCGGAAGCGGACGCGTTTCCATGGCTGTCCGGTGGCCTGATCCACGGTGGTCTCGAACCCCGGATCGAGGTTGTCCTTGCTCAGCGTGGCCCGGCAGCTCGGGCACGGGAACTCGTCGCGGACCCGCTTGCTGTCCTTGTCCAGCGCTTCCGCGAGGAAGACTACCTCCCCGCTGCACTCGGGGCACGAGAAGACCTGACTCCAGACGGTGTAGTTGATCCGCGCCTTGGCCTTACCGTCCGTGTGGAGTGTCTCGTACATCCAGCCGAGTTCGTGCTCCACCTCGTCCAGGATCCGCTGGGCCTTCCTGGCAAAGGCGCGGACATCGAACGGCAGGTTGTAGTTGGCGGCGATGAAGGTCGCGGCGGGGCCGAGGTCGTTGAGGACGACGCGCCGCGCGCCCCACTCCGGCGCCGTCCTGCCCTCTTGCTTCCACTCATGCTCGATCATCTGCCGATAGCTCTTTGGTGCGGACTCGCACCACTGGACGGCCACACCCGTCATGCCGGAGCCGGCGAACCCGTCGAGGACGAGGTCGCCGGGGCGGGTGTAGTGAAGGATCGACGGGACCATGGCGAGGTGGGGGACCTTCGTGTGATAGGAGTGGGCCTTGTAGAGCGGGTCGGTCTTCCCGACGCTGACATCGACGGCGAAAGGCTCGCGCCGATACACCTCGGCCAGGTCGAAGGGGCGGGTGTGGTGGCGGACGAACTCCTCGAGGAACGGGTTCGGGCACGCCGTGAAATACGGCGGGTCCGAGAGGCGCAGGATGTCCTCATCGGTAGCGACCGGAAAGCCGGGTGTCTCGCGGAACTCCGGGTCTTTGAGCTTCTCACGGAGCTGCCCTAGGAAGTGCTGCCGTCTCGCATCCTCGCTGTCGAACGTGAGACCGAGGCATTCAACTCGACCGGACTCGATGGCGCCTTGCTCGGCAGACTTGTCGGTAAGCCGAAGCTGGCCACCAGACTCGATGAAGAGATCGGCGGTGCGGCTTCTGCCACGGCCCCTCGGCGTCCCGTTCTTCCCCTTGGAGACGGTTCTGGCCGCGGGCTTCTTGCGATCAGGCATGTTTCGAGACCTTCATCTGGAAGTCGGGCTCGATCGCTTCAGGCGTCATCTTGTCCTGTCATGGTAACGACGGCGGCGAGAGGCCACCTGCCCTGGCTACTCAATCACGATCCTGATCTTGGCCGGGTCCTTGCCCTTTGCCAGGCCGGCGAGGTAGTCGTCGAACCGCTTCCTCAGCTCAACCGGGGTCACCGGCGACCCTCCCGCCAGGAGAGCGGTGCGGAGATCGGTGCTAGTGACCACGACCTTCTGCAGGCCGGAGAGCACCTCCTGGACTGCCTGGATGAAGGTGTTGTTGAGATCGTCAGGCAGCGTGCGTGACTTGAGAAACTCCTCGATCGCCTTGCCCTGCGCCGGCTTGAGCAGCACGAGGTTACCCTTGGTGGTTGGGTCGTCCAGGTTCGCCAGGAGGGCGCGCGTCCAGTCACTGGAGACTGTGTCCAGCTCTTGGTCGAGCTGGGCGAGCTGGGCCGAGACGGGGGCGGCCAGCGGTTCGTTCGCGGGCCGGAGCTGGCAGTGCGGGCACACCGGGTCGGCCTCGAGCTCGGGCTTGCCGACGGCGTAGCATGGCTTCAGGGCGGCGAGGCGGTTCTGGAAATCCGTGAGCTGCTGGCGCGGCATGAGTTCGATGGTCGAGAGCTTTGAGAGACGGTCCAGGCGCCCATCCTTCATCAGCTTGGTCTTGCGCCTGTCGACGCTGGCGTCGAGGCGTGCTTTGGCGTGCTCGAGCAGGTAGGTCTCGACGTAGTCTGCCTTCAGCGCACCGAGGCGCTGGGCCACCTGCTGGCGGAACGACGGGGAGGTCCGGATCTGCGGGCTTCCGACCTCCGCCAGAATCTTGGCCTTCTGAGTCTGCATCGTGGTGACCCAGGGATGGGTGGCCGGCAGCACGTGCTCGGCCGTCATGAGATAAGCCGCTGCCGGGGCGAGATCGGCGACCAGCTCCGTTAGGCCTTCGACTTCCCGAAGCGACTCTAGACCGCCCCGCTGAGCTGTCACCTCGTCGGCGGTGTAGCGGAAGTTCTTGAGTTTTCCTGCGGAGTTGTACACCTGGAGGGACTCGAGGAAGGCCTTGGTCTTGGCGAGCCGCTGACCGATTTCCGCCTGCTCGTTCTCTGCGAGAACGGCCTTGCCCCAGAAGGCTAGCCCGGTCTGCAGCTTCTGCTGAGCGACCACGATCCGCTCGATGCGCTTGGCGACCTCGGTCGCTAGCTGCACGATAGGCTCGTCGCTCCCTTGGGTAATCTGGGTGGCCAGACCAGGGGCCAGCTCCACCAGCTCACACAGCGCCTTAAGCGCGGGAAGATTCCACTCCTTCGGCCGTTCGGCGTGCTTGAAGGCAATCAGCTCGTCGACTGGGGTGGCGGCAAGCTGGTCGAGACCGCTCGCGTCGAACTTCTTGCCGGGCAAGCTCAGCGTCAGGTCCCCGGTGTAAACCAGCGAAGCCAGGAGAACGACGACCCACTCGGGCTCGAGACGGAACTTCTTGTCGTACTCCACGCCAAGGACGTCGTGGATCAGCTCCAGCCGGTTGAGCACCTGGCCGTGGCCCTTCTGCGCGAGCAGGTCAATGATGTGCCTGGCGTACTTCGACGACTGCGGGCGAAGCTTGTCCCCATCGAGCAGCTCGAGCGCGTCGAGCACGGCGGCACCCTGCTTCGTCTGCTGACGGCCGGTGAGCCAGCGCAGGGCGTCCTGGGCCGCCTGCTTCCGGTTGTCGCTTGTGATGAGAATCGAGAAGGTCGGGTAGTCCGGGCTTTGCTCCTCGAACTGAGCGGCGAGACAAATCGATCCGACGGCATTCACGAGGTCGCGGACGTTAATGCTCGCGCCGGACCTCGGTGGGACCTTGCCCTTGACCCATTCAAGCAAAGGCTTCTGGCGCCCCTGGTGGGCGACCTGGAAGGCCGTTGTCATGTGGTCACGAAGCCACGCGGTCAATTTGCGAAGCGCCTCGTCGGCCTTGGTCTCGTAGGCGGCCTTGGCCTGGCCGGAGGACGTGACGGCGAGATCGCGCGCTCCGGCGTACCTGCGCAGGACATTCCGGAATTCGTCGTCCGGTGCGGTGAGACGGAAGAACACCTCGTCGGCCTGGCGCTCGTCCTTGAAGGGAGGCGGGTCGTGGGGTTGGAGGAAGTACAGGTAGAAGTCGCGCGGGGGTTGCGCCGTCGACCGCTCGTTCGGCGCGCCGAAGAAGAGATAGCCCAAGCGCGCAGCCTTCCGCTCGCGCCATTCCAACTCGTGCTCCCAGATGCGGTAGCCGCTGACCACCGTGACGTCGGCACACTCCATGACCCGCTTCAGTGCGTCGAAGTAATAGCGGTCGAGGAGATCGCTCCCGAGCGTCTCGGCGCGCTTGTCGATGAGCGCGTCATAGTCCGCGGTCTTCTTGAGGTCGAGGTGGTACTGCTGGTTCTCGGCGTTCAGGGACATGAACTGACCGCTGACGGTCTTGATGATCTCGCGGAGCACCACCTCGATCTGGCCAAGTAGATCGTCTGCTGGGACCCCACCCATCTCCTCGATCCCGGGCTGGTACAGACATAGGCCGTCCCGCAGCTCGGCGGCAGTGGCCCCGAGGGGGCTGTCGATCTCACCGGTCGTGAGGCGGTGGACGCTCAGGCCATGGATGACCCGCAGGGCCATCGGCCGAGACGCCGGCCGTGTGAACGCCTGCTGAACGCGGCCTTCCAGCACCTGGCTGCAGTCGATGACCGCCTTGACGTCGGGGATTGCCTTGAATGAGGGGTTCTCGCGGATGGCCGCCCAGTAGGTATCGTAGGCGAGCAGGCCCGGGTCGTTCGCCGGGACATCCTGCGGCAAGAGCTGCTTCATGGAGTTCGAGAGCGTTTTCAGGACTTCCCGCTTCTCGACGACGCGGATCTGCTCGAAGGTGGCGATGTAGTCGGGATGCACTGGGAACAGGCGGACGAACTCGTCCATACGCTCGTTCATCGCCCCGTAGAACTTGGCGAACGGCTGCAGGTGCTGGCGGATCAGCGCCTGCTGTTCGGACGTCTTGCGCAGGAGCCGCTCGGCCACCACGTGCTTGATGTCGTCCCGGGCGATGAGCACCTGCTCGAAGCGGTCCTTGACTCTCCTCATGCTGTCGGCCACGAACTGGAAGCGCGGATTGTCGAAGAGCATCTCCTGGATGCCCCCGACGAAGCGGAATCGCAGATCCCGGCAGACCTCCCCGATCTCGCGCAGGAAGCCGAGGTCCAGGATCAGGGCCTGGTCCGTCCGGGTGCGCAGGTAGTCGAGGAGCTCGTCGACGACGAGCAGGAGGCCGTGATCAGGCCAGCGCTGGTGGAAGGCCGCCATCATTTGCTCGAACAGCGGCTTGTGACTCCTGACCTCGCCAGAGGGGGGGAACGCGAAAGTGACGCCCAGCCGCTCCAGGTGTTCCTCGATCTCCTGGCACAGAAGGTCGCGCAGCGACATCGTCGTGGCGCCGATCTCGACCCGGACCACCTTGAATTTCCCGGCGACCCGCTGCGCGCCCTTGGCCACAACGGGATGGCGAAGATCAGCCACTAGATCTGCATGCTCGGCCACCGCCGAAACCACGGACATCAGGTGCGACTTCCCGGTACCGTAGTTGCCGACGATGAGCAGGCCCTTGTTGTCCTGGGCCTGGTCGAACTGGAGGTGGGCGAACACGAGGTTGGCCAGCTTGTCGGCCATCGTGTCCGAGATGACATACGTCGAAACCAGGCGGCGGGCCGGCGCGACCTTGTCGGCGTCGCGGAGCTGGACGACGGTCTCGATGGGATCGAACTGGATCAGGTCCGCGTATTTCATCCCTGGGGCTCGCGCGCGGCGCCGTGGCCGCTCATGCGGTAGGTGCCATTACCTGGGTCACGATGCTCAGATCGTTCGCGGGGTATCGCCGGTACTCGGGATGACCCGGTGCGGCGTAGGTCAGCACCGCCGAGGCGGCTCTATCGTCCGCCACTGCGCCGCCCCATGCGGCCACCACCGTGCGGTGTCGCGCGAGCTGCTGCAGGCGGCGGAGCGGATCCTGGTGGAGCTTTGGGTCGAACAGGATCTCGATGTTGTCGAGCAGGACCAAGTCGGCGCCGGTTTCAGCGACGACATCCTCGACCAGCCCCTGGACATGCAGCGAGCGCTGGCGTTCCGTGAGGTCGAGGAGTCTCCGCGATAGCTCCAGGTTGAGGTTGATGCAGGGCGCTCCCAGGCGCTTACCGACCGTGCGGAGGGCGGCGGTCTTGCCCGCCCCTTCAGGGGCCACGACGAGGACGAGCCGGTGATAGCCGTCGTTGACG
>Ga0187892_10011382_pt1 | contig 10932 bp, 6 predicted proteins | sample MA1701073metaG_FD_139345 | JGI IMG/M metagenome (GOLD analysis project Ga0187892, IMG submission 139345) | Bio-ooze microbial communities from a basaltic lava cave in the Kipuka Kanohina Cave System on the Island of Hawaii, USA - MA170107-3 metaG ... | reverse complement strand
GGCGGCCCAGCGGCGCGGCAACCTCGCCGTGCTCGCGAACGCGACGCTCTGGGCTACGGCCACCACCAGCTGGCTGAAGGTGACCGTGGGCCGCGAGCGACCGGTGCTTTACACCAGCGACGCGCCAGCCGCCGCGAGCGACCCGGACAACCAGCGGTCGTGGCCCTCGGGCCACGCCGCCGTGGCGTTCTCCGCGGCGACCGCCTACCTCGTCATGAGCGGGCGCCAGCACCTGCCGCATCGCACCCGCAACGCGGTGCTGCTCCAGGCCTTCACGGAGGAAGCGCACCGCACCGGGCTCGAGTACTTCAAGGCGTGGTATGCAACGGACCCGGACCGCCAGCTGCGCACAGTAGATCAGCTCGTGGCCGAGTGGGGTACGGTCCGCGAGCCGGTCGCGGCCTGAAATGCTAAGGCCTTGACCGCCGTCGGAGCCGCCGTTAACTAGCATCGTATGAGCAACCGTTCCCTCTCGTCGCCGGTTCGGCTGTGCGGGTGCCGCGCCTGCTGCTGTTGCCTACCCCCGGCGGGGGTGGGGACCGGCCCGTCGGAGATGCGCGCCGTGTAGACGAGCGTCGCTAGGCAGAGCAGAGGCAACTGGCCCACCTCCAAGTCATCGAGGTGGGCTTTTCCTTCAGAGGAGGGGTGTGTGGCTGGCAATGTCGCTGGAGCGACGCACGAGGTACGGACCGTCCCCGGCCGGCGCGAACCGGTGCTGTGGGGGCTGGTCGGGAACACCCCGATCATTCCGCTCGATCCACCGGAAGGGCCCGGGTCCCCCAGGCCCGCGCTGCTCCTCAAGGCAGAGTGGTTCAACCCCGGCGGCTCGGTGAAAGACCGCCCGGCGTGCGAGATCCTGCGCAGCGGGCTCGCCATGGGCACGCTGCCGCAGCGGCGCCTGCTCGACTCGTCCAGCGGCAACACGGCGGTCGCCTACGCGATGCTCGGCGCCGCAGCGGGGATCGGCGTAACCGTGTGCGTGCCGGCCAACGCCTCGCGGGCGCGACGCTACCAGCTCCGCCTCCACGGCGCGGAGGTGATCGAGACCGACCCGCTCGAGGGGAGCGACGGCGCCATCCGCCGTGCCCAGGAGCTCACCGCCGCCGAGCCCGAGCGCTACTGGTACGCCGACCAATACAATAACCCCGCGAATCCTCAGGCCCACGAACGGACGACTGGGCCCGAGATCTGGCGCGCCACACGCGGCCGGATCACCCACCTCGTGGCGGGAGTGGGGACGACCGGGACGCTCGTCGGTGCGGGCCGGTTCCTGAAGGGGCGGCGCCCGGACATCTGCCTCGTCGCCGTCCAGCCGGAGAGCCCGCTGCACGGCCTCGAGGGGCTCAAGCACCTGGCGACGGCGATCGTCCCCGGCATCTACGACCCTTCGCTCGTGGACGAAACGGTGTTCGTGGCGACGGAGGTCGCGGAGGCGAAGGCTCGCCAACTCGCGCGCGAGCGGGGACTGTTCGTCGGCTGGTCCGCTGGCGCGGCGGTGGTCGCGGCGGAAGCGGTGCTGGCGCGCGCGGCCGCAGAGCGCGGCAGGCCGCCGGTCGTCGTAGCGATCGCGCCGGACGGTGGCTCTTCGTGCCTCGCCGACGAGCGGCGCCTGCTCGGAGAGCCATGACTATGCGGATCGTCCCCGGCGTGCTGGCCGAGATCCGGCGCCACCTGGCCGCCGCGTACCCGACGGAGGGGTGCGGCCTGCTACTCGGCACGCGGGGACCGAACGGCGACGTCGTCGTCCGCCGCCAGCTGCCCGTCCCCAACCGGCGGGCAGCGGACGGCGGCGGGCGCACCCGTTACCTCATCGGGCCCGAGGACTTTCTCACGGCCGAACGCGAGGCGCGCCAAGCGAGCCTCGTGGTGGTGGGTACCTACCACTCGCATCCCGACGTGCCCGCGCGCCCTTCCGCGTACGACACCGAGCACGCCTGGCCGTGGTGCTGTTACCTCATCGCGTCGGTCGCGGGCGGAGAGGTGCAGGAGGAGCGAGTGTGGGAATTGCGCGACGATCGCAGCGGTTTTGTGGAACGCGAGCTCGAAGTGAAGGAGTCTTGATATGCCAGTGACTGTGCACATTCCGACGCCTCTCAGGCCGTACGTCGGAGGGCGCGACACCGTCGCGACGAGCGCGGGAACGGTGGGCGAGATCCTGGAGCGGCTGGCCGCCGACCACGCGCAGCTGCGCGCCCATCTGTACCGCGACGACGGGCGGCTGAGGACGTTCGTCAACGTCTACCTGAACGACCGGGACATCCGCGACCTCGCGCGCGAGGGAACGCGCGCGGCGGACGGCGACGAGGTCTCGATTGTGCCGAGCATCGCGGGCGGCGCGGTCGCTGTGGCGACCGCCCTGCCCGAACTCACCCACGCGGAGATCCTCCGCTACTCGCGGCACCTCATCCTCCCGGAGGTGGGGCCCGGCGGGCAGCGGCGGATCAAGGCAGCGCGCGTGCTGCTGGTCGGGGCCGGCGGGCTGGGCTCGCCCGCCGCGCTCTACCTCGCGGCGGCGGGCGTCGGGACGATCGGCCTCGTGGACTGCGACACGGTGGACGCGACGAACCTGCAGCGCCAGATCCTGCATGGGACGGGCGTGGTCGGGCGCCCGAAGCTGGAGTCGGCGGAGGCGCGGCTCCAGGACCTCAACCCACACGTGCACGTCGAGACGTTCCCCGTGCGGCTCACGTCGGCGAACGCGCTCGAGATTCTGCGCGACTTCGACATCGTCGTAGACGGTACGGACAACTTCCCGACGCGCTACCTCGTGAACGACGCGTGCGTGCTGCTCGGCAAGCCGAACGTCTACGGCTCGATCTTCCGGTTCGAGGGGCACGCGTCGGTGTTCCACGCCGTGGCGGGCGCGTGCTACCGCTGCCTCTATTCGGAGCCCCCGCCGCCCGGGCTCGTCCCGTCGTGCGCCGAGGGTGGCGTGCTGGGCGTGCTGCCCGGCATCATCGGCAGCATCCAGGCACTGGAGGCGCTGAAGCTGATCCTGGGCGCGGGCGACACGCTCGTGGGGCGGCTCGTCCTGTTCGACGCGCGGAAGTTCCGCTTCCGGGAGCTCACGCTCCACAAGGACCCCGACTGCCCGGTGTGCGGGCCGAACCCGTCGCTGCACGAGCTGATCGACTACGAGGCCTTCTGCGGGGTCGGCGCGACTCCCGCCTACGAAGGTCCGGAGATCACGGCGACTGACCTGGCGCGCGATCTCAGGGAGAACCCGGACCTCGAGCTCCTAGATGTACGCGAGATGCGGGAGTGGGAAATCTGCCGCATCCCGGGCGCGCGGCTGATTCCCCTGGGCCAGCTTCCCGAGCGGCTCAGCGAGCTGGACGGCCACAAGGAGATCGTGACGCACTGCCACAAGGGCATCCGCTCGATGCGCGCGCTCGAGATCCTGCAGGCGGCCGGCTTCTCGAAGGTGCGGAGCCTCCGGGGCGGCATTGAGGCCTGGGCGACCGAGGTGGACCCGTCAGTGCCGCGGTATTGAGCCGCGCAGGGCTTGGCGGGCCCCCCTCTCGTCGGGGAAGCGCTGGATCGCCGAGTACCAAGTAAACGTCGCGCGACTGCGAAAGCCCAACCTGCCCGCCTACGCACTTTCAATCGTTGACGCCTGGGACGAGCAACGCAGCAGGCGCGCATGAGTTCCTGATAGTCCCGCAGCTTGTCGGCCACCGCCGGCACGATCCCTTTCGACCCCTCAAGCGCATCACCGCGTAAGCGACCGGGACTTTCTTCGCTTCTCCCCTCCAATGTTCGGTGATCTCTCACGCATGGCGCGCTTCAGGAGGTCAGCGACACGGTCCAAGGAAAGTGCATGAAGCTCCTTGTCGGTCTGCAGCTGCCTCCCTTCTAGAGGTAGGAAGTATTTGTCGCCCTTGTCCGAAAGAAACCAGAGACCACCCATGTGTGATAGCGCGTTATGCTCGCCCGTGGCGCGGGCGCCACCCTTAACTCGTGGCTGTGTTGTGATCGTCCAGACACGTCCTTCGAAGGTCACCATCCGAGCTCTGCGAGATCGAGCTGATCGGCCAACGCTTTGGCGGAGGCGACTACCGCGCCAAGCTGCGCGGCGAGTGGGACAGAGAGCGCCGCCAGGAAGAGTATCTGGAGCAGGTCACATTCTGCCTCGACCATCAGTACTGGCCGATGACGGCCGAGACGCGCGAGCGCATCAGGAAACAGCACGGCATGTAGGATGTCCGACTCGCGGCCAATCGGTCTCCATCTGCCAGACGGCCTCCCGCCCTGGCTCGCTGCTTTCGTTCTCGAAGCGCAGCGCGAGACCGATACGCTCCGGGACAACGGCGCCGTGCAAGCAGCGGCTGCCCGCACCGCCCTGCTCAAGAAGCTCGTCAGCGCCGCCCAGGTCCCTCGGCGAGAGCGGCCGCCGGATCAGGCTGTACGAGAAATACCCAGGCGGCCCGATCATGCGGTCGGTATTCGTGAACGGAAGGGAGGCGCGGAAAAGTCTCGGGCATCGTGACAAAGAGAAGGCGATCCGGCAGGGCTACGAACTCGTGAATGCCCTGCTCGCGAACGAAAATGCGCTGGACGAGCACAGCCTCACGCTCGGGCTCCTGATGGACCTGTATCTCGAGAGCCCCGCGCATCTGAGCAAGAAGGCGCGGACCCAGCGCGATGAAGGCCGGATGCTTCGCCGGGTGGTGGAGTTCTGCGGCCGCACGCGCAACGTGGATACTCTCTCCGAATCCGATGTCAAACGCTACAAGATGGCTCGGCGCCGGGGTGAGGTCGCACGTCCCGGTGTCGCGAACGGACGTCCGGTCGGCGATAGGACGATTGGGGCGGATCTCGAGATGCTGCGGCGGGCCCTGCTGTGGGCAGTGAGGGAGCGGAAGACGAACGGGGACCGGCTGCTCAAGGAAAGCCCGCTCGTCGGTGTGCGGCTCCCGAGCGAGAAGAACCCGAAGCGTCCGGTGATGTCACACGACGTCTATCTCCGGCTGCTGGAGTTCGCAGATCGGGTGCACCCGCTGCTGAAGTTCACCCTAGTCGTCGCGGAAGGGACCGGTCGTCGCTTGTCCGCCTGGCGGAATCTGTTCTGGGACGATGTCGATTTCGACGCCGGAACAATCCTCTGGCGCGCGGTCAACGACAAGAAGGGGTACGAGCAGGTGGTGCCGATGAGCAACGCGGTGAAACGCGCGCTCACGGCCGCTCGGCGGAGGCAGAAGACGATTGGCAACACACCTGTCTTCCCTGCCCCGCGAGATCCGACCAAGCCGTGCGGCCGGCACGTGCTCGACGGTTGGCTGAGGAGAGCGTATCAGCTGGCCGAGCTCACCCCGCTGCCCGGGGGAATGTGGCACGCCCTCCGCCGGAAGTGGGTGACGGAGCGGAAGGGCTACCCGGTGAAGGATGTGGCGTTCGCGGGCGGGTGGCGGACTGAGCGGACCGTACTCAGCTCCTACCAGCAAGCGGACGCGGAAACGGTGCGACAGGTCGTATTACATCCGACGCAGCGGATCGTGAGCCGCTAGCGGCGGGAGAAACTCACACCGAAACTCACACCACGGGTCGGGGAAGCAAGACAGCCCCACAGCGGATGTCGCTGCAGGGCCGGCGCTTCGAAGGATGGAGCGGATGGGATTCGAACCCACGACCCCCTGGTTGCAAACCAGGTGCTCTCCCAGCTGAGCTACCGCCCCTCCACTACAAACTAGCTGGGATACAGCGAAAAGTGAGCAGTGCGCAGACAGTCGCACAGGCGCACAGGCGTGAACCGATCGTCGGTGGCAGGAGTCAGGTAGACCTGCTCCCTCCGGCCTGTTCACCAACTGTGCGCCTACGCCCCTGCGCGTCTATCTGTGCGTCTGTCCTTCTGCGCGTCTAAATTGAGCACCTCATGACAGCGCCCGCTCCGACGACGGCCCCCGCCCCCCTGGACGAGGCGACCCGGCGCGCGCGGCTCGTGACCATGCGCCGCCGCGCCACCGGCCTCCTCGTCCTGGCCGCGATCGTGTTTCTCGCCGCCCGGCTGCTCGAGGCCGCCCACCCGTGGCTCGGCTTCGTCCGCGCCACCGCGGAGGCGTCCCTCGTCGGCGGCCTCGCCGACTGGTTCGCGGTCACGGCGCTGTTCCGCCGGCCCCTGGGCCTTCCCATCCCGCACACGGCCATCGTCGCGACGCAGAAGGACCGTATCGGGCGGGTGCTCGGCAACTTCGTGCAGAACCACTTCCTCAGGCGGGACGTGGTCGCGGCGGAGCTGCGCGCCCTGCGCCTGTCCGAGCGCGCGGCCCGGTGGCTCAGCGACCCGCCGAACAGCGGCCGCGTCGCCAGGCAGCTGGTGACCGCCCTGGCGAAGACGATCGAGGCGCTGCCCGAAGACGACATCCGGGAGCTGATCCACCAGAGCGCGGTGGCCCGGCTCCAGGCGACCCGCGTCGCCCCGCTCCTGGCCAGCGTGCTGGCGGTCACGACGACCGACAACCGGCACCAGCAGCTGCTCGACGAGGCGATCATGCTGATGTCCCGCGTCATTCAGGACAACCGCGAAGTGATCCGCACCAAGATCCGGGCGGAAAGCCCCTGGTGGGTCCCGGGGATCGTAGACCAGGTCATCTACCAGAAGATCCTGATCGCCGTCGAGGACCTGTTGCTGGACGCGCGGTCGGACCCCGACCACCCGATGCGCCGCAAGTTCGACGCGGCACTGGAGCGATTCATCGAAGGCCTGAAGCACTCGCCGGATGTGGCCGCGCGGGTGGAAGCGGTGAAGGACCAGGTGCTGGCGCACCCGCTGGTGGACGAGCTCGCCGCCTCGCTATGGGACGCGGTACGGCGCGCCGCGGCGCGCTATCGCCCGCAGGTCGACGGCGAGCCACCCGACGCTCTGCAGCGCGGCATCGCGGCCGCCAGCGAATCGCTGCTGACCAACGAGGCCCTGCTCCGGGATCTCGACGATTTCGTGATCGAGCTGGTCGCGTCGGTGGCCGAGCGGCACCGCCACGACGTCGCCGAGATCATCGCCCGCGTGGTCCGGGCCTGGGACCCGGCGGTGGCGGTGCAGCGGCTCGAGCTCGCGGTCGGCAGCGACCTGCAGTTCATCCGCATCAACGGCACGCTGGTGGGGGGGCTGGTGGGGCTGGCGATTCACACCGTATCGGTGCTCTTGAGGTAGGTCGCAGGAAACGGGGGGATAGCGAGCAGCAGGCGCACAGGGGACAGGCGCGTGGATGGAGAACAGAGAGTCGGGAACAGGCATACCTGGCTTCTCACACCTACGATCCGTTCACCACCTGTGCGCCTACCGCGTCTGTGCGTCTACCTGTGCATCTGGGCGTCTGTTCGCTGGTAGGGCGCGCGCCAGGTGGATGCCGTTGAACAGGAATTTGAACGTGCCGTGCGGCTGGCCGCGGAACAGGATCTCCGGGCCGCACAGGTACAGTCGGCCCTGCCCCACCTCGGCCTCCGCGATCGCGATGCCGTCCTTGAGATACCGCTGGCCCCAGGCCCAGCCGCTCCGGAGCGGCGCCGCGCTCGCGAACCACGCCACTGGTCGCACGCCTCGTGCCTCGGCCCCCGGCAACAGGCGCAGCACGGGGCTGTTGTCGAAGAACACGTCGACGCGCTCCGGCATGCCGTAGGCGACGGGCCGCGCGGGATCCACGCTCACTTCGAGGATCGAGCCCGGGACATAGAACGTGCTGCGCGCCAGGTGGCGCCCATCCTCGGCCAGGTGGTCGGCCACGGGCAGGCCGAGGTGGTGCGCGAGCGCGGTCGAGCGTCCGATGGCGATGATCGTGCCACCGTCCGCGAGGAACTGCCGGAGCTGCGGCACGGTCTTCTCGGCCGTCACGTGACCGAGCCACGCGCGGTAGGCCGGCGGGATGCTCGCGGGCTGGGGCTGGGGCTGGGCCGCGGTGAACTCCTCCTCGTCGTCGCGCTCGGCGGTGGGCACCGCGCCGTCGGGGAGGATGAGCACGTCGAACCGGCGCGACAGACGACCGGCGTCGAGCGTTTGGGGGTACACGACCTCGAACGGGAACTCGAAGCGCTCGAGCAGCCAGCGCGTCCAGCCGGACGGCATCGAGCCGCCGTAGCGGTCCCAGAGGCCGACGCGCGCGGGCCGCAACCGCAGCGCCGTCCCCGTCGGCGCCTGCGCCACGGCCTCGAAGGTGACGCCGAGCTGCGTCGCCGCAGCCCGCAGCAACGGCGCCAGTCCCGAGCGGGCCGGCAGGTAGATCGTCCCCGCCGGGTAGGTGCGGCCGTTCGCCTGGATGGACTCCGTGAGCCACTGCACGTCCACTTTCGCGGCCAGCAGCCGGTTGGTGACGATGGCGGCGTCGTTCACGCGGTGGCTGGTGACGAATCCGGCCGCGCGCTCGGGCTCGACCGCGCCGGCAATGGTGCCCGGAGGCGGCGTCGCGTGCCCCTCCAGGCGCTCGAAGGGCCCGCTCAACCCCTCGAGCACGCGGTCGTAGGCCACGCCCATCTGGAGCGCGAGCGTGTAGCCCGCGTTGTCGTATGGCGCAATGGGCGGCCCGCCGGGATACTCGAAGTCATCCGGATGGTCCTGCGGCTCGAACATGTCCAGGATGTGGGGGCGAAACGCCTGGGCGGTGCGCACGACGAACGACCCGGCGGGATAGCGCCGGCCCGCGGTCTCGAAGGCGCGCGTAGCCCGCTCCACGGTGATCCCGTTCTTGACCAGGGCGTTGACGAACTTCGTGGCGGTCGGGAAGTCCGGCTGGTCGGCGGGGAGGATGTAGCCTCGGGGATCGCGCCGCGCGGAGTCCCGCAGCAGGGTGAAGTAGCGATCGGGCACGACGCCGCGGCGGCGGCCCCGCTCGGGCCGCACGCTGTCCCGCACCGTCGCGCGCCGGACGGCTTCGATCATGCGGGGCTGCGTGGTCCAGCTGTCGCGGCTGCCGCGATCGATCGAGTTGCGCCCCATGCGGTAGATGTTGAGCAGCAGCGTCTCGCGATAGCGCGAGGCGTAGTCCAGCACCGCCCGGTTGGCCGTGATCGAGTAGTCGATCGACTGCCGGAAGCGCCACGCCTGCGGCCCGATCGGGAGCGGCTGGTCCCCCTTGGGCAGCTGGCGGTCGGGGACGAAGGGGATCGTGACCGGCGTGGGGTTGCCGATCGTCTCCGTGAGCAGCCCGATCATGTTGTGGAAGTCGGTGCTGGTGCGCAGGCCGCCGTTCCACCAGTTCGAGTAGCTCGCGCCGCGCCGCATGGTCGTCCCCGGCTTGCCTTCGGCGACGAATCGCCCGTGCATCGCGGCGCCGAGCGCGTCGATCCCCAGGATCACGAGGGGGTCGATGTGGTAGTTGAACGGATCGCGGAACGGCGGCGCGAACATCACCGTCCCGGCGGGCCCCGTCTGATGGTGGTTGTAGACGATCTGGGGGAGCCACTCGCGGAACAGCACGCGCGCCATGTTCTCGGTCTCGAGCTGCGTCACGGCGTAAAAATCGCGGTTGTTATCATGCCCGATGTACTTCTGGTACAGCCGCGGGATATTGCCGCTGTTGCGCTTGAGGGTGTCGGGCTGCCGCATGTACCAGCTCGACACGAGCTCCATGCCGTCGGGATTGGCGTGGACGGCGAGGACGACCACCTCGTCGAGAATGCGGCGGGTTTCGGGGTCGTCGCGGCTCACCAGCTGATATACGAGCTCCATGAGCTGATGCGCGCCCAGCACTTCGGTCGCGTGCAGCCCGCCGTCGATCCACACCACCGCCCGACCTTCTGCCGCGAGGGCGGCCGCCTGCTCGTCCGTCAGCCCCTCCGCCAACGCCAGCCGGCGAGAGATCTCCTGGAGGCGGGCGAGGCGGCGGTGATTCTCGGGCGACGTGATGATCGCCATGAGCTGGTGGCGTCCCTCGGCCGTGACCCCGATGGTGTCGAGCGTCATGCGCGGCGACGCGGCGGCCAGCGCCGCCCAGTACGCGTGCAGCTGCGTGTAGGTGGCCAGCCAGTAGTCGTCGCCGATGTCGAAGCCGAACGCGTCGCGCGGCGTGGCGATGCGCTGCGCGGTGAGCGACGCGGAGGCCAGGACGAGGCCGACGAGGAGAACGACACGGCGGGACGGCGACGGCATGGACCGCTCCGGGGAGGGACAGGGAGAAGCTAGACGCACAGACGGAACAGGGCCAGACGCACAGGCGCGGCAGGCGCAGCAGAAGAGAACAGGCGGTAGGACTCAGGGAGACCTGTTTCCCCACCGCCTGTTCACCATCTGTGCGCCTACGCCTCTATGCGTCTGTCTGTGCGTCTGTGTGTCTGTCCGTCTAGGGGCCAAGCACTCGCACGACCCGGCCCCGCGCGTCGAGCACCAGGATCGGCCCTCGCCAGACGTCGTCGCCCAGAGCGATCACCGGCCCGGCCTGGGCAGCGAGCAACGGACCCGGGAGGACGTAGGCGTCGCTGCCGGCCATGTTCACCACGTAGGCCTCGTCCCACTGCGAGGCGACCGTCACAGCACTGAGCGGATTGGCAACGCCTTGGTTGATGAACCCCGTCATCAGCTCGTTGAAGAAGACCGACTCGCGCCAGTGCGAGTCGGCCGTTCCCGATCCGCCGCTGTTTTCCACCGGCACCTTTCTGCCGCCGGCATACGTCGTCCCGCCGGCGTCGTCGAACGCCTGGATCGCCCGGGGACCGACGAAGTACGGATCGGCATTGCCCGAGAGCGATGGATCACGCAGCAGGTTGAGGCGCGTCGGGCCCCAGACCGTGCCGATCCCCAGGATGTGCCCCACCTCGTGGAGGATGACCTCGTCGAACAACCCGAGGTTAATCAGGTTCTGCACGTCCGCCGAATCGAAACGCATCAAGCCGGCGGCCGGCTGGTGGCCCGTGTTGCGGATGGCGCACGGGCCCGCCGAGCCGAGGATCCCGCCGGGCCCGTCGATGAACACGATACTGGCGTAGATGATCACGTCGTCGATCGTCTCG
>Ga0187892_10011381_pt1 | contig 10933 bp, 7 predicted proteins | sample MA1701073metaG_FD_139345 | JGI IMG/M metagenome (GOLD analysis project Ga0187892, IMG submission 139345) | Bio-ooze microbial communities from a basaltic lava cave in the Kipuka Kanohina Cave System on the Island of Hawaii, USA - MA170107-3 metaG ... | reverse complement strand
TCGGAGGAGGAATGGGATCCCATCCGGTAGGTGACGGCCTCGAGGAAGGTCGGGCCGTCCCCGGCGCGCGCGCGATCGGCCGCCTCCTTCGTCGCGCGGTACACGGCGAGGACGTCGTTGCCGTCGACGCGAACGCCCGGCATCCCGTAGGCGAGCGCCTTCGCGGCGAGGGTCTCGGACGCGGTCTGCCGGGAGACGGGAACGGAGATCGCCCAGCCGTTGTTCTCGCAGACGAACACGGTGGGGGCGCGGGAGACGCCCGCGAAGTTCATCGCGGCGTGGAAGTCGTTGCTCGAGGTCCCCCCGTCCCCCAGGTACGCGCCGACGACGATCGGGTCGCGGCGGATCTTCGCCGCCATCGCGCAGCCGACCGCCTGGGTGAGCTGCGTCCCGATCGGGGAGGAGACCGAGACGAACTGGATCTCCCGGAACGCGTAGTGGACCGGCATCTGCCGCCCCTTCACCCGGTCGTTCGCGTTCCCGTAGCACTGGTTCAGGACCTCGACCACCTTGACTCCGCGGTGGAGGACGATCCCCGGGTCCCGATAGGTCGGGAAGATCCAGTCGCCCTTCTCGAAGGCGTGCGCGGAGCCGATCTGCGCCGCCTCCTGGCCGAGGCAGGAGACGTAGAAGCCGATGCGGCCGGAGCGCTGGAGCTTGAGCGCGCGCTCGTCGAGCGTGCGGACGAGGACCATCGACCGGTAGATCGAGCGGAGGCTCTCCGCGTCGAGCCCCGGCTCGAGCTTCTTCACGGCCGTCCCGTCCTTGTCGATGACTTGGAGGACTTCGCCCGTCATTCCGATCCCGTGTTTCGCAGGAGCCGCTCGACGAAGAACTCGCCCGCGCGATAGGAGGAGCGCACGAGCGGACCGGCCGCGACGAACCGGAAGCCCTGCGCCTCCCCGTCGCGCCGCCACGCCTCGAACCGAGCCGGCTCGACGTACGCGGCCACCGGGAGGTGGCGGGGCGCGGACGTCGGCCGAAGGTACTGGCCGATCGTGAGCAGTTCCACTCCGGACTCGCGCAGGTCGCGCAGCGCGGCGCGGACCTCCTCGTCGCGCTCGCCGAGGCCGAGCATCAGGGAGGACTTCGTGAAGGAGCGGGGCGAGAGACGCCTCGCCTCCTCGAGCGTGCGCAGCGAGCGGCGGTAGGAGGCGCGGCGGTCGCGGACGAGCGGCGTGAGCCGCTCGACCGTCTCGAGGTTGTGCGCGATCACGTCGGGGGCCGCCGCCGCGAGGGTCGCGAGCCCCTCGCCTCCGTAGTCGGGGATCAGGACCTCGACGAGGATCGACGGGGCCTCGCGCCGCAGTGCGCGCACGGTGGCCGCGAAGTGCGCCGCCCCTCCGTCGGGAAGATCGTCCCGGTTGACGGAGGTGAGCACGACGTAGCGCAGCCCGAGATCCCGGATGGCGCGCGCGACGCGCTCGGGCTCGCCCGCGTCGACGACTCCGCCGGGGCTCGCCGTCCGCACGGCGCAGAACCTGCACGCCCGGGTGCAGACGTCCCCGAGAAGCATCACCGTCGCGGTCCCGCCCCCCCAGCACTCCGCGACGTTCGGGCAGCGGGCCTCCTCGCAGACCGTGTTCAGGCGGAGCGTCTTCAGCGTCGCCCGCACCCGCTCGTGCTCGCCCCCGCCCGGAAGGCGGACCTTGAGCCACGGGGGCTTGGGCGAGGGAGACGGAGCGAGGCCGGGAGGAGACAAGGCGCGGGAGGAGCGCCCGCTACTCTACTGTTCGTCGGCGCTTCGGGCCATGCGCGGGACGCGGCCCCTGCCCGCTCCTTGCGAAAGGCCCTCGGAGATCGTTTCCTAGCCCTGCAATGTTCCGGTTCGGCGCCGCCCTCACCACCGAGGTCGAGGCTCGCAAGGCCGTCGCCCTCGCGGTCGAGAAGACCCTCGCCCCGCTCGCGGGGGCGACGCCCGATCTCGCGTTCCTCTTCGTCTCGGGGCGCGACGCGGAGGATCTCGTCTCGATCGCCGCCGACGCGGACCGCGAGCTCCGCGCCGGCGTCCTCCTCGGATGCAGCGCGGAGGGCGCGATCGGCGAGTCGAAGGAGGTCGAGTCGGAGCCCGCCCTCGCGCTGTGGGCGGCCTCCCTCCCGGGCGCGGACGTCGAGGGATTCCATCTCGGCTTCGACCCGGAGAAGGAGGCGCTCGATCTCCCTCCGGGCTCCGCCGGGGACGACACGCGCGCGGTCCTCCTCCTCGTCGATCCCTACACCTATCCCGCCGACGCCATGCTGCGCGCGACGAACGAGCGGATGCCGGGCGTTCCGATCCTGGGAGGGGTCGCGGGAGGGCGAGCGGGGGCGGGAGAGGGCCGGCTCGTCTTCGACGGGCAGGTCGTGCCGGGCGGGGCCGTCGGCGCCCGCCTCGCGGGCTCGATCGCGCTGCGGCCCGTCGTCTCGCAGGGATGCCGCCCGATCGGCCAGCCCTTCGTCGCCACGAAGGTGGACCGGAACGTGATCCAGGAGCTCGGAGGCCGGCCGGCACTGCACCGGCTCCAGGAGACGCTGCGCGCCGCCGCGCCCGCCGAGCGGGAGCTCGCCTCGCGCGCCCTCCACCTCGGCCTCGTCGTCGACGAGTACCGCCGCGATCACCGGCGCGGCGACTTCCTCGTCCGCAACCTCCTCGGCATCGACCCGAAGAGCGGGGCGATCGCGCTCAACGACTTCGTGCGGCTCGGCCAGACCGTCCAGTTCCAGGTCCGGGACGCGGCGACCGCCGACGAGGACTTCCGGACGCTGCTCGCGGAGGAGGTTCGCGCCTGCGGCGGGCGCGCCCCTGACGGCGCCCTCCTCTTCTCGTGCAACGGCCGCGGGACGCACCTCTTCGGGGCCGCCGATCACGACATCGGGATCGTCCGGGAAGTGGCGGGGGTGACCCCCCTGGCCGGGTTCTTCGCGGCGGGGGAGATCGGCCCCATCGGCCCGCGGAACTTCCTCCACGGCTTCACGGCGAGCCTCGCCCTCTTCTACGAGGGATCCCCGGCGGACCGCGCCCCGTCTGACGAATCGCCGGGCGCGGGTTAGAGTAGTTTCACCCAGACTGCGGCCCGATGCGGCCGATCGCCTCACTCCTTCAGCGACACCTGCGACCGGGCACGCTCCTGGCGCTCTCCTTCCTCGGCGGGAGCGCGGGGGCGCAGGTCATCGTCCGCTTCGCGGAGGACTTCGAGGCGGGCCCCTACCCCTCCGGGACGGTCGGCGCCTACATGGAGACGGACGCGGCGGGGGCGGCCGCCCCGACCCTCTGGCACGCCGAGGGAAAGTGCGGGGCGTTCCCCATCGGGGACTACGCCGTGTCGACGACGAGCGCCCCCTTCACGAGCATCCTCGGGCAGCCCGGAACGATCGTGCTCTTCACCTCCGGCGACAACGGCTGGAGCGGACGGATCGTCACCCCGTTCGTCTTCCCTCACTTCGGCGTCTCCTTCCAGGTGCTCGACGTCGACCGGAACGGGCTCGCCTCGACCTTCCTGAACGGTGGAGGCGGGAACGACGCGGTGAACCGACCTCCGGGATCCCCCGCCCTCCCGAACGGCCTCCTCGCGCCCTGGTGGGACGACCTCGAGCACGTGACGGGGACGACGGCGTACGCGGTCGTCGGGGCGAGCCCGAACCAGCGCATCGTCGTCGAGTGGAACGGGCTCGAGAGGTTTCCGAACGACGGGAGCGGGGAGAACGCCACCTTCCAGGCGATCGTCCACGAGTCGGGGACGATCGAGTTCCTCTACGACGCGGCGAGCTTCGCGAGCGGCCTCGATCCCTGGAACGCGACGATCGGCCTCGAGACGTTCGACGGCGCGTTCGGGAAGGATCTCACGGGGCTCGCGGACATGAACGCGACCTTCCCGGGCGCGGGATTCGTCCTCACGCCTCTCCCGCCCGCGGTCCCGAAGATCCCCGCCGCGATGAAGACCGCGGCCGCCGCGTACAACCGGGGCGACCTCGGGTTCTACGACTACGACACCGGCGGGGCGAACGCGGGGGCGCTCGAAGGCCCGCCTCTCATGCCGGCGGCGACGGGGAACGCCGTCACGATCGCGTTCGACTACACGAAGACGACGGAAGGAGGCGGGACGGGGGCGTTCGACCAGTGCTTCCTCGAGACGGCGCCGGCGGGATCTCCCACCTGGACCCGTCTCGCGCAGGTGACGGGGACGGCCGCGTGCACGGGGGCTCCGAGCACGCTCTTCGCGGTGCTCCCGGACAGCGTCTCCTCGGGCGTCTTCCGGCACCGATTCCGATTCGCCACCGTCGACGCCAACGCGAACGACTACGTCGGCTGGTACGTCGACAACGTCCGGATCGAGGAGGTCGCAGGCGGGGGTCCCGTCCTCCTGTTCTCGGAGGACTTCGAGTCCGGGACGATCCCGGGAAGCACGGTCGGGGGCCTGACGGAGCAGAACCCGGCGACGGGCGCGGCGGCGGACACCCTCTGGCACGCCGAGACCTTCTGCGGGCCCGCGGGGGCCACCTACGTCGTGACGCCGATGACGCCGCCGAACCCTTACCCTTCGCTCGCCGCCGTGCCGGGGGCGACGACCCTCTTCCTCGCGAACGGGACGACCCAGTGCTTCGACGACGACAACAGCGGGTTCCTCCCCCTCCCCTTCCTGTTCGATTTCTTCGGGGTCGCGAAGACGCAGATCAACGTGAACGTGAACGGGTTGCTGCGCTTCGATTCCCCCTTCGGATCGGCGATCACGAACGACCCGCCGGGGACCCCGGGGTTCGAGGAGGACCTGATCATGCCCTGGTGGGACGACCTCGAGCTCACGACCTCGATGTCGGCGATCCGGACCTCCGTGTCGGGTCCACCCGGGAACCGGACGTTCAGCGTCGAGTGGAGCGTCGCTTCGACCTGGCTCTTCACCCCCTGCCCGGCGAACGACGGGTCCTCCCTCACCTTCCGCGTCGACCTCTCCGAGGCGACGGACGCCATCGTGTTCCGCTACAACCACGCCGGGTTCGTCGCGGGGGTCGCTCCTCGGAGCGCCTCGGTCGGGCTCGAGAACGCGACGGGGACCGTGGGGGTGGACGCGACGGGCCTCGGCAACATGAACACGTCCTTCCCGACGCATCCGATGACCGGGATGCCCACCGATCTCCTCTTCTCGCCTCTCCCGACGCCGCCCCCTCTCCTCCCGGCGCCGCTCTCGGGGGTCGCCGCGGCCTACAACCAGGGGAACCTCGGCAACTATCACTACGACACGGGCGTCACGAACCGCGGCGCCCTCGTCTCGCCCCTCTTCGGCCTCCCCGCGGACACGCTCGGGATCGAGGTCGCATTCGACTACGTGAAGCAGACCGAGGGGGGAGGGAGCGGCAGCTTCGATCAGTGCTTCCTCGACGCGCGGGCGGACTCCGGAGCTTCATGGGCTCCCGCCCTCCAGGTGATCGGGAACCAGGAGTGCGCGTCGGGGGGAGCCACGGTGACGATCGGGAGCGCCGTGCCCCCGCTCGCGGGCTTCCTCGCGGAGGGCCAGGGACAGGTCCGGTTCCGGTTCGACACGGTGAACGCCGCGGCGAACGGATTCCTCGGATGGGTCGTGGACAACCTGGCCGTCACCGCGCGGACGGGGAGCACCTCGGGCCCGATCGGATCGGCGTGCACGAGCGCCGCGGGATGCACTCCCGCGATCGCGGCCGCGGGTCTTCCGATCTCGGGGAACCCCGGGTTCGCCATCGAGCTGTCCGGAGCGGACGGGGGAGGATCCGCCCTCCTCGTCGTCGGCGCGTCGACGGCGAGCCCGCCCTGCGCGCTGCCGGTCCCCTTCCCGATCGGATCGGTCTTCCCCGGGAACACCTGCACGATCGCCATCTGCCCCGACGTCACGCTCGGCACTTTCCCGCTCTCGGGCGTCGGGGCCTGCGCGGGCGCTTTCACGCTCCCCCTCCCGCTCCCGCCGGGGCTCCCCGCCGGGACGCCCCTCCTCCTCCAGTGGGTCGTCGTGAATATCGCGACCCTCCCCGCGCCCGACTCGATCTCCGTCACGAACGCGATCGAGGTCACGATCCTCTGATCGTTCCAAATTCACCCGGCCTGGATGGTCGGAACTCGGGGCACCCTTCTTGCACCCCGGCCCTCCACATCCCCGATTCGCGGGCGATCTCCCGCGAGAAGGAGTGAAATCCCCCATGAAGAGGTCGTTTTTCTCCCCCGTCCCGCTCGCCCTCCTCGCGCTGGCGGGGCCCGCCGCCTCGCAGAGCGTGACCTTCCGGGGCAAGGTCGAGGACGTGCCCGGAACCGCGAACCAGTTCGTGGTCGACTGCACGAACACCCAGCTCACGAGCGCCTCGATCGACCTGAACGCCTTCGTGGGCCAGGAGGTCCTGATCGACGGGACCTGGAACGGGTCGACCGCGAGCCCCGCCGTTGCGGTGACCGCGATCTCGATGGTCCCCGAGACCTTCGAGATCGGCGGCGGCGCCTCGATCGGCAGCCAGGCGCGGTTCAAGACGTTCGGGACGCCGGGCGACGCCGCCGCCGTCTTCGCGTCGCTCGGCTCGAGCTTCCTCCCGTTCGGTCCCGCCGGCGTGGGATTCCTCGACCCCGCGACCCTGCTCAACGTCGGCGTCGGCTCCGTGGACGGGCTGGGAGTCTTCCAAGTCATCGTCCCCGTCCCGAACGATCCGGCCCTCGTCGGGCTCTTCGTCCTGGGTCAGGGCGCCATGCTCGGGCCCGCCACTCCCCTCCTCCTCACCAATCCCGACTGCAAGACGGTCCAGACCTGATCTCAGCGGTCCGAGGGGGAGGCGGGCGCCTCGCCGGCGCCGCCGAGGACGAACGTGCGCCTCGCGACCGTCGCCGGCGCCGCCTCCCCCTCGCGGATCCGGAGGACTCGGTCCATCGGAACGCTCTCGAACACCTGCGGGGCGCGGCCCCCGGGCCATCGGATCTCGATGCGCCGGATCCGCCGCGCCCCGCCGAGCCCGATCTCCTGGCGCAGGCTCGAGGAGCCGAAGCTTCCGCCGGTTCCCACCGTCGAGTGGATCGTGCGCTCCCCCTCCCCCTCCTCGACGACGACCGCGATGCGCGCCCCGACGCCGCCCCGGTTCGCGAGGACTCCCTCGAGGACGAGGGTGACCCAGCGGTTGCCGGTCCCCGGATTCCGGAACAAGACGTTCGGGTAGACGTCCCCCTCGTAGGCGCCGCCCATCACGGCGTAGATGTCCTGGTCCCCGTCGTCGTCGAGATCGCCGAAGGCGATCCCGTGCCCCTTCTGGAGGTGCCCGAATCCGCCGGCGGCCGTCACGTCCTCGAAGTCGCGGCCCCCGACGTTGCGAAACATCCGGTTCGGGACGAGGGTCGCGAGGCTCGGCTCTCCGGTCCCGAAGTAGGCGTCGAGGAAGCCGTCGTTGTCGAGGTCCCCGAAGTTCGCCCCCATCGCCAGGAGGGGCTCGTCGAGATGGACCTCCCCGGCCACGTCCGAGAACGTCCCGTCCCCGCGGTTCCGGTACAGGCGCGCCCGCTCGCCCGAGGTGGGCCGGCCGAGCCGGTGCGCGACGACCGGCTCGAGCGAGCTCTCGAGGAAGCCCGAGAAGGGAGCGACGAGGAGGTCCTGGTGCCCGTCGTTGTCGAAGTCCCAGAACCAGACCGGAAAGCTCCTCGCCGGCTCGCTCACCCCCGCGCGGGCGGTGACGTCGGTGAATCGCCATCCGGTGCCGGGACCCTCGTTCCGGAAGAGGAGGTTCGACTCCCCGAACCGGGAGAGGTAGAGATCGGGGAAGCCGTCGTCGTCGACATCGCCCCACGCCACCCCCTTCACGAATCCGACGACGTCGAGGCCCGCGCGGGCGGCGACCTCCCGGAACGTCCCGTCCCCCTCGTTACGGTAGAGCTCGCACGGGTGCCGCTCCTTCGAGGTCGACTCGTTCCCGATGAAGAGATCGAGGCGCCCGTCGTTGTCGAAGTCCGCGAACGCCGCGGACGACGTCGGCCGGAGCTGGAGGAGGCCCGCCGCGACCGTCACGTCCTCGAACGTCCCGTCGCCGCGGTTGCGCAGCAACGAGTTCGGATGGTGCCCCTCCGAGAAGAGCCACGCCCCCCGGAGCACGAGGACGTCGGCGTCCCCGTCGTTGTCGACGTCGGCGTGGCAGAGGTTCAGACCGCCGAGTTGCCCCTGAAGTCCGGCCGACGCCGTCCGGTCAGAGAACCGGCCGTCCCCCTCGTTGCGGAAATATCGCAGCGGATCCTCGAGCCCCCAGGAGGAGGCCAGGATGTCGAGGAGCCCGTCCCCGTCGAAGTCCTCGACGATCGCCCCGCCGGAGAGCCCCGTCGCGGCGACGCGCGCGGCGGGAGCGACGTCGACGAAGCGGGGGAACTCGACGCCGGAGTCGTACACCTGGGGCGCGAGCCGCCACTCCTCGGGGACGCCGTCGGGGTAGCTCCCGGCGGCCATGTGAGCGAGATTGAGGAGCCAGCGGTAGCCCAGGTGCGAGGGGGAATCGCGCAGGAGCTCCGCGTACTGCTCGATCGCGAGGAGCGCGCCGCGCGGGTTCCGGTGGACCCCGGATCCCCGGATCGGGAGGAGACACGAGTCGATCCCGTGGTGCGCGATGCAGTTCTCCTGCTCCCCGAGCCGCAGGTAGGCGACGCCGAGCCTCTCGCGGATCTGGAGGAGGATCCCCGTCTGGGGAGAGGCGCCCGCGCCTTCGAGCGCCTCGCGGAGAATCCGGAACTGCGCGATCGCGAGCTCGGTCTCCCCCGCCAGGAGCGCCTCGTGGGCGAAGAGGAAGGTGAGCTCGATGCGCTTGCGCGGATCCGCCTCTCCCTCGCACTCCTGTCGGAACATCGCGGCGCGCCGCGTGTTGAGCGTCGCGTTCGCGCGCGGATCCGCGCGCTCCGCGATCTCGCGGAGGAGGACCTCCACCCGCGGGCGCGGCTCCTCGCCGCGCTGGAGGCTCGCCGCCGGGGTCGCAGCGAAGATCAGCATCCCGAGCGCGCGGATCGGCCGGCCCTTCACGCCGCCGATCCTAACCGACCCCGCGGTCCGGTAGAGTCGGGGCGATCGGGAACCCGTCTCGAAGAGAGCCGTGTCGCGACGTCTCCTCCTCCGTGCGGCGGTCTCCGTCGCCTCGCTGTGGAGCGCGGCCTGCGCTTCCCCCGCCCACCGGGTCCATCACACCCTCCTCGATTCTCCGGAGCGCCCCCTCCCCACGGCGGTGATCCTCCTCCGACCGGGGATCGTCGCCGGGGAGGTCGCGGACGACGGGACCTTCGAGGAGAGGGAAGACTGGACACTCGCCTCCTCGGAGAACGTGGAGAAGGCGCTCCGGAACGGGATCGAGCGGCGCGGCGCGTTCCGGATCGTCGAGATGCCGGAGATCTCGCCGGAGGAGGGCGACCTCCTCGAGGAGCACCTCGCCCTCTTCGACCTCCTCGCGGGCGCGGCCTTCGAGTACCCGGGCGACGAGATGGATGCCGCCGACGCGAGAGCGTGGCGCCACCGGGTCGATCGCTTCGACGCCTCGGTCGGCGAGGGTCTCTCCTTCCTCGCGGACCGGACGGGCGCGGACGCCGCGCTCGTCACGCTCGGCTCCTGCTTCCTCCCCTCCGGGCGCTGGAAGACGACGGTGCTCGTCTCGGCCCTCCTCGGGGAGGCCCTGCCGACGGGGACGACGAGGCTCACCCTCGGCGTCGTCGACCTCCGCACCGGAGATCTCCTGTGGATCGACCGCGCCGTCGAGTTCGGCGCGCTCTTCTTCGATCCCGTGTCGGACTTGCGGGAGGCGGAGGACGCGGAGGACAGGGTGGACGGACTCCTCGAGGACTACCCTGGCCTCGAGGCGTACGCGGCGAAGCGCTCGAGGCGCTGATGGGACGGATCGCCCGCACGGCCTCGATCGCGCTCGCGTGCCTGCCCGCGTGCGCGGGCTGGTCTCTCGTCGAGGACCCGGCGATCGCCGCGCCGGACGGCTCGTTCGGCTTCGAGGCGCCGGTCGGCTGGATGCGGGCGCGGGGAGGCGATGCCGAGGTCCTCCTCACCCGCGAGGGCCCGCCGGTCCAGTGGTTCGAGGTCCGCGCGCTCCCGGCGGACGAGGCCTTCCCCCTCCTCGGCGAGGGAGTTCCGCTCGATGCGACCCCGGCGGAGATCGCCGCGCTCACGATCACGGAGCTGAGCGCGGGCCTCGACCCGATCCCGCTGGCCGTCCTCGAAAGGGGGCCGGCGGCCGTCGGCGCCGACGAGGGTTTCCTCGTCCACGGCCGCTATGCGGACGAGCTCGGCGTCTCCTTCGATCTCCTCGCCGCCGGCTTCGCCCGCCGCAACCGCTTCTACCGGCTCCTCTTCCGGGCCCCTACCCTCCACATCTTCGACCGCGACCGTTTCGCGTTCGACCGTGCGGTCGCCACGTTCCGGCCTCGGGAGGACCCTGAGGGGCAATAATCGGGGCGAATCGACGTAGACGACAGGCCTCTCGAGGCTCCCCTCTCCAGACACGGAGTGAACCCGATGCTGCGGAAGACCGCCCTCTCCTCCCTCGTCCTCTCGCTCCCCTTCGCCGTCGCGCCCGCGCAGACCGCGCCGACCGCGCTGCGGCTCCTTCCCGGCGACTCCATCGCGGCCTTCGCCGCCGCGGGGCGCGAGTCGATCCGCGCGGCCTGGGCGGAGTCGCCCTGGGCCGCCCTCTGGGCCGAGCCCGAAATCCAGGGCTGGCTCGCCCCCGTTCTCCGCGAGATCTCCCCGATGCTGGAGACGATGCGGGGAGAGGTCGGCTTCACGCCGGGGGACCTCTTCGACGCCGTCGAGGGGGGATTCGCGGTTGCGTGGACCCGGTTCGACCCCGCTGCGAAAACGGGCGCAGTCGCGCTCGTCGTCGAGTGCGGGAGCCGGCGGGATCGGTTCGAGGAGATGATCGGGGTCGCCCTCGGACGCGCGCGGGAGAACGAGGGCCACTTCCGCACCGCGTTCGCCGGATCGACCTTCCT
>Ga0187892_10011380_pt1 | contig 10934 bp, 11 predicted proteins | sample MA1701073metaG_FD_139345 | JGI IMG/M metagenome (GOLD analysis project Ga0187892, IMG submission 139345) | Bio-ooze microbial communities from a basaltic lava cave in the Kipuka Kanohina Cave System on the Island of Hawaii, USA - MA170107-3 metaG ... | reverse complement strand
CGTGACCGAGGCCGCGGCGCTCGCCGCCGGCCGTTGGGTCGGTCGCGGGGACAAGCTGGCCGCCGACCAGGCGGCGGTCGACGCGATGCGGCTGATGATCGACACCGTCTCGATGGACGGCGTGGTCGTGATCGGCGAGGGCGAGAAGGACGAGGCGCCGATGCTCTTCAACGGCGAGGCCGTCGGCAACGGGAGCGGCCCCGCGTGCGACGTCGCCGTCGATCCGATCGACGGGACCCGGCTCACATCCGTGGGGCAGCCGAACGCGCTCTCGGTCATCGCGCTCGCCGAGCGGGGCTCCATGTTCTTCCCGGGCGCCGCCGTCTACATGGAGAAGGTCGCGACCGGCCCGGAGGCCGCGGACGCGATCGACATCACCGCGTCGCCGGAGGAGAACGTGCGTCGCGTTGCGAAGGCCAAGGGGGTCCGGCCCGAGGAGATCGGCGTCGTCATCTTGGACCGCGACCGGCACACCGAGACGATCAAGCGGGTCCGCGAAGCTGGCGCGCGCGTGCACCTCATCACCGATGGCGACGTCGCCGGCGCCATCTTGGCGGCGACCACCCGACGATCGGGGCTGGACCTGCTCCTCGGGATCGGCGGGACACCCGAGGGTGTGGTTGCGGCCGCGGCCCTGAAGTGCCTCGGCGGCTCGATGCAGGGGCGCCTGTATCCGCGCAACGATGAGGAGCGGGCGCAGTTGCTCGACGCCGGGTACGACATCGATCGCGTGCTCACGACCGACGACCTCGTTGCGGGCGACCACGTGTTCTTCGCCGCCACGGGCGTCACCGACGGGGCCCTGCTCGGAGGCGTGAAGTACTGGCCGGACGGCGCGACGACGTACTCGATGGTGATGCGTTCGCGTTCGGGCACGGTCAGGATCGTCGAGGCTGAGCACCGGTTCGAGAAGCTCGAGAAGTACTCGACGATCGAGTACCGCCGCTAGTGTGACGCGTCATTAGTTCCTTTACATCAGTAGCGGATGCGTCACGATGAGGCATGGCGCTGTCGACTGGGCTGGTGCAGATCCGCGACGAGGACCGGACGACGCTGGTGAGCTGGACGCGGTCCTCGTCGGTGCGCGCGGGGTTGGCGACACGGGCGAGGATCGTTCTGGCAGCTGCGGGCGGTGAGGGGACGTCCTCGATCGCACGACGCCTGGGGGTTTCGCGGCCGACCGTGATCCAGTGGCGAGATCGCTATGCCGAGGCAGGCGTGGGCGGTCTGGATGATGCCCGGCGCTCCGGCAGGCCGAAGACCGTCGAGGACGCGCGAATCATCGCCGCCACCTTGGAGCCGCCACCGAAGCGGCTGGGCGTGACGCACTGGTCGACCCGTCTGCTGGCCGCTGAGCTCGGCATCGGAGACGCGACGGTCGCCAGAGCATGGCGCCGCTACGGGGTGCAGCCGTGGAGGCGGGAGACGTTCAAGTTCTCCACCGATCCGCAGCTCGAGGCCAAGGTGCGTGACGTCGTCGGGCTGTACCTGAACCCACCGGAGAAGGCGATCGTGCTCTGCGTCGACGAGAAGAGCCAGATCCAGGCGCTGGACCGCACCGCGCCGATCCTGCCGCTGCGGCCGGGGCTGCCGGAAAAGGCGACCCACGACTACCGCCGACACGGCACGACCACCCTGTTCGCCGCGCTCGAGATCGCGACCGGGAAGGTCACCGACGCCTGCTACGAGCGGCACGGCAAGGCCGAGTTCCTCGACTTCTTGAACAAGGTCGCCCGCGCCTACCCGCGCCGCGAGCTGCACGTCGTGGTCGACAACTACCACACCCACAAGCACGCGGATATCGACGCGTGGCTCGCCAGGCACCCCCGGATCACGCTGCACTTCACCCCGACCTCCGGTTCATGGCTCAACCTCGTCGAGGTGTTCTTCGGCATCATCACCCGCCAAGCGATCCGACGCGGAACCTTCACCAGCGTCAAGGACCTCGTCGCCGCCATCAGCCGCTTCATCGGTGGCTGGAACGAACGCTGCCACCCGTTCACCTGGACCAAGACCGCCGACGAGATCCTCCCGCACGCGCGGCGTCAACCAACTTCAGACGCGGGACACTAGTTCAGCGCCGCCGCGTGCCGACGACCCTCCATGCGAGTGGCAACAGCCCCGCGGCCGCGAGGAGCTTCAGGGTGTCGCCGACGACGAACGGGGCGAGCCCGAGCTCGAGCGCCTCGGCGAGCGACACGTCAAGCGCCTGCATGAGCCATGGGATCGCCACGGCGTACAGGACGACCTCCCCCAGGAACATCGCGCCGATCGAGCTCCTGATCGACCGGTCCCATCCTCGCTCGGCGAGCCACCCGACGACGGCGGCCGACAGCACGAAGCCCCACAGGTAGCCACCGGTGACCGCCGACGGTGTGAGGAAGTCGGCTCCCGACTCACCTCCGGAGTAGAACGGCAGGCCGAGCGCACCTTGGGCGAGATACAGCGCCATCGACACCCCGCCGAGCCCCGCCCCCAGCGAGGCCCCTACGAGCAACACGCCCAGCGTCTGCCCGGTGATCGGGACGGGCGTGAACGGCAGTTTGATCTCGATCTGGGCGAGGGCAGCCACGAGCCAGCTCCCTGCGAACGCGAGCAGCACGCGCCACGCGATCCTCGAACGCAGCGCGGTGGGCGAGGCGGCGAGCGCCAGCGTCGACGAGCTCATGCGGCGGGCGATGCGAGGGCGTACATCCCGGTCCCCTGCTTGGTGAGCACGCCCGATCGTACCCCTTGCGCGAGCGCCGAGAGGAGCTGCTTGCGAACGTTCGGCTGCTCGAACGGATCGAGGTACCCACGACGCAGCGCGAGATCCTGGATCTTCGTCCAGTGCAGTGGCCCGACCTCCTCGCGGAGCACCGCGACCGCGGCGTCGAGGAACTCCATCAGAGCTCACGTGCAGCCGGGAGCACAGCTTCGGCGATCACGTCGAGCATCGTCGGATCGGGCATCGCGAACCAGATGGGCGCAGGACCGATGATGAGCTCGGTGACGCCGATGCGCGCGAACCGCTCCAAGCGTTCGAGCACCTGTTCCGGCGTTCCGACCAGACCGTCGACGCGGAGCTCGTCGAGCCCGACGGCGTCGACCACCCCGGCAGGCAGGCGGCCGCCCATGAGGTCGTACCGCCGAGCGACGTCGGCGTCATCCTCGCCGACCACCGTGAACAGCCCGAGCGAGAGTCGGAAGGCGCGGGGGTCCCGCCCGGCTCGCTCGCAAGCCGCGCGCGCAGCGGCGGCCCGAGGCGCGTACGCCTCCGGCGTCCATCGCCAGACCGTGTTCCATCCGTCCGCGTAGCGAGCCGCGAGCCCGAGCAGCCTCTGCTCGCCCTTGCCCCCGAGCAGCATCGGCGGCGGCGCCTGAATCGGCCGTGGGTGGTTGAACGCCTCGTGCATCTCGAACCGCTCTCCCGCGAACGATGCCGGCTCACCGTCGAACAGCGCTCCGAGGTACGCGACCGTCTCCTCGAGCTGATCGAACCGCTCTCGGACCGAGCCGAACGGATACGCGAGGCCGGCGAACTCGTCGGCGAACCACCCAGCGCCGAGGCCGAGCTCGAGCCGCCCACCGGAGAGCCGATCGATCGCGGCCGCGGACTTGGCGACCAGCGCCGGGTGGCGGAACCCGGCGGACAGCACGAGCGTGCCCAGTCGCACGCGCGAGGTGCGAACCGAGAGCGCCGCGAGCGTCGTGAGCGGCTCGAGCGATCCGTACCGCTCCGGTCCGCCGCCGTACCGACCCAGCGAGCCGAAGAAGTGGTCCGAGACCCAGACGGAGTCGAAGCCCAGTCGCTCCGCTCGAACGGCCTCGGCGGCCACCGGCGCGAACGAAACCGGCCCGCCACCCGGCAACGAGAAGTCGTAGTGCGGCAACGCGAGGCCGACGCGCATCGGTCTACAGGTATCGCAGGACGTCGGCCGGCCCGGCCACCTCGACCCCCGGCGAGACCTGGATGCCGGTGGGGAGCTTGAGCCTCGGGTAGACCATGACGTCGTCGGCCAGGTGCACGCCCGGGTACACGATGACCTCGTCCCCGAGCGCGACCCACCGTTCGACCGTGGTCGGGTGGAAGGGCTCGGAACGGATCTCGGACATCGAGCCGACGACCACATCGGCCAGGTGGGCCGCCGGACCGACGATCGCGCCGTCGCGGATCTGCGAGCGTTCGATGCGCGCGTCCCGATGCACCTCGATGTCGTCGTCCAGGTTCGAGTCCGAGATCCGGACCCCCGGGTGGATCTCGCAGAACCGGCCGATGCGGACGGCCGGGCCGATCTCGACCTGTCCGTCGGCGATCTTCTCGGCGAGCGTGCGGCCGCTGGTCGAGTCGCGCAGCGACAGGGTCTCGGGCGCGATCCAGACGCCCCGTTCGGGATCGAACGCAGGGTCCAGCAGCCGGTCGACGGCCTCGAATCGGCCCCGCAGGACCTCGACCATCGTCTCGAGGTAGTCCCGGACGTTGCCGAGATCGCCGATCCTGCGGACCGGGAACGTCGTGACCGGGTACCCGTTGCCCACCAGCCACGGCAACAGGTCCTTCCCGAAATCCAGGCGATGCTCGCGCAGGCGCGCGATCTCCGGGTGCGACGCGAGCTCGCGAAGGCGCGCGGTGTCGATCAGATAGAACCCCGCGTTCGTCATGAGGGGCAGCCGCCGGAACTCTTCCTCCGTCGCGGGTTCGAAATGCTGGCGGAGGTCGACGAGCGTGGGCTTCTCGACGAACAGCTGCACGTGACCGGCATCATCCGCGAGCAGCACGCCGTACTTCTCGGCGACCTCGTCGGGCTCGCGCATCATCGCCGCGATCGTGGCGATCGCACCCGACGCGAGATGCGCCTCGAGCATCGGCGCCAGGTCGAAATCGATCACCGAGTCCGTTGGGAACACCAGCGCCGTCTGGGTGACGTCCCAGTGATCCATCATCCGGAGCGCGGAGTCGGCGCTTCCGGTGGACACCGTGTCGTACTTGACCGGCGAGTACTTCACGTCGACGCCGAACCCTTCGCCGTACCCGATCAACACCTTGATCTGGTAGCGGTTCTCCTTGCCGTGCGCGATCACGTAGTAGTCCTTGATGCCCTCGGCCGTCAGCATCTGGATCACCCAGCGGATGAGCCGGCGCCCGAGGAAGGACATCGCAGCCTTCGAGCGCAGGTAGCCGGGCGCCTTCAGCGTGAGGGGGCGGGCCCGCGTCCCCTGCCCTCCGGCAAGGCCGAAACCGACGACGTCGGACACCCCCGGCATGGTGGGGCCATGATAGGCGGTCCATCATCCGTGGAACCGCTCGTACTGAGGAGGTCGGACGTGGAGCCGTGGGGCCGGGAGTTCGCGGGCCGGCTGGAGGTCCTGGAGTTCGAGAGCGCGGCGTTGCGCGACAACCCGCTCGGCGATCCGTTCGTACGGCCGGTCTGGGTCTACACGCCTCCGGGATACGACGACGAGCCCGACCGCGCGTATCCATGCGTGTTCGTCATCCAGGGGTACACGGGGCAGATCGACATGTGGCGCAACCGCGAGGCGTTCCGGTCCAGCTACCCGGAGACGGTGGACGAGCTGTTCGCAACCGGCGGGGCGCGGCCCGTGCTCGTCGCGTTCGTCGACTGCTGGACCTCGCTCGGCGGCAGCCAGTTCCTCAACTCGCCCGGCACCGGGCGGTACCACGACTACCTGTGCGAGGAGATCGTCCCGTTCGTCGACGAGCGGTTCCGGACCGACGCGCGCCGCGAGGCGCGAGGGATCCAGGGCAAGTCGAGCGGCGGGTACGGGGCGCTCGTCACGCCGATGCTCCGTCCAGATCTGTTCTCGGGACTCGCGTGCCATTGCGGCGACTCCCTGTTCGAGGCGTGCTACCTCCCCGAGTTCCCGAAGGCGGTCCGAGCGCTCCGTGACGAGTACGGGGGCTCGTACGACGCGTGGTGGGCGGACGTGCGCGGACGGACGTTCGGCACCAAGGCCTGGGACGGAGACCTGATCGAGGCGTGGGGCTACGCCGCGTGCTACTCGGCCGACGAGGACGGCACCGTCCGTCTCCCGTTCGACACCCGGACCGGGCGGCTGCTCGACGACGTCTGGGACCGCTGGCTCGCGTGGGATCCGGTGCGGATGATCCCGCGCCACGCGGACGCGATGCGCTCGATGCGGGCGGTCTGGCTGGACGCGGGGAACAAGGACGAGTTCTTCCTCGACAACGGGATGGTGGCCGTGTCCGACGAGCTCGATGCGATCGGCGTGGCGCACACGCTCGAGCTGTTCGACGCCGGCCATATGTCGATCGGCTACCGATACCCGAGATCGTTGGCGTTCCTGGCCGAAGCGCTGTCGGAGCCGGGCTGAGCGGTTAGGCCGACTGATCGACGGTCCCCGAAAGGACGACGTCGCCGTCGGCGTCGACGATGACGACGCTCGTGAAGCCGGTCAGGTCGGCGCGCTTGAACTGATGGAACACCTCGGCGCGCCCATCGGCATCCAGCTCCTCGATCCGGCCGGCGCGCAGCTCCTGACCGTCCGCGTTCACGAGCCGCACGCGATAGGGCAACGGGTCCGTCTCCGCCGGGTCGAGTCCATTCACGATCACCATCGAGAAGTCCAGGATCGTCGGAGAGACCAGTTGCAGGGCGAACCCACCGCCGGCCCCAGTCGCGACCGGGGAGAGCTGCCCGAGATGCGTGTCGCCTGCCGACACCGCCTCGGCGGGGATCACGTTCGCGAGCACCCGCTGGAACCGCTCGAGCGCCTCGGCCTGCGAGCGTTCGGCCTGGGCGGCCCGCTCCTCGAACCGATCGGCTCGGCCCGCCATCACCGCGCCCCACCCGAGGCTCGCGACCGCGACCATCGCCGCGACGATCGACGCCGCCGCGGTCCGCGCCCGCCGGGCGGTCCCCGGCGCGCCGGCGGCCCGCCGAACGCGCGAGACGACCCGCTCGCCGAGGCCCTGTGGCACCGGCGCGGGCGCCAGCGCGAAGCCGAAGGTTGCCGCCGCCTGCCCCAGGTCGGCCGCCTCCTTGCGGCATCCGGCGCACCACTGCAGGTGCCGCTCGACGCCGGTCCGCTGGTCGGCCGAGAGGACCCCGACGGCGAGCTCGGGCAGGAGCTCCCGGACGTCGAGGCAGGTCACGGTCGTTCCTTGTCCTGGTTGGCGCGCCGAACCTTGATGAGCGCGGTCCGCAACCGCGTCTTCACGGTGCCGAGGGGGATCCCATCGGCCTCTGCGATCTCGCGAGCGGTCAGGCCGCCGAAGTAGGCGCGGCCCAGCAGGCGCTTCTCGGCGTCGGAGAGGGAGTCGAGGGCCCGGATCGCCGCGTCGCGTTCGATCAGCGGCTCCTCCTCATCGACCCCGCCCATCTCAGGGACCTCGTCGACCAGGACCAGGTGCGGCCGCGTGACGCCGGTGTCGCGTCGCAGCCGGTCGACCGCGAGGTTGTGGGCGATCGTCATGAGCCACGTGGACAGCCGCCCACGGGAGGGGTCGAACCGCGCGGCCTTGCGCCACGCCGCGAGGAAGACGTCCTGGGTCAACTCCTCGGCCGCCTCCGAGTTTCCCAGCAGCCGGAGCCCGAGCGTGAAGATCGGGCGGGCGTACCGCGCGTAGAGCGCGCGCACGGCCTCTTCGTTGCCGGCAAGGAGCCCCTCCACGAGTTGCTGCTCCTCGCGTGCGAGGAGCGGTCCTTCGGACCGAGTCCCCACCCGGTCTCCTTCCCGGTATACGGCCGATGCGCCGCGCCGAGCTTGGCGAGGCGTCTTCGTCATGATGCCATGCCCGATGCGGTCGGGGGCCGTGCCCCGGCCTCGGGTCAGCGGCCGTTCGAGGAGAAGTGCTGGTAGTCCTTCACGGACGACCAGCTCCCGCCCCACCCCCAGCCGATCCGGTGGAAGGCGTGCCAGACCGCGTCTCGGAGCACCACCATGCCCGGCCGGACGTCCGAGCGATCGAGGAACCGTCGGCCGCGGCGAGGGGACACGTGGTCGCCGTCGACGTACGGGTTCTCGACCGGGTTGATGTCGATCGCTCGGCCGTAGGCGTGCTGCGACCAGGTGGTCGTGCCGGCGACGTACCGGCAGTTGAACGCCGAAGTGTTGTCGTGGCGCATCGACGCGCGGTCGTCCGCCCCGTACCGGTCGACGAGGCGCACGCGACGGATCTGGGATGCGCTCTCGTACAGGTCGCGGAAGATCCCGAGGATCTCGTCCGCCCACCTGCGGTGCACGACCAGGCGGCCGCGCTGCGCCTCCTCGTTGAACCCGAGGTACGTCACGCGCACGACCCGGAGGTTGCGGAGCGGGACCGGGCATCCGGCGCGCCAGGAAGAGCCGACCATCAGCTCGCGGGTCGAGGGGTCGATCCTCGAGACCGATCCGGTGAACTCCACGGGCTCGGGCTCGCCCGCGGGCGCAGGGCCGGCCACCGCCACGAGCGCCACGAGGCACGCCGACGCGATCACGGCACGCACGGACATCAGCGTATCGTCGCCTTGTCCGGACCGCGGTGCGATGATGGTGCCGGTGACGTGGTGAACCTCCGACGTGGCCTCGCGCTCGCCGCCCTCGCGGCTTCCGCGCTCACCCTCGTCGGCCAGGGCGCGGCTGCTCAGACCGCCTCCCCGGTCGTCGTCGAGCTCCGGATCGACGGCGTGGTCGATCCGTTCATCGCCGATCACATCGAGGGCGGGATCGCCGATGCCGAGTCCGAGGGCGCCGCGGCCGTGCTGATCACGCTCGACACGCCGGGCGGGCTCGACTCGTCGATGCGGCAGATCACGCAGGCGATCTTGAACGCCGAGGTGCCTGTCATCGGCTTCGTGTCGCCGCAGGGCGCCCGGGCCGCCTCGGCCGGCACCTTCATCCTGCTCTCGACCCACGTCGCAGCGATGGCGCCCGCGACCAACGTCGGAGCGGCGCAGCCGGTGGGTCTGTCGGGCGCGATCGCGTCCGAGAAGGCCGTGAACGACGCGGCCGAGTACATCGTAGGCATCGCCGAGGCGCGAGGCCGCAGCGCGGAGTGGGCCGAATCGGCCGTGCGCGAGGCGGAGAGCGTCTCCGCCGAGCAGGCGCTCCGGCTCGGCGTGATCGACCTGATCGCATCCGACGTCCCCGCGCTGCTCCGGGAGGTCGACGGCACCGCGGTCATGCTCGCGAACGGCGAGCTGATCACGCTCGCCCTCGCCGGCGCGACCGTGCGCGAGGAGAACCTCGGGTTCTTCGCGGGCGTCCTGCACGCGTTGCTCGATCCGAACCTCGCGTTCCTGTTCTTCTGGCTCGGGCTCGCGCTGATCGTGCTCGAGTTCTTCGTGCCGGGTGGGGTCTCGGGGACGCTCGGCGTCATCCTGTTCGTGTCCTCGCTCGTGGCGCTCGGCACGCTCCCGGTGCAGTTGATCGGCGTCGTCCTGCTCGTGGCCTCGATCGTGTTCTTCGTCCTGGAGCTCCTGCATCCGGGGGTCGGGCTGCCGGCGATCGCCGGCGTGATCAGCGTGGTGCTCGGCGGGCTGTTCCTGTTCGACACCTCGGTCCCGGGGGTGGCGGTCTCGCCCCTGCTGATCGTGCCGGTGGCGGCGTTCGCCGCCTTCTTCTTCCTGGTCGTCGCCCGTGCGGCGCTGCGCCTCCGGCACCGCAAGGTCATCACGCGCGACGAGCAGCTCGTTGGGCGTGAGGGAACGGTCGTGCGCGACCTCGAACCCGGCGGGGTCGTCCAGGTGGCATCGGAGGTCTGGTCCGCCGAGGCGGTCCGAGGCGCGCCTCGCAAGGGCGACCGGATCCGGGTGGTGGAGATGGAAGGCCTGAAGCTCAAGGTCGAGCCCGCGGAGGAGCCGGCGACGGCCTCCGCCGACGGGCCGGCGGAACGGAGGGAATCGTGAACTCGGACCTGATCCCGCTGGCGATCGGCATCGGCGTGGTGGTCCTCGTCCTGGCGCTCCTGTTACCCCAGGCGCTCCGGATCGTCCGGGAGTACCAGCGCCTCATGGTCTTCCGGCTCGGGCGCGCGATCGGCGCCAAAGGGCCGGGCCTCGTCTTCCTGATCCCGTTCATCGACAAGGGGGTCATGGTCGACCTCCGCGAGCTGTACCTCGAGATCCCCCACCAGGCGGCCATCACCGAGGACAACGCGACGATCTCGATCGACTTCATCGTGTTCTACCGCGTCGTGGACGCGGCGATGTCGGTGATCGAGGTCGGCAACTTCGCGGGCGCTGCGCAGAACATCGCGGCCACGACGCTCCGCTCGGTGGTCGGCGACATGTCGCTCGACGACGTGCTCGCCAAGCGGGAGCAGATGAACGAGATCCTGCGGACCAAGCTCGACGAGGTGACCGAGCGCTGGGGCGTGAAGGTCACCAACGTCGAGATCCGCGAGATCATCCCGCCGCCGGCCGTCCAGGAGGCGATGACACGGCAGATGTCGGCCGAGCGCACGCGGCGTGCGGTCGTCACGGAGGCCGACGGCTCGAAGCAGGCCGCGATCACGGTGGCCGAGGGCAACAAGCAGTCCGCGATCTTGAACGCCGAGGGCGACCGCCAAGCCGCGATCCTGCGCGCCGAGGGGTTCGCGCTCGCGCTGACGAAGATCTACGAGTCGGCCCAGGCCGTCGACGCCAAGACGATGAGCCTGCAGTACCTGGACGCGCTCAAGCAGATCGGAGCGTCGCCCTCGACGAAGTTCGTGATCCCGATGGAGTTCACGCAGCTGCTGTCCGGTATCACGGGCTTCGCCGACCGGACATTCGGCGACGGCCGCTCGGGCGACGGTTCCTCCTAGCGGCCGGGAACCCGTGAGCGCCCCGCGGTGTAGAGCGGGGTGATCGACCGGGTGGAGGGCCGTCCACTGGAGGACGTCGAGCTCGCTCGTCGGGCGAGGGACGGCGATGTGCGGGCCTACGGCGAGCTCGTGGAGCGGTACCGGGAGGTGGCGTTCCGAACGGCGTGGCTGATCACGCGGAGCTCCG
>Ga0187892_10011378_pt1 | contig 10934 bp, 13 predicted proteins | sample MA1701073metaG_FD_139345 | JGI IMG/M metagenome (GOLD analysis project Ga0187892, IMG submission 139345) | Bio-ooze microbial communities from a basaltic lava cave in the Kipuka Kanohina Cave System on the Island of Hawaii, USA - MA170107-3 metaG ... | reverse complement strand
GGAAGTGGCGAGCCGGCGCAACGTGAGCGAGTTCATGCTCGCGCTCAGCTTCCTGGCCGGCAACTCCGCCGCGGGCAAGCTGTACACCGACTATATGAAGATCAACGAAGGCATCTTCCAAGCCATCCACCGCCAGCCGCTAGTTGTCGGCTTCAGCAACGGAACGCGCGCGACCGAAAGCGACAAGGTCAACCCCAAAATGGAGGGCAAAGACGGCGATCCGTGCGATCCCAGCAAGGAGAGGCGCACAGAGGTGCGGTGCACCTCGTTCGGCTGGATCCTCGGGCCGCGCTTCTCCATCAGGAACGACGGCAGCGGCAGCCACTATCGCCACACCGTGGCGTTCAACTCGCTTTCGAGCTTCATTTCCCTGCCCGGGTGGCTCAGCGATGTCGACTTCAAGATCAAGATGCACTGGGTCAACGACGACGGCACACCGGCGGTCAACAAGGGACCGGCGCAGAAGACGCTGCCGGTTCGACTGAAGCCGGACCTGGCGGTCATCACCGACCTGCTCGCGGGTGATGCAGTCCGCGCGCCTCGTCCCTTCGGGCGTCCGCTGCTCGAGCTCCAGGAAGGAGCCGCGGCGACGATCATGATTCCGGGCCAGAATCTCTGGCGAAACCCTACCGTGCTGCTTGACAGCCAGCCGGCGGACGAAGTGCTCGTGTTGCCCGACATGCGCGGCCTGCTCGCGAGGTTCAAGGAAATCAGGCTGCCGGGCCGGCAGGCCACCGACAAGGAGGAATGGGCAGTTGTTCGAGTATGGACTTCCGAAGGCACGGCGGAGGCTGGCCTAGTCCGGGTCAAGCCGGCGAAGCCGGCGGTCGAGCCGAAGATCGCGCTCGCCAGCGCGGCGGCCGTTGCCGGCAAGCCGCTCGAGATCGGCCTTGCGCCACCGCAGACCGGCTTCTTTGCAATGTCGGTGATCTTCGTGAGCGCGGCGAAGGGCGAGGCCAAGGAAGAGAAAATGGCCGCGGTCCAGAATCTCGGGAAGTCGGTCTCGGTGAGAGTCCCCATCCTGGACAAGACCGCGTCGGGCGACCCGATCCATGTCCAGGTATCGGTCAAGGTCTTGCCGGATGTCGCGCCGCCGCAGGTCCTCGGTGTCCCTGCGCCGGCGATCTATTACGCGAAGGAAGAGGACGCCAAGGCGAAGGTAACGCCCGCGGAGGCCGGGCTGCCGAAGCTGAAAGAAACGAAGTTCACGGTCGCTTTCCCAAAGGGAGCAGGAGTCGTCTATCCGGGTAGCGGCGCCGAAAAATTCGAAGTGGTTCTCCAACCGAAGGACGAGAAAAGTCCCGCGGCCAAGGCCAGCCAGTGCGAGCGCGACCCGAAGAAGCCAGAGCCGGATCAGTGTGTGTTCACGATCACCGGCCCACCGGCTCAGCTCGAGTCAGCCGTGGAATACATCGTGAAGGTAATGGTGTCCGGTAAGCCGCTACCGATTACGCCTGAAAGCATAAGGATCACGCCGAAGGACCCGCCGAAGCCCGCACCCGTAAAGCCCGCGGCCGAGAAACCTGGTGCCGAAAAACCCAGGACCAGTAAGAAGTAGGCGGGGACCGCGCCCCTCGGCCGGGTAAGCGCGCGCCCCCCGGTTATAGTCGCGCGGTGGAACCCACCGGGGGAGCGCAGCGCCTTTTCAACAAGGACTTCCTCGCCGGACTTATCTTTCTTGCCTTCGGCCTGGCGGCGATCCACATCGCCGACAACGACTACCCGATGGGCACGATGATGCGCATGGGCCCGGGGAATTTCCCGGTGATGCTCGGCGGGATCCTCGCGCTCTTCGGCGTGTATCTCGCGGGGCGCGGCCTCGGCTGGCCGGCGAAATCGCCGGCGCCGGTGACCTGGAACCCGAGGCCGGTCGGCTGCATCGTGGCGTCGATGCTCGCCTTCGGCTTCCTCGTGCCGCGGCTCGGCCTGGTGCCGGCGCTGGCGGCGATGTTCTTTCTCGCCGCGCTCGGCGGGCGCGGGTTGCGCTGGCGCGAGGTGCTGGTGCTGACGGTGCTGATGACGGCGTTCGCCGTCGGGGTGTTCGTCTATCTCCTGAAGCTGCCGTTCCAGCTTTTCCCCGGGGTCTATCTTGTTTGAGAATCTCGCCCTGGGCTTCGCGGTCGCGTTCTCGCTCCAGAACCTCGCGTACTGCTTCGCCGGCGTGGCGATGGGCACGCTGATCGGGGTGCTGCCGGGGATCAGCCCGCTGGTGGCGATCGGGATGCTGTTCCCGCTCACCTTCATGCTGCCGCCGATCCCGGCGCTCATCATGCTCGCCGGGATCTACTACGGCGCGCAGTACGGCGGCTCGACCACCGCGATCCTCGTCAACCTGCCCGGCGAGACCGCGTCCGCCGTCACCTGCATCGACGGCTACCAGATGGCGCGCCAGGGGCGCGCCGGGCCGGCCCTCGCGGTGGCGGCGCTGGCGTCGTTCTTCGCGGGCTGCGTCGGCACGCTTCTCATTGCGCTCATCGGGCCGCCGCTCGGCGAATGGGCGCTGAAGTTCGGCCCGTGGGAGTACTGCGCGCTGATGCTGATGGGCCTGGTCGCCTCGGCGGTGCTCGCGCACGGCGACGCGGTGAAGGGCCTGGCGATGGTAGCGCTGGGCCTCCTTTTCGGCATCGTCGGCACCGACGTCAATTCGGGGCTGCCGCGCTATACCTTCGAGCTGCCGGAGCTCGTCGACGGCATCGGCTTCACCGTGATCGCGGTCGGCCTGTTCGCGGTGGCCGAGATCGCGTCGAACCTCGAGTCGCGCGAGCCGCGCGAGGTGTTCACCGGGAGGATCGAGCGCCTGATGCCGAGCCGCCACGACCTCGGCGACTCGGCGTGGCCGACGGTGCGCGGCACCGGCGTGGGCGCGCTGTTCGGCGTGCTGCCGGGCACCGGGCCGGCGCTCTCGTCGTTCGCCGCCTACATGCTGGAGAAGAAGCTCGCGCGGAGCCCTGAGCGCTTCGGCGCCGGCGCGATCGAGGGCGTCGCGGCGCCCGAGGCGGCGAACAACGCCGCGGCGCAGACCGGCTTCATCCCGACGCTCACGCTCGGCATCCCGGGCAGCGCGGTGATGACGCTGATGGTGGGCGCGATGATGATGCACGGCCTCGCGCCCGGGCCGCAGGCGATGGCCGAGAAGCCCGAGCTCTTCTGGGGGATCGTCGCCAGCATGTGGATCGGGAACCTGATGCTGGTGGTGCTGAACCTGCCGCTGATCGGGCTGTGGGTGAGCCTCCTCAAGGTGCCGTACCGGTGGCTCTTCCCGGCGATCGTCATGTTCTGCTGCATCGGAGCCTACAGCGTGAGCAACAACCCGGTCGACGTGTACCTGTGCGCGGGGGTGGGAGCGCTCGGCTACGTGCTCGCCAAGCTCGACTGCGAGCCGGCGCCGCTGCTGCTGGGCTACGTGCTCGGGCCGCTGTTCGAGGAGCACCTGCGGCGCGCGATGCTGCTCGCGCGCGGCGACCCGTCGCCGTTCTTCACCCGGCCGATCAGCCTCGCCTTCATGGTGGGGACGGCGCTGGTGCTTGCGGTCATGGTTTGGCCGGTGCTGCGCCGCCGATCGCCTTCCTGAGGCTCGTGCCGGTGACGCGCACCACCCGAGCGTCGTTGGTGAGCTCGATCGCCTCGCCGGCGAGGAAGCGGCTGCTGTCGATGTCGACGGTCTGGAAGCCGCCGTTGTCCATCAGGAGGTAGAGCCGGTAGAGGTTGCGGTCGGGGTTGGGGCCCTTCGAATCGGCGCCGGTGCCGGGGGCGCGCGCGCCGGGGAGGACGCCGACCGATTGGATCACGCCCGAGCCGGCCTTGAAATTGCCCGGCCGGACGATATTGGCCTCGGAGTGGCTCTCGTCCCGGGAATAGCTGCACCCCTGGAGGACGAGAAGCAGGATGGACAAGAGGAGCGGCGCCCGGACACGCATGCGGGGAGCAGCATAACTCCGCGCGGCCGCTCAGGCTCCTGTTGCGAGCACTCTGCCGCCCGAATGTGGTCGGAACATGGCGAGCCACTGGAAAAGGGGAGATTTATGACGAAGGCAGCGAAGCCGGTCCCGGCCGGGTACCACACGGTGACGCCGTACCTCGCGTGCGGCGACGCGGCGCGGGCGATCGAGCTCTACAAGAAGGCGTTCGGCGCCGACGAGGTGATGCACACCGAGGAACTGCCGATCGACGAGCTGAAGAAGCGCGGCGAGAAGGCGATGAAGGAGACGGGCGGGTAGCAGTAGGCAATACCTCCCATGAACCGGGGATTCAAGGCGGGGAGATAAAGCGGTAGGATGCCCCGGAGGTAAATCGGCCAGGGGAGCCATGAACACCTTGTCGCGCTTCACCGCTATGCTCGCGCTCGCCGCGCTCGCCGCATGCGGTGGGGGCGGGGGTGGCGATGGCGGGGGCGGGGGCGGGGGCAACGGAACCCAGCCGGTCACCTACAGCGGGAATAGCAGCGCTGCCGCGGTATCGACGTCGAACGCGGGCACGCTCACTTCGAGCGTGATCGGCGGCAATGTCGGCGCCGCCGCGGCTCTCGGGGTCTCCGGGGGATCGGGCCCGGATGCGGCACAGGGGCTGGTCGACGTCGGACGAAGCCTCAGCCGTACTTTCCGCGCGACGCTGTCGCAGCCGCGTCGACCCGACGGCACGGCACGGCTGGCCTTTGCGATAAACATCGATCAGACCGATGCCTGCACCAACGGCGGGACGGTGCGCATCGTCGGGGTACTGAGCGACAGCGGCATCGGCACGCTTGCCGTGATCTACAGCGGCTGCCGGGTCGGAATCGACGCGGTGAGCGGCCAGGGGACGATGCAGATCGAGGCGTTCGACCTCGGCCTCCTGCTGCCCACCAACTCCGTGATCAGCTTCGCCAGGCTGACGGTTCGCGGACCGGGCTTGAGCGTAGACATGTCGGGATCGTTTCGCTTGGTGCTAAACCCGGGGGCGAAGAGCGAGTCCCTGATCCAGAACATCGTCTCGCTCAACAACAACAACGGGCGCATGACGAAATCGGAGAACCTGGTGTTCTTCGACGTGTACAACGATTTCTTCTTCCCGACTTCCTATGTCGAGACCATCAGCGGGCGCGTTTTCCACAGCGTCCACGGGTTCGTCGACATCGTCACCAACGTCCCGTTGGTGTTCAGCACGCTCGCGCAGGCATTCCCGGGCAGCGGCGAGATGCTGTTGACCGGAGCGGGAAACGCGCGCGTGCGCGTCACCGCGGTTTCCCCCACCGTGGCCGGCCTGTCGCTCGATCTCGACGGCGACGGCGTCTTTGAGCGAGACGTGCGGCTCGCCTGGCTCGACCTCTCCAGCCCGGCGGGCACCGACCTCGGCGACAGCGACGGCGACGGCATGCACAACAGCTGGGAGACGGCCAACGGGCTGAATCCGGGCGTGAACGACGCGGCCGGCGACCCGGATGCGGACGGCTTCAACAACCTCGCCGAATACCTGGCCGGGACCAACCCGAACGTCTCCGACGCGACGCTGCCGCCGCCGCCGGGCCCGGGCCCGCTGCCACCGGGGCCGGCAACCGGCCTGCTGGTCACGCTCCCGAACAACAGCGACATCGTGTACGACGCGGTCACGGACAGGATCTACGCCGCGGTGCGCGGCAATCCGGGCAGCGTGGTTCCGATCAATCCGGCGAACGGCACACCCGATGCCGCGATCCCCGTCGGCATCGACCCGGTGAAGCTGGTGCGCTCGCACGACGGCCAGTACCTCTACGTCGCTCTCGACGGCCAGTCCGCAGTCCAGCGCATCAACCTCGCCACGCGGGAGGTAGACCTGACCATCACGCTGGAAAGCGATCCGTTCTTCGGGCCCCGGCATGCCGAGGACATTGCCGTGCTGCCGGGCAGCCCGCGGTCGATCGCCGTTTCGCTCTACAAGAAGGGCTTCAGCCCCCGCCACGAGGGCGTGGCGATCTATGACGACGCAATGCGCCGGGCAAACCAGACACCCGGCCACACCGGCAGCAACGTAATCGAGTTTTCGGCCTCAGCCACGACGCTGTACGGCTATAACAACGAGACCACCGGCTTCGGGTTCTTCCGCATGGCGGTGGACGCGAGCGGCGTGACGGTCACGGATGTCTACGACTCGTTCATGACGCCGACGCTGATCTTTGGGCTCGGCGTCGACATCAGGTTTGGCGCAGGCTTCATCTTCACTACCAGCGGCCTGATGGTCGATCCGATCGCGCGCACGGTGGTGCGGACGTTCGCCGTGCCTGCGACGTTCGGCAACTTCGTCGCGGTGGACGCCGCGCTCAGCCGCGCGTTCTACCTGAGCAACAGCGGCGGCCTCACCTGGAGCATCCAGGCCTTCGACATCGGCAGCGGCAACCTGCTCGGGGCCGCGGACATCGTCGGAGCGACCGGAACCGCGAGCAGCCTGATCAGATGGGGTGCGAAAGGCCTGGCGATACGGACGAGCGCCGGGCAGATCTTCATGGTGCAATCCACGAGCTGGATCCCGTAGGCGTTAGGGCGGAAAAGCAGGGACGGACCCAAAACGGGTCCGTCCCTCTTTTCAGATGCCGAAGCGCTCGTGCACCAGGTTACCGAGCGCGAGCAGGGCCGCGGAGCTTGCCAGCACGACGATCAGCGCCGCCATGCTGAACTCGCCCGGCAGCGCCGCGCCGGCGAGGAGCATCGGGGCGACCAGCTTGCCGCCGGCGACCCCGCCCGCGACGCCGATGATGATCGAGACGATCGTGCCCCGGTCCTTGTTGAAGCCCATGTATGCGATTCCCACCCAGCCGAGAACGGCCCCGGCCACTATCCAAAGGACGAGCTCCATTTCACACCTCCATTGAAAAACTACACGAACCGTTCCCGGCCGCGCTGCTTCAGCGCTCCGGGATGTGCGCGTCGATCAGCACCGTGGCGGCGCGGCCGGCGCTCGCTGCGGCGGCGCGGGCCCCCGGGGTCTGCGCGCTGACCTGCGCCCCCTCCATGAGAAGAAACAGCTGATCGGCGAGCAGGCGCGAATCCCGGGCGCCGATGCGGACGCAGAGCTCGGCGAGCCGGGCGCGCAGCTTGGCCTTGTGCGCCTTGATCACCTTCGTCGCCGGGTGGTCGGCTTGCGTGATCTCCACCGCCGCGTTTGCCATGGGGCAGCCGCGCGCCTTGGGGTCGGCCACGTGCTCGGCGATGAGATCGAACGCCGCCTTGAGCTGCCGGCGCGGATCGCCCGGATACTTCCGCGACATCGCGTCCCACGTGCGCCAGAACCTGGCGTCGTGGTCGCGCAGCCACTCCGCCACCAGCTCGTCCTTGGACGGGAAGTTGCGGTACAGGCTCATCTTGGTGGTGTTCGCCTCGGCGGCGATGGTCTCCACGCCGATGGCGCGGATTCCCTTGCGGTAGAAGAGCTCGGCGGCGGTCCTGAACACGCGTTCGCGCGCGCTGCCGCCGCCCTCGTGCGCGAGCGCGGCGCGTGCGTCTTTCCTCGATTTCTTGCTCATCGGCGGGGAAGTCGTTGACAATGAGAGTGACCGGTCGGTATCATACGCCACGTTTTGGGCCGTGACCAGTCTGCAGTCCCTCCCGCTCGTCAGCCTCGAACGCAAAACCCCGTGAAGGAGAGAACCATGTGGTGGACGCAGGCGGGCTTAATGGTCATGAGCGCGGCGGCGGTGGCGATGGCGGCCGGCTGCTCGCCCCAGTCGTCGGCGGTGGCGGCGGTAGTGAGCGACAAGGTGTACACCGTGACGCCGGACGCGCTTAAGGTCAGGGCCGGCATCGTGAGCGGCGAGGTCACGGAGATGAAGGTGACGGAGCGCGTTGAAGCCGGCTCCGGAAAGGTGGCTACGCCGGCGAAGCTGACCGGCAAGCTGGTGCTGCGCAACGTCTCCGCGGACCAGACCGTGCGCCTGATCGGCGGAAAGATCCTGTACATCGACGCCCAGGGCGAGCTCATCAAGCTCGACGACAACCGTACCGAGCCGACGCTCCGCATCGCGTCGAGCTACGGCGGCTCGGACCGGCTCGACCCCGGGCAGGACGCGACGCACGTGCTCGACGCGGAATTCCCGGTGGAGGCGCTGAAGGCGAAGAAGCTGAAGGAAATCCGGCTCGACCTCGCCTACATTCCTTCGGCGTACAAGCAAGAGACGCTCAAGTTCCCGGTCTCCATAGGGGGACAGCAGCCGTGAAGTTGCTTTTCCCCGTGGTGCTGGGCTGCCTGCTTTACAGCGGCGGGATTGGCGCTCAATCAGCGCATCCCAGGGAAAAATTGACCCTTGCCCAGGCCGAGCGCCTCGCGGTCGACTTGAAGCAGGGGATGACGCTGCAGGAAGTGCAGAATCTGCTGGGGAAACCGAAGCGCACGGCGCTGAAGACGCTCAGCCATGGATCGACGCCCGAGCTGTGGCAGAGCGCGCTGCAATGGACCTATGCATGGCCCGGGCCGCATCAGGCGGACCTGACCCTCCAGGTGGTATTCGCCAGCAGCAAGGCGCCCGAGCGGTGGCTGGTGCAGAGCTGGGACTGGAGCGGCCATTAGCGCCGCCCTGCGGGCCTACATCGGCGAGCTGATGCTGATGGCGGCTATCGTGACTACCATGCTGTGCCTGCCGGTCGGGGCAGTGCTCGCTGGGCTGCTTTTCTTCGCCGGCATTTCCTGGCAGGCGTTGCTCACGTTCGACGGCGCGCTCAATACCTTCCAGGGCGTGCTCGCATGGTGGGCCGTGGGTTTCATCCCGGCATCCGCCTACGCGGCCTACGTGATGCCGTGGCGCGCGTGGCAGTCGTGAAAAGCTCGGACGTGCCGAGGATGGCCTTGCGGCGCGCGGTGGAATGGTGCGGCGGGATCAACGCGCTCGGCGACGCCCTCAACGCCGACGGCGAGAGCTTGAAGAAGTGGATCTCCGGCGAGGAGGAGGTGCCGCAGCCAATATTCGTGCAGGCGGTCGGGCTGATCCTCGAAGCCGCCGCCACCAGGTCGCCCCGCGGGCGCACGCCCGACTCGAACGACGGCGGGCGCAAGGAAAACCGCCATTGATCGTTCAGCGAAAAGGAAATCGAGAATGGCCGCAGGAAAGGTGAGATGGTTCAGCGAGCAGAAGGGCTTCGGCTTCATCATCCCGGATGACGGCGGCGCGGACCTGTTCGCGCATTACAGCGCTCTCCGCGCGGGCGGCTTCGCGTCGCTGAAGCAGGACCAGCGCGTCGAGTTCGAGGTGCGCGCGGGGACAAGAGGCCCGAGGGCCACGGACATCAGAGCGCCGTAGCGCCGTTCAGCGAGCGCAGGGCGAGGAATTCGCGCCGGGTCTTCGGCCCGTAAGTGAGGAAGTGGGGCTGAGGAGCCTCGAGATAGGCAGCCCGCTCGCGCGCGATGGCGTCTCTTTGAGTGTACTTCTTGAGCTCGGCGGCGCTCAGGCCGTAGACCTTCGCCCCGTTCAGCCCGAGGATCTTCGCGCGCAGAGCGGGGGTGATTTCAGGATATCCATGTCGATCTCTCAACTCATTGGATATCTGAAAAGTCCTGAACGCCTGGATCTGGTCCTGCGGCGAGCCGTACCAGATGGAGTCGGTGCCCCACAGCACGTTGTCTTCTCCACAAAAACGAACTAGTTTTCCCAGAGCGTGGGCCGCTTGCGCGGGGTCGCGCATCAGGAAGCGCCAGGTGGAGCCGAGCTCGGCGTAGACGTTGCTGTTGGGCTTGACGTCATTCTTCATCAGAGAAGCGATCAGCGTGTCGATGCCGTCGTTCTGGCCGTAAGGCCCTTCCTTCACGCTCGACACGAAGCCCGAGTGGTAGATCAGGAACTTGACGTCGGGGAAGCGCTTGGCGGCGGGGCCGATATCGCTGCACTGGCTGTGCTCGTAGGAGCGCGAGCCGAAGGGCAGGCCCTTGTGGATGCAGATCACCTTGACGCCGAGAGATCGAGCCTTCTCGATGAAGCGCACGCCGGCGTCGTCGGTCAGGAAGTAGCCCCTGCCGCCGGGGCCGTACTGGGTGTAGGTTTTCCAGGCGCTCACGCCCCAGCGCGCCGCGAGCTCCTCCATGGTCTCGAGGTCGCCCGGCTGGTTCGGGTTGACGCGCCCGTGGAGCAGGAGCCGGTGCGTGCCTTCGAGCTTCTCCACGATGCGGCGCACCGCGTCCGCGGCCTGGATCGTCACCGGCTCGTTCTCGCGCGTCGAAGGGACGAAGGACAGGACCATCAGGTCGGTGTCGCTGTCCATGAACACGTCCTTGATGAACACCTCGTGGTTTCGCGGGTTTCCCTTCGGCGTATCGACGAAATGGCCCTGCACGTCAAACACCAGCTCGTCTTTCGCCGGTCCAACCTGTACGCGGGCGAGCTGTTGATCCAGGGCCGCCTCGGGCTCGAGCTCGTAGAAGCCGCCGGTTTTCCCGTGAACGGCATTGAAGGCGAGGAGGGTGCTGGCGGCGCCGCAAGACGACACCAGGAACTTGCGGCGCGAAAGGCCCAGCCGCTTGGAGTTCAAACTGGCTTGTTCAAGTGCAAACCTGTTTGCGGAGCGGTTCGCCGCCGAGAGCGGCACCGGCGCGAATTCGCCGTTCGAGGTGGTGTCGAGCTTGATCGGGAGGCGGGTGCCTTCGGGATCGACCGGGGTTTTCATGAGGTGAGTATGGCACTCGCGCCGCGTGAACTGCGCCCGCGTTGCTGCGCCGCTCGTCGAATAGATCACCCCGCTCGTCGGGGGCATGCGTAATACCCCGTCAGGAAAGGCATTTCTCCATAGGCGTGCGCCGCCCGGCGAGCGCACTGTGGGGGCGTTAGGGACGGGAGGTGCACATGAATGCGCTTCACGAAGAAGTCAACGATGTGATGCAGACGCTGTTCCAGCGCTACCCCGCGCTGTGCGGCTTCTCGGTCAGGGAGGACCTGGGCTTCCAGCACCTCGCCTGCAACCCGCCGCTGTACGGCGACGAGGCGCAGCTGCTGCAGGAGGAGATCG
>Ga0187892_10011376_pt1 | contig 10936 bp, 11 predicted proteins | sample MA1701073metaG_FD_139345 | JGI IMG/M metagenome (GOLD analysis project Ga0187892, IMG submission 139345) | Bio-ooze microbial communities from a basaltic lava cave in the Kipuka Kanohina Cave System on the Island of Hawaii, USA - MA170107-3 metaG ... | reverse complement strand
TCTGGCGAGTACTGCGTTGAATCCCTGCCGTTCGCGCTCGTTGGGCGCGAGGTTGAAGCGCGGGTTGGCCTGCATGAAGACAACGATGCCCGCGGCATCGATGCTTGCGGCATGCGCGAAACTACGGTCGAGCCAGTCGAGCGCCGCGGCCTCGCGGCTCTTGAACTCTTCGACCCGTTCGGCGCGCGGCGTGTCGTAACTATCGTCCGGATAAATCTGATTCCACGGCGCGAGATTGTTGTTGCTGCCCACCACATGGACAGCAGAGAACACCACGCCTTTACGGACGAACAGCGTGTTCTCGACGAAGGTCGCGAATCCCGGCACATCGGCCTGCGTGTGGACCTTCAGTGGGCGCTGTCCGAGCGTTCGATGAGGCTCCGGATAAAACAGCGCGCGCACGCGCGCAAGCCGTTCGAGCGGGTTGTAATTGCCATTGCTCGTGCGGTGACAATCGGTCCAGTCGTTATCGCCCGGCGTGAAAACCAGAGCGCGCGCAAATGTCTGAAGCTGCTGCAGGCGTGTAACGAAGAGCGCGTCGTCGCAGCGCTGTGAGCCGCCCTTGAAGTCGCCCACGTGCAAGGTGAAACGCACGCCGTGATCGGCGTTCACTTCGGCGATCAGCCGGTCCATCTTCAAGGCTTCGGCGTCGCTGTACGGAATGTCGCCGACCACCGCGAAGCTGAAGCGTCCACCTTCGTGGTCGGAGTCGCGATCGTCGTCGGCGCGCGCGCTATTTGCGCCGCTGGCGCAGGCGGCCAATGCCACGGTCGCCAGCAGCGTCGTGAGAATGTTCACTTTCATCAGCGGCCCCATGCGTCGAACGAGGCGGGGATGCTGACGCCCGTCAGTGACGACCGCTTGACCGGACCATGACGCCGCTGTCATGCGGCGATTCTACGAACGACGCCCCCGCGATCGATGCAGAGTCTGCCGCCTGCCCGCGCGGCGCGCCTCGCGCAGCGCCGGGAAACTCCAGCCACCCGCGCAGCGCCAGGTTGCGTTCTGCGCGCGGCAGATCGCGCATCTGGCGCACGACCCAATGTGCGCGCTGCAGATCGGGCGCCGAGCGCCTGAACTCGCTGTCGTACGCGATATACGGATTGCGCAGCGCGCCGGCCAGCCACGCGGCCTCGAGGGTGCTCAGTTGTGCGGGCGACTTGCGAAAGTAGGCGCGCGCCGCAGCCTTGGCACCACAGACTCCCGGTCCCCAATCGACGGTGTTCAGATACAGCGCGAAGATGCGGTCCTTGCCGAGCGTGCGTTCCATTTCCACTGCGTACAGCGTCTCACGCAGCTTGCGCGCCAGCGTTCGCTCGCCGCCGGTGAATAGCGTGCGCGCCAGCTGTTGCGACAACGTGCTGGCGCCGCGCATTTCGCGCAAGTCAATCGACGCAAGCACGCCGTCGAGTTCCTGGGTATCGATTCCCGCATGCGCATAGAAGCGCTGGTCCTCCGCACCGATAACGGCTGCCGGCAAGCGGAGGCCGAGCGCTTCGAGCGCAATCCAGTGGCGCGTGCCTCCCCCATTTAGTTGCGCCGTCATCCGGCCGCCGGCAGCGCGACAACCGTGTTCGAACAGACCTGTTTGCAGCGTCTCGGTGCCCAGGCCGGATACGGCGAAGCCGTCGATGTCCATCGAGCTGGCCGCGCGCAGCGAAGGCAGGTGCAGTTTCCCGTACGCGCGGATGCGTCCATCGATCTGCGCGCGCTGCGCTTCCGGCACGGCAGCGGCGAACAGGCGGACCAGCGGCGCGACATCGCTTGCCGCCAGTTCCCACGCAAGGTCGACGCCGCTCACGTGCAGGTCGGCGACCAAGGTCAGTGTCGTGCCCGCGACCGACAAGGCACCGTCGATGCGGCGTGGCCCAGCGGCGGTCAGCCGCAACTCGAGCGCTGGAATCGTGACCGTCTGCGACGCCAATCGCGGATCGTTAAAACGACACGGCGCGCAGAAAACGATCAACGCGCGGTCATGCCGTGCCAATCGCAGTTGGCCGATCGGCGAGTTCAGTGCGCGACCGTCGAGCAAGCGGCGCCCGAGCGGCGACGTCGCCAGCCGCAACAGGCCCGGCACGTTAACCGTCAGGCCCAACATCGGGAGACGCGTGGTCCAGCCGTTCGCCGAGAACGCACCACTCACGGCAGCAGCGGTTGCGAGCGCGCCGGCCAGCGCAAGCAAGGTCGCGGCGATCGCGACGACAACCATTCGAAGAAGGGTTGCCACAGTCACACACCACCCTGTGTTTGAAGCGGCGTCACCGCCGTGATCGCCCACCACGGTCCGCTCGAAAACAGCGCGTCCCAGTACCACGCCGACACATCGGTCCACGCCGCCGCTTTGTCGTCGTTGTGAATTCGTTCGCACACGCGCCAGCTGCGAACGCCCTGTGTCGCGACAAAACAGTGCCAGTGATTGCCGGCCGCGTCCGCCATCGCCGACGCGCCTCGTACCGAGTAGCCGGCGGCGCGAAAACAATCTGAGGCCGGATGCAGGCGCCGCGTCGGCTGTGTCACGCGCCGCACGATCAGCGTGTTGGTCCCGTCGAAAAAGCGCGCAATCGCACCGGGAAAGTTGGAGAGGAATCTTGCTTCGAGCGCCGTCAGCGGTTGTTGGGTCAGCGGCCTGCCGCGGAAGTGCGTAGGCCACTCGACCGATGCCGATCGAACAGCCGCCGTGGCGGAGGGCGCGGGAAACCACGCGCGAACCGCCGCGGGCAGCACGGCAGCGAGCAGGCAGGCGCCGACAAGAAATATGCGGGCCGTGTTCATCGCGTCTTTCGATGAACGACCGCAAAGATCGCGACGATCGCGCCGGCCATCGCAGCGAGCCCGATCGCCGGGTGAAATCCGTCGGGCCAATCGACGAGACCGGCCTCCGGGAAAAAGAGCGCCGTGTTGCGCGCGACGTTGGCCACGAACACGATCGCGGCGGCGGCTGCGCCGTTGGCGAGTGTGCGCGACGCGCCGGCGCGTTGCAGGTGTGAAAACAGCGCGGCCGCACAGCTGCCAATCCACAGCATGCCGATGCCGGCGCACGGCGGGTCGACGAGAATCGTTTTCGCGCCCCATTGCAGTGCTGCGCCGGCGGCGCGAACGTCGAAGCCGGCCACGGACAACAACGGCGCCGCGGCATGCGCGGTGAGCCAGCGCAGCGGATACCCGAGATAAAACTGCAGGGTCGCGATAACGGGCAGGGCCAGCAGCAGAAGCGTTGCCAGCGGCGCCGCGGGCGCATCGGGTCGCGCGCTGTTCAGGAAGGTCGCGAGCGCCAACATCGCGATCGATGCTGCGAAGAGCGGCGGAGCGACGAGGGACGCCATTGCGGCAGCGAGCGCGAGACAAGCGCACGCCAGCAACGCGCGATCTGACGGTACGCGCAACGTCCGCCACTCGCGCGCGACAAGCAAGGCAACGGTGACCGCCGCAACCACGCCCCACGGCTCGTCCGAGCCATCGGTCATCCGCCGCGCCATCCAGTGCCAGTGTGGCCATAGCGCGAGTAGCAACACGGCGAGTGGCCACCCCTCTCCCGGCGCTTCGCGCTGGCCACGGCCGCGCATGCAGGCGCGGCCGGCTTCGGTGGCGCAACGCTCGCGCGTTGCGAAACCCCACCTACGCCCTCTCCCACAAGGGGAGAGGGGGATGCTGCTAACCACGGCGGGCGCCGGTTACATTCGCGCGGCGCCGGCGCAGCCACCATGCGAGCGCTCCGGTCAGCACAGCCAGCGCGGCGAACTCCGGCTCGGGCGTGCTCGGAACAACAGCCAGCGCGGATTCCTCGACGCCTTCCGGAAGTGGTTGCGGGTGATCGACCGCAGCCGCAGCGCCGTCCGTGTTGCGCACGATCTTGTCGATGGCGATGAACGACGTGTAGTCGGTCAGAAGCCCGTAGCGCAATCCAAGTTCGGTAATCACGCGTCGCGTCGCCTCGTCGTTTCCCAGCTTCTGATAGTCGCCAAGCTGGGCGATGCGGCTGCGCGCCCACAGATGGCGCAGCGCGCGCGTGTCCTGCGTCGCACTGCCTGTGGTCTCGATCGGCAGCGACAGTCGAAGCAACCCTTCGGCGCCACGGCCTTCGAGCTCGATCGAACCCCGCGCCTCGCCGCGATATTTGCCGATCAGCACCAGCGGCCGCTGCGCAAACAGGTCGGGCAACTGCGGATTGTCGAGGTCGTAGGCGTCGAAATCCTCGAACGTCACTCGGATACGCGTCAACAATGGCTGCTCGATGTACGCGCGGAACCGCACCGCCGCTTCGTCGGCCTGCTGCGCGTTCAACACGAAAATGGGTTCGCCCTTGCCTGCGCGCGCGAGGCCTTCGATCAGAAATCGATTGACCGACGAGCCTATGCCGAACGCGAACACGTTGGCCGTTCCGAGATTGGCGCGCACCAGGTCGAATGCTTCTTTCTCGATCGACACATAGCCGTCGGTGACGACGACGAAGCTGCGCGCGCGGCCGAGGTCGCTTGGCATCGCCAGCGCTGTTTTCAGCGCGGGCAGCAACTCGGTGCCACCGGCACCGGTCTGTCCATCGATGAAGCGCAGCGCGAGCGCAACGTTGTCTTTCGTCGCCGGTAGCGACTGCGGCGCCACCAACGAATGTCCGCCGGCAAATGGAATCACGTTGAACGTATCGCTGGGCCGCAGACCCGCGACCAGCTGCCGCAACAGCGACTTGGCGGTCGCGAGCGGAAATCCACGCATCGAGCCCGACACGTCGACGATGAACACGTAGTCGCGCGGCACGATCTCTGTCGGGGCGACGCGCGCCGGCGGCTCAACCATTGCGAGAAAGAAGTTCTCGTCCTCGCCCTGGTGCAGCAACACGCCAGCCGTGGTCGATGCTCCCGCAAGCCGGTACTCGATAACGACATCGCGGTTCGTATGCGCGCGGTCCGCCGGCAGCCGTACCGCCGCACGGGTTGTGCCCACGCCGTCGATCGTTACGCGGTGCGACGGCGACGTAACGTGCCGCACCGGCATCGGTGCAACCAACACCAGTTCGAGCGCGAAGGTGTGCGGAGCACTTTCGCCTTTGCGCAGAAACGGGTGGTCGATCGTGCCTGCCGGTTCCCCGTTCTGCCCCGACCCGTCGCCCGGACTGTTGTAGCGCGGCCCGACGACCGTCGGAAACACGAAGCGATACGTCCCTTCGTCCGGGACGATGATCTCCGTGTAGCGCAGGTCCACGGTGATCTCGTCGCCCGGCATCACATTGGCGATCGCCATCTGAAACACGTTCGGCCGATGCTGCTCGAGCAACGATGCCGACTTGCCTTCGCGTCGCGCCTCGTCGAACTCACGGCGCGCCTGCTTTTTCTCGCGGATCTCGGCGTCGACCACGCGCTCGTTCACACGCAGCCGCAACGCGTGCACTGCCGCCCGCGCCGAGGCGGGAAACAAGTAACTTGCGTCGAGCGGGGTGTTGCCTTCGTTGCGATAAATCTGCCGCACGCGAACATCGGCGATTACGCCGCTGACCTTCGCATCGACCTGCGTCGATTTGAGCGGCAGGGGGTCGATGCCCGGCTCCGCACCGCGGACGGCGAAGTACGGCGCAAGAGTTTTGTCGGCTCCGCCGTTTAGCGGCCTTGACGCGGCCGACGACAGTGGCAGAAGCAGGGCGGCGGCGACCGCCAAAGCAAACGAGATACGCATGACGCGCGCGCTCAATGCAGACGCGCAAGACCGCGCGTCTCGCCACCCCAGTAGCGCGCCTGTGCAGCGGCGTGAAGGTCAAGCTCGTACTCGACGGCGAAGAACTTCTTTTCATAACCATGCCCGTCGTCCACAACCAGCTGCGCGTCGCGTTCGCCGAGACCGTCCACATCGCCGTCGTGGGTCGCCGATACGAGCGAAACGATCGGCGCATTCGCGTGCACCTGAACCTGCGCCGAGAACTGCGGCGCCAACGTCGAGCTTTCGTCGGCGGTCAGCGGCAACACGATTCGATGACGCGCGCCGCGCGCGAACACGTCGGCATCGCGGTTCAGCACGATCGTCACTTCGTCGCCCGGCGCAAGCCAAAGCGTGCCGGCCTGAACGCCGCGCGGATCGGCCTCGCCCGCCTCAATAATCTCCGCGGTAGCCGGCGCAAGATCGTCGCCGCCGCAATCTTCATCGCCGGCGGAGACCTCTTCATCGCCATCGATACCGATCTGTTTGAGCGTGGCCGACGGCGGCAGCGTGTAACGCGCGGCAATCGGCGCTTCGCCGGAGTTGCGCCATGTCAGTTGCGTGTGCAAGTGGCCGCGTGGTCCGTCCAATCGCAATGTGACGTGGTGCGCGATCAAGGTGAGTGCGCTGCCCGGCGCGATGGATTCGATCAACGCCGACGGGTGTGTGACGGCTGCGCGCGGCAGTTGCGCCGCGGCCGGCATCGTGGATGCGACCAGGATGACGGCGATAGCCCGAACGAACGGCATGTTTGCTCTCCTCGTAACCGCCGCGCGAATAGCGGCGGATGGCGCGACTGTCGGCCGCGCGGAGGAAGAGCGTTTGAACCTTGTGTGAAGTCGCGGTGAAGAAGCGTGCTTAGTGCGCCGACGGCAAGGTCAGAGTGGCCACAGCCCCGCCGTCCGAACGGTTGGCGAGCCGCGCGGTGCCGCCGTGCAATTGCGCCACTTCCTTGACGAATGCAAGTCCGAGGCCTGTGCTTTTCTTGCCGGTGTCTGGCCGCGGCAGCGAGAAGAATTTTTCGAATGCGTGCTCGCGCGCAAAATCGGGCAGACCTGCACCACGATCTCGCACCGCGAGGTCGATCTTCCCCTTCGCATCGTGCGCGGCGACCTCGATCGTCGATTCGCGCGGAGCGAAATCGATCGCGTTGCGCAAGAGGTTGGAAACCGCCCGCGTGAGCAAGAACGCATCGCCGATAACGCGCAATCGGGCATCGACGTCGATCTGCACCGATACGTGCTTGCGCTCGGCCAGTGGCAACAGCTCGTCGCGCGCGGCGGCAGCGATTCTCTCCAACGCCGCCGGCTCGACCCGTTGCAGCGCCCCGCGGCGTTCGAGGTTCGACAACTCCAGCAGCCGGTCGATCAGGTCCTGCGCGCGCGCGACCTGTTCTTCGATATTGCCGGTAAAGCGGCGGTGCGCATCCTCGGCCATCGGCTCGCGCAGCAACTCGGCCGCGCCGCGGATGGCGGCCAGCGGGCTCTTCATTTCATGCGCTAGCGTCTGCACGTACTGATCGGCGTAGCTGCGACCCGCCAGCGTGTCGCGCGCTTCCGCAAACGCCGCGCGCAGCGCGGCGGCGAGCCGCCGTCCGAGCACAAGCGGCGAACCACCTTCGCGGCGTAACGCGTGCCATACGTCGCGGAGCAGGCCAAATGGCCGCACCAGCCATAGGGTGACGAACGCGAGCAGCATCACGAATGCGCCCACCGAAATCGCGCCGACCAGCAACAGCTTGTTGCGCGCGCTGGCGATGAACGGGCTGAAGGCGGCAACCGGTTTGCCGACCGCAATCATGCCGACGATGTCCGCGCCGGATTCGGCGTCGGCGCCCGCGCCGCGCTCTCGGATCGGCGCGCCGACGTACATCACGGCAGAGCGCGAATCGGCCGAATCGGCCAGCGACGTGCGTGCGCCGTATGCACCGGCCAGCGTCAGATGCACATCGCGCCATGGCAGGTAGTCCGCGCCAACGTCGCGACCCTGCGAGTCGAACAACACGATGCCGTCGCGGTCGGTCACATACACGTGCAGATCGACCGCGGTCTTTTCGATGTCGAAGATGCGCGCGTAAATCGGCCGCTCAGCGAGATGGCGCAGCGTGCGCTCCAGTTCATCGATCGGAATGATGCCGTTGTACGTGCGCCGCTCAAGCAGCGTCGCAAGCAGATTCGCCGTGTCGACCAGCGATTCCTCGGCCGACTCGCGGTACCGCGGATCGAGATCCGCCACGACCCGATACAGCAGCAGTCCGACCGCGGCGAGATACACGACAAAGATGCCGAGGAAAATGCGCGAGCGTTTGGACATGCCCGGATTGTGAAGCCCTCCAGCGCGAGGTCTCTTGGTCAGAAAGGCGGTGCTACCGACCTTAGTGGCCGTCGGCTCGGCTGGGGGGTGCACGAGGGGGCCAGCCCAGCCCCCTCGTTCCTAACCTTTCCCGCAGAGGCTCGCTACGCGAGCCTCTGACGCACGCAAGCGCGCCTCGGTTACTCGCGCAGCGAGTAACCGAGGCCGCGATGCGTCTGGATCGGATCAGCACCCGCGTCGACCGCGCGCAGTTTCGCGCGCAACTGCTTGACGTGAGCATCCACGGTGCGGTCGAAACTGGCGGCAGGATCGTCCCACACGCGATTCATCAACTCGTCGCGCGAGAACACGCGGCCTGGACGCTCGATCAGCAGCTTGAGCAGCCGGTACTCGTAGCGCGACAGCTCGAGCAGGACGCCGCGGAAACGGATCTGCTTGCGCTCGTCGTCGATGTCGAACGGCACGTTCGCCTCATGCGCCGGTGCAGTCGGGCGCGCGGCGCGCCGCAGGATCGTGCGCACTCTTGCCACCAGTTCGCGCGGCGAAAACGGCTTGCCAACGTAGTCGTCGGCACCGAGCTCAAGACCCACGACGCGATCGATTTCGGTGGTCCGTGCGGTAAGAAAAAGGGCCGGCAGTTGTGGCTGCTCGCGCTGGATCGCCTTGAAAAGATCGAAGCCATTTTCGTCCGGCAGGCCGATGTCGAGGATCGCGAGCGCGAAACTTTCAGCGGCCAGCGCATCGCGCGCGGCGCCGGCGGTGGCGCACCAGTGCGGCTCGAAGCCTTCGGTCGCCAGCGCGTAAACGATGGTATCGGCGATGGCCGGTTCGTCTTCGACGACGAGGATGCGCTGGCCGGCGCTCATGAACGCCGCCTTGATCTCAGACGCCCCAGGTCACGTCGACGTTCTTCTTCTGCGCCGCGCGCATCATTTCAATCAACGGGAACGCGCGTTGGCCGAGAGTGATCGGTCGCGTAGAGCTGGATTGCGGCTCGGCTTCTTGCTCCGCAACTTCGATGCGCTGCTTTTCCTCGTCGACCGCGGCGGTCAGCTTCGCAAGCGCGTCGGGCAACTGCTCCGTCGTGATCACGCCTTTCGGCGTCGGCTCCTTGCCAATGATGACAAAGATGCGGCGGGCAGTTTCGGCAAACATGTAGAACTCGCCCGCTGCTTTGGAACGAAATACGGTGAGACTCACCTGGTCCTCCGCGCTAAAAGCTCTGCAAACTACTGCGCGGATTCTATGGCGTTCGCGCGAGCCCCTTTCAGTCGCGCAGCTTCTTGCGCACCCGCTCCGCGATCTTGTGGGCGTCAGCGCCGTAGGCGTAGGGAATCAATACGATCACCGCCGCCATTGCAAGTATCGCGAGTGCGGCGTTGTCGAGGCTCAATGGCAAACCGACCGCGGTAGCTGCTGCGAAGGGGAAATGTTCCTTAAACATGGATGACTCCCTGCAAGTATTGCGGCCTGGATGTCCTTGGTTGCCAATGACCGCCGATAAGGTTCTCGGAAATCGTGCGGATAAAACGGTACGTACGGCGCAGGCGGAAAAACAGATGAAGACGCGTGCCGTCACCGTCGACTCTGCCGTCCCTCGATTACGGTGCACGGCGGCCACTGCCATAATCCGCCGCAGATCAAACAACGGAGCGACTATGGGCAAGGGTGATCTGCGCACGCGGCGCGGCAAGATATATAACGGCAGCCATGGCAAGACCCGCCCTGGTCGACCCAAAAAGAAAGCCGCGGCGCCGCCCGCCAAGACCGCCGGCAGGTCCAGGTAACTCAACGCGGCAAGAGGCAAAAGCCGGGCCTGCCCGGCTTTTGTGTTTGATGCGACGCCGCCTCGCTCTTACAGTGTTGCTGGCTGCGGCTGCAGGCGCCTGCAAACCGCGCTTCGACTGGCGCGAGGTCCGGTCGACCGACGGCGGCTACGCCGTGTTGTTGCCCGGCAAGCCGCAGATCGCCGCGCGCGACGTCGAGTTCATGGGAAACAAGATCGCAATGACCATGACATCGACCGGCACCGGACCGACGATGTTCGCCATCGGCGTTGCCGTCTTGCCGGAGGGAGCGCTGCGGACCCCGCAGCGCGCACAAACGCTGGCGTGGTTTGCCGACGGCTTGGCGCGCAACCTCGGAGCGCCGCGCGCGACCGTCGAGCCGGTCTCAACGCCTGCACGGCTTGCTGCAGCAGGAACCAACACGGCTGCTTTCGAAATTGCTTCGCGAGGCAAGCTGCGTGATCGCGGGGTCGACCGGGACGGACGTGAAGCACGGCTTGCAGCGCGGTTCTACGTGGTCGATGATCGGCTGTTCCAGTTGATTGCCATCGGCGCTGAAGGCGAAATACCGCCACAGGCGCTGGAAACGTTTTTCGATTCGTTTCGGTTGATGTCGCAGAAGGGGTCGCCATGAAACTTGAAAACCCGCATACCGGCACCGCGCTTTCGCTCGATGAATGGTGGATGCCGTTCACCGCGAATCGTCACTTCAAGTCCGCGCCGCGATTGCTGGCAAAGGCTGACGGCATGTTCTACTGGACCCCGGATGGACGGCAGCTATTGGATGGCACGGCTGGCTTGTGGTGCGTGAACGCGGGGCACAACCGCAAGCCGATTGTCGAGGCGGTGCAGAAACAGGCGGCGACGATGGATTACGCGCCGCCGTTCAGTATGGGCCATCCGATTGCGTTCGAAGCGGCGACTGCCGTGGCACGTGTCGCGCCGGCCGGAATGCAGCGGGTGTTTTTCGTCAACTCCGGTTCGGAAGCCGCAGACACGGCGATAAAAATGGCCATCGCGTATCACCGCGCCCGCAATGAGCCCGCGCGACGCATCATCATCGGGCGCGAACGCGGTTATCACGGCGTCAACGTCGGCGGCACGATGGCCGGCGGAATTCCCGGCAATCGCAAGGCGTACGGCGCGATGATGGC
>Ga0187892_10011374_pt1 | contig 10937 bp, 5 predicted proteins | sample MA1701073metaG_FD_139345 | JGI IMG/M metagenome (GOLD analysis project Ga0187892, IMG submission 139345) | Bio-ooze microbial communities from a basaltic lava cave in the Kipuka Kanohina Cave System on the Island of Hawaii, USA - MA170107-3 metaG ... | reverse complement strand
TGTGCTGAATGAAGCCGTAAACTTCTTCTGGAATATCGGTTCACACGAAGATGCTTTGCTTGTTCTTCAATCTTCGATAGGGCGCGCTAAAGGAAAATATCGTTATCAGTTTGCAAGCAAACTCGCAGTAAAACAGTTGAAACTTAATCGTCTGACAGAAGCGCAAAAGACTCTTGAATGGCTTCATAGCGAGAATAAGGTTGATTCAAGCGTTTTTCGTGAACTCGCGCGAATTTACGTTCGCACAAATAATCAACTCGCTCTGCGGAAAACATTTGATGAAACGCTTACGGCAATAAAAGAACAAGACGACGCGGTTGCGGATACGCGCAGAGAAATCGCAGACCTTCGTAATGAGATGATTACCGCTTTTACGCGAATCAAAGATTACGCCTCTGCCATTGACCAGCACATCGAAATCATAAACTGGGACCCGGAAAACGAAGAGAAACTGGATGCGGCAATCAATTACTCACGTCGTTACGGCGGTGCGGAAAGACTGCTCGTTTATTATCAAAAAACGGCTGAAACAGCTTACAAAAACTATCGCTGGAATGTTGTGCTTGCGCGAATATACTCGGCAAGCGGTGATAACGAAAAAGCCATTCGTGAATACAATGCAGCGATTCACAATCAGCCCGAAATGATTGAACTTTACGATTCACTGGCGCACGCTTATCAGAGAATGAAAAACTACAATGCGGCTGTCGAAGCATTAAGTAAAGCTGTTGAATTATCAAATGACGAACCATTTTATGTTAAGCGATTGATAGAAGTATTACAGCAAGCCGGAAGAAACAGCGAAGCGGAAATCGCAAGACAAAAACTCCCGCAAGAAGCAGAACCTGCGCAAACTCTCGCTGACAAATTCCGTAACGCAGAAATCTTAAAAGCAAATGAAAAAGAGAAGGCGGTTGCAACCTATAAAGAAGCAATCAACACAATTCTTGCCGACCCATTAAAACATGATTTGAGGTCTTCGGAGATTACAGGATTTGTCCAAACCGTAAGTGACAAGGATGGTTTGCATAACACGGCGCAGACGCTCTGGACATTGCGCGAAAAGTTGATTGAAGAATGTAACGGAAGCGAAAGTAAGAAAGCACGCGCACAACTACAAATTCTCGACGGCGCAATGATTGAAGCCATTGGAAGCGTTGCAACTGGTAGGGCAACAGGTGATGAATTAACCGCTCTTTATGCGGATTTGAACAAACGAACCGATGAAGCATTGCCGTATTCTGACCAGTATGGAACGCTTAATTTGTTGGTGAGTATTGCAATCCGTCTTAGGTTTGTTGAGTTGGAAGAAAAAATTTTAACGGCTCTAAAGGAAAAGGCTTTTTCTGAAAACGACATAAATCTCTATCACACAAACTTGCGTTCGTTGGTCTCTTTTTACGCAAAACATGGTGAATACATCCGCGTATTGGAATTGCTAAAGAGCGAGATGAAACGCGACCAAAAGCCCGCGGAATATGAGTATTATTCAACCATCGCTGAATACGCGCGATTGATTGGCGATAAAGCGCAAAGACTCAAAGCGTTAAGAGAGAATTACAAACAAGCCGTAACTAAAAAGTCATCGTTAAACGACCCGCTAATCGTCGGATATTTCAATGCGCTTCTTGAAAACGGAGACGAAGGACGCACAGAATTGCGTTCATTGTTCAAAACACAATCACACTTTCACAACCAGCTCATCGGTTTCTTGCTGGCAAAAAAAGAAAGCGCATTGGCACACGAGGCGATTGATAACGCTCCCGAATCAAAAGCTTGGCGTCTGGCAAGAAACGCGGAGACAAGTCTTTATTTGAAAAATTACGAACAGCAAAATGAAAACTATTTTCTTCAAGTTCTGAATTACAAAAATATAGGCGAGCTAATTATGCAAAAGACGACAAGAGAAGAGCAGGCAATCGGAAACGATTGGTTTACGTTAGCGAACCAGTACGGAGAATGGCTCTATTTTGCAAACAAAGAAAAGGCAAATTCTTTTTTGCCTGCAATGGTTGAAAATCGCCCGCAAGACGCAGACGAACAGGCGAAACTTGGTCGTTGGTATCTGGAAAAACAAGAAGCTAAAAAAGCAATCGAACATCTTCAAATTGCGCTTGAGATGAAATCAGGCGAGCCGTCAATTGTGGCTGATTTGGGAACGGCTTATTTCGTTTCCGGCGATAAAAAGAAAGCCCATGAATTGTGGGAGAGTTTGATAAATGGCGAAGAAATGTCTTTTGACAGCATGAATATCTATCTGGAAACGCTCAAGAGAAACGGACTTGCGGACGAAGCAAGAACAAGACTTACAAATGAAACCATTGCGAGTTTGAATGAGTATAGATTTGAAGACTACGTACAGGAAAGTTACGGAAAAAAACTCGACATACCGAAAAATCTGATTCGTGTTTTGGCTGATTCTTTTGAAAAGAAAGAGGCGGGCGAGGCTGTTAAGGCGCGCTACTTTTTGAAACTTTACGAATCCGTTCCAAAAGTATCGTTACTGCCTGAAATGCTGATTCGTGAGAATTTGGTCCAACGAAAATATCTTGTTTTGTTTTATCGGATTTTAATCAGAGAAAGCGAGCCGATTAACCATTACGATTACGATTACGATTTTCAACCTTTTGTAAATGGGTATGAAGAAACGGACACAGCCGAAGAAACTTTTGAACATCAAAACAGTTTTGAGTTTGAAGAAACAAGCGCGGAAGTTTTGAAATATCAACACGAACTCCTTGATTTGCTGATTGAAAGTTCACAGGAAAAAGAAGCCGCAAATTTAATTTCGGAAATCGAAAAAGAATTGAGCGGAAAATATGTTCGCCCCGTTTGGCTTCGTATTGCTAAGGCGCGTTTATTGTTACGTTCGGGAAGGAAAGCAGAAGCTGTTTCTCTTCTGCGTCATCTTGTCGGAACAGAGACAGATAAATCCGTGGGCGTCGTCACATCGCCAAATTTTGAAAGACTAAACGAATCAACTGCAATGTTGAAAAGCAAAGAATTTGAGCAAGACGCTTTACAACTTCAAGAGGCGACATATTCACGCGCGATTGCGTTGGGACAATATGAAATATCTTCTTTGATTGGTCTTGCGAAAACAACTTTTGCAAAAGACGACATAAGAACGGGATTACAAATTTTGAATCTGATGATTCGTCTTGGAGATGAGGAAACAAGCGCAACCGCCGAATCAGAACTTCAAGCTTTGCCTTTAATTAAATCTCAATCAATAACCGAAACAACCATCGAACAACCTGAGGCAAAAAATGAAATCAGTTTACAAAGCGCGATTTCTTTTTCGGCAGAAACAGCTTCGGAATTTGGACAAATCGAAGCGGCAATAGAGTTTCGCAAACAACTTGAAACGATTGATGCTTCAGATTCAACAAACCGTTTTGAGTTGGCACACCTGCTCTCTTCTAACGGAAAGACAGAAGAAGCAATTTCTGTTTTAGCCGCTTTGATGAATGACAGAAACATAAGCCGAAGCGCGCGCTGGCAAGCATTGATGCTGTCGCAGGAAATTGTAGGCGAGAAAAAAGAATTGTGGGGACGGTTGAATGTGACCGACAAAGAATTAGCCACAGCTTTGAATTCGTTTGTGATAATTCAAAACGGGCAAACCGATGCGGCATTAAAAGAATTGGCAACGAGCATAAAAACAAATCCGAATGCAGAGAACAAATTCTTCTACGCATTGATGTTAAAACGCGCTGGGCGCACGGAAGAAGCATTGAATGTTTTTAATTCTATATTGCTAACGGATTCAACAATTGGCTTTAGCGAAGACAACGCCCTGCGTCAGGCAATCCGGCTTAATCTTGATTTATCCCGTCCAAACGCCGCTCTTAAATTGGCAAGCGACGACGGGTTAAAACAAAATGAAGCGGTTGATTTTTCCTCATACAAATTTCAAACGCTTTCGGCTAGAGCGAAACAACAAAAACTCAATAACAAAATTGAATTGCTTGAAAAATTATCTCAAGCGGCTGAACAGGTGAAAGAATTTCAGTTAGCTGTTTTTTACGAAAACCTCAGATTGAATTTAATTAGTGACGAAAACGAAAAGCGCAAAGCGGAAGCGAGAATAAATCGGTTGCGTGAAATAAAGGGTTAAAATCTATGCGTTGGAAATCAAAAATCGTGGCTTTGTTTGTTGGTTTTTCTGTCGGCGTGGTGGTTGTGTTTACCTTCAACTTTCTGAAAAGTTTTTTTGAGAGCAAACCCAAACCGCAAACCAACGTGCAAAGCAAACAAAAAGGTTTCCGTTTCAAAAGCATTGATGAAATTATCGCTTCACTAAAAAGCGAAGACGTGAGCGTTCGTCATTCAATTCACAAAAAGCTTTTTGTAAACCCTGCTTTGCTTACAAACTATTACGATTATCAGCGCGACAGCGCATATCCCGAACGCGCAGAAAATATTTCTTGGCAATCGGCGCAACTTGATGACGGCAACGCAGAAGCAATCATCAGGTTTACGCGGTTGGAAAATCCCGTCGCAATTATTCTGCGTCAGGATGATTGCGGATGGCGTGTGATAGCCGCGTTCAGCGCGTGGTTGCGGTTTGAAGATTACCCTTACACAGTCTGGTTTGGTTTACGCGAATCAACGACACGGGGCGTTTATGAAATTCTTTTGCGTGACAGCACAGGCGACAGCGTCAGTTATCAACGAAAAGCGCGTCTGTTGAAATTGATAGAGGGGCGTTTTCAACAAGTCGCGGAATTTGAAGAAGAGAGCATTTCATCGGTTGAAAATTATCAAGGCGAAGATTGGGCTGATGTGAAAATACTGCGACAAAGCACTGCCAACTTTGAAAATCCCAAACGAATAGAAATCAACACAACAGAAGAAATAATAAAGTTTGAAGGCAAACCAAAACAGCAAAATTATTTCAGCGAATCGGACGGCGCATTTCATACAATGCGAAGCCGTTGGCGGACGGCTTCTTTCAAACGAATAAAATTTATCGAAGAAAACAAATACGTTTTGGTTTGGGATGAAAACGACAAAATGTTTCGACGCGAGGGGCAAAGATGAAAAAGAATTTTTTCCGGCGACACGCTTACAAACTTCTTCTTTCAGCTTTTATCTTATGCGTCGGTATTGTCACGGCGAAGATTATAAAGCAAGTACCTGAAGCTTTTGCTCTGTCAAAAGATTTGCCGCGTGGTGCAATCGTTTACGCCCAATTTTCGGATTTACCTGCTTTGATAAAGCATTGGGACGAATCGAAATTAAAATCAAAATACGTTGAAAGCGCGAACTTTGAGAAGTTTCAAAATCGCCATCTCACGTTGAAGCTATTGAAAAGATGGAAAGAGTTTAACGATGCGCTTGGATTTTCTTTAGATGCGAATGCTTTAATCGGTTCTTCTGAAAACAAATCGGCAATCGCGCTTTATGACATAGGCGGTTTGGATATTGTCTTTATTGCGCCAATAGGTTCGGAAAGAATTGCTGAAACTATTTTTCATAAGAACAAAGATAAATTTGAAGAACTAACCCTGTCGGATGACACCACCTATTACAGCCTTTCATTTGACGCTGACAGAGGCAGAAAGCAACAAAAGGTCTTATTTACAGAGGTAAAGGGGCGTTTCGTTTTAGCCACCAATGAATCTTTATTTCTTCGCGCCGTTGCAAACATAAACGGCAAAACAAAAAAGGACAGTCTGGCAGACGAACCTTCGTTTTTTGAATTAAGCAAAATTGTCACGCCGCACGACACCACGGTTTGGGTTGACCAGACAAAACTGAATAAAGATTTGTACTTCAAAAATTATTGGATTATGTCGAACGCAAACGATTTGAAAAACATTCGCGCAGGGATGTTTGACCTTGAGATAAAAGAAGACAAATGGATTGAGCGACGCGAGTTTTTATCTGCGAAAAACATATCGGATAAAACAATTTCGCAAACGGAAATAAACAGAATGAAAGAGATTATGCCAACGGACGCGCCATTATTGAAAATGAAAACAATTGATAACGAACACGAAGCCGAATTACTGATTCGCAAGACTCTTTTCGATATCCTGAAAGATAAAAATCGTTCTGAAAAAAAATCTTGGAACTCTTCAACCGATTTTGATGACGCACAAAGCGGTTACTATTACGAAGAAGATTACGATTCTTATTCAAGTCTTTACAGTAGTCTTGATGAGAAGATTGATGACGTTGAAGAAACTGAAAACGAGATTAAATTGAAACCGGATTATCTTCGGGAAACGATTCAAAAGGCAGAACCCGTTTATTCCGTTTTTGTCGCAAAACCTCAGCCGGTGAAAGAGCCTTTCTTTGCCGAATTCAACCGTGCGCTTTTTTTGAAATTACAAAAACCAAACTCTTTTTCTTCAAACTCTTTTGAAGATTCGATTGCGACTGTGATTGAAAACAGGCTTCTGGTTAGCGGGGCAAAAGCGAATTTGAAATGGAATGACGCAAAAGAAAATAATTTGTCTTGGCGTGAACTTTCTTTGCCGATGTTGGGATGGAAACTCTGTTATTGGCTTAAAAAAAACGAATTGATTATCGCAAACAATTCAAACACAATGAACGAAATTCTCGCCTCGCAACAAAATAGAAAAGAGCCGGGAGCGGAAGACAATACATTTTTTGCAAGTGTGACCGTTATACGTTTTGACAAACGAGATTCTGCTTACAATCAGATTATTCAACCTTTGGAAAAGAACACGGATTCATTTTTCATAAACGATATTGGCAGTTTGCTGGATGTAGTTGCAGATGTGAAAACCGTTGAGATAAGAAAAAAGACAATAGCAAAAGGTTTTCATGAAGTTGTTGAGATTAATCTGGAGAAAAAATAGATCAGTTTGTGAACGTGTTTGACTTATTAAACACAAACCTCAAACCAAGCTTTAGCTGTAAAAGTCATGATGTAAGTGTACAAAAAACTGACACTCCCAATTTTTCAATGCTTCATCGCAGCTATTAGTTTTTTCTCTTTGCCACAGACAACCCGCCCCGTAAGTTTTTGAATCTCTCAAACAGTCTTATTGCAGTTTCAAGTATTCAATCGTTTCTTCTTGAGGTTTAAGAGGAAGGCGTCTGATTGTTGCTTCGCGTCTTATTGGGCAACAAAACTCTCCCTAACATTTCTACAACCTACCATAAACAAAAGGGGCAAATATGAGAAAAGTGTGTTTGTTGTTAGCACTCTTTATGCTGACAAGCTTTTCTGTTTTCGCACAGCAAAGCACATCGTCAGCATCCGTTATGCGTGCGCGTGCAATGTCCAAAGGGAGTCAATCAGGTTCTGCGAAGTCGGATTATTATGAACCGCAGCGTGTATTCACTCCTCCAGATTTTATAGTCGTTGATGAATTTGTGAACTTTCACAAACATAATCTGCCCATGCCGAAATCCGGGCAATCGGTTGCGATGGATGTGCGTTGGGGAAACAATCAGGTCTATTTGCCAAAGGGTGAGGCAATTTTGCAAATAGGCTTTACCACCGGGCACTTTAGCAACAACAAAGAGATTAAGCCTGTTAATCTCGCGCTTGTAATTGATAAGAGCGGTTCAATGGCGGACGGCGATAAAATGCCGCGTGTCAAACAGGTATTGCTGACGATGATTGACCAACTCCGTCCGAATGACACTGTCTCAATAGTTGCCTTTGATTCTTATGCAGAAGTTTTATTGTCGGCAGAAAAAGTCGGCAATGGTGAAAAGCTTCGTCGTGTAATTCGTTGTCTCGAACCGGGCAGTTCTACGAATTTGAATGCGGGGCTAATGCTTGGTTACAAAGAGGCATCGGCGAACTTTAACAGGGAAGGAACAAATCGCGTTATTTTGTTGACGGACGGAATTGCAAACACAGGTGTTACGAATCCGCAAGAAATTGCGCGCCAGTCATTGAAATTCAATAACGAGGGCATAGACCTTTCAACATTTGGCGTCGGTCTGGATTTGGATAAAGATTTGTTGCAAACACTTGCAAAAAGCGGTCGAGGGCTTTTCCATTTTGCGGCAGACACGCAGGACATCGAAAAAGTTTTTGTTACAGAGGTCCAAAGTTTATTGTCACCCGTTGCGCGTAAAATCGAACTAAAGGTTGATTACGATTCTTCTTTGGAACTTGAACAGATTTACGGTTATGAACCAAAGTGCGATTCGCGCGGCGTCACGATTCCGATTGACGACATGAACAGCGGTTTAACCCAAGTCGTGCTGATGCGTTTCAAAGTCAAAGCCAAAGGAGAAAACAGTGTAAAAGTAAATCTTTCTTATTTTGACATTGAAAAGAACAGGCGTGTTGAAGAAACAAAAACTACAGCTTTGAGTGTGAGCGACAGTAAAAACTGCGACATCGTTACAGACGAAGAGGTTCGCAAGAACTACACAATTGCAATACTGGCGCAAGGGCTTTACGACATGACCGAAGCCTGTAAAAGACAAAATTACAGACGCGCCAAAAGCATTTTGAATGAAGCGTTGAATGAAGCTTACGCAATCTTTCCAAAGATGAAGGATAAAGATGTTCGATATGTGTTAGACATTGCAGAGCGTTATCGTGATGAACTCAATGCTTTTGTCCGATAGCTGACGTGAGTTCGATATAAGCGAAATAGTTCTTTCCCTGCGCCCTCTGCGTAAACCTCTGTTCCCTCTGCGGTTTACTACGCAGAGAGCGCAGAGAAGAAATACACATCATTTGATTAAACTCATCTTTGCTAATTTCGATTTGAAAGGATTGCATTGCGCGTTTCTTCAATGATGCTTTCAATTTCATCATCACTTAATTGAGGATAAAGCGGAAGGGAAAAAATCTCTTTCGCTATTTTTTCGGCGTTTGGAAGTGAGGGTTGAGTTGAACGATGAAAGAGTTTTTGCTGGTGAAGCAGATACGGATAATGAATCATGGTTTCGATGCCGTTTCTTAAAAGTTCTTCGCGGATTCTTTCGCGTTCAGGATGGCGTGCAACGTAAAGATGAAAAACGTGCGAGTCTTCATCGCGAAAAAAGGGAGGTTGTAAACCTTTAATATCTTTCAATGATTCGTTATACATGTTTGCTATTGTCTTTCGCCGCGCCGTCCATTTATCAAGCATCTTTAACTTAACGCGCAAAATTGCGGCTTGCATTTCATCAAGACGCGAATTGCGACCCTCGAATTCTGTTTCGATTGCTTTAGTATGTCCGCCTTGTCTTAGTAATTTCACACGCTCAAGAAAATCTTTGTCATCAGAAACAATTGCGCCACCATCGCCACACGCGCCCAAGTTTTTCGTCGGATAAAAACTAAAAGCCGCCGCTTGTCCCGTCGGTTTTCCCGCGCCGTGCGCTTGCGCCGCATCTTCAATCACAATCAAGTCATGGCGTCGCGCGATTTCCTTTATAGCTTTCATATCCCCGATTTGTCCGTAAAGATGAACGGGAATGATTGCTTTTGTTTTTTCGGTAATTAATGATTCGATTGAATTCGGGTTGAGCGTGTAGGTCTGCGGGTCAATGTCAGCGAAGACAGGTACGGCTCCGGCATTCAAAATTGCAAGCGCGGTGTAGGCGGCTGACAAAGGTGTTGTGATGACTTCATCACCGCGCCCTTTTTTTACGGCATCAGAGGCGATTAGAGCCAGACTCAAAGCGTCTGTTCCGCTTGCAACGCCTACTGCGCCGCATGTGCCGCAATAAGCGGCAAATTCAGTTTCAAACGCGGAAACTTCTTCGCCAAGAATGAATGTCCCGCGTTCAATCACACGATTCAACGCTGTGCTTAAATCGTTTTTGATTTCTATGTGTTGTCTTGTGAGGTCAAGAAACGAAACTCGCATTGGTTTTCCAGTAATGCTCGCGGTTCTTTTCGTAAAAAGCAACAGTTTTTTTCAAGCCTTCTTCAAGACTTGTGCGCGGACGCCAGCCCAACATTCTTTCAATTTTCTTGTAGCTTGAATAACAATTGCCGACGTCAATTAACTGTCTTTCGTGCGGGAAAGGCACGCCGCAAGTTGAGCCGCGTCCCGTTATGCGAATAAGTTCGTTGGCGAGTTCGACAAGGCTGATTGTAAATTCGTTTCCCAGATTGAAAATTTCACCTTCGACAGATTCGCTCAAACCTGCCAACAGCAGAGCGTCAATAACATCATCAACAAAATTCATATCGCGTCTTTGCCGACCTTCGCCAAAGAGTTCGATTATCTCGCCGTCAATGGCTTTTCGTATGAACCAAGGAATAAAACCTTGACGATTGTGTTGCAAAAGCTGTCTCGGTCCGTAAGTGTTGCACAGGCGCAGGCAAACGACAGGCAAACCGTAAACGCGATGATAAAGCTGATGATAATTTTCCGCAGCAAGTTTATTGATGCCGTTTATATCCAGCGGTGCGAGGCGATGCTCTTCGTCAAGCGGAAGATAGACGGGTTTTCCGTAAACTTGGCGCGTGCTCGTGTAAACGATTTTGACGTGCGGATTAAACATCCGGCAGGCTTCAAGAAGCGTAAGCTGTGACGAACAGTTCAGTTGTAAATCGTGATGCGGCGACGTCATCGAATCAACATGGCTGACGCTTCCGGCCAAGTTGAAAATGTAATCAACTCCGCCCACCAAATGATTTACAACATAGCTGTCACAAAGGTCTGCTTGATGAACTTTAACGCGGTCTTCAATTCCTGAGATATTTTTAAGATTGCCGCCTTGCTCTGGATAAAGCGCGTCAATAATTGTTATTTCAATATCGTCAATTGAGGCAAGTCTGTGCGCGAGATTGCTTCCGATAAAACCAAGTCCGCCTGTGATAAGCACAGAACGACCTTTATATTTTTCATGCAGGGCAAGCATTAAAAGGACTCCGAAATAAAATTCAATAAAACTTTAATTTGCCTTTTTGAATAAGACAAGTTTCAGCCAAAGTGAAAAAAAATCGCGTATTGTTTTGAAAATTCTCTTGAAGGTAAAAAACTGCGAGT
>Ga0187892_10011373_pt1 | contig 10939 bp, 7 predicted proteins | sample MA1701073metaG_FD_139345 | JGI IMG/M metagenome (GOLD analysis project Ga0187892, IMG submission 139345) | Bio-ooze microbial communities from a basaltic lava cave in the Kipuka Kanohina Cave System on the Island of Hawaii, USA - MA170107-3 metaG ... | reverse complement strand
TGGTGAGCAGCAGTACGCGCACGTCGGGCAGGCCGCTCACATCGAGCGTTACGGGCAGCAGGGCCGCGGCAAAGCGCGCGAGCGCGAAGGAGAGCGTGAGACCCAGCGCGGCGCCGGCAACGCCGATGAGCAGACTCTCCGCAAGCTGCTCACGCACGAGACGCAGACGACCCGCTCCGATCGCCGCACGAATCCCCGCTTCGTGCGTTCGCGATGTCGCGCGAGCCAGCAGCAGAATCGCAAGGTTCGATGCCGCCACCAGCAACAGACCCAGCACGGTCGCCGCCAACAGACGCGTGAGATTCACCAGCCTCAGCTGCGTCGCCGGCGTCCACCGGTAATCCGAGGTGAGGTATACGCCTTCGCGCGGCCGGTCCGGCTGAGACGGATAGATGCGGTCCGCCACCACCGACAGCTCCGCCTGCGCCCGCGCCACAGTCGCACCCTCACGCAGCCGCCCGACACCTTCGAGCCAGTTCTCGCGATTCTGCGCGTCGCGCGCCCGCCACGCGATGTCCCGCTGCGGCGATACCGCCGGCCGCATCATGATCGGAATGTAGACGTCCGTCGCCGCTCGGGATGCGTTCAGGCCGTTGAAGCCGCGCGGCGCGACTCCCACAATCGTGAAACGACGGCCGTTCAACAGAAAATCACGACCGATGACACCCGCGTCACCTGCCCACTGCTCCTGCCACATGCGCCACGACAGAACGGCGACAGCATGCGTTTCCGGCGTCTCGTTCTCCTCCGCCACGAACCAGCGGCCCGCCGCCGGCACCACACCCAGCACGCCGAACCAGTTCTCCGTGACCGTCCGCACCGACACCTGCCGCGCGTCACCGGAATGCCTCGCCGTCACCGCAAAGTCGCCCGACGACGCGACCGCCAGGTCCTCCAGCGACGTCGCCGCCGCTCGGTAGTCCCGGTAGTCCGGATAGGACAGCGATCCACTCGCAAACGTGCCCGTCACGCGAAACGCCCGAACCAGTCGATCCGGGTCTGACACGCCGACCGGTACCTCGAAAAAGAGCCGGCTCGCAAGCGTGAAGATTGTCGCCGTCGCACTCATCCCCAACGCGAGTACGCCGACCGAAACCATTGTGAACGCCGGCCGCCTCCACAGCGAACGCACGCCCAGGCGAACGTCCCGCGCGAAATCCCGCATCCTGCCATCTCTCCTGCGCCCCGCCACGCCATACCGCAGTGCGCGACGCTCGCTCCAACGCCGAAACCCATCGACCAGCGCCCACACAACGATCAGCACCGCTTCCCGGTTGCACGACCGCCGAGCGAGCGACCCACCCTGCAGCTCGGTGCGCCGCTCGAGTGCGTCACCCAGGTCCAATTGCGCCCGCGCGCGCGATGCCTCGCTCAACACGCCCAGCAACAGTCGCGTCAGCAGTGGCAGCCGCGGTTCCATCGCCTTCAGCGCGCGGGCCGCGGCGACCGCTGCCACAACGCATTGCGCACGCGCCGGCTCTCCTCCACTGTACTCTCGCCCGATCGCGTCAGCCCGTAATGCCGACGCCGCCGGCCGCCGGGCTCCGGCAGCGCCTCACCCAGCCACGACTCCGTCCACCCCTTCCGCTCCGCACGGTCCAGCACCGCGTAGATCGCGCCCAGCGCCGCGCGCCGGCCCGCCTCCCGCTCCAGCAGCGCCTGAACCGCACTGCCGGTCGCCGCATCGCCCAATCTGCGCACGGCCAGCAGCACGATTTCCTCGAACTCGCCCGGATAATCGCCTTTCATATTTTTACTACATAAATGAATCAGGGCGAGTTGTCAAGCTCGAGGTTGGCCGCGTTATCAAGGCCGGCAGCCTCGTGATGCAGCTTCAGGGGAGCTGGAGCACGAGATACGCGGCGATGAGCGTTCCGGCTGTGGCACCGCCGTAGCAGAACAGGTTGACCAGCTCGTTCAGGTGCTTGATCTGCAAGCCATCGTAGAGAGTGTAGCGGAACCGGTGGGCCCAGTGGAACAGAGAGAGCGTGCAGAGGAGGAAGATAGCGATGCGCGCCAGCGGCTGACCGAGCACAGCGAGCAGGTGTGCATGGTCTGGCGGGGTGAGCCAGCCGAGAGGAAACGCGAGGCCGAAGAGAAAGAGCAGACTGGGGATCAGGAGCGCGGCGAGCACGCCGCCCGCGCTGAAGGCCAGCCAGAGGAGTGGCTCCACCGAGCGCCTGCTCATCGATTGCCTGCCAGCATCCAGACAACGATGACGGACACAATCAACCACGCGATGTAATTCGGTGCTGCAATCCAGAACGGCGCAACGTGCTTGCCGCGGAAGTGCAGCGCGATGGCCCGCGGCGCCAGATTGAACCAGGTGATGGTGTGGAACACGACGAAAAGCAGGCTGATGACGTTCAGCGTGATGACGAATGGTTGGCCTGCCCAATCGAGAAACTGCAGCCACGCAGTTTCACCCCGGCCGACTGCGTGCAGCAGCAATAGAAAGAAGATGACGAACCAGGCGACGAACACGCTGCTCAGCTCGCGCAGGATGAACTTGAGGTATGGCCAGCGCTGCAGCCACCACCAGGTCGAGACGCGCGTGCGTAGCCAGCGTGGGTGGTAGCCGGTGCAGGCCGCGTCGTCGTTCATTGCTTTGCCCACGGCATGAGGAAGCTCTTCAAGGTATCCAGGGCGGCATTCAGCTTGTAGCGCTGGATGGCGCCAGCTGGATCGACGTTCTTGGGACACACCTGGGTGCATTCGCCGACGAATGTGCAACCCCAGATGCCCTCGTGCTCGGAGAGGACCGCGTCACGATCGCGGTCGCCTTCGTCGCGGTTGTCCAGGTTGTAGCGTTGCGCCAGGGCGATGGCGGCGGGCCCGATGAACTTGGGGTCCAGTCCATAGACCGGGCAGGCCGCGTAGCACAGCATACAATTGATGCACATGCTGTACTGCTTGTACTCGTCCAGCTCATCGGGCGTCTGGCGATAGGCACCGTCGGAGAGCGGTTTTTCGGTGTCACGGATGATCCATGGCTTCACGCGCGTCAGCTTGCGCATGAAATCGCCCATCTCGATGACGAGGTCGCGGATGACGGGAAAGTTGCGCAGCGGTTCCACGCGTATCGGGCCCGGTCCGTAATCGGAAAGGAACGTCGCGCAGGTCAGCTTCGGTTCGCCGTTCACGGTCATGCCGCAGCTGCCACAGATACCCATTCGGCAAGACCAGCGATAGGAGAGCGTACCGTCCAGCTCATCCTTGATGTAGTTCAGGCCATCGAGGACCACCCACTCCCTCGGGCAAGGCACCTCGTATTCCTGGAATGTGACCTCGTTCTCCTGCTCCGGACGATAGCGCGCAACCTGAAGCCTGATGGTGTCCGTCATGCCGTGCTACCTCCCGTAGACGCGTTCGGCCGGCGGCCAGCGTGTGATCGTGACTGGCCCGTACTCGATGCGGCACGAGCCATCGGAATTGCGGCTGGCAAGCGTGTGCGCGAGGAAGCGCTCATCATCGCGGTCCGGGAAGTCGGTGCGCTGGTGCGCGCCGCGCGATTCCTGCCTCGCCAGCGCAGAGTTCACGATCGCCTCGGCCACGTCCAGCATGAATGACAGTTCGAGCGCGGCCACGCGCTCGGTATTGAACGTGCGGCTCTGGTCATCGAGCGCAAGGTCGGCGCAACGCTCCTGCAGCTGGCGCAGCGTGGCAGCGGCGTTCGCCAGCGTCGCTCCCGTGCGGTAGATGCCGGCGCTGTCCTCCATCGTCTGCTGCATTTCCTGGCGCAGTGTTGCAATGCGTTCGCGGCCTCGCTTGCGGTGCAGCATTTCGTTCGCCAGGCGGATGCGCTCGTCTCTGGCCAGCGCGAGCACGGTCGGCGCCGGATTCCCCTGACGAGACGCGTACTCGGCGGCGGCGAGGCCGGCCCGCGCGCCGAAGACGAGCAATTCGGGAAGCGAATTGGAACCGAGCCGGTTCGCACCGTTGATGCTCACACACGCCACTTCGCCGGCGGCGTAGAGGCCTGCGATGGGCGTCGCACCGTGGATGTCGGTGTGGACGCCGCCCATCATGTAGTGGACGACCGGTCGAACGGGAATCAGTTCGCTGACCGGATCGACGTTCTGGTACTTCAGGCATAGCTCACGCACAAAGGGCAACCGGCTGTCGATCACCTTTGCGCCCAGATGTCGCAGATCGAGGTGCACGACCTGACCGTACTTTGTGGCCACGGTCCGCCCCTTTTCAACCTCTTTGACGAATGCCTGCGACAGGCGGTCGCGCGGACCGAGTTCCATGCTGCGCAATACGGGCCTGGGCTCCGGCTTGCCCAGGTTGTAATCCTGCAGATAGCGGTAGCCATCGCGGTTGATCAGCCAGCCCCCTTCCGCCCGCGCCGCTTCCGTGATCAGGATGCCGGTGAAGGGCAGTCCGGTCGGGTGATACTGGACGAACTCCATATCCTTGAGCGGCGCGCCCGCGCGATAGGCGAGCGCCATTCCATCACCGTTCTTGATGCTGGCGTTGGTCGTGAAGGGGAAGACCCGTCCGCAACCGCCCGTACAGAGGATCACGGCCCTGGCCGTGATGGCTTCGACACGGCCCGACATCAACTCGATGGCAATGACGCCCTGAACACGGCCATCGTCGACCAGAAGCGACGTAACGAACCACTCGTCGTAGCGCACGATGCTGCCAAACTTCAGTGAAGTCTGGAACAGCGTGTGGAGCATGTGGAATCCCGTCTTGTCGGCGGCGAACCATGTGCGCCGTTTCTTCATGCCACCAAAGGGGCGGACGGCGATCCGGCCGTCGCTCTCCCGGCTCCAGGGACAGCCCCAGTGCTCGAGACGGAGCAACTCCTGCGGCGCTTCCCGGACGAACGCCTCAACCGCATCCTGATCGCAGAGCCAGTCGCCCCCGGAAATCGTGTCGTAGGCGTGCTCGTCCAGGCTGTCGTCCTCAGCGATCACACCGGCCGAGCCGCCTTCTGCGGACACGGTGTGGCTGCGCATCGGATAGACCTTGGAGATCACGGCCACGCTCATCCGCGGATCGCTCTCAGCGATCGCGATCGCCGCGCGCAGACCCGCTCCGCCACCACCCACCAGGATCACGTCGTGCGACGCAGTCACACCCGGCGCCTCCGCGCGTCAAGACTCACGATGTGCCGGTGGCTCGGTGCCACGTCTGGCCGGCGAGTGTGCGGTCCATTGCCGCTATTCTCCTGACAGCAGCTCGTCGGTTAGAACCGTACCATTGTGGTGCACGATGAGCAGGCGAAAGCTGCCGTCATGATATTCGTGGCGGGTGCGGCGGCAGCCGCAATGGTATGCGTAGTCATCGGTGAGCACGCACTCGTCGTCACGATCCTGGTGGCGCTCGCCGTCGACGATGCGCCCACACGGCGCACGGCTGCTGCTGAAGGTGCTGTTCTCGATGGTCATGGCTGGCGTCTCCTGAACCGCCAAAGCTGTAACGACGAGTCCTCGCTCGGGAGGACATCGCGACCTGGCTGACAGGGCGGCGACCCACAGCCGGGGTTCCCGGCCGGTGAGACGCCGGGCCAGGCGGACGGTGAGTTGGCTGTAGGAATGCGTCAGCCCGAGCGTTCGCGCAAGCCCCGAGCCAGAAAGCTCAGGATCACCCGCCTGAACCGCCGTATGGATGTCGTACCAGAGGCAGGCTCCTGGATAAACCGAAAACGTCGCCTGCAACGTTGCCCGGTGTTCCGACGTACATTCTGCTGCGTGGCGCCTTCAATGAATCACGGTGAGGTGTGAAGCGGTGAATCAGGAGGACGGCGATGCCGGCCGCAGTGAGTGAGGCCTATGTTCTGTGAACGCGGAACTGATTGAAGTGCGGGCAGTCGAGATTCCGGAACTGCAGGAGTTGCAGGCTGACATAGCCGGGGCTGACGACGCATCGCAAGAGGTTTGCATTCTTCGTGCCGACCTCCATCCAGGCTGCTTGCCCGGGGCCATCATCACGCCTATCCTGCGGCAGGCGCCGGGCTTTCGCACAGGCGGTCCCCCAGCGATCACCCTCTACTGCGGCCAGCCATGGAACGTATTCACGCATTTCACCCACCCATCTGGCTCGCTGTGGTTGCGGCGGCCCTCGCGCATCCCCGCAGTGCCGAAGCACAGCAGGCTGGCAAAGCGGCCTTCGATTCCGCGTATTATGCGTGGGACGCCGGGGCCTACCCTGACGCGCTGTTGCGGCTGCGTCGGTTGCTCGAGTCGGCGGCGGGTGATGCGTATGTGGAGGCGATCGCGCTGCTGACGGGCGAGGTGTATCGGTCGGCGGAGCTGACGGCGAATGGCGCGTCACCGCGGTGGAGTCTGGACGGCCGCGTTGTCGCGTTCGAGACAGGCACGGGCGCGGCGGCAATGACGCGCGTTGTGGCTATAGAGGCGGCCGGGCCGCGCGTACTGGCGGAGCTGCGAGGGCGCGGGGTCGTGCTGGCTGCGGACGGCGGACGGGCCGCGTGGTTCGCCGCGCGCGAAACGTCGGAGCTGCGCAACGCACGCGCGGAACTCGACCGGATGACGGCGGCGGGCAACCGCCAGGGCGCGGCGGGTGCGCAGCAGGAGGTACGCCGTCTCGAAAGCGAGACGTCGCGCATTCTCGTTCGCGATCTGGCGAACGGCCGCGAAACGGAGGTCCAGGCGGCAGGCGTGACACGCGGCGCGCTGACCTTTGGCGATGATGGCGAGTTGTACCTCATCGGCGGGACGCCCGGTGCGGCGGCGCCGGCCGGTGGTCAGCGTGGCGGCCAGCGCGGCGGCGGCGGTCAGCTTCTGGGAGATCGCGTACTCCGCATCACGGGCAGTGGCGCGCCCGCGTCGATGCTGCCGATGGGCCCGGTGGGTGGCGTCACCGGCATGCGCGCACTGCGCGGCCGGCGGCTGCTGCTCGAGCTGAGCCAGGGCCGCGTTGCCACACTGGACCTGACTTCAGGAGCGACGCGCACGTTCGAGGGATCGTCACCTGCGGTCTCATCCGATGGGCGCTGGCTCGTGTACCTCGCGCAGGATGCACAGGGCACGACAGTCGCTGTGGCGGCGACGGACGGCCGGTCCGAACCGCGCGTGGTCAAGCGATCGGCGTTGCCCCTGATGAATCCGGCGCTGTCTCCCGATGGCAGCCGCGTGGCTTACGCAATGATGCCGCGCGAGGACTGGGAGATCTTCGTGATCGGCGCGGATGGCCAGGGCGAGGTGCGGGTCACGCGCGAGATCCAGCACGACATCGTGCCGCAGTTCCTCTCGAACGAGCGGCTGCTCGGCCTCATGGGCGAGCCGCGGCACCGTCGTTCGTACCTCTATGATCTGTCCGTGGCCGCGCAGCCGGAAGGCGCCGGCGAGGCCCTGGCGCACACCGCGCTGCCGGGAACGCCGGGCCGCACGAGGCTGCACCACAACAACACGGTACGGACGGTTGCACCGGAATACGATTGGGTGCTGTCACCGGATGGCACGAAGGTGTTGATCCTTGCGGACCGCGATGGGGACACGATCTCGCCGGAGCGCGGGCTCTACCTGCTGGATCTCACACAACGGGTGGACAAGGCGGGCGTGCTGTCGCGGCTGGTTGCGCAGAGCGCGGCGGAGCAGCGGCTTCGGGAAGCGGGCGAGCACGCGTTCCTGCAGATCCGACCGGCCGTGGCCGATGCGGTGGCCGATATCTCGACGGGGCGCATCTACACGTACGCGAACGATGTCTTCCAGTTCGATTCGAAGCATATCACGCAGCCGGGCAATGCCCGGGCGATCGCGTACTACGCGGCGAAGCTGCGCGAGTTTGGTTATGAGCCGGAGCTGCAATGGTTCGAGCCGCGGCCGGGTGTCCGCACGGCGAACGTCATCGCGAAGCTGCGCGGCACGGTGGATCCCGGCCTCATCTACGTGGTCAGCAGCCACTTCGACTCGGTCGAGCGCGGTCCCGGCGCGGATGACGACTCGTCGGGCGCGACGGCACTGCTGGAAGCGGCGCGCGTGCTGGCCGGCCGGCCGCAGCCGGCGACGATCCACTTCGCGTTCTTCACCGGTGAGGAAGCGGGGCTGCTGGGCAGCCGCGAGTACGTGCGCCGCGCCGTTGCCGCCGGCGATCGCATTGTGGGTGCGGTCAACAACGACATGATCGGATTCCGGAACGATCATCGCTACGACAACACGATCCGCTACTCGAATCCGGGCATTCGCGACCTGCAGCACGCGGCGGCGTTCCTGTTCACGAAGCTGATCACGTACGATGCGAAGTATTATCGGAGCACGGATGCCGCGGCATACTATGAAGCCTACGGCGACATTGTGGGCGGGATCGGCAGTTATCCGATTCTGGGCAATCCGCACTATCATCAGTCGCACGACCAGCTGGAGACGATCGACCAGCAGCTGGTCGCGGAAGTCTCGAAGACGACGGTGGCCACATTGATGGTGCTGGCGTCGAGCCCGGCCCGGCTGAAGGATCTGAAGGTCACGCAGGCGGCGACGACGCAGCTCACCTGGAGCGCTTCGCCCGAGAGCGGCATTGCCGAGTACATCGTGGCGTGGGGTCCGCGCGAGGATCCGCTGCGCGAGCAGATGCGCGTGCGCGAGCCGCGCGCGACGCTGCGCACGAAGCTGGCCGCAGGTTCGGTTGTTTCCGTGAAAGCCATCAACCAGCGAGGCCTGGAAGGCTGGGACTGGGCACGAGTGGAGGTCCAATGACGAAGCGCTGTGGTTACGTCCTGACGGGAGTCCTGGCGGTGGTGTGCAGCGGTCCTGCGGCGCTCCGCGCCGAGCCGGCCGTGCGCGCCGCCGTCCAGCAGCAACAGGGGCAGGCGCAGCAGGGCCAGGCCCGCCGCGGGCCACGCCCGTACACCGAGGTGATCACGGCACGCGCCGTGAGCGATCCCGGCGTGTTCATGGTGCACAAGGTGGATGACCGCTGGTTCTTCGAAGTGCCCCGCGCGCTGCTGGGGCGCGACATGCTGCTGATCAGCCGGATCGCCGGTGTACCCGCGGGCATTGGCGGCTTCATTTCAGCGGGGTCCTCGGTGCACGAGCGGGTGATCCGCTGGGAGCGCCGGGATGACCGGCTGCTCGCACGCCAGATCACGTTCGATGCCGTGGCGGATGATTCGATGGCGATCGCGCTGTCCGTCTCGAGCAACAATGTCGGTCCGATCCTGGCCGCGTTCCCGATCCAGGCGTTCAGCGCGGACAGCGCCAATTACGTGATCGACGTGACGGATTTCTTCGGCGGTGACACCCCGGCGATCGCGGGCCTGGAGGGCCCGCAGCGGCGGCAGTACCAGGTGCGGCGGCTGGACACCGCGCGCAGCTTCATCAGCGCGATTCGCGCGTATCCGGAGAACGTCGAGGTGCGCCACACGCAGACGTATGATGCGGGTGCGCCGCCCGTCGATGAGAACACGGCCACGCTCTCGCTGGATATGAGCCAGTCGCTCGTGCTGCTGCCGGAGAGGCCGATGCGCCCGCGCTACGCGGACGAGCGCATCGGCTACATTTCGTCGACGCGCGTGAATTACGGTCTTGACCAGCAGAAGGCGGCGACGCAGACGTTCATCCGGCGGTGGCGTCTCGAGCCGAAGGACCCGCAGGCGTACGCGCGCGGACAGCTGGTCGAGCCCATCAAGCCGATCGTCTACTACATCGATCCGGCCACGCCGCCGAAGTGGCGCAAGTACGTGCGCATGGGCATCGAAGACTGGCAGAAGCCGTTCGAGACGGCCGGCTTCCGGAACGCGATTCTCGCGCGCGATCCGCCATCGCCCGAAGAGGATCCCGAGTGGGATCCCGAAGACAGCCGCTACTCCGTCGTGCGCTGGGCCGCCTCGCTCGTGCGCAATGCCGTAGGCCCGAGCACTGCGGATCCGCGCACGGGCGAGATCATCGAGAGCGACATTACGTGGTACCACAACCACATGCGCTCGTACCGCAACCGTCTGCTGATCGAGACGGGCGCGGCGAATCCGGCTGCCCGGACGCTGGACATTCCCGAAGAGCTGATGGGCGAGACCATGCGTCAGGTGATCGCTCATGAAGTGGGCCACGCGCTCGGTCTGCCGCACAACATGATCGGATCCAGCTCGTTCCCCGTGGACTCGCTCCGCTCGCCGACGTTCACGCGGCAGTTCGGCGTGTCACCCTCGATCATGGACTATGCGCGCCAGAACTACATCGCGCAGCCGGGTGACGGGCTGCAGCCGAAGGATTTCGTTCGGCGCATTGGCCCGTACGACCATTATGTGATCAACTGGGGTTACCGCGTGCTGCCGCAGGCGAGAGCACCGGAGGATGAGCGCGCGACGCTGGATCGCTGGATCCAGGAGAAGGCGAACGATCCGCGCTACCGCTACCTCTCGCAGGGGCTGGGCGGCATCGATCCGCGGTCGCAGACGGAAGACATGGGTGATGATCCGGTACGGGCGAGTACATTCGCAGTCGCGAATCTGAAGCGCGTCGTGCCCAATCTGCTGCAGTGGACGTCGCGGCGCGGCGAGGACTATGCGGACCTGATCGAGATCCACGGCGAGCTGCTGGGCCAGTGGTCCACGTACATGGGCCACGTCATCACACTGGTGGGCGGCATTTACATCGACAACAAGAAGACGGATCAAGCGGGCGGCGTGTACACCGCCGTTCCGAAGGCAAGACAGAAAGCGGCCGTGCAGTTCCTGTCCGAGCACGTGTTCGCGACGCCATCGTGGCTGATCCCGAGAGACGTTCAGGAGCGCGTGGGACCGGCGGCCGGCCCGGCCGCGCTGGCGAACCGGCAGGCGAACGTGCTGACGCAGATGCTGGATCTGCGGCGGCTCGGCCGGCTGCAGGAGCAGGAGTCGACAGATCCGGCGAACGCGTATGCGCTGGCCGAATACCTCGGCGACCTCAGGGCCGCGGTCTGGGGCACATCGCTCGGTGCTCCGGCCCCGGACGCGAACCGGCGCACACTGCAGCGCGCGTACCTCGAGCGG
>Ga0187892_10011370_pt1 | contig 10941 bp, 8 predicted proteins | sample MA1701073metaG_FD_139345 | JGI IMG/M metagenome (GOLD analysis project Ga0187892, IMG submission 139345) | Bio-ooze microbial communities from a basaltic lava cave in the Kipuka Kanohina Cave System on the Island of Hawaii, USA - MA170107-3 metaG ... | reverse complement strand
GGATCGCATCGCGGGTCCTGGTCCGCGGAGGCGCGCGTCGCGACGCGGCGCCCGCGGACGAGACGGCGGTAGAACCGAGAGGTCTTCCCGGAGGAGAGCACCGCGGCCGCCACGTGGAGGGGGAGGTCGTCCGGATCGCCGATCCGGCATCCCCGGAATCCGACGAGGACGCGGGCATGGGAGTCCGGCCTCGAGAGCGAGACCCGCCGCTCCCCGCGCGGGGCGGGCTCGGTCGGGAGGAGGCTCCGGCGCGGGGAGTTCGCTCCCCCGGGGCGCGGGATCCGAGCGAAGCGGCGGCGCGCGGCGGCGATCGCCCGGCGGGCGTCGAGGTCCCCGACGAGGACGATCCAGGCGTTGTCGGCGCGGTAGTGGCGCCGGTAGAAGGCGAGGACCTCCTCGCGGCCGACGCGCCGCACGTCCTCCTCCCAGCCGATGACCGGATGGCGGTAGGGGTGGACCCGGTACGCGGCGGCGATCACCTCCTCGTAGAGATCGCGCCAGGGGTCGTCCCGCCCCATCCGCATCTCCTCGAGGACGACGTTGCGCTCCGCCTCGAACTCGGGGGGATCGAGCGCGCACCGCTCCATCCGCTCCGCCTCGACGTCGAGCGCGACCTGCCAGCGGTCCGAGGCGAACGTGAACTCGTAGGCGGTGGCGTCCGAGTCGGTGGCCGCGTTGTTCGTGCCGCCGAATCTCGCCGTGAGGAGGTCGATCATCCCCTTGCGGAAGCGTCGGGTCCCCTTGAAGGTGAGGTGCTCGAGGAAGTGGGCGACGCCCGTCTCTCCCGTGCGCTCGTCGCGGGAGCCGACGCCGTACCAGACGAGACAGGAGACGAGGGGGTGGTGGCGGCGCTCGCAGACGAGGATGCGGAGCCCGTTCGCGAGCCTCGCCTCCCGGACCTTCAACCGGGGAGCCCGGATCACCGCACCCGCCTCGTGCCGCGCTCCGGCGCGGCGTGGAGGAGCCCGTCGATCTCCGGTCGGGTGAGCGGGCGCGCGGCGCCCGGGCGCAGCCCGCGGATCGTCACGGGACCGATGCGGGTGCGCGCGAGGTCGATCACGGGGTGGCCCACCTTCGCGAACGCCCGCCGGACCTCGCGGTTCTTCCCTTCGCGGAGCGTGACGAGGAGCACGCTGGAGTCCCGGAACCTCCGACGGACGAGGACACGGCTCCGCCCCGCCCGCCCCTCCGAGAGCCAGACCCCGTTCTCGATCTTGCGGAGGGCCTCGCCGGCGATCTTTCCCTTCACGCGCACCCAGTAGGTGCGGGGGACCCCGTAGCGGGGGTGGAGGACGCGGTCGGCGAAGGCGCCGTCGTTCGTGAGGAGGAGGAGGCCGCTCGACTCGAGGTCGAGCCGCCCCACGCAGAAGAGGCGCGTGCCGCCTCTCGCCCGCACGAGGTCGACGGCGCGCGGTCGCTTCTCGCCGGGCGCGTTGGTGCAGACGACACCCTTCGGCTTGTTGAGGACGAGATAGACCCGCGGCCCCCTCTCGAGCGACCGTCCCTCCACCTCGATGGAGGCGTCGGCGTCCGCCTTCGCCCCGACCTCGCGCACGATCTCCCCATCGACGCGGACGAGCCCGCCGCGGATCAAATCGTCGGCATGACGGCGGGAGGCCGCCCCGCGCTCGGCGAGAAGACGGTTCAGGCGGACGAGCCGGCCCGGCACTAATGAAGATCGAAGTCGCGCGGGATGCTCGTCACCCCCGCGGGGACGAGACTCGTCGTGCTCGGCGTCTGGATGCGCCAGGAGAGGAAGAGGGGGGGCCCGTCCAGGTCGATCACGTCGAGCAACTGGCTCAGGATCGGGGGCGCCGTGCCGTCGACGGCGACCACGATCGAGCCCCGGGCGTGGATCCGGTGATTCGAGATGTTTCCGCCGAGGTTCGTCGTGAAGGATCCGACGACGGCGCCGTAGGAGGGAGAGACCTGGTTCAGGTCGACGACGGAGTAGAGGGCGCCTCCGGTCGTGGGCGCGTCCCCGACGATCCCGACGAGGGTGCCTCCCATGACGGCGACGGCGGAGCCGTGGACGGAGGACGTCTGCATCACGGGCCAGGACCCCCCGTCGATCGAGACGCTGGGCGGCGACGTCGTCGCGTCGATCACGGCGAAGGTGCCGTTCCCGCCGGTGACGAAGAGGAGGGACGCGTCCGGGGCGAAGTGGACGTCGTTCGGGTACGGCCCGAGGGCGAAGCCGGCGAGGGCGAAGCTCGCGACGGCGGCGAGCGGCGCCGGCGAAGCGGGATCGACCGCGTAGAGGGAGAGGGGAGGATGGAGATCCGCGCCCGTCACGAGGGCGAGCGACGCGTCGTCGGGGGCGAGGTCGAGGCCGAGCGGGCCGCCTCCCGCCGCGGGGAAGGAGATCGACTGCATCAGGGTCCCCGGCGCACCCGAGGAGACCCCCGCGACGTCGAAGACCTCGAGCAGTCCCTCCTGGGCGGGGGAGGTCCCCCCCGACGTCACGAAGAGGAGGGCTCCGTCGGAGGTGACCTCGAGGTCGCGCCACCCGACGGTCGAGGAGATGGGGAGGGCGACGGGAGTGTCGCCGAGGACGGGATAGGTCACGACCCCGATCGGGTCCGAGGAGACGTCCAACGCCCGCACGAAGCCGTTCACCGTGTCGTTCCCGAGCGCGAACGCGATCCCCGCCGCGTCGGCGACGGCGATCTTCGGGCTGAAGTTCACCGAGAGGGGGCCGGAGAATCCGATCGGGCCCGTGGCTCGGAAGGAGGGGGGCGTCGTCGTGAGGTCGAGGACGGCGAGTCCGCCCGGCGCCGTTCCTCCCGGGGAATGATCCTGGATCCCGAAAGTGGCGCGCGTCGGCGTCGGGTCGGGGAACACCCCGACCTCGAGGCCGTTCGTGAGCCCGAACCCCATCGGGAGCGCGGGATCGACGACCGCGACCTGGGCGTACGCCTTCGCGCCCGCCAGCGCCGCGTCCGAGGGAATGGGGAGGGAGAGGACGGTCTGGCCGCCCGGGATCCCGAGGAGCGCCGCCGAGCTCGGATCGACGAGGAAGACGACGCCGCCGATCGGGATGGACGCGGGATTCGCGCACACGAACGCGACGGAGACGAGCGGGTTCGGCGCGCCGACGAGTCGCAAGCCGAAGAAGGGACTCCCGACGAAGGGGAGCCTCCCCCCGGAGTCGATGGAACCGGAGAAGGCCGCCGGCGTCCCCGTTCCGTAGGGCTGGACCTGCGCGGAGGCGGACGCCGCGCAGCAGAGGAGTCCGAGGAGGGCCGTTCCGGGGAGGGAGCGCACGACGGCCCGCATTCTGCACCGCCCCGCGCCCCCCGTCGAGGAACCCCTGCAAACAAACGGGGCCGGGCGTCCACCCGGCCCCTCTCCACCTCGATCTCCGTGGGGGGTCGATCCCCACGCCCCGGAAGGGGGTCTGGCTCCTTTTCCCGCTCGGGGGAAAAGGTGCCTGACCCCTCCTACGGCCCGTCCTCGCTTCCCTCGGGCGCCTTGGCGACGTCCGATTCCGACTCCGCAGGTTCGATCGGCTCCTTCTCGATCCCCGAGGAGGTCGCGTCGGGGTCGAGGCTCCGCAGGGCGCGATCGATGTCCTGATCCTTGGGATCGAGCCTCGCTGCGCGCCGCAGGAGAGACCGTGCCCGGTCCCAGTCTCCCGTCCGTGCGTGACAGACGGAAAGGTCCTTCAGGACGGACGCGCGGGCTCGATCCGGGAGGTCGTCCTTGAGAGCCCGGTTGAACTCGTTCATGGCGACCATCCACTGGCCGGCCTCGAGGAGCCGGTGGCCGCGGGCGGCGTGGAGGATCGTCCCGGTGGTGAGGCGCTCGGAGAGACGCTCCGCCTTCGTGATCTCGATCCAGGGCTTCCCCAGGAAGAGATCCCGCACCATCGCCTCGCACTCGAACCGATCGAAGGCCTCGGCCGTCCCGAACGTCTCGAGCACGCGACCGCGGCGGTCGGCGAAGAGGAGCGGGAAGTCGTTCGAGTACTCGGCCTCGATCCAGATCGGCTGCTCGTCCCCCCAGGCCGAGAAGTTCATGTACTCGTCCCGGGTGAAGCGGGTGAAGAACGGGTTCCAGAAGCGGGTGCGCTCGTGGAACTGGATCGTGAACCGCACGGTCAGCCCGCGATACGTCTCGGGCTTCGTCCGGATCTCGGTCAGGGTCGTGGGAAGGACCCCCGTCGGATTTCGATTCAGACCGAGTTCCCGGCCGAGCGCCCCGAGGAAACCTCCGCCTTCGTCACCGGAGACGGCGGGTCCCGCGAGGAGCCCGAGGAACGCGGACGCGAGGAGCCAGCGGCGCATCGTCGTCAAGTCCTCTGCCACGGGTCGTGAGACCTCTATCGACCGCAGGGCGGGGCGGCTTTACCGGGAGCGGAGCCGCCGTCCCCCGACGTAGACGGCTCGGATCGCCGTCCGCTCGTCGAGGAGGAGGAAGTCGGCGTGCGCGCCCGGGACGAGGTCCCCGACGACGCCGCGCAGGCCGAGGACCTCCGCGGGGTTCGCAGTCGCGAGGCGGACGGCGTCCGCGAGGGAGAGGAGCCCCTCCCGTACGAGGTTGCGCACGCCGGAGAGGAGCGGGAGGCAGGAGCCCGAGAGGCGGCCGGCAGCGACCCAGGAGGCGCCGTCGCGGACGCGGTGGCGATGTCCTCCCGCGGCGAAGGACGTCTTGCGGGTCCCCGTCGCGAGGAGGCCGTCCGAGACGAGATGGATCCCCTCGACCCCCTTCGCCGCGAGCGCGATCGCGATGGCGTCGAGCCCGACGTGCCGGAGGTCGCCGATGATCTCGCAGCTCACGGAGGGCTCGAGGAGGCACCGCCCCGCGACCCCGATCTCCCGGTGGTGGATCGGGCGCATCGCGTTGAAGAGGTGGGTCGCCTTTCGCGCGCCCGCGTCGACGGCGTGCGCCGTCTCCTCGGCCGTCGCGTCGGAGTGGCCGATGGAGACGACGACCCCCTCCTTCGCGAAGGCACGCACCGCGCGCTCCCCTCCCGGCACCTCCGGGGCGAGGGTGACGAGGCGGAGACTCCCTTCCCCCGCCCGGAGCATCGAGCGGACGGCGTCCGGGGTCGGCCGCCGGATCGCGGACGGATCGAGCGCGCCGGCCCGCTTCGGGTTGACGAAGGGCCCCTCCACGTGCGCGCCGAGGATCCGCGCCTCGCCGTCGGTCGCCGAGTGGGATCGGACGGTCGACAGTCGGCGGTCGAGGAGCGGTGCAGGCGCGGGATAGAGCGTGGCGAGGAAGGAAGTGGTCCCGAGCGAGGCGAGAGTCTTCGCCATCCGCGAGAGATCGGCCGGGTCCTCCGTCGAGGCGTCGGCGCCGCCGGCGCCGTGGACGTGGAGGTCGACCAGGCCCGGGACGACGGCGCTCGACCCCGCCTCGAGCGTCTCCGCCGTCCGCGGGGGAGAACCCGCGCCCGTCGCGGTGACTCGCCCCCCTCGCACGGAGAACCATCCCGCGTGGAAGGCGCCTTCGCGGTAGAGCCGGCCTCCGGAGACGACGAGGTCGGGAGTCTCGCTCACGTCGCGGCCTCGAAAAGGAAAACGGCCGAGGTTCCCCAGGTCCGCTCGTCGGCCGGGCCGACGAGGGCGACCTCCTCCGCCGCGAGGAGGTTCCGGGCCGCGTGGAGGACGAGGCGTCCGCCGGGCGCGAGCAGGCGCGCGCGGCACCGGGCGAGGGCCTCGAGGGTGCGGGGTCGCCCGGATCCCCGCAGCATCGCGTAGGGGGGGTCGAAGAAGACGAGATCGAACCGCTCCCCCGTTTCAGGGGGCGAGAGCGCGAAAGCGAGCGCATCCGATCGGACGGCGCGGGCGCGCTCCGCGAGCCGCAGATGCTCGAGGTTCGTCCGGAGCGCCCCGAGCGCGGGCGCCGAGGTCTCGACGAAGAGGCAGGAGGCGGCGCCTCGCGAGAGCGCCTCGAGCCCGAGGCTGCCGGTCCCCGCGAAGAGATCGAGGACGCGCGCGCCCTCGAGGGGGCCCAGCACGTCGAACAGCGCGGTGCGGACCCGGTCCAGCATGGGGCGGGATCGCATCCCGCGCGGCGCCACGAGGCGCGCCCCTCGGTTCTTTCCTGCGATGATCCGCATGGGCGGTTTGACCGGCTCCGCGCGCGTCTCTAGACTCCGCCCGCGCGGGAGCGCGGACGACGGTACGGATGGCACGGCTTCCCATCAACGTGTCGCGGTGATCCGGCGGATCCTCGTCCCCGTCGCCGACTCGCCCGCGGCGCTGCGCGGCGCCGAGTTCGCGGCCGAGCTCGCCCGCGCGATCGGGGGCGAGGTCACCCTCCTCCACGTCCACGAGGGGGGAGGCGTCACGACGCTCGGCCTCGAGCCGGTCTCCCCCGAGGAGGCGGAGGAGGAGAAGCTCCGCCTTGCGGAGCCCGTCTTCGAGAAGACGAGCGTCCCCTTCCGCGAGAGGGGCCTCGCCGTCGAGAAGAAGGTCGCGATCGGCTCCCCGGCCGAGGAGATCGTGGCCGTCGCGGAGAGGGGGAGATTCGATCAGATCGTGATCGGGAGCCGAGGAATGTCCGAGCTGCGGCGGATCCTCACGGGGAGCGTCTCCGAGCGCGTCCTCCATCGGGCGCACTGCCCGGTCACGGTCGTCCCGTAGCGTCAGCCGATTTCCAGAACGGCGAGGTTCGTGATCCAGAGGCCGCCGACGGAAGGTTCCGTCGAGGTGGCGGCGCCCTGGAAGTGGAACCGGCTCCCCGCGAGACCCGGGATCGAGGGGATGGGGAGCGTGTGCTGCGCCTCGCCGCCGGCGAGGGTTCCGGAGAAGGCGAAGGTCCCCTGCAGCATGTCGAGGAGGAGGACGCCGTGCGGAGGCATCTCGAAGTAGCCCGTCCCGAGGGAGAGGAAGACGCCGTAGGACTCGCCGGCCTCCCCGCGCACGGTCAAGATCGGCGTCGAGCCGGGCGGGGACACGCCGACGGAGAGGGAGAGGGTCGGAGTCGCCGGGCCCTTCGACATCGTGAAGTCGTCGAGAATCTCGCCGAAGTTCCCCGCCTCCGCTCCGACGAAGCGGCCGCGGATCTGGTTCCCCGCGACGTCGAGGAGGACCGCGCCGTGGCTCTCGATCCCGACCTCGAGGAGGGGACCCGGGTCGATCGGGTAGATCCCCGCCCCTCCGGTTCCGGCGACGAGGTAGCGGGGGCCGCTCGGATCGGGCCATCCCCCGACGAGGTGGGGGAAGCGCTCGTAGCAGTGGTCGTGCCCCGTGATCACGAGATCCACGCCGTGCTCCTCGAAGATCGGGACGAGGAGCGCCCGCGCGATCCAGTTGTCGCCGTGGGTGGCGTCGGAGTGGGGGGAGTGGTGGAAGAAGACGATCTTCCAGCGCGCCTGCGACTGCGCGAGCTCCTGGTCGAGCCAGAGGAGCTGCTCCAGGACGACCCACGGAGGCGAGCAGACGAGGCCGCCCGGGTCGCAGAACCCGGAGTCGACGCTCACGACGTGGACGCCGGCCGTCTCGACCGAGTAGTAGCGCTCGCCCCCCGCGGAGCTCGTGGGCAAACAGAAGTTGTCGAGGTAGGGCTCGCCGCAATCCGTCTGGTAGTCATGGTTCCCGAGCGCGAGGTAGAACGGGATCCCGGGGAGGAGACTCGCGTAGGGGACGAAGTACTTGGGGTCCATGTGGGCGGCCCCTCCGCCCGGATAGATCACGTCCCCCGCGATGAGCACCATCTCCGGCGCGAGGGTCCCCAGCAGCGACGCCACGGCGTACTGGTTCGCGCTGCCGTTGCCCGAGTCCCCGATCGTCGCGATCCGGGTGAAGGGGTGGAGCGTCTCGTGAGCGGTCCGGAAGGAGAAGACGCGGCTCACCGGGATCCCGTCCGCGAGGACCCGGTAGTAGTAGCGCGTGGAGGGCGTCAGGCCCGAGACGAGGACCTCGTGCTTCTTCGTCGAGGCCGTGGGGGAGGTGACGTTTCCGAGCGCCGGGCTCTCTCCCCACTCGACCGCGCCCGCGCTCGCGGGGTTCGTCTTCCACTGGATCCGCGCCTTCGTGGTCTTCACCTTGCAAACGGCGGGACCTCGGGTGAGCGCGGCCTGGCCGAAGGTCGGCGCGGCGACGACGGACAGGATCAGGCCGATGCACAACTTCTTCATCGATGGATTCCTCGCGAGGGCGGGGGCCAGAGCCAGAGTGTCGGATCTCGGGCGATCTCCCGGCCGTGGTCGATCGCCGCGGCGACGAGGGACGGGTCGAACTCCCTGGACGAGTTTCGCCTGCCCGGCGGCGCGCTCTCGTCGAACCAGACGCGCGGCGCGAGCACGCGCAGGTCGACCGGCATCCACCGAATCGCGCCCCGGATGTCGTTCAGGTAGATCTCGTCGGTCAGGAGGTCGAGCGTGCGCTCGAGGACGTCGAAGCCGGTGACCGCGGTGCCGAGGAAGCCGTCCTTCCACCGGGAGAAGTCCTGCGGCTCCGCAGCCGAGGGCGGCACCTCGTCGTCGGCGTCGCGCAGGATCCGGCTCGCGAGGAGCACGTAGATCTCGTCCGCCCCCGACTCGAGCGCACCCGCGATCGGGGAGATGTTGCGCACGCCGCCGTCGACGAGGACGTCCTTCGCCTTCTCGAGGACGACGAAGGGGAAGACCACGGGAATCGACGAGGAGGCGACGAGCTTCTCGAAGAAGTCGGGATCCTCCGGGCCGGCCTCCTCGTAGCGGCCGGTGACGAGGGACACGGTGCCGACCTTGAAGTCGCGCCCGGAGCGCCGCAGCGCGTCGGTCGAGACGTGCTTCTTCAGAAGCGCGCGCAGCGGCTTCAGCGAGAAGAGGCTGTCGGCGCCCGCGAGGATGCCGGGAAAGCCTCCGCGCTTCGAGTACACGGATTCGTTTCCCCGGATCTCCCGGCGCCAGAGGCGCTCGAGGGCCACGACGCGCTCCGAGAGGTTCGCGAGCGAGTCAGGACCCGTGGGCGCCTGCGCGAGGAACGCGGCGTTCACCGATCCGACGCTGACGCCGCGGATCACCTCGAAGTCGAGCCCTCTCTCGACGACGAGCTCGAGGAGCATCCCGACCTGGAACGCGCCGCGCCCGCCGCCTCCGGAGAGAACGAGAGCCCGCTTCACGCTCCGCGGCTCTCCTCTCCCGGTCGGCTCATCACCCCTGCGGTCACTTCGCCGGCCGCCTCTTCGGGCGGACATCCCGGCACCTCTGCCATCGGTCGAAGGACCGAATGCCTTGAGGGGCTGCCAATTCGGCAGCCCGCGTCTGCGCCCCTACCCCGAAACGGCCGCTTGCGGCCGTTTCGAGACCGGCACGCCTCTTGACCATCCCCGGGTCGGAGGCATGTCGTGAACTTCGAGAAACTGACCCTGAAGACTCGCGAGGCGCTCGAGGCCTCGAACGCGCTGGCGCAGTCGCGGCGAAATCCCACCCTCGAGCCCGCGCATCTCCTCCACGCGCTCCTCGCGCAGGAGGAAGGGGTGGTGCTGCCGGTGCTGCGGAAGATTGGCGCCGACCCCGCGGCGCTGCGCGCGGCCACCGAGTCGCTCCTCGAGCGCCTCCCTCGCGCCGAGGGGCCGACGCAGGTCCATCTCTCGCCGAGCGCGCAGCGGGTCCTCGAGGACGCGTTCACGCGCGCGGGGAAGTTCCGCGACGAGTACGTCTCCACCGAGCACCTCCTCCTCGCCCTCGCCGGGGGGCCCGACGCGGAGACGAAGCGCGTGCTGCGATCCGCCGGAGCGAGCGAGGACGCGATCCTCTCCGCCCTCTCCGAGGTCCGCGGCGCGCACCGAGTCACGGACCCGAACCCCGAGGACAAGTTCCGCGCGCTCGAGCGCTACGCCCGCGACCTCACGGAGGCCGCCCGCGCGCAGAAGCTCGACCCCGTCATCGGGCGCGACGAGGAGATCCGCCGCGTCATGCAGGTCCTCTCGCGCCGCACGAAGAACAACCCCGTCCTCATCGGCGACCCGGGCGTCGGGAAGACGGCGATCGCCGAGGGACTCGCGCGGCGGATCGTCGAGGGAGACGTCCCGGAGGGTCTCAAGCGCAAGCGCGTCCTCGCCCTCGATATGGGGGCGCTCGTCGCCGGCTCGAAGTACCGCGGCGAGTTCGAGGACCGCCTCAAGGCGGTCCTGCGCGAGGTCTCCGAGGCGGAGGGGCAGGTCGTCCTCTTCATCGACGAGATGCACACGCTCGTCGGGGCGGGCGCGGCCGAGGGCGCCGTCGACGCGGCGAACCTCCTCAAGCCCGCGCTCGCGCGCGGCGAGCTCCACTGCATCGGCGCGACGACCCTCGACGAGTACCGAAAGCACGTCGAGAAGGACGCGGCCCTCGAGCGCCGCTTTCAGCCGATCCTCGTCGGGGAGCCTTCGGTCGAGGACACGATCGCGATCCTGCGGGGGCTGAAGGAGCGCTACGAGGTCCACCACGGGGTCCGCATCCAGGACGCGGCCCTCGTCGCCGCGGCGAAGCTGTCCGCCCGCTACCTCGCCGATCGCTTCCTCCCGGACAAGGCGATCGACCTCGTCGACGAGGCGGCGTCGCGGCTCCGCATCGAGATCGACTCGATGCCCGCCGAGCTCGACCGCGTCGAGCGGCGCATTCGTCAGCTCGAGATCGAGCGCCAGGGCCTCGGGAAGGAGAAGGACGAGTCTTCGAAGGACCGGCTGCGCCGCCTCGAGAAGGAGCTCGCCGACGCGAGCGAGGAGGCGAGGCGGCTCCGCGCCCACTGGCAGGCGGAGAAGGAGTCGATCGAGAGGATCCGCGAGCGGAAGGAGGCGCTCGAGCGCGCCCGCGAGGAGGCGACGCGGGAAGAGCGCGACGGGAACCTCGAGAAGGTCGCGCGGCTGCGCTACGGCGAGATCCCGGAAATCGAGAAGGGGCTCCGCGAGGCCAACGACCGCCTGCGCTCGGTCCAGACGGGATTGCGCATGCTGAAGGAGGAGGTCGAGGAGGAGGACGTCGCCGAGGTCGTCTCCCGATGGACGGGGGTCCCCGTCTCG
>Ga0187892_10011368_pt1 | contig 10942 bp, 8 predicted proteins | sample MA1701073metaG_FD_139345 | JGI IMG/M metagenome (GOLD analysis project Ga0187892, IMG submission 139345) | Bio-ooze microbial communities from a basaltic lava cave in the Kipuka Kanohina Cave System on the Island of Hawaii, USA - MA170107-3 metaG ... | reverse complement strand
TTCCCACGTGTTACTCACCCGTGCGCCACTCGCGTATTGCTACGCGCGTTCGACTTGCATGTGTTAGGCCTGCCGCCAGCGTTCGTTCTGAGCCAGGATCAAACTCTCAAGTTGATCGCGCCGGAGCCGTTGCCGGCTCCGGACAGATCATGACGAGATCCCGCTCGCACTGATTGCGTGTCACACATCATGGACGAAACCCGGAGGGTTTCGCCATGAAGGGTTCGATGCACAGATCAGACGAGCGAGCTCGCGTGGCAAGCCACAACGGCGCGCCGCCGCCTGCGCATCCCTTTCCTGCTCTTCACTTGTCAAAATAGCGGTGTCCCGACCTTGCTTCGGTCGCGAACGTATCGGTTCGATTTGAAGCATCCAGCGGCGGGGGGACACGCCCGCGTGCCCGGGTTCAACAGCCCCGGGCCGTGCTGGGGAGCGGCTGTATATGCGCGCGGCCGGAGCGTGTCAAATGCTTTTAACGATCCCGCCCGCAGCGCCGCGAGAGCGCAATATGAGGTTGGGGACAACGCTTTCAAGTGGCGGCTAAGATTTGCTTGCACCGGCACCAAGCCTATTGATTTTTAACGGAAAAATAATTTGACAGGGCTAGGGTGGGAAAGCATTCTGCCTGCGCTCGTTTCTCGGGTCGGGCAAAGCGCCGCAAACCCCAGCGTAGAGAGGGAGTGCGGAGGGATACCTGCGGCGCAGCGCGCGCCGGCGCGGAGGAGGATTCAGGGGCGAGAATGGACCTGCGTTACATCTCATACGCCGGGGGTAACTTCCGTTCCTGTGCGCCCGTAAACCGCCCGGCCGCGCCCAGATCGAAAACCGAACCCAAGCCCGCCGCCAAGCGGAGTGCGCGCGCGCGCGCCGCCCCGATCGCCGCCGCGGCCGCCGAGGCGTTGAGTGCCCCTCCACCGCCCGAAGCGCAGGTGCCGGCGCCCCGCGATTTCGACCTCGTCCTGGTCGACGAGCTTCGCTTCGAACCGGATCAGCCCCGGAACCCGCCCCTCGATCTCGAGGAGCTGTTCGCCGCGATGTCGGGCGCCGCGGGCGCCGCGTCGGACGCCGTCGCCGCGCCGCCGGCGCAAGTTCCCGCCCCCGCCGCGCCGGCTAGCGCCAAGCCGGCAGAAGTTCCCGCGCCGGCAGACGTTCCCGCGCCAGCCGCGACCGCGGCGGAAGCGGCGCCACCTCCGCCTCCCGCCAAGGCCGAGCTTTCGCAGGCCGAACGCACGGCGCAGACGGTCGCGCGCCTCGCCGAGCGCCGCGCGCGCGAAGCCGCGCGCCACGCCGAGCGCGAGGCCGAGCGTCGCGCGCGGAAAGAGGCCGCCGCGGCGGCCCGCGCCGAGCGCGAGGAGGCCGACAAGGCGCGCGAGACCGCCGAGAGCGCGGCCAAGAAAACCAAACGCACCGCCAAAGCCGCCAAGCGCTCCGCGAAGGCGGCCGAACGCCACGCCAAGGACGCGCAGAAAGAGACGGCGCGGCGCCGGCGCGCGCTGGAGCGGGAGGAAAAGCGCGCTGCGTCGCGATCCGCGCCGCGCACCGAGCCTTCGCCCGCGGCGCGCCGCAGCGGCGCCTTCGCCGCCAACGCCGCGTCGGCGCTGGGGATCGTCGCCGCGGTCGGCGCCTCGATCTGGTATTTCGCCGGCGGGCATGGGCGCTTCGAGCGCGAGACGCGCATGAGCGCGGCCGTGGCCACCGTGGTGCCGCCCGCCGACGCCGCGGCGGCGGCGCCCCGCGCCGCGCTGCCGCAGGCCCCGCAGGCGGCGCTCCTCTCGCTCGCCGCGATCGAAAGCCAGACCGAGCGCCGCAGCTTCCAGCAGGTCGTGCGCGTCCAGCGCGGCGAGTTTTTCCGCGACCTTCTGATGCGCAACGGCGTGAACGGCGCCGAGGCGCAGCTCGCCAGCATCTCGCTGTCCGGCGTCTACGACGTGCGCAAGATGCGCCCCGGGCAGCTCGTGACCGTCGATTTCGGCATTCTTCGCGACGAGCACAACCGCTTCCTGGGCGTGCGCTTCGATTCCAACTTCGACCGCACGGTCGCGATCCAGCGCCAGTCGCGCGGCGATTTCGTCGCCACCGAGATCAAGAAGGACATCGTCACCCAGCTGCTGCGCACCAACGGCGCGATCGACCACAGCGTGTTCCAGGCCGGGCTCCAGGCGGGCCTGCCGCCCGAGCCGGTGGTGCGCATGATCAACCTCTTCGCCTACGACGTGGATTTCCAGCGCGACGTGCAGCGGGGCGATCTCTTCGAGACGCTGATCGAGCAGCACCGCGACCCGCGCGGCGACATCGTGCGCCACGGCAACATCCTGTTCGCGTCGCTGACGCTGCAGGGCCAGACGATCAGGCTCTATCGCTGGCAGGCCGACGACGGCGAGGTCGATTACTTCAGCGAGACCGGCCACAGCAGCCGGAAGGCGCTGATGCGCACGCCGATCGACGGCGCGCGGCTCTCCTCGGGCTTCGGCTACCGGCGCCATCCGATCCTCGGCTATTCCAAGATGCACCAGGGCGTGGACTTCCAGGCGCCCACCGGAACGCCGATCTTCGCTGCCGGCAGCGGCCAGATCGACAAGATGGGCTGGCAGGGCGGCTACGGGATTTCGATCAGCATCCGGCACAACAAGGACTATTCCACGCTTTACGGCCACCTGTCCGGCTTCGCGCCCGGCATCGGCCCGGGCAAGCGCGTGAAGCAGGGCGACGTGATCGGCTATGTCGGCTCGACCGGCCTTTCGACCGGACCGCACCTTCACTACGAGGTGCATTTGAACGGCAAGCAGATCGATCCCTTGAGCCTGAAGCTGCCCTCGCGCCAGCGCCTGGCCGGCGCCGAGCTCAAGCGCTACCTCGACTACGTGGCGGCGGTCGACACGCGCTTCCAGGCGCTCGCCAAGAGCGGCGCCACCGGCACCGCCATCGCCAGCGCCCAGGATCAGGAAGCGGACAGCGGCTGCGTCAACGGCGCGCGCCTCGATCCCACCGACAAGCGGGCGTGCGAGTAGGCGCAACCATTATTGGTACAGCACCGACCGCGTAGGGGCGGGTTCCCGACCCGCCCTACAACCTCTCCGCATGCTCGGCGCTCGGCGCCGATTCTCGGCCTTTGGGCGGCTCTCCCGATTAGGCCTCGCGATCGGGATTCTCGGGATCGTTTGCCCACGCAATAGGGGGCCCTTCCGCCGCACGTCGCTGGAGAGGAGACCCCCACCCGTCGGCGTGTCCAAGCGACACGCCGCCGACCGCCCCCTCATGGGGGGCGGTAATCGCTTCAGCGGTAATTCCTCAATCCCTGCCCGCCTCCATGATCTTCTCGCCGAGCAGCGCGGGATTGGTGAAGCACGCCTCGTGGCTGCCGGGCATTTCGACGAGGCGGAAGAGGCCGAGCTTTTCCGAAAGGCGCGGGTGCCAGGGCATCGAATGCGGCAGCGAGGCGTCTTGCTGGCAATTCAAATAGGACTTGCCGATCGGCGAGGCCGCGAGCTCGGTCTTGAGCGCGAGCTTGTCCTTGAACGTCTTGGCCGGGTGCGGGTTGAGCTTGTCGTAGGCGCGCTTGGCGAGATCGAGATCGGCGTCGTTGATGAAGGCCTCGCGCCAGATCGGGAACGGGAGCACCACCGAGCCGTCGCCGCGCTCCTTCTCGATCTGGTCGAAGAGGCCGCCATAGTGCGGCGGGATCATGTCGCTGAGCGCCTGGCCGCTCGTCGGCACGAACGCGTTCCAGAAGACGAGGCGGCGGACACGGCCCGCGGCGAGGCGGTCGGCGGCGCCGCTGATCACCATGCCGCCATAGGAATGGCCCATGAGCACGGCGTCGTTGATGCGCTGCTGATCGAAATAATCGACGAGCGAGCGCACCGCGTCCTCGAGCCCGACTTTCCTGGAATCGCCGGGCCGGTTGCCGGCGAGCGTCGGGCAATGCGCCTGGTGGCCCTTGGCGCGGATCGGCTTCGCCGTGTCTTCGAGCAGCTCGCCGGTGTGCCACGCGCCGTGGACGAGCACATAGGTCGCCATGCCTTCCCTCCTGCGGTGGATCTATGCGGCGAGATTAGCACGCGCAGGCGTGGAGGCGCGACGCGCTACGATCGCTGCCTCGTCGCCGACCGCATGCGGATCATCGAAGACGCGCCGGTCTCACGCCGACCCTCCTGTCTCTTCATTCGTCATCCCGACCGAAGCGGGCGCGCCCCTGGCGTGGCCGCGGAGTGGAGGGATCGCGACCCAAGTTCGCTACGATCCCTCCGCTTCGCGGCCGCGCGAAAGAGCGCGTCCGCTCCGGTCGGGATGACGCTGAAAATAAGCCGCGCCGGTTTCATATGATCCCACCGGGCCTTGATTTTGAACAAAAAGAGAATACATGTCCCGCAACTTTTTCCTCTTTCGGCTGTGCCGGCGACTGCTGCCGGCGGCAGGAGGTGATGTGTTGGCCGCGCGTGCGCCAACAATCGAGCGGCGGAGGCGGCGGAGATGCGCCGTGCTTCTTGCGCTGCGACGCTGACAAATGATGATGATTTGCAAAAAAATCCGGCCGAATCCATGCGCGGCGCGCATGGCTTGGACGGCGCGATGCTGATGAATGCAGACATTCTCGCCGATTTTTCGTCTTAGCAACGCATGGCTCGTCGCGCCGCACTTCGCTTCGGAATCGGCGGGCCGCGCGGCTGCCGGTTGACATGTCAACCGGCCGCGAAATTTTTTCTGTTTGCGGACAGAAGCTTGCGAGGGGGCCGGTTGACATTGGCGGGGGGTACCCCCGCCTCTACTGCCGCGTACCGATGCCGGGTGCCACGACGCGGCCGTCGGGCAGGAACTGGGCGCGCACCTCGGGGAAGTCCTGCGCGGTGAGCTGCGCCACGAGCTGGGCGGCGGCGCCGCTCGGGTCGAGGCGCGGGCCGCCCGGATGCTCCTGTGCCACCGAGTGGAGGCGCACGCTCGCGATCTTGCCGAGCTTGTCGATGTTGACCTCGGCCACCGGCGCGATGCCGTTCGGGCCCCTCAAGTTGAAGCGGCCATAGGTCCAGAAATTGCCGAGGCTGTAGATGATGAAGGCGCCCTTATAAACGTCGATCGCGCGCGGCACGTGGGGCCCGTGGCCGAACACGATGTGGGCGCCGGCGTCGACCACGCCGCGCGAGAAGCGGAAGACGTCGCCGCGGTTCTCGTTGAGGAAAATCTCGGTCTGGCGCGGCACGCGCAGCACGGCGCCGCCCTCGGCGCCGCCGTGGAACGAGACGATGACGATGTCGGACTGCCGGCGCAGCTCGCGCACGATCTGCTGCGCGCGCGCGATGTCGGTGAGCCACGGGATGCCGGGATTGTGGCCGAACGCGGCGAGGCCCACGCGGGTGCCGTCGGGAAGGCTCATCACCGCGGTGCGCATGCCGTTCTGGTCGGGACCGGCGACGGACATGCCGGTGCGGCGGAGGCTCTCGTAGGTCGCCAGGCGGCCGGCATCGCCGAAATCGCCGGCGTGGTTGTTGGCCGTCGACATCAAGTTGAAGCCGACGCGGCGCAGCACCTCGGCGTGGAACGGCGGGCTGCGGAACACGTAGCACTGCGTCGGGTTGCGGCAGAGCTTGGCGCCGGTCGAGAGCGTGTGCATCGTGCCTTCGTAGTTGCCGAAGGTCACGTCGGCGTCCTTCAACAGCTTCGCCAGCGGCGCGCCCAGCATCGCGGCGGAATCGGCGCCGGGCGTCACGCGCGGATCCATGATCGGCTGCGGCCAGTCGCTGCCCATCATGATGTCGCCGACGCCGATGATCTTGTAGACGCGGCCCTGCGCCAGCGCGTGGCCGGCAGCGAGAGACACGAGTGCCGCGCCCGCGGCGAGTGCCAAAAGGTTACGGCGAATCACGGGAGAACCCATTGCCCGGTTGAACGGCGCGGGACTATGGCGACGCGCCCGCGCGAGAGCAATACAGCGCGAGCGCTTAACGCGGCGTTGCCGCGTGGCGCCGCCACGTCACCGGCGCTTGAAATAGACGCCGGGATTGCGAAAGCGCTCGCGCGCGGCCGGCGTGTAGGCGCCCCAATGCGTGAGGATGCGCCGCCCGCCGCCGCGCTCCAGCTCGAGCAGCAGCGCGCCGGGCTTGAACTGGTCCTTGAACATCTGGCCCTCGCCGTCGCGCTCGAAGCGCAGCGCGAGCTTGGCGCCGGAGACGTCGGCCGAGGCGAGCACGTGGCGGCTCGTCTGGTAGCCGTTGGCGATGATCTCGGCCTTGTAGCGCCCGCCCGCGCGCGTCACCGCGATCTCGTGCGTGATGACGATCGGCGCGCCGCCCGCCGTGCGCCCGCCGTCCTCGGTGTAGGCGTAGGTGCCGGACCAATCCGGCGCCTCGGCGCGCGCCGCGCCCGCGGCGAGCGCCAACGCGACAAATGCCGCCGCCAATCGGCCTTCATTCATGGCTTTTGCCCTCTGTGTGCGCTCGGCCCGCGACCTTCGCCAACCGTCGGTCGATTTCGGGGTTCAGTCCAGGCTGCAGGAGCGAGACTTTGAGACCCGCCTTCTCCGCAATCATGACCGGGCGGCCGCCACGTGGATCGCTGTTGTCATATTTTTGCGCCCAGTGCGCGCGCTGCCAGAACCAGGGCAGATTGTCGAGCGAGCGAAGCCAACGGGCGCGCACAGAGGCCTCGGGCACATCGTGCCCCCCGAGCCGAACGCGATTCCTGACGCGGCTCAGCGAAATCTCGGGTGAAATTACGGCGACGTAGACCAAACCGAAAAAGAAGCCCTTCTGCAGCGCTGCGACCACGTCGTCCTTGTACTTTGCGGACGAAAGAACGGTCTCGACGACGAACGAGACGTCTCTTTCAATGTAGTCCTCGACGAGCGCATCCGTGATGATCGCCGCGCGCAGGTTGGCCTCGGCCCGGGACAGCGTCGGCTCTTGCGCTCGGATCTTCGCTGTTCGCTCGTCGGCATTGAGATAGACCAGCCGCTCCTGCGCCAGCCGGTCGAAGATGCGGCTCTTGGTTATTGTGGTCTTACCCGCGCCGTTTGGCCCAGCCACGATCCACATCGAAGGCATGGAGGACGCGGCTCACCGGCTTCTAGCTCTTGCGCTCGATCGGGCGGCCGTCTGAACCTATCTCCGCTTCCTTTCCGTCGACGATCCCGAACGTCGTTAAGCCGGCGCGATGCGCGTCTTGTACCGCTCGTTGCGTCGCCTTCGCAAAAGCTGCGCCAAGCTCCTTGCCCTCGATGGCCAAGCTGCGCGCTGTATGTCGCCGTGAGGTCGGCGTCTCCTTACCGGCGCGAAGCGAGACGTTCGATTTCTCGGCGCCTCGTGTTTGGGACTTCAGGCCGACTTTCTTGAGCACTCGCACGACGGATCCCTTCCGCTGAGGGCTATTCTTGGTCGGCAGTCCTTTGCTCTTCCTCATGCCGGCTAAATACGCCTTCATTCCCGCCACATCAATGGGCGGACCCGGACCATCAGAGCAAGTGCTGTCCGCCGGTGATGAAGATCTCGGCGCCGGTGACGTAGGCGAAATCGTCGGAGCAAAGGCGGTAGATGACGCCGGCGACCTCGTCGGGCGTGCCGAGGCGGTGCAGCGGGATGCGCGGCACCAGGCTCTCGTATTCGGGCGCCAGCATCGCGGTCTCGATCTCGCCGGGCGAGACCGCGTTTACGCGCACGCCGAGCTCGGCGAACTCCACCGCCATCTCGCGCGTCAGCGCCGAGAGCGCGGCCTTCGAGGTCGAATAGGCGGAGCCGGCAAACGGGTGCACGGCGTGGCCGGCGATCGAGGTGACGTTGACGATCGCGCCCTTGCCCGCGCGGAGGGCGCCGGCGAAGCCGCGCGCGAGCGTGAGCGGCGCGAAGAGGTTGAGCTGGAAGACTTCGTGCCAGCCCGCGAGATCGCCGTTCAAGCACCCGAGCCGCTCCTTCAGCGGGCTCTTCGGCGAGACGCCGGCATTGTTGACGAGCGCGTGGATCGGCGCGCCGCCGAGGCCCGCAAGAGCGCGCGCGACGAAACGCTCGGCGTCGCCGGCGTCCGCGAGGTCGGCCACGATGTGATCCGACCAGCCAGGATCGCGCCGGCATTCCGCCGGCACGTCCTCGCGCGAGCAGGTGACCACGCGCCAGCCCTCGGCGGCGAAGCGCTTGACGGTCGCGTGGCCGATGCCGCGCGAGGCGCCGGTGAGGATGAGCGTGCGCCGCGCGGCGTTCACGTCGCCCCGCGCGCGCCGGCGCCGGGCGCGGCCAGTCTGGATCGGTGCATCGGCAGCTCCGGAAGCGAAGGGCCGGATGTTAACCCGCGCCGCGGCGAGGCGGCAACGCGCGTCGACGCCGGCTCAACGAGCCCGCAGCGGCGCGCCGGCGATCCCCAGCGCCTCTTCGAGGCGCTTTTGCGTCAGCCGCAGCTCGCCGCCGGCATCGATGCGCCGCCACCCGAGCGCCGAGGAGTCGGGCTCGTGCTGGCGGCGCGCTACGGACACGTCGGCGTCCGACGCGTCCGCTGCACGCGCGCCGATGCGCGCCTCGCGTACCGCGAGCGGCGCCTCGAGCCAGACGCCGAGGAAGCGCGCGCCCGCTTGCCTGGCGGCGCCTTCGAGCGCCGCGCGCTGATCCGCTTGGCCCGAAACGGCATCGGCAATGACGCTGTGGCCCCCGCCGAGCGCGGCCGCAGCGACGCGCAGCATCTCGGCGTAGACGCGCGCCGTCCATTCCGGCGTGTAGTGGCTTTCGGGCAAGCGCTGCTCGGGCGGCACGCCGGCGAGGCGCTTCCGGATCACGTCGCTCCGCAGCAGCAGCGCGCCGGGCATGGCGCCGAGGCGCGGCGCCACCGCCTTGGCGAGCGTCGACTTGCCGGTGCCCGAAAGGCCACCGATCGCCAGCAGCGCCGGCGGCGGCGGCGCCAGCGCCGCCTCGGCGAGATCAAAATAGGCGGCGGACTCGGCCCAAAGCGGGTCACTCCGTTGAGCCGCCCCGCCGCGGGCGGACGCGGTCGTTGCCTGGATGTGTCCGCGGATCACCGCGCGCACCGCGAGGAAGAGCGGCAAGGCCGCGACGCCGCCGGTGTCGCCGGTGGCGCCGACATAGCCGTTCAGCGCGAGATGGGCGTGCGCGGCGAGCCCGCGATGAACGAGGTCCATGAGCAGGAACGCGAAATCGTAGAACACGTCGATGCGGCGGAAGCCGGGATCGAACTCGATCGCGTCGAACAGCAGCGGCTTGCCCTCGACGAGGCAGATGTTGCGCAGATGCAGATCGCCGTGCCCGTCGCGGATGCGGCCCTCGGCGCCGCGGCGGTCGAGCAGCAGCTTCGCCGCCGCGAATCGCGCGCGGCAGGCCACGTGCAGCGCGTCGGCGCGCGCGGGCGCCAACGGGCGCGGCACCGCGGCGCGCCCGACCGAAGCGATGTTGCCTTCGATGATGCGTCCGATCATCTCGGCGCCGCCGGCCACGCGCTCGGCGCGCGCGTGAAACCGCGCGATCGCCTCGACCGCGGCCGCGACGTGCTCGAGTCCGAGCGCGCCGCGCTCGGCCATGCGGTCGAACAGGAAGTCCTGATCGAAGCGGCGCATGGCGACGAGCCAGTCGAGCGGCGTCCCCGCGGCGCCGACGGCGAGCGCGCCATCGCGCCGGCGCACCACCGGCACGACCTCGCGATAGAGCTCGGGCGCGGTGCGCCGGTTGACGTCGAGCTCTTCCTCGCAGGCCGCGCGGCGTTTCTCGGGCGTCGAGTAATCGAGATACGGGAGCTTCACCGCGCGCTTCAGCTTCAGCGCGCGCCGGCCGGCGAGGAACACATGCGAGATGTGCGTATCGATGCGCTCGACCGGGCCCTCGGCGCCATGCGCCTCGGGTCGCGCGAGGAAAGCGACGATTTCGGCCTGCTCCTTCGCCTCGTTCAAGCGGTTTTGCCGAGCACGGGCTGCGGCGATTCGCGGCCGGCGGGCTCTTCGTGCACGATGACCTCGGCGCCCGGAAACGCGACGCAGATCGAGGCCTCGATCTCGTGCGCGATGTCGTGCGCGCGAGAGAGCGTGAGCGCCGGATCGAGCGAGAGATTGAACTGGATGAAGGTGGAGAGCCCGGCGCGGCGCGTGCGGAGATCGCGGACCGCTCGCGCCGCCGGATGCGCGCGCGCGATTTCGATGATGCGTGCGCGGTCCTCGTCGGCGAGCTCGCGGTCCATCAGCTGATCGAGCGCGCGCCGGCCGATCTGCCAGCCGTTCCAGAGCAGATACGCGACGATGGCGATGGCGAAAACGGAATCGGCGTAGCGCCAGCCCCAGAGCAGATTGATGGCGAGCGCCACGATCACGCTGCCGTTGATGAGGAGATCGCCGACATAGTGCAGCGCGTCGCCGCTGACCGCGAGCGAGCCGGTGCGGCGGATCACGTGGCGCTGGAAGGCGACGAGCAACGAGGTGAGGACGATCGCGAGCGCCATCACGCCGATGCCGACATATTCGAGGCCGATCGTCTTCGGCTCCACGAAGCGGCGCGTCGCCTCGATCAGCAGGAGACACCCGGAGCCGGCGACGAACGCCGCCTGCCCCAGACTCGCCAGCGCCTCGGCCTTGCCGTGGCCGAAGCGGTGCTCGGCGTCGGCCGGCTGCACCGAATGGTGCACGGCGAACAGCGTCAGGATCGACGCCGCGGCATCGAGCAGCGAATCGACCAAGGTCGAGAGGATGGCGACCGAGTCGGTCAGCCACCACGCTGCCGTTTTGGCCACGATGAGCACCAGCGCCACCGTGACCGAGGCGAGCGTCGCAAGCCGCATCAGGCGCGCGGCGTCGGAGGGCGGCGCAGCCGCGGCGGCAACGATGTCCGTCGATGCGGTGTCCATGCCCTTATCTAGCCCGGATTATTCATGAGGCGAGGAAAGATGAGGTAGCGGGCGTGATTTAGTCTGCGTCGTCGCGTATGAATTCGGTGTCGAGTCGAATCAGCGCGACGGCACGGAGATCCCGCCCGCC